>Ga0070738_10004144_pt1 | contig 17846 bp, 17 predicted proteins | sample Coa_R2_2_FD_66446 | JGI IMG/M metagenome (GOLD analysis project Ga0070738, IMG submission 66446) | Surface soil microbial communities from Centralia Pennsylvania, which are recovering from an underground coalmine fire - Coalmine... | ecosystem: Environmental > Terrestrial > Soil > Unclassified ...
TAGCCAGCGAAAGTATTGCCACGACCGTAAAGACTCTATTCTTCAAGAACACCCGAAGAGCGAACGTCACGTCCTGGAACATTAGGTTTCGAACTCCCTGTCTACGCGATACGCAATGCGGCGGAAAAATGTTCATCAAATGTCGAAATGGTAGCCTCGCAAATCATGATCGACGAACCCGGCTGCCAAACACGGCTCGCGAACCCATTGCCGTTGAACACCCAGACGGAACGCTGTTGCTGTTCGCCTGACGCCGGCATCGGCTCCCTTCTTGCGTTTCTGTTTACGGTTAGTCTCCGGGGACTTCGACACTTTCCCCGCTCTTCGTTTGTCTAAAAAAAGAGGACCTTTTTGGTCTGCACGACCTACTAAGGAACTCGCTTACTGCCGATAAGGGCAGAAAGGCAAGTCATGAGACGTTCTGGCGCTGGGGCCGCAGCCGTCGCGCTTACGGTATCGTTCGCTGTTGGTCAGCCACAGATAGAACCGAATCTCAGGGCAGTGCGGCATCCAGCCGATGAAACCGCGCCGCAGACCATTTCAGTCGAGCTCCTCCGCCAACCGCTATCTCGTAAAGCCAAGCAGATCTTTGAAAAGGCGCAACGCGCCGCCGATGCCGGCGATCACGTTCGCGCGATCGGGTTCCGGAGACTGCCCACGCCAAATATCCAGAGTCGGATGCCTGGACTCAATCCATGCTAGGCGTGGAATATCTTAAGATGCGACAATTCGCTTCTGCGCTGCGTTCACTGCAACGGGCCGTTCTCCTGCTGCCAGGCGATGCCGTGAATCGCTCCAACCTGGGATTTGCCCTGGCCTCAACCGGCCAATATGATCACGCGGAAGCAGAGTTGCGCTGTGCTCTCGCCCTCGATCACGGCGACGCTCAGACCAGGCAGTTGCTAAATCTTGTTAGGTCTATGGCAGCCAGTGCTACTAGGGCGACAGCACCTCAACCTATAACGGCCGTTTGTCCTCGCTAGCTCTCCGATCTTTGGGGTTCCCGCCCTGGGCGAAGCGTTCAGAACACGTCTTCATCCGACGAATCCGGGTGAACTTTGCGCCGGCTCGCCCCGGCGATCCGCCTCAAATTTCCAAAACGTTTTTTATTTGTGGCCCATCTTTTTCACGGCATATTTACCTCGTTGTAATCCATCTGCAATACAACGATGTCACGCTTACACCTTTCACGGTTAGCGTCCCGACTTCGACCAAACGTGGAGGAAACTATGGGTCTGTTCGTCCCCAAGCACCATCGTGCGTTCAGTATCATCGTGACCCGCGTGCTCGCGCTCTTTTGCCTCTTTGCTCTCGCCGGATCGTTCGCCGCATTGTCCGCGCAGGGGAGCGAGGGCTCAGTGCGGGGTAACGTCGTGGATCAGACTGGGAGGGCCATTGCCGGGGCCGCGATTGCTCTTCGAGGATCAGTGCGGGACAATCAGGTCGCCGTCACCGATGCCGCAGGTCAGTTCACGATATCGGGGGTGCCGGCCGGTACGTATTCGGTCCAGGCTTCGGCAGCCGGATTTGCCGTTTTCGAGCGGCAAGTCACCGTCACCGCCGGGAACGCAACCGAGATTTCGCTGTCTCTGAAACTGGCGTCGGTGTCCGAGGAGGTGACCGTTGAAGCCGATGCCGATCCTTCTGTAGCGTCGCAGCAGGCGCCGATGAAGGCTCTGCTTGACGCGGAATCGCCGCGCACCGAGATCTCGAGCCAGTATGTCCGAGAATTTACCTCGCCGACTACCGACTACGCCGACATCCTGCAAGCTGCTCCGGGCGTCGTCACTTGGGCCTCCAACGGCGTCGGCAACGGCGATTCCAAAGTCCGGTTTCGCGCGTTCGCCGACGGCACCTTCACGACGACTTGGGACGGTGTGCCCTGGCAGGACTCGAACGACCCGACCCATCACTCCTGGGCCTACGTACCGGCGCCGGCCATCGGCTATGTGGACTTTGATCGCAGCCCCGGCACCGCCTCCGATGTGGGCCCGACGAACTTCGGCGGTTCCGTTCACATGTTCTCGCCCAGAATGGGCGACGACATGTCGTTCAAGCTTTCCGAATCTTATGGATCCTTCAACACCAACCAGATCCTGGGTCAGTTTGACTCAGGCCTTTTCCTTTCACAATAAGGCCAACTTCTGGCTGGAGACCCACCTCAACAACTCCGACGGCTATCTGACTTACGACTACCAGCAGCGCACCGCCGCCACCGCAAAGTTCAACTACAAGTTCTCCGACAGGACTTATCTCACCTTGATCAGCACAGTGATCGTCGTAGACAGTAACACGCCCGACGCCGATCCCACCCGCCAGCAGATCCTCGATCACGGTGTGAACTACATCGCGGATGGCAACAATTTCAACAAGGATGGCACGTGGAACTCGCAGTACTACAAAAACTTCAGGTACCACGTCCCGACCGACTTCGAAATCGTCACCTTTGGCCACGAGTTCGGCCATGGATGGAGGTTTGAGACCAAGCCTTATAGCTACTCCTACTCGAACCACCAGCATTTGATGAACGATCAGACTCAGGACTCGCTGCACCAGGTAGCTGTCGGCCCGGCCAGTTGGAGAGACAAGCTGAACCAGTACAATCGCGGCGGTATCATCACAACCTTAAGCCAGGCGTCGAAGTATGGCGTCTTGCGGCTTGGCGCGTGGTACGAGTACACAACCACCGACCGCTTTCAGCAGAATGCCGATCCCCGCACCGGGATTGACTCTCCTCTGCTCAAGGACCTGCGGTTCCACGAGCGTTTCATTACCAACTCGGCCCAGCCGTATATCGAGTACCAGTTTGTTGGCATCCGCCGGTGGACGTTCACCGTGGGGGTGAAAAGCGCACTCTACACCATGGACCTGACGCAGTTTGCCGACGGCAAGGTGGTGGGGAACCTCGGATGCACATCCACGCTGATTGCTGGTTGCGCAGGAGTCTCGACCAAGCACAGCGCGTACTACAACAACATCCTGCCCTCGGTCGCGGCCAACTACCGCATCACCAACATCTGGTCGGCGTATGGCCAGTACGGCCGCGGCAGCCAGATCCCTCCCAGCGCAATATTCGATGTGACCGGCGCGCTGGTCGCCGTCACCCCCAAGCCGACCGTTGCCACCACCTTCCAGGGCGGTACCGTGGTGAAACTCAACCGTTTGAGTTTTGATGCGGACGTTTACCACGTCCATTTCGATAACGCTTATTCAAGCTATAAGGTGACGGATCCTACTAAGTCCGATTTCGGCGATTCGTACTACTACGCCACTGCGCCTACCAACGGGACGGGCTTTGAGGCGGACGGCAATGTGTATGCCGGTCATGGGCTGAGCTTCAACTTCACCGGTACAGCCGGCCGATTCAAGTACGAGCCAAGGGCAGCTCAAACTTTGGCCAACGGCACAGTGGTTCCGGCGACTTTGTCACAATGGGTCGCCCTCTCGCCGAATTATACGGTCTCAGCAGGCGTAACCTACACCGACAGGCACTGGGCAGCCGGTTTCTTCAACAAGCAAGTCGGGCCCCGCTACGTGGACAACGGCGCCGTCCACCAAGCGACTCAGCTCGACTCTTTCTGGATGAACAACCTGTACTTCAATTACAAGCTACCCACGAACTCGTTCTTCAACGGGACAAACCTCAAGCTGAGCTTCAACAATCTGTTCGACTTTCACGATGTAGTTGCGCTGGCGCCTGGCGTCAGCGCCACCCCCGCCGTGCCCTACGTCCAGAGCGGCAGCGATACGTTGCAATTGCTTCCTGGCCGCAGCATCATGCTGACCCTAGAGGTGGCCATGGTGCCGCGGAGGCGCTAACAGCCTAGCCTCGGCCTTAGGAATTGCTCAAACTCGCGGGATGCAGTCCCGTCTTTTTGCAGCGAAAGTTCGAAATGCGTCTAGGCTGGGGAGCCACATCTTTAAGAGTCAATTAGGTGCAAGGTGGATTTGACGCCGTGTACGAAGTGTCGTAGACGACGCAGAAGACCCCGCCGACCGTGCCGGATTCCTCCGCAAAGGGATTATATGTGTACGTGTAGTACCCTTCCTCCAGATAGCCTTCGCGGTCGATTACCAGCAGACCATCCACCACCGCCGTGGATTCCCGCTACCGTCAAAAAATGCTGACGGGGTGTAGCGGGCGTTCAGCCGAACGGACGCTCGTGCTTGTCGTGGTCGCCTGCTCCATAGAAACTCTCAAATTTGCAGTGAGCCCCAAACTCTGTGTCGAACCTATCGAATACGGCGCTACGGTTCAATTCGTTTGCTTACCTGCTTCGAGGACCTTTTTTATGAGCTCTCGCAATTCTGCATAGGCGGTAACACTCGCAGGTTTCTTGAAGTAGCCGTCAGCCCGCAATGCTTGGGCCGCGGCGCGGTCTGCCTCTGCCCCAGAGGACGTCACGATGATTACAGGCGTCAGATTGCACCGAGAGGCGGATCGCAATTCCCGAAGCACTTCCAAGCCGGCGATCTTGGGGATGTTCAAGTCCAGCAATACAAGCGTTGGACACGCGGCCGAACTGTCCGCCGCCGTTTCCCGGAGATACCGTAACGCTTCCTGGCCATCTCGGGCCACGCGTACGAAAAGGCTTGGGTCAAATTCCCCGAGTATCTTCTTAACGACGAAGACGTCCATCGAGTTGTCCTCGACCAGCAATACAGTCTGAGCGGCCTGCGGCGCTTTTTCGGGTGTCGTAGACTCGGGACGCTCAAGATCCCCGGGGGACGGTGAAGCAGAATGTTGATCCTCTGCCAGGAGTAGATTCCTCAAGCCAGATCCGTCCGCCGTACTGCTCCACCACGCGTTGGCAGATGGCCAATCCAATCCCACTGCCAGGGTACTCATCGTTGCGATGCAGACGCTTGAACGGCGCGAAAATCTTTTCGGCGAATTCCGGCTCAATTCCGATTCCATTGTCGGCAACGGAGAATACGCACCAGCCGTCGCGATCCTGGGCTGTAATGTGAACACGCGGGTCCTCTTCTCGGTGATACTTAATGGCGTTACTAATCAGATTCTGAAACAACAGCGCGAGGCGACTTTCGTGAATCGCGACCGCCGGCAGGAAATCGCTAGTCACAGACGCACCAGCTTCATCAATTGCCTGTTTTAGGTTCGCCAGAGCGCCAGACAGTACGCGAGCGGAATCCACCGTAGGCGGGGCTTCTTCTGGTTTTTGGGCCCTGATGTAAGCGACCAGATCCTCAATAAGACAGCTCATTCGCCGGGCGCCCGCGATAACATGGTTCAGAAATTCGGCATCTTCTCCAGTCAGCCGAGACCCCCAGCTTTGCTCAATCAGCTCGGCGGAGATCGCGATCGTTCGTAAGGGCTCCTGTAAATCGTGGCTGGCGGAGTACGCGAATACCTCCAAGTCGCGATTGGCCCGGCGTAGGTCGTCATTGGATCGCTTCAATTCGGCTTGGGCCCGCTGCCTCTGTTGAAACAATCGGGCGTTATCCATCGCAATTGCAGCTTGCGCAGCAATCCCGTTGGCAACATCCTCGTGTGCCTGTGTGAACTTACCCGGGACCGAATGGCCGAAGAAGAGGCCTCCCAGGACTTCCCCTGACCGAGACTTGACTGGAACGGCGAGGTAGCTTCGTACTGGTAGGTGCCCTTTTGGCATCCCGTAGTGGGGTGAGGTTTTGCCGTATCGCGCATCCCGGGTGATGTCTTCGGAGCGAACCACACCCTCTCCGCGGAAGGTTGGATCGAAGACCGCCGTGTTCCGAGGCATCGGAAATCCCGCGAAAGCCTCCTTCGGTACGCCGGAGAGAGTGTACAGCATATACGACTCCCCCTTTTCGTTCACTACGTTGTGAAAAAACGATCCGAACTCCGCTCCAATTGCACTTGTGGCGATATCGGTGACTTCCTGGACCAATTTCTCCAGATCCAACTCCGCCGCGATCCGTGGGCCGATCTTATTCAGCAACTCCGCCGTCCGTAGCGCTTCCTGTTCGCGACTCAAGAGTGCTGCGCGTTCTGCTTCAGCGAGCTTACGTTCCGTGATATCGCGCGCGATCTTCGAAGCCCCAACGACAATGCCGTTCTCGTCCTTGATGGGGGATATCGTTAGTGAAACATCAAGCAGTGTTCCGTCCTTGCGGCGGCGCTTGGTCTCAAAGTGATCGATGCGCTCGCCACGGCGTAAACGGGCTAGAATGTCTGGTTCTTCCTCCTGACGGTCGTCAGGGACAATAAGCTCGGCCACGGTTCGACCGATCGCTTCGTCGGACGTATAGCCGAAGAGCCGCTGGGCGCTCTTGTTCCAGCTCGTAATGACTCCTTCCAGGTTCTTGCTGACAATCGCGTCATCGGAACTCTCGACAATCGCCGCGAGTTGCCGGGCCCCACGTTCAAGTTTCCTGCGGTCGGTTACATCCGTTGAAATGCCACACAGGCCGGTAATCCTGCCGCCAGCATCGATAAGGGGAAACTTTACAGAGATGAAGGAATGGATGCCATCATCCTGAGGTGCGTGCTCTTCAACCGACAAGGGTTTGCCCGAGGCAAACACAATCCGATCATTTTCTACGAAGGGCGCGGCGATTTCAGGGGGGAAGAGATCGAAGTCCGTCCGACCGACGACCTCTGATGTTCTCACGTGGAAAAGCTCCTCATAGCGTCGGTTGATAAGCCGATAACGGCTCTGCAGATCCTTAACGAAGATGATTGCCGACGAGTTGTCCAGGATGGACTGCAATTGATGTTCGGTTTGGGTCCGAGCAAGATCCGAACGCTTTCGTTCCACCGCGAGAATTACGTGGGCGGCGATAACCTGCGCGACTTCCAGTTCCTCAGGCGATGCCGTGTGGGGATGGGCGTAGTAGAGCATGAACTTGCCTAGTACGCCGCTTTCAAGCATTAGCGGGATGAAAGCCAAACCCCGAATGTTTTCGCGCTCAAAGATATGGGAGTAGTCTGTGAGAGTCCCGTCCAAGCGGACATCGGGAATAAGGATCGGTTTTGCGTCTTGCTGCCTCGGCTTCCAGGGAGTATGTCCGGTTAAGGCCTCCTGGTATGCCTCTGACAAGCCGCGCGCTGCTTTGAAGCGCATCACTCCGTCGTCATCGAAGAGCAGAATAGCGGCGCGTTCAGCACTGGTAGCCTCAAGCAGGCTGGAGAGCGCCGCGTCGTACACGTCCTCCAGTTCGCGAGCTCTGGTTAACGCGCTCACTAGCTCATAAAGAACCCTGAGCCGTTTCACCTCTGCGGCACCAGACGTCATGGTGTTCGCGACAACGGACATCCTCAACAATTCTACCGCTGGGTGTTGAATTCTTCCATGGAGCGGGCCCGAACCCAGCGCCTGCGCTGGAAGCGGACGTTCACCATTCGGATCCCGGCCGCGTGGTGCGTAGTACTGCAACGTTGGTAGAATAATGACGGAGCTGACGGAGGGAAACGCGATGAACCGAAGCCAGTATCGCATCCTTATCGTCGAAAGACAATCCCGCGGACGTTTTTGCGACGCGCTCTCCGAAATGGTGGGCTCGTTGTGGAGGTTTCCGTAGCAAATGACGGCCATGCGGCTATGGACTACCTGGAGCGGTGCTCTGAGGATACGCGTCCGGATTTAGTCGTCATCGATATCAACCTGCCCAACGCGACGGGATCGATGTTCTTCGGAAGTGCCGGTTCAAACCGTCATTGGCCGATACTAAGACCATGATCCTGACGTCGTCTGACGAGACGAATGACCACTCCCGTGCGGACGTGATTGGTGCGAACGCACACGTTCAAAACCCTAAGGCCTTCTCGCGATTCCCCGAAATAGTTACTGCCGTAAGAAGTCTACTAGACATGAGGGCCGTCACGTAACGCTCCAGTTGTGGAGGGCAGACATCCTTTATTTCATGCTTTCGCGCGGATGCGATTCACCATAGTGGGTCCGTAGGCATTCATCGCGGCGCCGGCGGCTTACCCCTTGGTGCTGTGCGGCCCGCCTCAACTGAAGAACGGCTGAACGCGAGTAGTTAATAATATGATCAAGATGCACGAAGGGCTTTCAGGGACCGAATACGCAGTGCTAGTTGAACAGGCGCCGATCATGATTTGGCGTTCCAACACTACCGCGGAGTGTGACTACTTCAATGATCGGTGGCTGCTGTTTCGGGGCCGGAGCATGGAGCAGGAAATCGGGAACCAATGGGCTGATGGAGTCCACCAGGATGACCTTGAGGGATGCCTGAAGACCTATCTCGGTTGTTTTGAGCGGCGCGAGATTTTCGAGATGCACTACCGCCTCAAGCGCGCGGATGGCGCCTACAGGTGGATCTTCGACCGCGGCGTTCCCTTCTACGACAGCAACGGCGAGTTTCGCGGGTACATAGGTAGTTGTATTGACGTGACGGAGCGTATTGAGGCTCAACGCTCCGCCGATGAGTCACGAGAACGCGAACTCGCAAAACTGCGAGGGCTACTTCGTATTTGCAGCACTTGCAAGAAAATCTGCAATTCTGTGGGCGAATGGGAGCCGCTTGAGACGTACATCGCCAGCCACTCCGAAACCGATTTTACACACGGTATGTGTCCCGATTGTACCCGAGTGGTAGTTCGACAAGGAGCAGGAGTATGACCTCGACAGATTCAGAAGTCGCGCTGGGCGAATCTGCTAAAGGCCGGACGATCTTGCTCCTTGATGACGATGCCAATACACTGATTGCGCTCCAGTCGATCCTTGAAAGAACCCAAGCTCAAGTGATCGAGTGCGCAAATGAACCCTGTGCCGTCCGGCAATGTACGGCGCGCGAGAAGAGCATCGACTTGCTGGTTGCGGATGTCATCCTGCAGGACAGTAATGGTCCGGCGGTCGTTCGAAAAGTGAAACCGCACCAACCACTGATGCGGCTTCTGTATATTAGCGGTTTCAGCATGACTGAGCTGAAGCGTCGCGGTCTTCTTTCTTCCGCAGACATTGCTCCGGGTTCAGTTGAATTTCTTCAGAAGCCATTCTCTCCCCAGGAGTTTCTTCACAACGTCGAAAGACTGCTGTTGAATTGAAACGAGCGCATCCCGTAACCAACACGTTTACCCGTCCTATCATCGGCGTCATGATAAGTAAGAATACGGATTCTGAGACGCGAAAGCCGAGACCTTGTAGACCGCGACGGGACAGAACATTGTCCGAAGCGCCACTTTGCGACCTCGTATACGTAACGCGCCATTCTGAAGTTATACCTTCAGTTTGACGGAAAACGCCCATACCGTCGTTCTGCCAATTGCTGGCGCAGTACGCCGCCGAACTCAGTTTCAGCGCTTTGCGCCCCATGCCCTGAGGCGCTCGTGCCCGAATCGTGCGATGCTGCAGGCGGGGAACTAGGGCAAATCCAATTCCTACTCGGCCACGGTTCCCTCCAGACCACCGAGCGTATCTCGGCTGTAAGCAGCGCATTCGCCGAGCTGTGCGCGACCGGATCGGCATTAAACCATAGCGCCCTCAGTTCTTATGGCGTCGGCGACTACGGGTCAACTTGGCTGCTGTGAGCCTAGTTAAGGCATCAGTCGTCGATGACACTAGACTCAACTTTCTGCGAGTGGCGTGTAAAACGGACCGAGTCGCCGGACACAGGCCGACTTTCCGTTCCCTATCCGGCCCTGGAAACACGTCCGCTCCATCCGGGTCGCGGACAAGCCAATCTGAATAGAGCCGAGTTTCCTTCCGGCTTAATTATCGAAGTACTGTTGCAAGGCTCCAGTATCGTGCGACCGAGTGAGCGCCAGCATGAGGAGAATACGAGCCTTCTGGGGACTGAGGTTGTCCGCCAGTACGCAGCCGATCGCCTTCAGGGCAAGTGCGCTCCCTTTAGAGGCACTCAAAGGAAATACGCGACCAGTAGGAACGCGAGTGCTGATGACAACCGGGATGCCGCGCGTGCGTGCTTCCTGAATCGCGTCAAACATCAAAGCCGTTACGTCGCCAAGCCCAAGGCCGGCAATCACTAGTCCTCGGACAGTACCATCACGGACCAGAGAGCGGATCAGGAGGCCGTCGGCACCAGCGTAACTCGTCACGATATCGACACGGCTGAGTTGGGTTCTTGCCTCGACTGGGAACGTCTGCCGGCGCAGCGGAGCGCGATAAAAGCGAACCTTTTCGGCGTCGACCACCCCGAGTTCGCCAAACTCCAAGCCGCGGAATGTTTCCACCTGGCTCGTGTTCGTTTTTGTAACATCGCGTGCAGCGTTTATTTGTCCGTTCATCACCACCATGACTCCCTTGTTGACGGCCTCAGGTGCGGCCGCCACTCGAACCGCGTCCAACAAGTTTCGAGGGCCGTCGGAGTCTGGATCCGACGCCGGACGTTGTGCTCCAACCATGATCACCGGTTTAGTGCTGATCGCGGCGAGGTCAAGAAAATAGGCAGTTTCTTCCAAAGTATCGGTGCCGTGTGTGACTACGATGCCGGCGATCTCAGGTTTCGCCAGCAACTCGTTCACTCTTCCCGCCAAGCGGACCCAAATCTCAGGAGTCATGTCATTGCTTCCTATATTGGAGATCTGCTCCACCTGAATCTGGGCCATCTTCTTTATCGCCGGCACGGCCGAAACGAGGTCTTCCCCGGAGAGAAGCGGCACGTAGCCGCCTTTGGACGGATCTTGTTTGCTGGCGATCGTGCCACCCGTGGAGAGCACAGCGACCGTCGGCAGCTTCTGCGCAACTACGCTGAGGCACGTCGCCAACAACAGACCCGCTGTGGTCAGATTTGACATGCGACGATTATATAGGCTTGATGCAACTATTGCGGCTGATTTTTTTGCCCAACGGGAGCGACAGTGCGCCTGGCGAACTGCAAACGAGTAGATCACGGGACCCGGCCACGCAAATGACACTGTGGTGGTCTCTACATCCGCATTTCGCATATGACGCAATCGGGTTAAGACTAAGTTGCTCCGTTGTTGAACAAAAGCCGAAGGTCTAATGGGCCCAGCGGCAATTTGAGCCCTGCCCTGAACACGCCTCTACTGTGCGTTTTCCACCGGCTCAAGGCGCAGCAGCGCCCCGGCCTCCTCATCGGTCAGCAAGTACAATAGCCCGTCCGGCCCTTGCTGTACCTCTCGGATTCGCTGGTTCAGCTCGACGAGTAGCGCCTGGCGCCGGATCGGGAGTCCATCTTTATTCAAAACGATGCGATGGAGCTGAGTGCCCACCAGTCCTCCCACGAAAATGTTGCCCTTCCACGCCGGAAACCGGTTCCCCGTATAAAACGTGATCGCCGCCGCCGAAATCGACGGCGACCAGAACAACCAGGGCTGTTCCATGCCCGGCGCTACTGGCTGCTCCAAAACAGGACCGGTCCCGCCGCTGACTTCACCCGAATAGGCGCGGCCGTAAGAAATCACGGGCCAGCCGTAGTTCTTACCTGCTTTGATTATGTTGATTTCATCCCCGCCCTGAGGCCCATTCTCGGTCTCCCAGAGTTCGCCGGTTTCCGGATGGAAATAAAGACCCATGGCGTTCCGAATGCCCAGCGCATAAAGCTCTGGTCTATAGCCAGGGCGGCCTGAGAATGGATTGTCCGCCGGAGCGCTTCCATCATCGTTCAAGCGCAGCACCTTGCCGTAGTAACTGTTCGGATCTTGCGCATCCGTCACGGTAGCGCTGACGGTGTCGTTCGGCGAGCGGGGAATCGGGATGCCGATTGCCAGGTAGATCTTGCCGTCGTGCCCGAATGCCATTTTCGCCGCCGAAGGCCCGGACACGCCCGCGTCGGTAGAGAAAATGTCCCGGACATCCTCAAGCGCATGGCCTCCGTCGTAGCGTGCGCGCGCCAACGTCGCTCGGGCGTTGATCGTTCCGGCCACCGGCTTGTAATAGGTGAAGTAAATCCAGTGGTTTTCAGCGAATCTCGGATGCAAGGCCAAGTCATTCATGCCCCTTTGCCGCGTGTTGAGGACTTCCGGTACCCCTGCAATTGGTTCCGAATCGAGCTTGCCGTTACGCACGATCCGCAACCTGCCGCCGCGTTCCGTAACCAGGATGCTCCCGTCCGGAAGGAAAGCAAGAGCGTACGGGTAGTTGAAACCACGCAGCGGGACGACCCGGAATTTCGGCCCGGCGATTTTGTTGCCGCCCGATCCCCTGGTCGCGCTATCGAAGATCAGTGGCCGGTCCAGTGTTGGGGCCTCGACGATGACTTCCCGCGGCTGTTGTTGCGCCGCGAGCGGGGCACGCGTCGGTAAGGTTACGATCGTCAAATCTCCGAAAAGTGCCATCAGAAGCACGACTCGCATAAGTTCTCCCATCTTACTGCCAGTGCCCACACTACTTCGCCGTCCGCCTGTTCGCCGCGAACATAGGGGTGGATTGCGCCTGCGATAAACTCGCTTGCGTTCAGCAACGCGCAAACACGGCAGCCGGGCGTTTGCTCACCTTTCACCAAACTCCGGGAGATCGGGTCAATGCGCGCCGTCGTAGAAGAACTGCTCGCGCGTGATCTTATCGTTCTTGACGGTATAGACACCGACTTCTTCGCGGGTGATACGTTGACCAGTGGCTTTGGGCGTGATATCCAGGGTAAAGAAGACGACGAACTGGTCCGGGTTCGCGCCATTGAAAAACGGCCCCGCCACAGTCTCCCCGTTGAAGGTTTTGTCGGAAACCCAGTCCTCCGATTTTTTGATCACCGGATCTTGGCCGGCGGTCTCCTTGCCGTCGCCTTCAACCGAAACAATGTCAGGGGCGTACATCGTCCGCATGACGTCGAAGTTCTTACCCTGCCTGCACAACTCCACAAAGTTGCTAGCAACCGTTCTAACACTCATGATGGACTCCAATCGTTGGTGTCATGGCGCGCACAGTGGTAGACGACAACGCATATGCCCGCCCTCTCGTGTCTGATCTTCGCACAGCAGGCCGGATCAGTCCCGATAAAGCGCTTGCATCAGGCCAAGGTGAGAGGGTCATGCATCTCCGGACCCGGCTGACAATCAGGCAGCCTTCTACAACTCCGATTGTGGGCTGCGGAGAATGACGGTTCCAAATCAAGTGACGCTTTTCTAGTGTCAAGGTTGAAGGGCACTGAATTATGCTTGTGCACTACGATCCACTGGCCACCAATCTTGCGGTAGCAAACGGTCGCGCCACCACATGCCTAGTTTTTTCCCCGTCTCTCTGCTGCCAGATGGCCGGCAGATCCCCGGCGAGATGCCGCGGCGGCATTGGACAGGATCGCCGAGCGCGACTGCGTGGTGTCGCTCGGCGGCGATTCAGGCGCCTTCCTGAAACCGGCGAAGGCCCCTAGGCGCCGTTCGCGCATCTTTGGGTGTGAACCGGGTCAGGATTCGCGCAATTCGACATACGTATCGAGACGCTCCTCATTTCCCGCGCGGCTGGCATTCGGCAACAACAGGCGGGTGTTCCCTTGGAGGACAGCTTCGCTGCTTCTCGGGTTCGTCGGCCGATGTCACAAGAATCGCACAGTCGTCTACCATGTAATGAATTCCATGTAGTGCTTTTGGCACAAGAACGTTCTATGCAACTCTACGCGAGCCGCGGGTCCCAATTCCTTCGATGGCGGGGCGCCTCGGTTCAGGCATCAGTCGTCGATGACACGAGACTCAACTTTCTCCGAGTGGCGTGTAAACGGACCGAGTCGCCGGACAGAGGCCGACTTATCGGGAGTAATCCGGGACGAGCCGAACTCGCGCGGGGCTGGGTCGCTTAAGACGCCTTGCATTCACGAACTCCATCCCTCGTCCTCCTCCTGCCGTCTCCAAATCCCTGCGAAGTGCTCTGCGGCTGCCAATTCATGCTCCGCCCACCTGCGAATGACTGGGAGGGGGTGATTCAGAAACGCTCGGGCAATCCGCGCGTGCGCTTCATGATGCGAGGATATGGGCCCCCAAGACGCCTCAAGGTCATGGCGTCCGACTGCGAATTCTCTAAATACCTCCTCATCATCACCGTACGCTACAAGAACCTGCTCCGTCAGTTCCGGGACCACGAGCGTCCCATTCTCCGCCACCGTCGGTGAAGACAAATGCCGAGCAATGCGTCGGGCGCCCTCCAATCCGGTCTTCGCAAGCCAATCCATGACCACCTGCACCGGCAGCGAAGAGAAAACATCGCGATTGGAACCGATCTGCCACCGCCAGCTGCCCTTCGAATCTAGAAGCGCTTCACCAACCACTGCCATCACCGCGTCCGGATTGTTCGAGGCGATCTTGCTCAGAATTGAAGAGGCATCATCGCGTTTGCTGAAGTCGTTGCCCGAGAATGCCGCGCTGGCCACTTCCGCGGTCCATCGAGTATCAATTGATGCCAAGTGCTCCATCGCATCTCTCCACCAGTAGTCGGCCCGGTCCTCGGTCACGGCGCTTCGGGCCAAAACGCGCTTTATTGCTGTAACTGCTTCCGGCGCTTCGTTGGCGAGCTCTACGCCTCGTATGCGATCCCCGGCCAGCTCGACGGCAATTTTTAGCGATTCAGGTGGGCACTCCTCCCGGGTCAGCACCTTCAAGAGTTCGGCAAACTCGGGGCTCGACGCCCCTTGCACGACACCTCCGATGTGCAGCACCTGCATGTAGCGCGGGCTAAGCCTGCCATCCCCTACGAGACGAGTCAAGCGTGTTACTGCATCGGTCTGATCGACATCCGCAACTATAATTTCGGCTACCATTTCCGGATCGTCGCGTTCGAGGGCATCGAGGATACCGGAAATCCGATCGCGCTCACCGGGCGAGGTTTGTAGCAGGCCGCCTACATAACCACGCAGCAAGGCTGAGAAGCGGGTCTTCCGAGCGACCGATAAAATTGGTTCCAAGAAGTCGCCCGAGGTGTCTTTTCGCCCAAGCAGCACACCGAAGGTTGAGGCACTGCGCGCCTCGGGCGACGCTAGGAAAGGGAGGTTTGCATGAAGCAGCCGCGGATCCGCGAACGCTTCTTCTACTAGCGGAATAATCTCGGATTGCTCTTTATGGACATCCTCTCGCATGCTGTGGTGCCAAATGTCCTTGCCGACAATGCCGCGCAGCCGACCCGAATAGTCTAGCGGTATTAACGACTCCTGCCAGGCACGCACTCGGTTGCAGTATTCCACGTGGTCCTCGGAGACGTCGGGGGCAACGCCGCGCTCATACTGAAGGAAGTCGTCCACCTGTTCGAGCCACGGTCCCAAAAGGTCAGGAGGAAGCCCGTGGTGCTGTACAACCTCTTCCAAGCGGTCGAGTTTGCCCCACGCTAGAAAGAGCCTTAAGTGGCCGCGCAAGTAATTCCAGCCGGCAGCGGCGAACGGTTCGGACCGCGCGAGCAACTCCTCGGTGAGGCCGATAACATGCGCGAAACAGTCTTCAAATTCGCTTTGGGTTCTAGGGTGCCAGTCTGGCGGCGGAATTTTTCCGCCGACGACGCTAGGCGTCCCCATCCGCGTCACGTCCCTATCAATGAGATGATCGAGTCCCCCGAGCGCAAGCTTGCGCTCACCTATGTTTTCGGAAAAGACAACCCTCCGGAAGATGTTAAAGCGGTCACGGAAGGGCACTGCTGTACCAGATAAGTACACGCGGAACAACTGGCGCCAGATGCCGGTCGCATTATTTCCGATGCCATGCTCCGTTTCGTTTACCGCGAGCCGGCGGAGAACTAGCTCCGCCGCCTCGAAATATTCTGGAAAAATCGCGAGACGTTCAGCGGCCCAGACCATTTCCCGCCGCGTGCCCCGACCGCTCACATCCGATCCGCCAGTCGCCAACAATTCGGCGTTAGAAGCATCACGTACTAAGCGCGTCAACTGCGGCAAATAGGCCGCGGGATCCGTTTCGAGGAGACCGACAAGTTGCTTTATCTTGCCTGAGTCGGCCAGATCGGCGGGCGTAAAATCGGCAACTCGCTTTTGAAAGTGTGCGCCCACGATAGAGCGCACCTCCTGACCGATCGAAAGCCCACGGATTCGCAGCTCAAACGGCCCACGCAACAGTTCCGGGATACGGTCCAAGAACGCAGCGGGATTTTGCGATGCTAAGCGTTCCCAGGCGCGTCGAAAGGCGATCTCGGCAATGATCTGCGGGGTCACGTAGTAATAACGTGGCGTTACAACAATGAATCCCGGCGCGTCTTTCAACCGAGCGACTGTTTCGCGCACAAGTTCTGATCTGACTCCGGTTAGCTCAGTCAGCAGGTCGAGCTGTACCGCCACATCGTCTGAATGACCGATACGCTGCACTAAGGAGATGGCCTCAACGACTTTTTGGTCATCCGGGCTCAACCGGCTGCGATAATAATCCTGTAGCGTCGGAATCGCAGGCTGCAGACTTCCCGCCGAGTGCATTTCGCCATCGTGTCGGCAGAGATCGGCCGCCAGCCGGATGTACCCCCCCGATCGATCCGCGTACGCTCGCCGCCTTTCGGGCGGGACGACAGAAAAGTTCTGCTGGAGAATCTGTTCTGCCGTTGGAATCGAGATTTTCTCGATCCAAATGCCCGGGGCACCACGCGGCGGCGGTTCGCCGGTATTGTCGATGGCAATCGCCCGGATTCTCGATTCGTGCCCACGCAGGAGACCGTTCAACTCGTATCGGGCCTGGAGCGGGCACTCGTCAGCCACCAAAATGGCGGTATGCTGTCCCGCATTAACCAGCCACAGAGCTGTCTCTTGTGCCCTCCGGCCATCACTGGTGACGACGACGAGCTCCGGCGCTCCGGGCATTCGCCGGATCGCCTCGTGTACTAAGCGTGTTTTTCCCACCCCGGCCAAACCCTGCACTTGCAGGACGGGATCGAAAGGAGTAAATGAAAATTGCAGATGTTGCTGAATGGCTTGGATGATGGGAGCCCAGCCATCGGGCAGCACGTAATTGGGTGTAATCGCCCGTTCTGCAGCATCCCAAGCCCGCCAATGCCTAGCCATATTGGTAGGTCGGCCAAAAACTGTGCCCACCACGCCAGGGAGCCGATTGGCCCACCGCGCCAAATCCGAGGCCGATAATACGTGGCACTGCGCAGCACCCGGCTTAATGGCTTGAGCGGCTACATTGAGCGCGCTATTCAGGTGCTCCTTCTTTTTGGCAGTGATCTCGTCACAGACGCAAACTCGGTATGCGTATCCTTTGCGCACCAATTCGGTGGCGTAGTGTTTGTGGATTTCCTTCGTGATGGAGCCGTCAGTCACACGTCCGACAGGTTCAGCCTTGAACTGCCATGCGCTTGGCTCGCCCAAATAGCCGGTTTGATCACCCGCTGCGCGTTGGTCGACACGGGTATCGACGCCGCCATCTCGGACGTTGACCCTCAGGGTCGTAGCGATGGCGGCTTGGGGTACGCCGTAAACGAAGCACTGCGTCTGCAAAAGCGTGTCCACGAATCCCGTAAAGGGCTGTCCGCCACCACCACGAAGGAGCGGGATATCGGTCGCCGAGGAAATCGTCCACATCGACTAGGTTGGTCTGCCACCACGCTAGCAGATAAGAGGCTTTATTATCCACCAGAAATGCTCGCCAATTTAGGGCTAGGGCCCACAAACGCGCTTGCATCCCGTAATCGCTGCTCTGAGCGGATCGGTCGGCTACCCGGAGAAAGCCCGATCTCCCGGTCACCCGGTTGTATAACGCCCATACCCTGGACCTGCCAAACCGCTGGCGCCTCGACAAATCGCAAACGCGAAACACGCTCGTACCCATTCCGTTCTTGGGGGAGTGACCAATCCCGCACGACTACGTTCCCCTTGTTTTCAACCACCTCCGCCGTCGCTCCCCTCCGCCGCGCCCCCACCAATGCTATGTCCAAAGCGAGGTGAATCAAAATGTCAGCACTCGGATTAGGCCGCCTGGACCGTGCCATCCACCGCTCCCAAATCGGCCAGGCTCCGGCCATCCCCAGCTCCATGAACCGCGTCGCCGC
>Ga0070738_10004146_pt1 | contig 17840 bp, 9 predicted proteins | sample Coa_R2_2_FD_66446 | JGI IMG/M metagenome (GOLD analysis project Ga0070738, IMG submission 66446) | Surface soil microbial communities from Centralia Pennsylvania, which are recovering from an underground coalmine fire - Coalmine... | ecosystem: Environmental > Terrestrial > Soil > Unclassified ...
AGACAAGCCCCCAGTCCCCACTGCTCCAGGAACGCCAGCCACCCCACCCCACGCGACTGGTAAGGACGCAGTTCGCCACGAAAACGCCTGGGTGTGGGCAGTGCTTCAATTTGGCGATTGCCGCTGAGCGTGGTAATCAGTTCTTGCAGAGGGCCAGAGGCTTCAAAACTGACGACCGGCAGCTTTTCGATCGTCTGCGTGTCGCCTGTGCTGATGCGTAGGGCATCTTCAAGCGATAGAGCCGTTTGGTCTTTGCGGCTGGCAAAGAACGTTTGGGCTGCACGGATGTCTTGAGGGCGCAGTTCTACCCACTCGCCATTGATCTCAACCAACGGCGCGTTGAGAGCTACCAGGCGATCGAACTCCGCTTTCGATAGGCTCTGTCCACCAATAGACAGTTCCCACCGAAAGTTGAGCAGGCTTTGCAGTCCCAGTCGTACCTGACCTTTGTTGAGTTTGGCCGACTGCGCCTGAATTTTTAGCCCCAGTCGGCTGGCCCAACCACCCTGATTGGACAGACTCGGCGGCAGCACAACGCCCAACCCGCTGTCCTGTAAGCGCCAGGTCACAGTCTTCAAAAAGTCATAGGCTTGCTGGGCCGTCAGCGGGCAAAATTGGGGTCGCGGTTCCTGCAAGCTGGGTTCGATCGGCGCATACAGACGCGAAGCCAGCCCTAACCCCATCAATAGCGTTTCTTGCGGGCGATCGATGGTGCGTCCCCGATACTGCAACCGCTCCACCGGATTCCCCCAAATGGTTGGCGCACTGACCAGAAACTCGCTGTCATCAGCCGCCTGCAAAAAATACTCCAGCTGCCACTGGCTTTGCCCCGGTTGGGGAGGATGCAGGTAAAGACAGGTGCGAAAGAGATGCTGTATGCCCTGGTATTGTAGCGGGGCCGTCCAGGTGGCGAGTGCCGCTGTCAGCGACTCTAGCCCACCAGCATTGATGCCCGCGATCGGTTGCGCGAGCGCGTGTAACCACTCCCGAACCGGGGATGTAACCGCGACCGCTTTGGCCGCACCGGAAGCCGGTTTTTCGGTAGTTGTCGCCCAGGATAGCTGAGACGCCAGCAGGCGAATTTGGGCATCGAGCGTGCCGCGGAGAAAGGCGTGAAGCAGCCCTTGGGGTGAGGTTGGGAGCGCGATCGCGAGGGGAGTGCCAGCGGACGGATGGGGCGTGTCGGCGGGTAAAGCCGTCGGCAGGGTATCTGCTTCCTGCTGATACAGCCGACAGACAATGGGCATCCGATCCGCAAAATGCTTGAGCCGCACCTGATCCACCGCACTGTCCAGCAACGGCTGCCAGCGAGCGACCGTCATCGAATCAACACTTTCCAGCCCTGGTAGAAATTTCGATCGCGCCAACAGGTCAAGGCTCCAGCGCGCCACATGAGACCAGAACCGCAGGTCACTGCCGAGAAAGGAATCATCCGCCGTGACGGCTCCAAGCGGCAACGAGTTTAAGAACGCCATCGCCGCGACTGGATCCAAACAGAGGCCCTCCACCTGCCACGGATGCAGGAACAGGTCACGATCGCCTGCCGCAGCGGCTGAATGCTGCGGCACAATGGTGCCCACAGGCAAATCAAGCTCACCAGCCGCAGCATAGGACGGCACCGCTAAGATCTGAGTTTGCCAACGGCCTGTCGCTGCCGCTGACGGCGTGGCGTCCGCAATGGCGGCCCCCGACCGTGATGCTCCACGTGTTGCTTTCGCTGCGGGAGGCGTTGATTGCGCTGGGTTCAACATTGACTCCGAGAGCCGCAGTTTGCCAGCCTGCTGCCGCGATCGCAAAAAGTCCAGCAGTGCCGTCGATGTCATGGCAAAGGGATGCTGACCGATCCCATCGGGGGCCATATCCAGACCGCTCAACGGTAACGATTCCGGCGTGATGCGCCGCCATAGCTCGCCCCAGATAAAGAGATACCCACCCGACAGCGCGGTAGCGGTGAGTCCAGAACGCTGATCGCTCAGACCAGCGGCTGCATCCGGTTGAGAGCAAATAAACCAGCTACCGTGTAGAATTGCCATGCGGGTTAGAGCGTTTCAAAGTGCGCGGAACAAAAGATTACAGTCAGGGAATTAAAATCAAGAAATTAAAATCTATGGAGGCTGCAAAAGTCTGCTAAGAATGGAAACATTTGGATCAAAAGTAGCAAAAACGCTTCTCTGAAGCGATCGGCAACGGGGTGCTTGTCAGGCCCATAATCGATGTCGTTGCTGACTGTGCCACCAACCGATCGCGCTTGCTACAGGTTGCCATGTCTACGCCCTCGCAATACCAAACGACGGCAGGTAAACTCTTGCGGTCGCATTGTGTCAGCAATTTCTTCAAGGCAGGCTAATGGCTAGACAGTCAATAGAGTCGCGATCGCGACTGACTGAAATCACAACAACGCTGACTGACATCCCCGTTCAAAACGTACAATTTCTACACAATTCATCACACGGCTCATCAACGATAGAGGCTTGCCACTCTTAGTGCCGCCCCTTTGGCCGCCGACCATAAAAAAAGCCCCCGCAAGCGCACGACTTCAGGTTCAGCCACCACGATCGCAACTGTATCATCAGTGCCATTGTACAACCTGAAACTGCAAGTGCGGTGATGTAGAGGGCGCTAAAGTCATCGGGCTAACGCCGCCATCAACCGTTAAACCAGTGAACGCCAATCCCTACGAGTCAAGGCTTTTGTCCACTTTTTTCAAGCCTCTATCCGGGTGCTTTCTTAGAGTTTTTTAACGTTTTAAATCGATCACTTTTCATGATCGTAACCATAAAAAGCCGTATCGGAATATCAGTGCTACGATTGCGAGAGAGAACAAAAAGAGAGACAGAAAAGGATAACACACTACATGGAAGAGTTTGAAAAGTCGATATCCTTCGATGGTAGGGATATTCGGCTAAAGGTTGGTTTACTTGCACCACAAGCAGGCGGAACCGTCCTGATTCAATCGGGGGATACGGCGGTTTTAGTGACGGCAACGCGCGCCGCGGCCAGAGAAGGCATTGATTTCTTACCGCTGCTGGTCGATTATGAAGAACGGCTATACGCTGCAGGCCGGATTCCAGGTGGCTTTTTGCGACGGGAAGGACGGCCACCCGAACGGGCAACCCTGACCAGTCGGCTGATTGATCGCCCTCTGCGGCCCCTGTTTCCCGGTTGGCTGCGGGATGACATTCAGGTTGTTGCCACAACAATGTCGATGGACGATCGCGTCCCCCCCGATGTCCTGGCCGTCACGGGTGCATCGATCGCCGTACTCCTGGCCAAAATGCCCTTCAATGGCCCGATGGCCGCCGTGCGGGTTGGTCTGGTTGGCGATGATTTCATCATTAACCCCACCTTCAGCGAGATCGAAGCGGGTGATTTAGACCTGGTGGTAGCAGGAACGCCCGATGGCGTCATCATGGTTGAAGCGGGTGCCAATCAGCTCCCCGAACAGGACGTGATTGAGGCGATCGATTTTGGCTACGAAGCGGTTCGCGACCTGATCCAGGCGCAACTCGATCTGCTGCAAGAACTGGGCATCGAGCAGGTTAAAGAGGAACCCCCTGTGGTCGATCAAACCCTGGAGAACTTTATTAAAGAGCGTGTGACGCTGCCAGTAAAAGAAGTGCTCGGTCGCTTTGAGAAGGATAAAAATGTGCGCGATGCCGCACTGGATGAAATTAAGGCGTCTGTAGTCGAAGCGATCGCCGGACTGCCCGACGAAGATCCCGTCAAAGTAGCGGCAGCAGCAGCCCCCAAAGCGCTGAGTAACACCTTCAAAGAGGTCACCAAGACCCTCATGCGGCGTCAGGTGATTGAAGACAACATTCGCGTTGACGGTCGGAAGCTGGATGAAGTGCGCCCGATTTCGTGCCGGGTGGGTGTCTTGCCACCACGCGTCCACGGTAGCGGCCTGTTCAATCGGGGACTGACGCAGGTGCTATCGGTGGTCACGCTGGGTACGCCGGGTGACGCGCAAGAACTCGACGACCTGCACCCCGATGAGCAAAAGCGTTACCTGCATCACTACAATTTTCCACCCTACTCGGTGGGCGAAACACGCCCCATGCGATCGCCCGGTCGGCGGGAAGTCGGTCACGGGGCACTGGCAGAACGGGCACTGATCCCGGTACTGCCGCAGAAAGAAGAGTTTCCCTACGTGCTGCGAGTCGTCTCGGAAGTGCTGTCATCGAACGGGTCAACCTCGATGGGTTCGGTTTCCGGCTCGACGCTGGCCTTGATGGATGCCGGCGTTCCCATCACCAAACCCGTGAGCGGGGCCGCTATGGGGCTGATTAAGGAAGGCGACGAAATTCGCATCTTGACTGACATCCAGGGTATCGAGGATTTCCTGGGCGATATGGACTTTAAAGTGGCGGGAACCGATACAGGCATCACGGCGCTCCAGCTCGACATGAAGATCAATGGCCTGCCGCTAGCGGTGATTGCTCAAGCCATTAATGAGGCCAAACCAGCCCGCCTTCATATCCTCTCGAAGATGCTGGAGACGATCGACAAACCCCGTCCCGAACTGTCGCTATTCGCCCCACGGTTACTGACGATCAAGATTGATCCCGATTTGATCGGGATGATCATCGGCCCTGGTGGAAAGACCATCAAGGGCATTACCGAGGAAACGGGAGCCAAGATCGACATCGAGGACAGTGGCATCGTCACGATCTCATCCGTGGATGGCGAAGCAGCCAAAAAGGCCCGCAGCATCATCCAGGGCATGACCCGCAAGCTCAACCAGGGCGATGTGTATGCCGGTAAGATCACTCGCATTATCCCGATCGGGGCCTTTGTCGAGTTCCTACCCGGTAAAGAAGGGATGATCCACATTTCCCAGCTTGCCGACTATCGCGTTGGTAAGGTGGAGGATGAAGTGTCCATTGGGGATGAGGTCATCGTCAAAGTCCGCGAGATTGACAGCCGGGGACGCATTAACCTCACCCGTCTCGGTATCCACCCTGATGAAGCCGCTGCGGCACGCGAAGCCGCGGCTGTGAGCTAGGAGGCTCATTAGTGACGGCTGGGCTGTTCCCTGATCAGAACACCAGCCTAATTGAAAAATCCTGCCTGTAGAGCCGTTACCTGTAGCGGCTCTACAGTTGTTTGGCGGTAGAGTGTGGGCACCAGGCGCGATCGCGTGAGACAGTTCCTGGCTGAGTCGCGCATGCGCTACAGCAGGGATGGTCGCGCCCCTTCGTATGCAAACCCGTAGTGCCAGCCCTCTGTTGCCTGTCCAGACGCCGTTTCCCTCCCTGCCCGTGACATCACCCTCATCGTTTGCGCTCTGCATGTCAACGATTTTCCAAAATTTTTTGATCAACTCTCCAAATTGTGTGTAACATCGCTGGTGTATCAGAAGAAACGTTGAAAAGGGAGAGTCTTTTTAGCCACGATCGTTTCCTGACATAACAGTTTAGTCAAGCTGAATTGTTAACGTCAGGGCAGGTGCAAACGTGCGATCGATCGCGATTAAAATCATCGCTTATCACCAAAATTGATTCGCTTGAAAGTGATTCAATGCAAGACAAACCTTCTATAATTTTTCTTTGTCAAAAAGTTGCTCGATTCATGGCAGGGTTTAAGGTTTGTATCTTTAGTCGTAGAATGGGGAATCTCAATTAAATTGGGTACCATGCACTAGCGCACAAACATTTGACTTTGCGATGACAAGTCCTCTTCTTAACTGTTGAAGTGAGTAGACAGAATTGTGGTTAACTCTCTGAAAAATCTATTTTCTGGAAAATCTAAGGGGATCGGCATCGAGTTGGCTCCCGATCACATCAGTGTGGCGCAACTGCGTAAACAAGGTCAGGGATTCAAGCTCGTTACGTTGGCGACAACACCCGTTCCAGAGGGGTTATTTCACGAAGGTCAAATTACTGATGCCGCAGGCATGGCAGAGCTGCTCCAGTCGCTACTGGCCGAGCACAAGCTCAAGGTCAAACGCGTCGCGACGGCGGTTGCTGGTGGGCGTGATACAGTCACCCGCATTATTCCCATTCCGGCAGAGCTCAACGATCAAGAACTGCGAGAGATGGTTCTGAATCAAGAGGCTGGTCTTTATTTGCCGTTTCCTCGCGAAGAGGCAGACGTTGACTATCAAAAATTAGGGCTGTTTGTTGACGAAGATGGCATTGAAAAGTTTCAAGTCTTGCTAGTAGCAACGCGCAAAGAAATTACTGATTCCTATGTGCGGACGTTTCAACAAGCAGGTTTGCAGATTGATGTGCTGGAAATCAGCAGCTTCTCGTTAATTCGGACAATTCGAGAACAGCTACGGCAGTTTTCACCGCAAGAGGCAGTGGCGATCGTCGATATTGAGTTTGAAAGTACTGAGATTTCGATCGCGGTTGATGGTGTACCGCAGTTCTCACGTACCGTGCCGATCGGCACCTATCAAATCCAGAGTGCGCTGTCGCGGGCCATGAACTTGCCGCCGTCCCGCAGCACTGAGTTGCTTCAGAGTATGACCATCCCTGTCAACACGGGAGACACCGTGGGTGGGCCAGGGAAAATGGGCGGTACCAATCCCGGTGCCGCAGCGATGCTGCGAATCATTGGCGAACTGGCCGACGAGCTGCGCCGCTCGATCGACTTCTACCTGAACCAGGGCGACAACCTGGAAGTAGCCCAACTGCTGCTTGCAGGGCCAGGTGGATCGATTGGGCAGCTCGATGAATTTTTTACGCATCGATTGAGTTTGCCGAGCAGTCAGATCGATCCCATTACGGCCTTAGGATTGGAGGTCACGCAAGACGTGCCTCAAGCCCAGCGGCCAGGATTAGGGGTCGTGCTGGGTTTAGGACTACGGGAGGCTAGATAGACATGTATAGCTTAGACATCAACTTTCTGAACGATCGACCGGAGTATCGGCCTGATTCGGCGCGGCAAAAAACCAGAGCCGTCGCAACGGATAGTCGGCGACCCCTCTTCCTCGGCGCAGCGGTTGGGCTGGGTCTGCTGGCTGCCACAATTGGTTCGCTCTTATTTTTGCAGGCACAGAACAACGGGTTGGAACAACGGCGATCGGAGCTGGACAGCCAGCTTGGTGATTTAACGACCAAGCAAAAACAAATCGCCGATATTAACAACCAGACCAAGCAAATCAAGGACGAAACCGGCGCGCTGGCCAGTGTGTTTAACCTGGTGAAACCCTGGTCTGCCATGATGCAGGAAATGCGCGATCGCATTCCACCGGGCGTGCAGATCTTGTCCGTCACCCAGTCAACGCCATCCGGCCAACCACAGCCCAGTCCCAGTCCATCACCAGGGGCTAACGCCGCTGCTGTGCCGCCGCCCACGTCAAGCATCCAGATTTCAGGACTGGCAAATTCATTTAACGACGTGAATGATTTCTTGCTCGTGCTGCAAAAATCGAACTTTCTCAAAGCCGAAAACACCAAATTGGTGAAAGCCACGCTACAGAAAGAAGCCGCGAAGGTAGAGCCAGTGAAGCTACCAGACTCACAGCAGCAGAATGTAGCGACTCCCGAACAGTTGCCCCAACTGCCGAAGCAGGTGGAATTTCAAATCGACACGGCGCTGAGCGATGTGCCCGCTTCTGAACTGCTGCAAGAGCTTGACCGTAAGGGTGCTGTCGGGTTGGTCACCCGGATTGAAGATCTGCAACGTAAGGGAGTAATCCAACCATGACTGCTGGCGGCGACTTTATTCCCAATGATCCCAATTTTGATACCGGCCCAACGTACCCGGTGGTTTTTGGCATCGCCTTAACACCAACGGTTTTGGGCATTTTGCTCGCGGTCGGTGGGATTGCGCTCTCGGTCTTTTTGTTTTTGAACCTGGTGCAGCCAGCGTTGGAAAAATACAACTCACTGAAGCAAGAAGTCGAAAGCAAAGAAAATCAAGTGCAGCAGGCAGCGGCGATCGCCAAACAAATTGCAACGGCCAACAACGACCTCGAAGCGGCCAAAAAGCAGCGGACTGAAGTGCTATCGCTCTTTGCCAATGAGTCCACCCTCAACACGCTGTTGCTAGACCTCAATCGTCAGATTGAAACCCGCAACGCTGGCGTCGCCAAACTGGAGCAAGACCGCCTGGCCGCTTGCCCAAATTGGGTACGCGCGAATGTGGATTCACTGCGCAAGGATGGTGTTGAGCTGGCGCGCAAAGCGCAACTGAGAGAATTTACGCCAGATCCGAAAGCATCGGGCATCATTACAGACAACTCCTACGGTTCGCTGGTGAATAGCAAGCTGAAGCGTGAGGTCGCCAACGTCGTTTTTGAGGGCAATATCAACCAAACGCAGGCGATTTTTCGCAACATCGAGCGATTGCAACCGTTTCTCGTTTTCAAGGATGTGAAAATCACCGTGGGCGATGGTACGGCAGCCAATACCAACGTCAATCGACTGTTTGAAATTCGGGGCAACACCGTGCGCTTCTTGCCGAACTGCCAACCCGAACCCAAGTTAACCACAACGTTCAAGCTGGAGGCGTTGTCGCCCTTAGCCCCCGCGGACGCCGCCAAAGCTACCCCCGCCCCAGCGAAATAAATTCACCCGGATGGGCTCGCCCCCCGAAGTGTCATCTTTGTAACGCACCCGATCCCAGCAACTATGCAAGCAATCTAACGATTTGAGTGAGGAAGGAACCGTGAAACAGTCTCTAGGATTCAATGGCATCATGCTGGGTGGGGCAGCCGCACTGATGGCGATTCAACCTGCCCTCTCAGCCCCCGTGCAGGTGATTGGGGTACAGCTCAACCCGACAGATACGGGAGTTGACGTCAGGCTAGAAACCCAGTCGGGTGGCCGGCCTCAGGTCTTTGCCGTCAACCGCAGCAATAGCTGGACGGCGGATTTACCCAGTAGTCAGCTCCGTCTGCCAGGTGGGAAGAGTTTCCGCAAAGACAATCCCGCACCGGGCATCGCGTCAGTGACAGTGGCCGCTTTAGATGCCAACAGCGTACGGGTCACGGTGGTCGGTAAAGGCGGAGCACCGGTTGGACAGGTCGTTCGCCCCAATCAAGGTGGCGTTTTGCTGAGCGTCAGCCCCGCTGGGAAAAAGCCCGCCGTCAGTGCGGCTCCCACAGCGCCATTGCCCGCTGCTGCGATCGCCCGTGCAGACTCCGCTCAACCCGTTGAGGATGTGAGCATCGCGCAATCGCTACCCACCCTGCCGGTGCCGTCCGCATCAATGACCGGGCCATCGACCCCGGCAATTTCCCCTGTGAGGCCATCCAGCGTCACCAAAATTGTGGTGCCACCCGCTGGGAAAGTGACGCCTGAACTGTTGGCGCAGGTCACTTCGACGCCCACACCCGTCAACCCAGCACCCGTCAGCCCAGCACCCACCAGTCCGACGCCCACCAGCCCAAGCGCAACGCCTACCAGTCCAACCTCTGTCCCGACCAATCGGGTAGCACCACTCCTACCGAACCCTGACGTTCAAATTCAAGGGCCAGGCGTGACCCCTCCAGGTGTGCCTGCAGTGCTGCCACGGGCAGTCGCTCCCCCGGTTGGGGATCAGGCCACGGCGCAGGTAGACGCCTCCGGCACCACGATCGATTTGGGTTCGGCTGAACGGGTGCCTCGCTTAGTCCTTCGGGACGCGCCCGCGCGTGAAGTGCTCTCACTGCTGGCACGGGCGGCTGGACTCAACCTTGCCTTTGTAGGCGATATTTCCCAGGCTGGGCAACAAGCAGGACAACAAGCAGGGCAGCCGGGACAAACGGCAGGTAGTGACGGTCCTAAAGTAACGCTCGATGTTGAAAATGAGCCAGTGCAGAACGTGTTTAACTACGTGCTGCAAATTACCGGCCTGGAAGCCAACCGCGTTGGACGTACGGTTTTTGTTGGTCCCAAATTGCCTAACTCGGCACGCAATCTTGTCGTGCGCAGTATTCGCCTTAACCAGGCATCGGTGACCAGCGCGGTTAACTTTTTGGTCACGTTAGGGGCGGAAAGCGCCATCAGCCGCGATCGCCTGGTCACGAACGCTACAGCCGTCCCCGTTGGACAGCTTGCAGGGGGTGGTGGCTCTGCGATTACCCAAACGCAAACCGCGACCGAGTCTCGCATTGAAAACCAGAGTGTGGACTACAAGTATTCCACGCCAATTTTGCGAGGGCTTCAAGTGTCTGGCGATGAGCGAACCAACCAGGTCACCCTGGTAGGTGATCCCAAGAAAGTTGGGATCGCAGTGGCGCAACTCGCTCAACTGGATATTCGTCGTCGTCAGGTTACCGTGAACGTCCGTGTTGTTGACGTTGACCTGCAGAGTATCGATCAGTTTTCGCTCAGTTCGTCGTTCGGTATTGTTGACAATACACGGGCCGTTCTGGATGCGGGCAACGCGGTGATCAACTTTGGCAACAGAGCACCGTCCAGCACAGGACTGGGCAGCGGCGTCAACACGATCGGTGCAGCGTTGGGCGCAACCACCGGTGGGGCCTTTAATTTTGCGAAAAACTTCCTCGTCCAGCTTCAGGCCGCGATCACGAGCGGCAATGCAAAGATCCTGACGGATCCGACGCTGCTGGTGCAGGAAGGTCAAACGGCCACCGTTAACGTCACCCAGGAAGTGGTCACAAACATTACGCAACAAACCACAGCCTCGACGAATTCCACCCAAACCACCATTACGGTTGAAAAGGGACGGGCAGGCTTAATCTTGCCGATTAAGGTCGATCGCATTGATGATAACGGCTTTATTTCGCTGTCGATCGCGCCTTCTGTATCTCGCATTGGTGGGCAACAGTCCGTGAACGTTCAGGGCAGTACCAACGTCATCAATCTGCTGACGGAACGCCGTCTGGAGTCGGGTCAGGTGCGACTGCGCGACGGGCAAACCTTGCTGCTAACCGGGATTATCCAGGATCAGGATCGGGCAACCGTAACGAAAGTGCCCATCCTGGGCGACATTCCGCTTCTAGGGGCGCTGTTCCGCAGTACCAACCGCACCAATCAGCGTCAGGAAGTTGTGGTCATTGTCACACCACGCATTCTGGATGACACGCAGCAAGCCGCCTTCGGCTATGGCTATTCCCCCAGTCCCGCCGTGCGTCAGATGTTAGACGACAGCAATAAGCGCTAGCGGCAGACCGGTAGCAAGACTGCAAGCAAAACCAGAGGCTTCATGATGAAGCTTCTGGTTTTTTATGACTGCAAGGATCCTCCCTGAGCACTATGCCGACGCCCAATGACATCCGCTAACGTAATCAGCAGTTGTCCCCTCAAACCGCCCCATGTACCGATTGTCGTTTCTGCTATTGCTCGGGTTGGGCCTGGGTTCCTGTCATGCGATCGAGGCGTCCCGCGCTACGCCAGAGTCTCAGCCATCCTCTTTCGCAGGTTCGCCCCAAGCAGATGAAACAAATCAGGCAAAGGCGATCCCGATAGCTGCGGCTAACGCCATCCAGACAAAACCATTCAACCCCCAGCCGATCCACATTACGCCCACCCAACTGCCGCCGCCCTACGCCAGCAATAGTGCGTCCAAATCTCCCAACGTCATTCCTATTCCGCCACATCCAACGCTAAACGTTCCGGCAGGGTTTGTCGTGAATGTCTTTGCAGAGGGTCTCGATCGCCCGCGCTGGCTGGCGTTGACTCCCACCGGAGACGTTCTGGTGACCGAAACGCGCCGAAATCGCATTCAATTGCTCCGCGACACCAATGGCGACGGTGTGGCCGACGTCCAAAAAACCTTTGCCCAGGCGCAGAATGGGATCGATATCCCGTTTGGGATGGCGTTTAGCAAGGATGCTTTTTTTCTGGGCAATACCGCCGCTGTCCTGCGATTTCCTTACCAGCCGGGACAACAGCAGCTCACGGGCACAGGCCAAAAAATTACCGACCTGCCGGGCGGCGGCTACAACCAGCACTGGACGAGAAATGTGATTGTTTCGCCCGATCGCACAAAGCTGTATGTGACGATCGGGTCCCGATCCAACCTGGACGAAGAACCCTTACCCCGTGCGTCTGTGCAGGTCATGAACCTGGATGGCTCCAATCGTCAGACCTTTGCATCAGGGCTGCGAAATCCGGTCGGGCTGGCATTTCACCCCACAACGCACGCACTCTACACCACAGTCAATGAGCGCGATACCCTGGGCGACGATCTGGTGCCGGATTACCTGACGCGGCTTCAGGCCGGACAATTCTACGGTTGGCCCTATGCTTACCTGACGCGCGATCGCCTGGATCCCAATCATGTCCGCAACGGCCACAGTGTACGCCCTGACCTGGCCGCCCAAACCCAGACTCCCGACGTCTTGTTTCAGGCGCACTCGGCGGCGTTGGGGCTGCAGTTTTACGATGGCAAAACGTTCCCCGAAACGTACCGGAATGGCGCGTTTGTCGCTTTTCGGGGTTCCTGGAATCGCGATCAGGGCACTGGTTACAAAGTGGTCTTCGTGCCGTTTAACGCCAGTGGCCGACCGCAGGGGTACTACGAAGATTTCCTGACCGGATTTTTGGTATATCCAACCGGGCCAGATACATGGGGGCGTCCCGTCGGGTTACTCGTCCTGCGTGATGGCAGCTTGCTGGTGACAGAAGAAGGCAATGGTCGGATTTATCGCATCCAGTACAAGGGCTGAAGTCCCCGTGGTAAGCCTAGAAGGAGGTCACGCTTCCATGCCATCCTGCCGCATCCCCATCCTTCCCCTTTACTCTCCCTTCGCTTCGATCGAGAAGGAGTATTTATAGCCTTTAAAGTTAGACTCTAGCTCCAGCGTGTAATCACCCGTTTGATCCAGTTGGGTGCTCCAGCTCTGCCGCGCTTCGTCTGATTCGTGACCGAGCAAAATTTTGCCATCGGGCGAAACGATGAGCGGGAACGGCCCCCGATCGCGCGTGATCGTAAATGTTTGACCTTTACTACCAGAGACAAGATAGCGATGGCTCCCCGTGCCGATGAAGCGATCGGACACCTGCACCGTGGCGCTGCTATCTTTCAGGTTAATCCGTTCCACTTTGTCGTTACAGCCCGTATCCGTCTGCGGTTTGGATACCCATCCTTTCATGGGTGTCTTGATTTGGAGCCAACCGTTTTGCTCGGTGGCCACCGTCACGAACGTGCCGTTTTTCAACTGGCCGACCACATTATCCCCCTCGGTTGTGGGTGACGATCGCACATTGAGCGGTGGATTGGGATCGTTTACACGCGCCATCCGAAGCACGCACGATTCAACGGTGCGATTGACTGTAGCGGGAACCTGGTCGGGCGATCGCTCGGTAACCTGCGGCTGCGCGACCGGGTTGGTGGGGGTGGGGGTTGCCGTAGCCAGTGGCGCGCTGATGGGAGACTGGCTCACCGGGGGTGACGCATTGCTCGACGATACGCCCGAGGGCGATGGCGGTGAAGATTGCGAACAGGCGAATGTGATTCCGGTGAGTGCTGCCAGTGTGACGGCACCAACCAGAGTCAGTACAGAAGCGTTAGGTTTCATGGGAGTAGAGTTCCTGGAAGGGGATCTTAAGGATGGCTACACGGGGCTTAAGAACGGCAACGGAAATCGCCAAGCAAGCGTGTGCAGCTTTTCTAAGTGCAACAGTATGACGATTGACAGTCTGCGGTTGATTGGCCTAAAAGCACCGCAACCTTCGTCGGTTGCCCGACCAATCAGCCGTTGCGGGGTCTGCTGCACTTCGGGTCGATCGCGGCGAGATGGGATGGGATGTGACACTTGCGCTAGTGGAACGGGCCAGCGTTCACTCTCTGGTTGGATCAACCCACGATGGCATCATGCGGTCGAATCGTTGCGATGGGCCATGCTGCCATACTGCGAACAAAGGCATGCCTGTAATGATTCTGCCTGAGATTGCTACCTGTTTAGCAACGATCGCGCGACTATGAGCGTTATAGTCGTCACAGTTTGTGTAAGAGGACCTGAGGATTGAGTGAATCGTCAACGGTTGAACAAGCGTGGAGTGCCCTCGAAAAATCCATCATCTACTATAAAGGGCAACCAGTCGGCACAATCGCTGCATGTGACCCCGACATTGCTGCTTTAAATTACGACCAGTGTTTTATTCGTGATTTTATTTCCTCAGGGCTACTGTTTTTAATCAAAGGCAAGCCTGAGATTGTGCGTCATTTTTTGGAAGCCACCCTGAAACTGCAGCCTAAAACGGGGCAGCTTGATTGTTCTAAACCCAGCCGCGGTCTGATGCCTGCCAGCTTCAAAATTGTGATGGTGGACGGCAAAGAGTCCATCATCGCTGACTTTGGGAATCACGCTATTGGGCGTGTGGCTCCGGCGGATGCCTGTTTATGGTGGATTATTCTCTTGCGTGCGTATGCGATCGCAACGCAGGATATGGAACTGGTACACCGCGCCGATTTCCAGGAGGGCATCCGCGTGAGTCTGGAGCTTTGTCTGGTCACACGGTTTGACATGTACCCAATGGTGCTGGTACCGGATGGCGCAGGAATGATCGATCGCCGGATGGGGCTTTATGGTCATCCACTCGATATTCAGGTGTTGTTTTATGCGGCGCTCCGGGCCAGTCTTGAACTGCTGTTGCCCAATCCAGTCAACCAAACCATGATTCAGGCGGTATGCCATCGTTTACCGCTGCTGCTCAAACAGCTGCGCGAAAACTATTGGCTCGACCCCGATCGCCTGAACGTCATCTACCGCTACCAGGTTGAAGAGTACGGTGAAGAAGCGCTGAACCAGTTCAACATCTATTCCGATTCGATTCCATTTTATCGATTGGCCAAATGGTTGCCCGAAGCTGGCGGCTACCTGGCCGGCAATCTAGGGCCGTCACAGCTCGATTGTCGCTTCTTTTCACTCGGTAACTTGATGTCAGTGATTACGTCACTCACCACCGAGCAGCAATCCCACAAAATCTTGAACTTAATTGAGCTGCGCTGGAGCGATTTGATCAGCTCTATGCCGATGAAACTCTGCTATCCAGCATTAGAGGACAACGACTGGCGCACAGTCACAGGAGCCGACCCCAAAAATCGCCCCTGGTCGTACCATAACGGTGGCAGTTGGCCGGTGTTGCTATGGATGCTGGTGGCCGCCGCTAAAGCGATGAACCGTGGCGAGCTAGCGCATCACGCGATCGCGGTGGCCGAACGACGACTGGTGCAGGATCAGTGGCCAGAATATTACGATGGGCCGGATGGTCGTCTCATTGGCAAAGAATCGCGCAAGTACCAGACCTGGACGATCGCAGGCTATCTGTTGGCCAAAGAACTCATTGCGAATCCTGAGTATCTCAAGCTGGTGACGTTTGATCTGGGAGAGCGAGCAGAAGCCTGATGGATCGGGTGGGACAAACAGATTTGTACCAGTAGGTTAATCGACGGGGCTACAGCCTGCGAATGACGGCCAAACCCCTACCGCATCACGTCCCATCCAACCGATGCCAGGTCAGTTCCCCCAGTTCTGAGCAATGCCAGCGAAGGAAGTTGGCCGGTTGACCAATCAACCCAGTGGGTAAGCCAATCGCCTGACGCGGGGCGATCGTTGCCAGCGCGATCGCCTGCTCCACAGTACAAATGCCCCATCTCACGAGATTTTGGGCCCCAACCAGGAGCGGCAACGTGGTTCCAGACAGGGTGCCATCCGGCAGGCGGGCTGTCCCATCAATGACCTCTATCTGGCGGCTGTCCCAGGGATAAATGCCGTCAGGCAGTCCCAGTGGTGCGAGCGCATCGCTGACGAGAAAGACACCGCGATCGTAGTGGCTTGCCCGCAGCAAAATATCCATCATGATGGGGGAAACGTGCCGACCATCGGCAATCAGACCGCAGCGCACGTCGGGATGCACGATCGCGGCACCCAGTAACCCCGGTTCGCGGTGGTGCAGTCCCGGCATCGCGTTAAAAGCATGGGTCACCATCGTTGCACCCTGGTCAAATGACTGCTGAGCCTGTAGCGCTGTTGCTTGAGAATGTCCCAGGCTGACGGTAATGCCACGCGATCGCAGATAGGGAATCACCGTTCCGGTTGGATCCAGTTCGGGAGCCAGCGTGATGATTTTGACCACACCAGCGTCGTCGCCAAGAATACGCTGCATCGTGTCGATCGTCAGCGGCAGCAAATACTCAGCCGGGTGAGCACCGCGTTTGGCGGGGTTGAGACAGGGGCCTTCGAGGTGAACACCAAGGATTTGGGCGCGCGGGTGTCGTGCAGAGACATGGGCTTCGACGGGAGTGCTCAGCCGAACGGTATCGGCTGTCGGGCGTTGGGTGTAGTGAGAAAGCGTGGCGATCGATCGCTGCATGTTTTCGATTGAGGTAGTGACGATCGTGGGGAGAAAGCCATCCACGCCTTGCTGCCAGAGAAACTGACTAATGGCATCCAGTTTGTCGTGGCTGTCGGCCTGCAAATTGGGGAAGGCCAGCCCAAGCGCGCCATTAATTTGCAGATCAACGCCGCCCCGCGAAAGCCAGTCGCCAGCCAGATCGATCACTGGCCAGTTCGACCCACTGGAGGCAGTCTGTGGCACGATCGCCTGAATCACATTCTGCCGTACCGAAACCCGCTGTAGCCCCGTGTAGCCGGGCAAGTGAGCATTCACAAAATCAAAATCGTCACCCATCCGTCGTTTTTCCACCTGTGCTCTCTGTTCTACTCCGAGACTGATGCACGTCGAAGTTATCAGTAATTCACTCCTTTCCCTGCACCATATCCCACTAAAATTACGCATTGGTTCACACACATGGGCACACTCAATACATCGTTCACCGAAATCTAAACCAGAGTTTAGTTTGCGATGCTCTACCTGATTTACCCGATCGCCATTTACCTGCTTCTGATTGGCACGACATACCTCCTGGTCTTTCAGCGGCTTTTACGACTCACCTTCCAGTATCTGCGGTACATGGTGCAGCCGATCGAAACCGTGCCCGATTATCTGCACGCACTCTTCCAGGCACCGCTCGCTGAGCTTGAATCACTGGGCTTTCAGCGCTGTGGCTATCTTCAGGTAGAGCCATTCATGAAACTCGACGCCTCACCCACCTGGGAAGTATTGCTGTACAGCAGCACCACAAAGACCTACGCCACGTTGGGTGTTCGGCGTCCGATCGAAACGGTCAACCCATTCAGCATTACGTTTCATACGTTCTTTCAAGACCGAACATTACTGCTGACGCTAAACGGTTTAGCACACGCGATCGTCGGCCAGTTTCCCAACACGATTGTTCACGACCCGTATGCCGCCCAAACAGATGCCCACTGGCAGGCACACCAGGACAAACTACAGCAGCTATCCCGCCACAAAACAAGCTGTAGTCTGTCACCGGAAGCCTTTGTGAAAGCGCTGCAATTTCACTACACGCTGTATGTCGATAGTCTGGTGACGGATCGAAAACTGCTGCCTACACGTGGTACGGAGCAATTTCATTTAAGCTGGCAACAAGCCCTGCAAACAACAATCCAACTCGGGCGAAATAACGGCAAAGCCACCGCGATCGCCAAGCAACATCGTCAGGTCGCCAAGGCCAACCCTGCGATCCAGGTCGATATTCCAATTGCGCTGGAAGTTGATGGCTTTCACCGCCAGCAACAGATCGAACGGGGACGCACCAATCGTAAATGGGGGATCTGGCTGCTCCTGGGCAGTCTGCTGCTGTCGATCGCCTCGTTCACCATCCGGTTTGACCCTCGAACACTGGTCATTCTCATCGGGGTGTTGTTTTTGCATGAGCTTGGGCACTTTCTAGCCATGCGGCTGTTTCGCTACCGCGATCTGTCTATGTTCTTCCTGCCGTTCTTTGGTGCCGCCGTCACAGGGCACAAAGATGACGCCTCTCTGAGTGAAAAGATCGGTGTACTGCTGGCAGGGCCACTTCCGGGGCTGCTGCTGGGTATCGGTTTACTGGCTACTGGCGGCGATCGCAGC
>Ga0070738_10004147_pt1 | contig 17839 bp, 15 predicted proteins | sample Coa_R2_2_FD_66446 | JGI IMG/M metagenome (GOLD analysis project Ga0070738, IMG submission 66446) | Surface soil microbial communities from Centralia Pennsylvania, which are recovering from an underground coalmine fire - Coalmine... | ecosystem: Environmental > Terrestrial > Soil > Unclassified ...
TCTCGCTCGCGCTCAACGGCAGCTACATAATCCCAGCAAGACATCACGTGGATATCTCCAGAATTATGCCCATCGGCTCGCAGCGTGTGAACGGCTTGCACTAAATCGTACAAATTATCAAACACACAATGCACATAGTTGCGCGGAAAAGGAGCTGGCGGAATGCTCTGCTGAGAGGATACAAGCGCCTTTTCATCTTGATGTTGATCATATTTCTGTTGATAAGACCTCAAGAGTCCCGCCTCCTTTCACTCAGTCTCTAACCCATAGATAGTCAAACTCGTTTGTGTTCCCACAAAAACCTTGCCACCGGCAATCGTGGGCACAGAAAATTTCACATAGCTATCCAGCCCATCGCGTGCCGCATCCTGCTCGCTGTTGTAAAGCTCTCTGCCGATATTTGTCGCGTCATAGGCGCGCAGCACCCCCGGCCCGCTCGGTACGCAGCCAGGCCCATCACAATTGGCGGGACTGATCACCCACACAATTCCGCTGCCGGGGACACGCGCGTTGCTAGAAATCGAGGGTGTTGCGCCGGGATAGCCATATGATTCTGCTGTCTGGGCAGTTGCTCTGGCAGAAAGCGTATCCCCATTCAACTGAAAAGCCTTCAGGTGATCGCCTGCCTCCCCAACATACACCAGCTGGCCGCTCGTAGCTGTGCCAACCCAATAGGCCGGAATGCCGAAAAAGCTATCCGTGGAACTCGCCGGCAGTTCCTGCAAGACTTGATCAATATCAGTGCGTCCTTCTTCTCTAGAACCACATTGCAGTGAAGCGCCTGCATAACCGTGGAACCCGCCCATATGATCCCGGTCAAGCACATAGATCCGCCCCTCCTTTCCCACTCCAATAAGCAGGTTTGGATGAATCGTATAAAGCTGTTCTGGTAAGAGCAAGACTCCTCCCGCCCCCAGGTCTCCATCCCTGCCACTTAAACACGCCTGGTTGAAAGGAGTAAAGTAGTCGGAAAGCACAAGGCCATTGCGCGTATTCAACTTCACGAAACTATCCCCAGCATCGCGTTGACCCTGCTGAGCCAGGTCGAAGCTGCCATTCCCCACCGTCAAATAAACATTGCCCTCAGTATCTGCCGCCGGACCAGCTCCACCCATCCACACTCCGCCTTCCTGGCCATCAGGCGTCGTATTATAGACAGCCACTTGCCGGAATGCCCTGCCATCATAGGTGTAGCCTATCACCCAACCATGATAGGGGTCTGTATCACCAAACCCTGCCCAGGCAATGTAGATCACCCCATTCGCCAATAGCAATGCAGGGCGCTGATTGGCCTGCTTGCTATTCAATGCTATCAACGAGCTGCTTGCGTTCACCCTGTCATAGCCCTTGCCCTTCACGAAAGCGGAAATAGTCACCGGACTGCCGGCCCGATCCTTGCCTGTCGTGATATCGAGCGCGTGCAAACGCTGCACATATTGATAGCCGCGTTCCTTCGTCATTGCCACCACATACATCGTGTTAGCGGCTCGATCAATAACCGGAGTTCCGGTAATACCCACAAAAGGCTCGATATCTTGATGTGGATACTTCTTAAAGAGATCCGTCGCGGGAACGCTTGTCACAGATGAGGGATGCAGGAAGCTTGTCTTCCACAGCGGAGCTTCCGCGTGTCGCTGATCGGCATCAAAAGCATACACGCTGTCATTTTCTGTCGCAACATACACTACGTTATACTGGCGCCCGCGAATACCGAGATGAGGAACAAAGAGCGGTTGCGTATAGACCTGCCCATCAACCGGATAGGAGACCAGCTTCCCAAAATGCTGGACATTCACATTACCGGTATTGAGTAACGTCTCATCGAGGTTTTGCCCGCTGCGGAACGTATCATTGTGATAGGTTAAAACAGCCCCCCCGCTGGAAGTGAACAAACCCAGGTCAGGGGTAAAATCGGCATGAGAAAAGTCAGTGATATATTTAAAAGCAACACCTATCAAGTAGGCGCCTACAAAGAGCAGCAGGAGAGCGCTACCGCCGAACATCCTCGCAGGCAGTACATCACGACCGCGAACATTGACGCGCATAGAGGCTCCTTTCTGCTATGATTCTTCCCCTTCGTTCCTCAGGGCTTCGGCTCACGCGCTCAACATGACACGGCTAGAGTATGAGGGAAGGCGTCATGAAAACGTTATGAGCGTCGTTATGAGGGAGCAACGAAGCCTTGATTAGCCCTCACTCGTTGCCACCGACAACTCTCGCTGCGAGCTATGCTGCGCTTCCGGCACCGCTGAATGCAAACGGCACGCACCGGGCAGGTAGGGTTTAATCATTTCACGCATCCGTCTTTGCAATTCGGAAATTGGCCACGTCGCATCCATCACCGTCAAACCAAACTCGTCTATCATTGCCTCGTATTCATTCACGACGCGCTGCTGGAAGCGTTTGAAGCTCTCAAGTGGATCGTTGCTCAATCCCACGTCCAACCCCGCCTCGTAATAATTCAATTCTGTACGTCCCGCCAGGATACGGTTGAGCGAGACTTCCAGGGGAATACGATAGTAGAAAGCAACTGCCGGCTTCACCGCGAACTGGTAGAGTTCGCGCACCCAACAATAGTCCACGCCGCGCGCCGCGTCATGGGCAAAAGCAGAGTAGCTATAGCGATCCGCCAGCACAATAGCCCCGGCCTTGAGTGGTGGAATAATATCGTGTTCTGTGCGAGCGGCAAAGTCCGTGGCATGCAGTAAACTGAAAGTCGTCGGCGTCAGCAACTGCTTCTTCAGCGCCTTCTTCGTCGTTCGTCTCACCAGCGGCGATGAATTCCACTCGCTAGAAAAAACGAGATAGCCCTCACTGATGAGCCATTGACGAAGCAGAGCCAGCTGCGTGCTCTTGCCCGAACTACAAATACCCTCCACAACAAACAGGCGACCTGGATACTCACGCGATCCATATCTCTCCATAAGCAATCCTTCCACGGTGACATGTCATGCTGAGCGAAATAAGCCGAATCCCTGAGCGGAGCAAACACAGGGCATGTCATTCTTCGCTTCGCTCAGAATCTATGGTATCACTACCGCGCTTCGTTCTCCCGGCCATGCCTGTCAGCGAACACCTCCAGAAGGCTATCAATAATAGCTCGTGCCGCAAGCGCGCATAAAGCCATGCGCTGTGCTACTGTCTGGGGCGTATCTACTTCGGCGATGCTCATCACGGGAATGATAGTGCCGTTATCAATAATGGCCAGGCGAATCATACCCTCGGCTGCATCAAGAGGCAGAGGAGTGCTTTCGAATTCCTGCTCAGATCGTGATGTACGAGTAAAGCTGCTTTTCAGGATGTCATCCAGCTCTGCTTCCGCCAGGTTCTGGTACAAACCGGCGCTATAGTTTTCCCCTATATCATCGTTCATAAAAACGGGAAAGGGAGATGGCTGGTCGTCTTTATGCATATGCTGATCTCCTCGCATGCTGATGTAATGCGAAACCGGCTCGATACCCATCTACTCCTGTAGATACTCCCTTGTATCCAGATGAAAAAGAAGCCGCCGTATCTCTCTACCTACCCTTCCTCAAACACACACCATCGAAGTGTAGAATCGAATGCCTGAAAAACGCACCTTTAGAACACACTATTTTGTGTGCTCTTATGGCAATCAAACACGTGAGCTGGCAGGGCCTTGTAGTGTGTTTACACTATTTCTTCGGGGGTAGGGGCTAGATTATGCTTTAACAAAATAATGCGGCACGCGGGCCAATTTCCACACCATTTTGTTAAACAACATCACCGCGCCCACGGGCGGGGGAATCGCCAGGAATACGGTGACCCCCAAAGGATGGAGAGCCAAAAGCAGTCTATTTACAGCATACGTTTTTGTTCCGTGGATATTATAGTGGATGCGTACCCATCAACCGGGGACTCCTAACCACGGGTCTACTAAAGGCGTTGCAAGAAGAACTTGATTTTTGCTGGGAGTTGAATATGGATGTACTGGTGACCATTCTCATCGTTGTTATTGTTCTCATCCTCCTGGGGGCATTCATCGTCAACAGCTTTTTTCAGCGGCCAGCCGCAAATCGGCGAGCGGGAGAACTTCTCCGTTCTATCTTGACCCCTGAACAATACAAACAATTGATCGAGCGTGGCTATATCGACATTCCCAGCCCCAGCAATCCAGACCGCGTCTATCGCATACCACATTCAGCCGGTCGAGTGCAGGTGAGAGAAAAGGGGAAATTAACCATGTATCTCTGCCTGCAACCTCATGAGTCAGTACCCGATGCCGACACCGTGGTCATTCACAAGCTCATGATCGAGGCGGATGAAGAAGCCTACCTGCAAAAGGCGAACCGCTTCATCCCGTTTTTACTTCATTACGCCGATTCGTAGCGATAGGAAATAAAAAATCTCCATCCTTTGGGGAGAAGTCCCTGGCACTTCCTCTCAAAGGATGGAGACCTGCATGATTGACTGCGAACAGCCCGGGTAGCAAGAGGAAACTCGCCAGGGATATCCCTGGCATTAGCGCATTTATCCCCCCACAACGCGCGGGACCATAACAATCTGCTCGGCCTGGGCGTCAAAGTGCCCCAGCCGCTCAATCGGTTTGCCCGCATCAACTCGATACCCCGTCGAGCCTCTGGCCTGCTCTTGCGTGAAGATCCGTTCTGCTTCCCGGACTGCTGCCTGCGCCTCGGGGTTACCAGCCAGCACCTCCTGCTCATTCCATTGCAGTCGATCATCTCCGCGTTTTGATATCACTCGCAACATTCCCATTACCGTTTTTCTTCCTTTCTTCCTCACCTTTTATCATTGCCAGCCTGTCCTTCTCTCACCGTAATGCATGTCATTCTGAGAGAAGCGAAGAATCTCAGTCCTCTCGATCCAACTGCACGAAAAGAGCATGCATGTCATTCTGAGAGAAGCGAAGAATCTCATGCTTGCGCAACTTGACAACCCAGAACGGAATTGCCATATTTCGAAGGTATGCACTCCAAACCCGGAAGAAACCATACCACCAGTTGTAGTGTAGTAGCTCCAGGCTCAAATGAAATCCTCAAAACACACTGTTCCCCCTTTCGGACGGCAACATTCATCAGGAGCGAAGGTCCTCTCCTTTAGATCAGTTGCGCAGCTGGAGTCGTCTGCCAAATTACTCCGCAACACGCACACTGGACGGAGCAGCAACAAGCTCTACCTCGTGGTACTGAAACCACAAGGGTTCCTTTAGATAGACTCCTTCCAGCGCAACCAGGTAAAAACAAAAGGGGTCGTCTCGATCATCCGCGATCCGGTGGATAGACCGGATCGTCCCTCTCAGCCCGCGAAAAGGACTCTCATTGATTACCCAGACCAGGCTCCCTTCTGGAAATACTTCTACCCCACGCTCTCTCTTCTCCTCCTATGACGATCTCCCCTCTATAGTGGGGAAGATCGTATCGCTATCTTACCGTTTTTATACAACGACCTTTTCCTGTGCCGGCTCTGGCTTGCTTTCCAGCGCGGCTGTATCAATCCTGCCACGACCGAAGGCATCGATACGCCCCCAACGCCCAGGGATGTCGAGCAATTCGATCTCCCCAAGCTGACTGGGGATGGCCGGATCAACCACCAGGTGCTCACCCACCGGCTCTAAGCCAAGTATCGCCCGCAGCAGCAAGAGCGGAGCCCCGCTGGCCCACGCCTGCGGACTACACGCCGTTGGGTATTCCACCGGAAATTCGGTCAGATCGCGGCGGTAGCCCGCAAATGCTTCCGGCAGCCGTCCCTTGAAGTAGCTTGCCGCCTCGAACATATTCATCGCCACCCGTGCTGCCTCTTCGCGATAGCCATAACGCCTCAGACCCATCGCGATCAACGCATTGTCGTGTGGCCACACCGTACCTACGTGATAGCCAATCGGATTGTAGCCCCCCTCGCCTTCCGCCATCGTCCGCACGCCCCAACCAGAATACAGTCGAGGACCGAGCAGGTGCGTCACAATCGCCTTCACTTTGTCTTGCTCGACGATGCCGCTCCACAGCAGGTGACCGATGTTCGAGGTCAGCGCGTCAACCTTGCGCCCATCTCCATCAATCGCCAGCGCGAAGCACTGGCGGTCCGCCAGCCAGAAGTCTTGATTGAACCGCCGCTTCAGTTCCGCCGCTTCCTTCTCTAAGCGCTCGGCCAGCGCGGGATCATTCCAGAATTCTCGTGCCAGGCGCGCGCAACGCCTCTTTGCATCGTAAACATACCCCTGAATCTCGCAGGTAGCACGCGGCAGGCGTGAAAGCGTGCCATCGGCAAACAGGATCGAATTCCAGGAGTCCTTCCAGCACTGGTTCTCCAATCCCGTCTGCTGGTTGCGGCGCGCATATTCGACATAGCCATCGCCATTGCGGTCTCCATACTCATCAATCCAGCGCAATGCCGCTCGAGCTTCCCACTCTAACTGCCGTACCAGCTCGACGTTACCGGTCCAGCGCTCGACCTCATCAAGCAAAATGAGAAATAGAGGCGTGGCATCGGCGGCCCCATAGTAGGGCGAGTGGGGCCGTTCCTCGAAGGCGGTCATCTCACCAAAGCGGGCCTCGTGCAAGATCTTCCCAGGTTCCTCGTCGCGGAAATCATCGATCCGGGTTCCCTGACGTTGGGCCAGAACACGCAGGGTAGCTACCGCCGCACTCGAGGCGAACGGGAGCGCCTGGTAACTGGTAATCAGACTGTCTCGACCGAAAAGCGTCATGAACCAGGGTAAGCCGGCCGCTGGAACCGCCTGTCCTCCCAGCGCTAGCGGATAAAAGCGCAACGACGCCAGGTCGATAATACTCCGGCGATAAGTGACCGGCAGAGCAGGCCAGTCACACGAAAGACGCGGGATAGCCTCACCGGCCTTCTGGAGATTCTTCTTCACGGTGGATCGCGAGCGTTGATCTCCGTGCCCATAGGTGGTCTCCTTGCGATACTCCCCGAAGCCTGTTAAGGCAACGACGACATTCAGGCAGGTTGTCCACTCACCATGAGGATCGATATGCACCGTGAAGCTCAAACCGTGTTCGTCAATATCGGCTTTCGCGCTGGCCGCGATCAAGGTCTCACGCACAAAGTGGTCACGACGATAGCCGAGTATCAGGCGATCAGGCTCGATGCGATGGTAAAATGCTCCTTTCTTCTTCAGGGCATCTTTGACCTCGAACAGATCTGCAAAGTCGGATCCTGCCTCCATACGCACCTTGAGATCGACCGGGGTATCTTTGTGATTGAGGATCGTCAAATCCTCATGAAAGCCGTTACCGACTGCCCGCTTGCGAATGATGGACAGATCAGCGTCTACATAAATGGTACCGGTTCCTGGAACGAGGAAGTATTGTACGTAGAAGTAATCGAGATCATCCGTCGAGAGGACATTGAGGCGCAGACCGTCTACCGTCAGGAGCCAGCGTGAAAGAAAACGGGTATCCCAGGCAAATAGCCCCAATGTCTCCGTTGGCGAGGCATCGATGTCTCCACGCAAGTCACTGACCACAAAATTATTTCCTTCGAGAACACTGATCGTTTTCTCGCTCATGAGTCATGCCCCTCTTTCTTTCCCTGTGTACTGCCGGCCAGGCTTTCATCGGGAAAAAGGCGCTGGAACAGCAGCGCCAGCCCAAGATCACCTCTCACCTGCAGCTTCCCTTGCAAAAGTAACGTGGTGGGATTCTGCTGTCCCACCACCATACGGTCAAAGTCTTCGCGACTGCACACAAGCACACAGTCTGCCCCTGCTCCCTCTCTGCTCACTGACAGCGATCCGTTCTTCGTGACGACGTACCAGCTTCCCTCACCGGCAATATCAAAGCGGAAGCTGCCAGAGACATGATGAAGCAAGGGTTCGTTGCCACGTTGAGCCAGGTGCTCGAAGAAAGTAGTCGTCGTATTCGCCATAGTTCACCTCACGGGAGGCACTCCCCAGTCGTAGCGCTTCAGCGTTGCGACCTGACAAGGATGGGCCCCATTCCTGTTATTCCATTGTTGCGTTTCTATCAGAGGCTCGTTTCATAGCCCCTATCCCTTGAGTGTACTCGCCTGGGAGCGATGAGACATGCTTAAAACACACTGTTTTACGAGCTACGTTAGGGGTCACGTATGTGAAAGAGCGGATGCCTGTATAACGGACTCATACCATCCTGTTGCGGAATAGCCTGGCGAACGAAACTCGTAAGAGAACTCCTACAAGTTTCGTTCGGCTTGCTAATCCCCCCTACACGAACAGCCAGCAACGTAGCACTCCTGCTACGCTCCAGGCCTGCATAGAAGATCCGGCTGGCGTGAAAGGAGGTTACGGCTCCGTGATGACCTTTTCCTCTAGTCAAATAGGAAGATCAGGCGCGTACTCTCATTCCTTTGATTAGGACAAGACTGATTGCGTGTGTGAATGCACTATAACGTATACAGGGCAGAAATGCATGCTGTAAACACACTGTTTTTTTGCCCCAATCACGCTCGCCTCCGCTCCCACTATTCCTGCCCTTGATCCAAGCAATGATGACAAAGCGCGATACTGTCTATAAAAGACAGGTCTGCCAGGCATGGGTACTTCACTGTGTAACCAGAATGCCAAGCGATCTGGCAAGCATAATAGCACTCCGGCGATTGTTCACACTGAGTTTGCGATAAATACTATTGGTATGCACTTTGACCGTTCCTGGTGTGACGACCAGTTCACGGGCAATCTCTTTGTTCGTCAAATTCCTGTTGAGCAAGCCCAGGATTTGTCGCTCGCGGTTGGTCAAGAGTTCTGGACCCTCTTGCTGTAGCCGCACTTCCTCGGAAACAGGCCGCGAGGATTCGGATTTGAACGCCATCCGGATCTGCTGCAGATAAGCCGCGAGGGGGGCATCTATCATCTGTTGCGCTTTGCGTGGTTTGCGCAGTTCTGGTAGCATCCTGGCTAATGATGGTAGGTCGGCAAAGGTACGAATAAACCTGCCGGAATGTGCCAGAGTAAGCGCCCGTTTCAGCGCCTTTAACGCTTCGGTCTCATGGCCTTGTATCCGATAAGCCCATGCTTGCATAGCCAGTACTTTGATAGTCATACGTCTATTGTGGCTTGATTCTGCATGCTGCAAGCGCTGGCTAAGGAGCGCTTGAGCCTGTACTGCACCCGGCTCGTCACCTCTGGCGAGTAACAAATGAGCCTCGGTGCAATCAAAGAACAGTATCGAGCCTGGCACTGATTGATCTCTTGCCATTACAGACCATATCTCAGCCGACTCCACATCCTCCTGGAGCAAGGCTAATTGTGCCTGGAAAGCATAGACAGTTACTAATTCGCGCATGTTCTGCTGTTCTAAAACCCATTCCAATAAGGTACGAGCAATCTCCTTCGCCTGGCTACTCAATCCTTGTGCCTGATAGGTGAGGGCTAAACCGCATAGAGCATCACGTACAGCAAAAAAATGGGCATGGTGCCGATTAGCGATCACTGTGTTGAAGTGATTCACCGCCATATCCAACTGGTTCCATTCATAATGCACCACTCCTAACAACAGGTGGGCCCAGGTCTGGCTCAACGCCAGGTCGGCTTGCCGGGCAACCTGAAGCAGATGTCTTGCTGTCTGTTCGGCCTGTTGCAGTTTTCCCGCATTCAAGTAAATGATGGCCTGAGTGAAGAGTAGACGAGCAGTGACGCTATGACGCGCCGATTGGTCTCTCAGGGCTTTATTGAGTTCAAAGAGCGCCACATCTTGCTGCCCGCTGGCTTGCCTTGAAAGTGCCAGGATTGAAAGGGCATGACTTGCTATATATTCATATTCGGGCGGAATCCATTCCAGCGCTGAGTGGGCACTCTCCAGACTTGCTTCTATCTGCCCCGTAAAGAACTGGAACTGGCTCCAGACGAGCGCAAGGAATGCACGCAGAAACCAGTATTTAGCATTATCTGGATCACCTGCATCCCTGAACTGGAAGTCTAAGCGTTGCTCGGCAGTCATCAATAGACCTGGTAGCTCCATCAAGCGGCCATGAACGTGCTTGAGCCAGGCACGCGCCAGCAGCAATGCCGCACTCCCCTCTCGCTGCTCCTCCTCCAATCGCTCCAGCCAGCCCTCCATCTCCTCGACTCGCTCCTCTTCCAGAAGCCGCCTCACCTGCCCCTCCACCAGTTGTACCGCTCGCTCTCCCTCTCCCGCCGCCTGCGCCTGCTCCACCGCCTCGACTATCTCCCCCCGGCTCGCATACCACTCACTGGCTCGCCGATGCCAGCACGCGACCTCGGCCGCACTCCACTCCTCGCGCACCCGCTGCTCCAGCACCTGCCGCAGCAGCACACGATACCGGTACCAGCCCGGTTCTCCCTCCTGCCTCGGCTCTACCAACTGCGCCTGCTCCATCCATCCCAGCAATCCTGCCACCGACTCCCGGCTCTCCTCGCCCTCCAGGAGCCGCGCACACAACGACTCATTGAATTGCTTAAGCAGCGCCGTGCCCAGCAGCACCTGCTGCACCCGCTGCGGTTGTTGCAGCAGCACCTCTTCCAGCAGGTAGCGCCGGCTGGCACTATCGGGCACGCTGCTCCAGTGCTGCAGATACGCCGCCGCGTCTGCCGCCTGGCGCAGTCCCAACGCCGCCAGGCGTACCAGCGCGACCCAGCCCTCCGTGCGCTGCCACACCACCCGCGCGCTCGCCCGCGCCCGCTCGCCCCCCACCAGCGCGGCCAGCACCGCCTCCGTCTCCTGTTCCGTCACGCACAACTCGGCTCCCCGCACCTCCTGCAGCCAGCCCCTGGCTCGCCAGCGCACCAGCGGCAGCGGCGGGTCCCAGCGGCAGGCCAGGGCCAGGTGCAGTCGGGGCGGCAGGTGCTCCAGCAGCGCCGCCAGCAAGCGCTGCACCCCGTCACGCTGCATGAACTGATAATCATCCAGCACCAGCAACGCCTCGCCCGGCAAAGCAGCCAGGTCTGCCAGCAACGCGGCGGCCAGCGGCTCGATGTCAAGGCCCTGCTGGCTGGCCAGCAGCCGGGCCGTCGCCGGGCAGGCCGTGGGAAAGCAGGTGCGCAGGGCGGCCAGCACCAGGCGCACAAAGACCGCCAGGTCTTGATCCCCCGGCTCCAGCGCCAGCCAGGCCACCGGCCGTCCACAACGAGCGGCCCAGTGCGCCAGCAGGGTCGACTTGCCAAAGCCGGCCGGGGCGCACAGCAAGGTGAGTCGGCCAGGCAGCCCGCTTTGCAAGCGGGCGATGAGCCGCTGGCGCACCAGCAGGTCCTCGCTGAGCACGGGTCGCTGGAGTTTGGCCTGCACCAATCCCTCCGCCCGATCAAGCGGAAATCCTATCCCATATGCCGGGCGCAAGGAGGCGGAAAAGCACTCCGCGGACACGTCGATCAGATCGGTTGTAGTATAGCCACTAATGAGCCGTTCCACCGCGGCTTGCAGTCGTGAGAGCGTGAGTGAACGGCTGGGGCCCAGGGGAATATGGTAGAACCGGCCCTTCCAAAAACGAGTAGCGCTCCAATCCTGATCATTGTAAATGGAACTGCTCTTACGCGCGGTAAAGCTTCCTACATGATCGGTGAAGAGAAAAGCGGTATTCTGGTCCAGCCAATCATACCAGGTAGGGGTACCAACGACAATCGGATCTGCTTTGATTGACAATTGGTATAATCGGCCCCCTCCCACTTGCGCAATAATCTGGTGCATAGCGGTATCCTATGTAGTCACAGATAAATATCTCTACTTTATATCTTCCCACACGATTATGAGCATATACAATAACTTGTTACATTTGCAAGAGTGCCTTTTTCTAAACAGGCATATTAGCACCAGATTTAAAGAATCCGCCTGGTAAGCTTCATTAAAGCAAGCAGGTATGGAAAGCTGCGCAGTATGAAGAGCGGCTACGAGCGGCCTGAAAAAAGGGAGAAGCAAGCTTCTCTCTAACATCACAATTTGATCACGATCAAATTAGTCACTATACCAGTTGGCACTCTAGCGCGTAGCGAGCCACGGCACTACGCGAATTGACCCCCAACTTGCCATTTTCGTCCCCCTAATTACTCGCGTCATCATTTTGCTATATGGGATTGGAGAGCGAGCGCAAGGGCCTGCCCCACCACATGTAGGGTAGGAGCGCACCCTTGTGGTCGCCCTCCAATCGAGCCTCCCATCCACTACAACACCCGCCCCTGCCGGTTACGGCTGGAATTTGAATGATTGGAGTACTGGCTGGAAGTAGGTCGTGTTCGCTGCGTTGAACATCGATTGCGGCGCACTATACGCAATTGTATACCCCTGGCTCGCTGGGGAGTTTGCCGGATGAATAGTGGCCATTACAACTGAGTGCATCATAGTATTGGTAGCATTCAATCGTTGAGTTCCAGAAACCGATTCCTGATTCCAGGTAGTGCCTCCTACCGTCGTAGTAGGCGGTGCCGGTACTATTTGTACATTCTTCAACGGAACCTTTTGTGCGTTTACCGCGGCATTCAGAAGCGAAGCCGCGCTGGTCTTCCCATGGACATCCGGCACTACCGTGAACGTTATCTTGATAGTACCGGCACCATTCGTCAAGATAACCAGGTGCGGGTCAGATTTACTCACATGTAAACCTGGGGGATAACTTATCTTGAAGCCATTGCCCTCAAGTGCCACTAAAGCACCTCGTGTGTAAGCCGGGGTTGGCGTCGTTATGTGTGTCGAAGCCGATTGAGATGTCGAGCTACGTGACGGGCTGCTACATGCAGCCACTAACGTTGCAACAAGCAGCAAACCGCATGTCGCCAGTGTCGTTTTGCTCAGAGCACGCTTTAATCGGTTGTGCATACTATTGTCCCTCCTTCATTAGAGTAAAGAATGGTTTTTCACCCGTACAATCAGATTATCAATATACCGAAACGGAAATGAATATGTATGCTTAGAACGCGCTATTTTTTACCTGGAATGGGCGCAAGGCCAACGGAAAAATAGTGCATTTTAAAGATGCATTCTCATTCACACATCAGTAAACTGAGAACAGCGAAGACGATGTCATTCCCAATCAGATAGACCCGAATCCATGTGATCGCTCCGAGCCTGCAGGAACAGCGCCTGGGGTCTGTCCGCCTCGTGAGTTAGAAGCTGGAGATCATCTATGGAAGAACTCAATCAATTGGTAGAGGAAGGAGTCGCTCCTCATGAGAGTACTCCCTTTCGTAGCACCACCAGACCCGGGTATGGGTCTCTGAGTGCGAAACAGATTGGCGACTATACCCTGCTGCGCCGTCTTGGACAGGGGGGCCACGCCAGCGTCTACCTGAGCATGAATACGTATTTGAGGACTCGGGTAGCGCTTAAGCTGTTGGACGACTTTCTTGCCAGCGAGGAGGATGTCAAGCGTTTTCATTTAGAAGTCTACCTCCTATGGCACTTACAGCATCGACACATTGTGCGCATGCTCGATTTTAATATTGCGCAGGATATGCCTTTTCTGGTCATGGAGTATGCCCCCATGGGAGACCTCGGGCAGCATTTCCCCAAAGGGAGCGCATTCCCCGTACACACCATTGTGCCTGTTGTCTTACAGATTGCAAGCGCATTGCAGTACATTCATAATGTGCAGTTGATTCACTGTGATGTCAAACCGAGTAATATTTTATTAGGAACGAAGCAAGACGCCTGGCTCACTGATTTCGGCATTGCTCATGTAATGCGGGCAGGAAAGAGGGCCTCCCCCAGCGTGGCTAATAAATTAGTAGGAACACCTCTCTACCTATCTCCCGAACGTATCGAGGGAAGTCCGCTGCCGGCAAGTGATCAGTATTCTCTGGCAGTCATGGTCTATTGCTGGCTCTGCGGCTCTGAACCATTTTCGGGGACGGGCTTGCAGATCTGCCTGCAACACCTGTCAACCCCTCCACCTTGCCTGCGTGACTTCGTCCCCTCCATCTCACTTGCCGTCGAGCGTGTGGTGCTCAAAGCGCTTGCCAAAGATCCAAAGCAGCGTTTTTCCCACGTGGGAGAGTTTGCGGACGCTTTGAAAGAGGCAAGTCTGGCCGAAAGAGGTTCAAGCGCTCCCAGATATATGATGTCATCACCTCAGGTGCCCGGCTTCACGTTTAATCGGGCCGGGTATGGGAAACCGCAAAGAACACCCGTCGCGAACACAGGATAAAACGAGCCAGTCTCCTCTGCCAGGCAGTACTCATCACCCGGCAGAGGAGAGAGCCTCCGGTTCTCACGGAATTGCGAGAACTCTCTTAGTCGCTTAAATGATCGAAAGCGACCTGTAAGTGTTCCGGGCCACGCAAGGCAGCATTTCTCCGGTAAGGTGGCGGGTCGGTGACCAGTCGCGGGCCATCCAGACGCCGTGCGAGCGCCTTTAAAGCCGTCACCGCTTCACGCCGTGCAAGGGGTGCGCCAATACAATAGTGGTCGGCACCACCAAAGCCAAGATGCTCGTTATCGTCCCGCTCAGGCCAAAAACGATCGGCATCGACGAAGCGCGCCGGGTCGCGATTTCCCGAAGCCAGTAACAGCACAACCGTCGCCCCTCGTGGAATGGTCACACCGGCGACCGGTATATCGGCAAGCGTTGTTCGCGTGCGAAACTGCACCGGCGGATCGTAGCGCAAGACCTCTTCTACCGTCGGGATCGCCAGAGTCGGGTTACGACGCAGGCTATCGAACACCTCTGGATGCCGTAGCAGCGCCAGCATACCGTTCGTGATCAAATTGACGGTCGTCTCATGGCCGGCGATTAACAGCAATTGCATCGTCGCCAGTAGATCCGATTCAGGCAAGCGACCATCCGGGTCATCTCCAATCACCAGGCTAGAGAACAAATCATTTTGGGGGTGCGCACGGCGTGTCGCGCTCAGTTGTTTCATATATTCACGCATCTGTGTGCGGCTTTGTATTGCCTGCTGCACCTCCGCATCGCTTAAACTTTCTTGCGGATCAAGCGTGCGCACCAGCGCCGAAGACCAGCCACGAAAGCGTGGTTCGTCCTCGCGCGGCACACCGAGCAACCTGCAAATCACCGTCACCGGCAGCGGATACGCAAAATTCTGCACCAGGTCGAACTGATTCTGCTGCTTTCTGGCATCGAGCAGATCATTGACCACCTGTTCGATTTCCTCTTGCATGCTCGCAATCCGTTGCGGTGTAAACTGATGCATCACCAGCCTGCGCAGCCACGTATGCTCAGGAGGATCGGTTAAAATCAATGGAGGCGTGGCTGCCTCCGTCGCAGTATCCAGGGTTCTAGCCGGGTGCGCGCTCTTACGCGCATCAGAGCTGATGCGCGGATCGCAGAGCAGCATGCGAATCTCCTGGTAGGTACTGACGACATAAGTCCCACCCTCCTGCACCGAAACCGGCCTCTCGCGCAGGCGGGCGTAGAGCGAGTAGGGATTGGCCCGACTGGTCGGGTCGAGTACTCGCTCAAAGAGTTTCTCTATGGGAATAACAGCTGTCTGGGTCATGAACGCACTCCTCCCATTTGTACTTCTTGCAGAGGGAATTGCTGCTCCATACCGGCCCCGTTCGCATGCAGTGTTACGAGGGGTGGCGCGCCAGGCGGGACACGTGGATCCAGCAGCCTGAGCGCTTCTCCCTCAACCCGCTGTTCCGGCGTGTTCGGGCCAGCACCCGTAATCATGGCGCCCGCATCAGGGGTGGCGTGCCCCGGCTCCGGAAAGCCTGCTGGCAAGAGTTGCAACTCCGTCGGCCCGTCTGATGCATGCAGATCTGGAGGGAACGATGCACGGGCCTCAATCAGCGCTTGATAGGTTGGCAAGAACCTGGGTGCGTTAGCGGCCAGCACAGCCACCAGGCGGCCCTTTCGCCCGTAAGCAGCGACCAGGCGGCGCTCCTGCGATGATGCCTGGGTCAGAACAATCGTATCGGCAAAGCTGGGCAAACCAATCGCCTTAATATTGGTGCCAAACTGGTTGGACCAGAAGGAGGGCAGATGCTTATGCGCGCGGCGCCTCGCAGGTGTGGCGAGCATGTTATGAGCCGCCGTCTCTGCCTGGGTGACCGCGTTGCTCCAGTGTTCGACCACCAGGAGCTCGCCGTCATAGAGTGGATGAGGCCAGCGCGCCACATCCCCTGCCACAAAAATGTCATCTGTAACTACTCCATCTGCATCGAAGGCACGGCAAGCGGCATCGCACGCCACGCCACGCCCATCAGCGGCCAGTCCTGCACCCCGTAACCACTCAACATTGCGTAGGGAACCAAGGGCCACGACGGCTACTTCCACATCCAGTTCGTCTCCATCAGAGAGCTGGGCCCGGCGTAGCTTCTTCTGGGCATCTCCCTCCAGAGCCAGAACCGTCGTATTGCAGCGCAAATCCACCCCATGCCGGCGCTGTAAAGCCGCGGCATAGGCACCGGCGGCCTGACCAAGAGCTCCCTGGAGTGGGGTCGCGCCGCGCTCCGTGACCGTGACTTCCAGGCCGAGTTCGCGGCAGGCAGAAGCCACCTCAGAGCCGGTGAAGCCGGCGCCAATGACCAGCACACGTTTGGGTTTCGCTGCTAATCGCGCATGAAGCCGGGCTGCATCATCACGCGTGCGTACCGTGAACACTCCATCGAGTGCTGCTTGTTCCTTATCCGGCCAGGGACGGGCTCGCACGCCGGTAGCGATCAACAGGCGATCGAAAGAGACCTTGCGCCCATCAGCCAGTTGCACCTGCCGGTTGGACAGATCGAGCGCTGTAGCTCTGGCGCCCAGCAGCCATTCAGCCTCGATATACTGCCGCCGGGGCAGGGTAGTATGCTCATCCGAGATCCATCCGGCGAGGACGGATTTGGACAAGGGGGGACGGTCATAGGGTTCATAGGGTTCATCACCAATGAGGGTCAGATGGCCCGTAAAGCCTTCCGCTCGCAGAGTCTCCGCGGCGCGCAAACCGGCCAGGGAGGCGCCAACGATCACGATGTGGCCATTGGTGGAGCGGTTCGAGAAAGGGGCGGGGCTGCTCATCATGGCCTTGCTCCGGGATGCTGTGGTTGGGAAACGGTCTCAGGCTGCTCATCACGGTAATCCAGGGTGATGGCATGGACCGGGCAGGCGGCGGCAGCCCATTTGACCTGCTCACGCATATGGTCATCGGGCGCGCAGTCATATTCGAGGGCTTCTTCGCCATGGAAACGGAAGACGTTGGGGGCGAGAAAGACGCACTGTCCATAGCTCTGACAGCGCGTCAAGTCGACGATCATTCTCAAGTGAACGCTCCTTTCGCTTGTGTGGAATAGCGCAACGTTGTGTGTGAATGTATACCGGGAGGCGGTATTGCTTGCTCATGTATAAGGGAGGGGCCTCACTTCCCTATACGCAATACCTGTCCTCTGACACAAGTCTAGTCGTGCAAGAACAAAAATACATGCTTGAAACACGCTGTCTTTGTATCCTATGGTGAGCGACTATGCTGCCAGGCATGGCGTGTGATGGAGTGTGTTTACATCGCTTGACAGGAGACATTCACCGCAAAAAGATAGTGTGTTCTGGGGATGTAGTAGCGGCTTTGGATAAGTACACTGAGTGGGTCAGTGCATGCACAATTGGACCTGCTCCCCTCACCTGACCTGAGCGCGAGTGCGCGCCGCGACCCGGCAGCATGGCCTGTCGTTCTGTCTGACCGCGGCACAGGTGCCGCCAAGCAGCGGCGGTGGCAGCACACAGTAGGCTATGGCCGGGCAGACAGGGAGAGCAGGGCCGATTGCCGCATGTACCAGACATGATGTCAGTTCGTCACTTACGAGGGAAGAACCATGCTCACACCACTACAGCAACCGACGAGTCCCACCGCGCTAGCCTACCCAACGAGCAGCGATAGCCAGCTGGTGCAACAGGCCCTGGCCGGCGATCAAGCCGCCTTCGAAGCGCTGGTGCATCGCTACGAGGCCCCACTCTTACGCCTGATCGCTTTCTATGT
>Ga0070738_10004148_pt1 | contig 17837 bp, 10 predicted proteins | sample Coa_R2_2_FD_66446 | JGI IMG/M metagenome (GOLD analysis project Ga0070738, IMG submission 66446) | Surface soil microbial communities from Centralia Pennsylvania, which are recovering from an underground coalmine fire - Coalmine... | ecosystem: Environmental > Terrestrial > Soil > Unclassified ...
TGTACCTGGATAATCCGGCGGGCGTCAGCAGCCAAAGCCGCAGGTTGATGCTCGACCGCTTGCAGGAGCTTCATCAATTTCAAAAAGCACAACTGGCCGACCCTGAAATCGACGCTCGCATTTCCCAGTACGAAATGGCGTTCCGGTTGCAAACCTCCGTTCCCGAGGTCGTTGATAATTCGCGCGAACCCGACAGCGTGTTTGAGATGTATGGGCCAGACTCGCGCAAGCCGGGGACGTTCGCCTCCAATTGCCTGCTGGCCAGGCGCCTCGCTGAAAAAGGGGTGAAGTTCATTCAACTCTATCACCAGGGCTGGGACCAGCACGGCAATCTGCCAAAAGGGATCGCAAATCAATGTCGTGAAACCGATCAGCCGGCCGCGGCGCTGGTTGCGGATTTGAAGCAACGCGGTTTGCTCGAGGATACTCTCGTCATTTGGGGCGGCGAATTTGGCCGGACTAATTATTCGCAGGGCAAGCTCACGGCCGATGACTACGGGCGTGATCATCATCCGCGTTGTTTTACGATCTGGATGGCCGGCGGCGGGGTCAAGGCGGGGACAGTTCTTGGAGAAACCGACGAGTTCGGATACAACATCGTGAAAGACCCTGTTCACGTTCACGATTTCCACGCAACGATGTTGAGGCTGCTGGGGATCGACCACGAGCGGCTCACTTACAAATACCAGGGCCGCAGATTTCGCCTTACCGACGTTTTCGGGAAGGTCATCGAGCCGATTCTCGCCTAAAGACAAAATGGCGAAAATGCCGGCTTGACGTTTTGGATATTCAAGGCAGACTAACCGGCTCGATTAGCAAGGGCTGGGATGCCAATTCATCCGAACGGGATCCTCCTTTCAATCAGTTTTACATCATGCAGCACATACGGAATATCGCGATTATTGCGCACGTCGACCATGGGAAGACCACGCTGGTGGATTGCTTGCTGAAGCAGTCTGGCACGTTCAGGGCCAACCAGGCGATTGCCACCGAGGAACGCATCATGGACTCGATGGATCTCGAGCGCGAAAAGGGGATTACAATTCGAGCCAAAAACGCCGCCTTCAAATACAAGGATTACCACATCAACATTGTGGACACTCCAGGCCATGCCGATTTCGGCGGAGAGGTCGAGCGGATCATGAATATGATTGACGGGGTGCTCCTGGTCGTGGACGCGGCGGACGGCCCCCAGGCTCAAACCCGGTTCGTGCTGCGCAAAGCCCTCGAAGCCGGCGCCAAACCGATCGTGGTCATCAACAAAATTGACCGGGACAACGCCAATCCGCATAAGGTGCTTGACGCCGTTTGGGATCTTTTCGTTTCGCTCCACGCCACCGACGAGCAGATGGATTTCCCTGTAATTTTCGCCAGCGCCAAGGAGGGCTATGCCAAGGTGGACCTCAAGCACGTCAGCGGCACAATGGAACCGCTCTTTGATGCGATTATAAAGCACATCCCGCCGCCCCGCGCCCATGCGGGGGAAGGATTCAAGCTTCTGGTCGCCAATCTGGATTATTCCGATTACCTGGGCCGAATCGCCTTCGGCAAGATTTACAGTGGCAAAGTCAAACTCGGCGACAGTTTCGTCTGCATCCATGGGAATGGCCAGAAGAGCAAATCCAAGATCACGGCCATTTTCCACTTCGAAGGGCTTAAGCGGATCGAGATTCCTGAAGCCCACGCCGGGGATGTGGTCGGTTTGACCGGGTTTGAGGACGTGTTCATCGGGGAAACCATCACCGACACTGAAGAGCGGGCTCCCCTGCCCTTCGTTCCGATTGATCCGCCTACGATCCAGATGCAGTTCGCCGTCAACGATGGTCCGCTGGCCGGCATCGACGGCCAACTGGTGACCGCCAGGCACATTTGGGAACGCCTGGTAAAAGAAGTGCGGACCAACGTCGCAATTCGCATCGAGCAAACGGAAGCGCCCAACATTTTCAACGTGAGCGGCCGTGGCGAAATGCAAATTGCCATTCTGGTTGAGCAGATGCGACGCGAAGGTTATGAAGTGCTGGTTTCGCGGCCCGAAGTGATTTATCGGAAAGACAAAGACGGAAACCTTCTCGAGCCGATCGAGCGATTATTCCTGGAAATCCCAAAGGAAGCCATGGGCTCAGTGATGGAGAATCTCGCAGGCCGAAAGGCGGAGATCACCAACATGAGCCATCATGGCGAAGAAGTGAGCATTGAAGCGCTCGTCCCAACCCGGGGGCTGATTGGATTTGAAACCGATCTTGTGAACCAAACTCGGGGTCTGGGAGTCATGAGCCACTTGTTTCACGAATACGGCCCGGACCGCGGCGAGATCGCGGCCCGCAAAAACGGGTCGCTGGTCAGCATGGAGAGCGGCGAAGCCATGGCTTACGCGTTAAACATGATCCAGGAGCGCGGGCGCCTGATGGTTGAGCCGGGAGAAAAAATTTATTCAGGCATGATCGTCGGTGAAAACGCCCGTGAAAACGATATTCCCGTCAATCCCTGCAAAGCCAAGAAATTGACGAACATGCGCTCGCAAGGCGATGGCAAAGGCATTCAGCTCAACCCGCCGCTGAAAATGTCCCTCGAAAGGGCGTTGGAATACATCGGGCCTGACGAGTATGTGGAAGCGACGCCGAAAAACCTACGGTTGCGAAAGAAGATACTCGACGAAAACCAGAGGAAACGCGCCGCCCAATCGCGAGCGGTAAGAGTTGTGGCGGCCTGACCGGCGGCTCGCGGTTACGGCCCTGGTTGAGGAAAAGAAACTGCTATCTGCCGGCAGAAGTTTTCGCGCGGCTTGTTTCCGGCGCCCGGGGGCGCCGGTCCTGTCCTGCAGAAATGTTAGTGGGCGACAAGCCCAACCGCTTCGGTGCTCGGGCAATTAACCGGCACGTGGCGGATGATGTGGTAAATGTAATCTTTCAGCTTCGCTCGGCGCATCTTCAGTTCCTCGATTTCCTGGTCCGTTGCGAAATCGATGTCTTCTTCGATGCGATAAACTTCATCGTCGAGGCGATGGTATTCCTCGAAGACGCTTCGGAAGTGGTCGCTCGAGCCCTTGAGCCGCCGGATGACCTCACGGTATTCCGGGAATTCTCGCAGGATAGGATGATGCAGGTCCATTGGGACAATCTCCTCTTTTGGTTTTACAACCGGGTTTATGCCTTGGCAACAGCGTGAATACAATGGGTCGGAAAAAGTCGCATTCCGGGACAATTCGACGCGACTGGAGACGGAGTGAGGGGAGTTTTGTAAGGTCTGCCGAGGAGCTCGGCTTTCGATTGGAGGAATAAACAACGTCTGTTTCCGATCCATTCCGGGTCGGCTGCCTTCGTCGACCCGCCATCACCATAGCCGGATTTTCCCCGCAGTAAAGCTTTTATTACGATCGAGTGAACTTTTTTTGACAAAATCGCAAAACGCCAGGCGTAAGGGTTTGGCTTTTGCGTGTCGACGCGTAAGCGAAGTTAAGAAACCGGAAGGGACCTCACTTGCCTTTGGGGGATTCGGGGGCCAGTTCCATGCCGACCATGCAAACGTCGTCGGTAAATGGGGCTTCGCCGGAAAACTCGCGTACTTCTCGGAGAACCTCGTCGAATAACTCAGGAGAGGACCGGTGCATGAGACGCTGGACTGCGTTGTGCAGAAGTTGCTGTGTGTAGAGGTCGCTCTTGGGGCTCTGCACCTCGATCAGGCCGTCGGTGAAGAGCAGGAGCAAATCATTTGGGCACAAGAGAATCTCCGAGCTCTGGTACCGCGTATCCTCCATAAGGCCGAGAGCGGGCTGGCTTTTGCCCGAAGCATTGAGAACGTTGACGACCTGCCTCGCGTTGCGACGGACATGGAGCGGCTTGGGGTGGCCGGCATTGGCGTAGAGCATCACACCGCTTTTCCAATCGGCAACCAGGTAAAAAGCAGTCGTCAGGAGCGGTGTTCCTGTGTGCCTCAGGATAGCGCAAAGGTCGCCGTTCAGTTTCGTCAAAAAATCGCCCGGGTTCTTCGCGAGGGGCTTTAACTCCTCGACCAGGGCCCGAATCATGGCGGTGACCAGGGCAGAACGGACGCCATGCCCGGCGACGTCGCACAGGAAAACAGCGGCCTGCGTTTCTGAGAGCGCCGAGATTGTAAAAAAGTCGCCGCCCACGCTGCCGGTTGGAAGATAGCGGTGAGTAAACAGAAAAGCGCTGTCCGTGCCCAGGTTGGTCCGTGGAAACGAGGGGTACTGTTGAGGCAGCATGGTGAGCTGGATCTCACGCGCCATCTTCAGGTCGTCCTCCATCTCGAGGTTTTTGACGCTCAACTCCCTTCGGCTTTGGGCCAAGGCGGCGTTGGCTTTTCGAATGCGTTCCTCAGCCATTCGTTGCTGGGTGATGTCCCAGAAAATCGCTTGCAGCCCGATGATTGTTCCGTCAGCGGTGCGCAACGGCGTTTTTACGACCTGCACATATATTTTGTTGCCGCTCGGAGGCTGGTGTTCCTCGACCGTCTCGTAAGGCTGACCGGTTTCCAGAACACGCTTGTCATCGCGCTGATATTTTTCGGCGAGTTCTTTCGGAAAAAAATCGAAGTCGGTTTTGCCGACGATTTCATCGAGCGAATGACCCAAGGTGCGGCAAAACTGCTGGTTCCCGAAGGTAAAGCGGTACTCGAGGTTCTTACGAAAAATGTTTTGAGGCAAGGTCTCGACCAGCGAATGATAGAGCGCCTCGGAATGGCGGAGCTTCTCTTCCGCCAATTTGCGCTGGGTGGTGTCCTCGACGGTTCCTTCGTAGTAGAGGAGCCGGCCTTTCCTGTCGCGGATGGCGCGGCAGTTTTCGGAAATCCAAATCGTGCTGCCGTCTTTTCGAAAAATTTGCGACTCGAATTCGGTGAGCACATCGTTTTGTTGCATCAACCGCACAAACTCGTCCCGGCGGCCTTCATCGACATAAAGCCGGCGGCTGATGTCAGTGAGGCTTTGGATTAATTCTTCCGGACTGTCATAGCCGTAAATGCGCGCCAGTGCGGCATTTGCCATCAAGTAGCGGCCATCCGGAGTGGTTTGAAAAATTCCTTCGACGAGATTGTCGAAAACGCCGTGGTATTTTTCCTCAGCTTCGAGCAACGCGCGGTCCATGCGATGCCGCTCGATGGCGTAGCGGAGCGATCTCTCGAGCCAGACCGGGGTTAACTGGGTTTTGACGAGGTAATCGTGCGCGCCGGCGTGAACAGCCTCCAAGGCGACCGTCCCGTCATCGGAATCCCCGGTAACAATGACCGGAAGCTGCGGAGCTTCCGCCCTGAGGAGCGCGACGTTCGCTACACCTGCTCCGTCAGGCAACGATATGTCCATGACGACAACATCGAAGTGGTCCGCTTCGAGCGCCACGAGTCCCTGACCGAGGTCCGGCATAGAGACTACCTCGGCGGCGAAGTCTCGCGCCTGGGCGAGCATTTCTCCCGCGTAACGAGCAAACCCCGGATCATGCTCGATCAGCAGTACCTTCAGCTTTTCCTGCGGCAAAGCGACTGCGCCCGCCGCTGCCCCAACATCGCTCGTCATCATCGGTCGACCACTTACAGACTGACAGAGTCGGGGAAGACTGCCAATCCTGTTTATTCGATCCTGTAAAGGTCGGTTTTTGTTCGCAGAAACAGCGCATGGCCCGAAACCGCCGGGGAAGCCATGAATCCGGTCGACAGGGAGTTAGTCGCCAGGGCTTCGAACGAGCGGCCGGGCTTGACTACGGTCGTCTTGCCTTGCTGGCTGAAGAAATAAATCCGGCCGTCGGCATAAATCGGAGACGCGGCATAGGTGCCCCCAATTCGAGACCGCCAGACTTGCTTGCCTGTGTTCTCTTCCAGGCAGGTGACGGCGCCGTCGTCGCTCACCATGTACAGCAGCCCGTCAATCAGAATGGGCGAAGCGGTCCTGGGCACCACGGAATCGAATTTCCACGAAACGTGGCTGTCCGTGACGTCGCCCTGGCCCCCGAGGCGCACGGCCAGCAATTCGGTCTGCCCGTGCCCGGTCACAAAAAACCCGGTGCCGTTTTCATAAACCGGCCGCGGCGCCGCCGACCAAGCTGGAAAATGAACTTTCCATAGTTCTTTGCCCGTCACGGGATCGTACGCGTAGGCTGCCTTTGCCCCGGTGCTTAATAACTGGGTTTGGCCCTCGAATTGAACAATCAGGGGCGTGCTATGGGCCTTCCGTAAATCTCCGTCGCGCGCCACTTGCCCGGGCACATCCGCGTCATTCCATTCCGCCGAACGATCGGTTTTCCAAACGGTTTTGCCGGTCTTCTTATCCAACGCGGCAAGGTACTGAAGGTCAGCGCCATCAAAAGTCAGGATCAGCAAATCTCGGAACAGAACGGGCGACGAAGAAGGACCGCGGTAATGGCGGCAGCGCAGGTCGTCTCGTTGCCAAATCACTTTGCCCGTCTCCGTGTCCAGGCACGCCGTGCCGTAGCTTCCGAAATGAACGTAAACGCGGCCCGGCTCAATCACCGGAGAGGGTGTGGCGTACGCATTGACATTGTTTCCAAGCGGTTCGGGGTGATCACAGTGGAACAGCTTCTCGTTGAATTTGATTTTGCCACTCTCGGCGTCCACGCAGATCGCGAAAAAATCATGGCCATCGACCGAGGCCGTGGTTAACCAAACCTGCCCGTTCATGACCACAGGTGTCGACCAGCCTCGATCGGGAATTGCGGTCTTCCACACAACGTTGTTCGTCTCGCTCCAATTCAGGGGAATGCCAGCCTGGCTGCCGTTACCCGTGGCCGGCACGTGGCCATCTTCGGTTGGCCCGCGGAATTCGGGCCAATCGGATCCCGCGGCAAGCGCGGAACCAGTAAACGCTGAGATGAAGAGGATTTGAAAGAGGCGGGCAACGTAACGGCGCGCCGATTCGTTGCACGATCCTGGCATGGCAAGGGTCATTGATGAAGAATGGCTGGGGAGATTGAGCCTTGTCAACCTGGCTTGAGCTCATGGGATTGCGCCAATCGCTTAATCCTGTCCCAACCTGCCCCGCGAATCGCAAATAGTGGTTTGAACAGGGAACCTCACCGCATCGCAATTCCTTCGGCCGCGAGGCTTGATTTGATCGACATGAAAAGGTCGCTGCGCACTTGCTCCCAGTTTTCGGATTGATCGGTCCAGGCCCTAAGCTCGTAATTGGCGGTGCCATCGTTGAGCTTGGTTAGCAAAGCCTGAACCTGCCCTTCCTTCGAGACCTGGGGATGACCGCCGGCGACTTTCCGCAATAAATCCATAACCTTCCTCGGCTCGGTTTCAGAGGCGACCGAAATCGGCATGGTAATCAACCTGCGCCTTTGCGAAAAAGTCCAGTTGGTGACGGGATCGGAAATGAGTTTGGCGTTGGGCACGATGATTTCCGACCCGCTGGTCGTCCGAACAATGCTGGCGCGAATCCCAATGCGCCTCACCACTCCTTCGCCGCCCTCCAACTGCACTACATCTCCAACCTTTACAGGCCGCTCGAACAGCAAGATTATCCCCGAAACAAAATTGTTGACGATATTCTGCAAACCGAAACCCAACCCGACGCCAAAAGCGCCCGCAACAATAGTCAATTTCGTGAGATCAACCCCGAGCATCCCCAGCCCCACCAGAAAGCCCAGCAGCAGAATCAGGTAATGGAGCGCTTTAGAAATTGAGTAATGGAGTCCCGGAGCCAGCCTGAAATGACCATAAACTTCTTCTTCCAGCACAAGTCTCAAGACTCGGGATATCGCAAAGGCGACCCAGAGCACGAAGGCAAACATCAAAACATGGCCCATGGTGAAATGCCATGAGCCGAGGGCCAAAGGGGTATTGACGATCGCCCAGATGATGCCCGAGAACGAACCCCGCAGCGAAAGTCTTTGGATAACGAAAAGAAACCACGCAAATGCGGCAGCGATTCCGACGGTTTTGCGCGTCCACAACTCGAGAGTGGGCTCACGACGGCGGACCATTGAAAACTCGGCTACGGGAGTGGCTCTCAAAATCACCCGCAGAGTCGCCTCGGCCACGCGCGTGACGGCGAAAAGCACAACCGCGAGGTAGGAGGCGGACAACTCCAGGTTGCCGACCAGGCTGCTGAAGCGGCCGTATCCGGCGATGTTCGCGAGAAAAGCCAGCGCAAACAAAGCCATCGCGGCTTGCAACACGAAGCCCGCAACCCGGGCGAACCGCGGCCGCGCATCCTGCCCGGCCACTGCCCTGCCCTTGAGCAAAATCCAGCAATACAAGCAGCCCACTCCGGTTTCGGTCAGAAACAACAAACGCCAAAGCAGCGGCTGAGCCGCGGCAACCGACCGCAGCTGGTCGAGCAGGTAAAAAGCCGCCAGCACGTTGATGAGGCCATAAAGAGGCCGGGCAAGCAGCCTCCGCAAAACGATAATGGCGGGAACCAGGGCGACCATGCCCAACAATGACCACCAGAGTCTCGGCGCCTGATCGTAAAGCCACGGACTAAGTAGCAGCGACATCAGCAACGAACTGGCCCCCGGCGCGCCGAGGCTGCGCGCGGTCGGTTCCAAATCCTCCTGTGTCAGGCTCCGAACCGCCAACCGGCGGTGTGCTCTCGAGAGCAGAATTGCCAACCCGCAAAAGACCAGAACCTGGATGATCAGCCTTTCGCGTTTTCGCGCCCAATACGAACGCAGTTCTCGATACTGGCGCGCCAGCGAACTCTGGCTCTGCGCGGCCAGATGTTGCGTTTCACTGCTCCGGACCTCCCCGCTCCACAGCGCAGGACTATCTCGAATGAGCAGATGACGCATGATTTGCTGCCGGGCCTGGTCGATCGCAGCCATGGATTCTTTCACCCTTGCCCCCTGCTCGGTCACTCGGCTTTGGAGTTTCAGCACCTTTGCGAGTTCGTCCTGCACATCTTTCGTCGATTTGCGTGCCCCTTCGACCACCTGCGTCATTCGGTCGGAGACCTCCTGGGGGACTTTGTTTTGTTCTGCTTCTCGCGTCAGTTCCCAACGCTTCTGCACCTGCTGGAGGTGTTCCGTGCTTGCTTCCAATTGCTGGGCTCGGCGCTTCAGGGTCCGGTTCCAATCCCCAAGTTCCTGGCTGAGGCCTCTCCACCCTCCTTCCAGCCGGCCAAATAGCTCCAGGGAACTGCCGTGGGCCAAAATGCGCGCATTTTCCTCGGAACGCGCCCCGATCTCTTCCTCGAGCGATGGAAGTTTTTGTTCAATGTCATCCACCGCCACATCTGAATTGGCCTGCGTGTCGATCGAATGAATCTCGGAAAAGGAAGCTTCCGCCTGTCCGGAAATGTCTGCCAAGCCGACTGGAGTGAGGTTGGTCGCCACATTCTGGCTGGGTGCGTTCGTCACTCCCGGAGCAGCCTGCGCGCCCTGAAAGGTTCCAAGGGCGCACTGCAAGAAGAAGCAAACTGTCACCAGCATTTTAAAAGACCAATGGCGTGCCCATAGCGGGCCGCCTCCGCACTCGCCGGCGTTAGTTCCTGCTTCGCTTTGCATCTTCAGTACTTGGTAACCGGGTGGGGGTTCAGTCCGGTCGCCTAAAATACTCCCGAACTGCTTGAGTGAAACAGAGGAGGTTTACTCCACAGCCCTCAAAACCTCCCCTATGCCGCATCAGAATTAGAGACGAAGGATGACGCGGATTATAAAACGGGGCTTATACCCCATTCACCCGATTCGGCTCCGGCTTAATGATAAATAAGTATCGTGGAGAGAGCTGTGCCCTTGATGGAAACAGGGTCCCCGCCAACTGCAGAAGGCGTCCCGCCCTGGCGCTTGGTTGCTAATGCTCAATGAGCAGACAGGCGACGACGCGAGGTTAGGCGCGCTTTTCTCAGTCAGGGGGAGGATTCTTGGGGTGTTGACTCCTCCTGCCGAAAGGCGCCCGCTTAGGTTTGCGTAGCGCCAGCGGCGGGCATTCATTTTAAACGGGATGCCCAACGCGCGGGGCCGTCAGAGAACTGGCAGGCATGGGGGTGGCTGCTCATAAACCTGGCAAGGACGGCGGAGAAAACCCGGCGCACATCGTGGGTCCGCCTTGCTACCTCGGCGGCTGCGCGGGTGCGGGACGCACAACCTTCAACTCCACCCAGAATTGGCTGCCCTTGCCCAGGTCGCTTTCGACCCCAACCCTGCCTCCCATCCGCTCGACCACCTTGCGAACGATGGCCAATCCGATACCGGTGCCTTCATAGCCCGAAGTTAGCCGCTCGAACATTCCAAACAGCCGCCGCTGTGATTCTTTGGTAATTCCAATGCCGTTATCTTCAACGAAGATCCTGGCGATCTCGTCGGCCCGCTCGACCCTGAGCCGGACTCTCGGCCGGACGCCAGGAGCAACGAATTTAACTGCATTGCCCAATAAGTTCGAAAAACACTGGGTTAACAGGCTTTCCTCACCCAGCACGACGGGCAAATCGTTCGGGATAATGATTTCGGCCTTGTCGGACTGCAAATTTGGGTACGATTCAATCAGCCCGGGGATCAACCGGGCAAGATCCACCGGGTGCAAGGGCAGTTCCTGCAGGACCGCTTTTGTATAATTCAACGCGTCTTTGATGAGCTGATCCAAACGTGTGGCGCTGGAGATGATGCGCCGGCAGGAATCCAACAGCTCGGGAGAGGTGTTCGGGTCAGCGGACAAGCCTTCGTGGATAATCCCGGCAAAGGTGCTCATGGCGCGCAAGGGAGCGCGCATATCATGGGTTATGGCGTAAGAAACGTGCTGTAGTTCAGCAATCATTTCACTCAGCTTGGCCGTTCTTTCCTTAACGATGGTCTCGAGCTGCTCCTGCGCGCGAAGCCGTTGAATCGCAAGGCCCACCTGGTTGGCTATAGCCACCGCCAGGCGCAATTCCTCCGGTCGAAAATGGTGTTCCTGGTTGTAGTAAACCATGAATTTTCCAAGCAGCTTCCCGCCATACCGAATCGGCACAAACGCCAACGCGCCAATTCCTTCCCGCTGAATGACGGGTTTGAGGTCGCCTTCTATTTTGCGGGCGTCCTCAATGCAAACCGGGTGCGTGTCAGGATCGTCCGCTTTCCACGGTGAATGGCCTTCAACTGCGGCCCGATACCCGTCCGACAGACAGCGCCACGCGGTGAATCGCATCACCCCCTCTTTGTCGATCAGTAATATTGAACTGCGCTGCGAGCCTAAACATTGAGTGATCGTCTCGAGCGCCGCTTCGTAGATATCCGGCAGTTTTCTGGCCTCATTGACTGCCTGCAGCAGGTCGTACATCCGCTGCTGTTGTTGTTCGAGTTTCTTGCGTTCTGAAAAATCGCGGAACACGACGACAATCCCGTTAATGGGCCCGCCTTCACGACGAATCGGCGCGGCGCTGTCGTCGATCGGCGTTTCGCCTCCATCGCGGGACACCAGAATCGTGTGATTGGCCAGGCCAACCACTCCTCCAAGCCTCAGCACTTTCGCGGCGGGGTCCTCGATGCGCTCGCGCGTTTGTTCGTTGATGATGTGGAAGACCTCGCCAATCGGCTTGCCCTCGGCTTCGGAACTGGCCCACCCAGTCAGGCGCTCGGCTTCCTTGTTTAGAAAGCGGACCCGGGCCTGCGCATCCGTCACCAGGACCGCGTCCCCAATGCTGGCCAAGGTCGTTGCAAGAAGTTCTTTTTCCTGGACCAGCGCCTCGCGGACCGCCACCAGCGGGGTGATATCCTGCAGAATTTTGGACGCGCCAATGACTCGACCTTCGGCATCCTTGATGGGCGAAATGCTTACCGCGACCGGTATCTGGCGCCCGTGTTTGGACACGCGGATGGTTTCGAGTCGCTCCACCGGTTTGCCCTGCCGTAACCGCTCCAGGATCTGGTCCTCCTCGCCCAGGCGGTCCGGCGGAAAGAGTACGGTGACCGGTCGGCCGATGATCTCTTCGGGGCGATAACCAAACAATCGTTCCGCGGCTGCGTTCCAACTCTGGACGACGCTGTTCAATGTTTTGGTCAGGATTGCGTCCCCCGAGAATTCGACGATTGCGGCAAGCCGGGCGCTGTTGCGCTGAGCCGCTTGCTTTTCGGTAACGTCGCGAAAGACCAGCACCACGCCGCTGATGGTGCCATCGGCCTTTCGAATGGGAGCCGCGTTGTCGTCCACAAGGATGCCCGACCCGGACTTGGAAATAAGCTGCGCATGATTCGCAGGACCCACGATGGCGCCGGTTCGAAGTGCTTTATCAACCGGGTTTTCAAGTGGTTGACGCGTCTCTGCGTGGACGATCTGAAAAACCTCGGGCAGCGCGCGGCCATTCGCTTCGGTGCTTCCCCACCCCGTCAGCCGTTCGGCTTCAGCATTCATGAAGCTGATTTGACCCTCCGTATCGGTCGCAATAACGGCGTCCCGGATGCTTTGCAACGTGGTAAAAAGCAGTTCCTTTTCGCGTTGTAGTTCAGCTTCAGCCCGGCCTCGTTGGGAAGCCTCCAGGACCAGCCGCTTTTGAGCGCGGTGCATCAGTTCGATTGCGCCAATAATGATGCCGCTGGATAGGAAAAAGCCCGCCCAACCAAAGACATCATCCTTGCTGAAACTGCCCAGGACTCCGCCATGCCCAAGCAAGTACCAGTTTGCAATGACCGCGCTGAGGCCGGTCGCTAAAACGGCAGGGGCTAATCCGCCGTACCATGCCGTGATCGCAATGGCGGGGAAAAAGAAGATAAACGCAAGCCGCTGGCCGCCCAGGCTGGGGCTCAGGGACTCCCGTAAGATCCAGCCCAAAAACACGGCCAGCACCGCTACGCCGTACTTGGCCCAAACTGCTGTCGCTGCGAAGTTCTTCCTGTTGTCTGGCATGGTGTGTCGCTCCGGCGGCCACTACGCCACGAGCGTTCTCGCTCATACAAAGCGTCGTAAGAAAACCCGCGCGAGGACACACGCCTTGCCTGGCGGATTACTCACCCGTCGTTGTGACCCGCGGCTGCGGCTCACATCTGCGCCACCTGGCGTGGACGTCCCAAACGGGACGAACAAAAATAGGGAAACCGCTGCCGCACGTTATGGGGTTCTCACCCCACATTCCCATCGCGGAATCGAGGATTTTCGCATTGCAACCGTTCGCAGAGCGCTTTGCGTGTCTTGTTTTTCGTTCGACAAAAAATACGCCTCCCCCTAGAATCCATTCCGCGCGGGCCGGGGCTTCGGCAGATGACCTCCCCCCACCTCCCAACTCTGCCACCTGGCTCGCGCTTTTCTATTGGCGCGTGGCTCCGGTTTCTCTGCAAGGAATTTCCTAGGATCCACCTGAAAAGTTTGCGTGTAATCTTTATCTAAGCGCGAGCCGCCCCACGGCAGCATTCCAAAAGTCTCCTCAACTGCCATCGGCTCGCGCGTCTGTTTTTGGACGTCAGTTCGGCGCCACTTACAGAAGCCGTTTTTATGTTTCCTTTTTCCATCGCCTGGCGGAAGCTCTCGCGGCTATGCCGCGCTTCTCCCGTTCAAAGTCGCCTTCGCGAACCTTTTCTGTCTCAGCACCCAAGCTGCGCTTGCTGTGGTCCAATCTCTGTTCGAGCATTGGCGAACGCCGGGCCGGCAGCGCCGGGGACGGCGCGGCAGGGCACTTTATCCTGAACCAATTCCGCGCCTCCGGCCTGGAAGCGCGGGCCGAACCTTTTCAGTGCGCCTCTGTTGTCGATGCCAACGCGCACATTGCCTTGGGAAACGGTTCACGGCTGCGACGGGTGCCGGCGCGCGTCCTGGCAGGTTCTCCGTCAACCCGCGGAACGAGCGCGATTGAAACGGACCTGGCTTGGATAGAAATGCCTGAGCAGGCCAGTCGCCTCTTTCAACCGGCTTTGCGCGACAAGGTCGTCATTCTCTTTGGCCCCATGCCCACCCAGGCGGACCTGCATCGCAGGCTCGTGGCTTGCCGACCGGCATTGGTCATCCACGTCGACGATCGCCTCCCCTTTGATTGGGTCAAAGACGACGGTGTCTACCCGGCCTGGGTCCGCCGTTACGGGATGCCCCCGACTGTGACGATCCCGTACCGGGCCGCCTGGGAATTGCGAAAAGCCGGGGCCTCCCGCGCCCGAGTCAAAGTCACCGTCGAGCTTCGTCAATTGCCGTCCAACAACCTGGTCGGTGAAATCACCGGGCGCCGGCCCGAGTTGCCTGTGGTCTTGATTGGCGCGCATCACGACACCCAGTGCAATAACACCGGGGCCGACGACAATGCTTCAGGAGTGGTCGCGCTGCTGGTGCTCGCCGATTTATTGTCGCGCACCAAACCGCTGCGCACGGTCCGCTTTGTTTCGTTTGGAGCCGAAGAGCAACTGTCGGTCGGCTCGGCGGAATACGTCCGCGCGCACAAACGAGAGATCGCGAACATCGGTACCGTATTGAACCTGGATAGCGTGGCATCGCCACTGGGCCATCACTGGCTGCTACGCGCCGGCAGCGCAAAGTTCGGGTCATGGCTGGCCGGCAAGTTGGGACGCTATGGCCTCGACGTGGTTGAAAAATCCGCGCCGATGCCGTTCGCCGATCATTTCCCATTTTCAGCGTTCGGTGTTCCGTCAGTGACTTTCATGAGGCCCAACATGGACAGCGGCATGCGCTGGCAGCATCACAGCGCGCATGACAATCTTGATAACGTTTCCACCGCTGAACTGGGCCGCGTTGTTACCGCCGTCGCCGGCGTGACACTCGATTTGGCAAACAGCTCCAAGTGGAAGTTCCCGCGGGGCATCGCGCCAGACCAGCAACCCGAAACCGCCCGCCTCGCCCGGGAATTATTCGGCTTTAAAAGTGAGTTTCGAAATGAACTCCCGACCAAAGCTTTGTGATGGCTTATCACAAAACGGTTATAGGGCTCTTTGGTGCTTAAATCGGCTAGTTGCTTAGTCCGTGCTAGACCCGTCCGATCTCAAGGTCAGCATACTCCACATCGCATACGACCACCGCCACCCAAAACAACGATAGATGGAAGAACCCAGGTTTGTGCATGCTCCGCCGCGGCCTGAGCCAAAGTGGCGTCGAGAACCAATTTTGCCTGCTGTTGTTCTTTGGGTTGGTTTTTTTTCAGGCCCGGGACCCTTGAAGCGCAACGCAAGTAGCTTCCCACAGCCCTGTGGCGAAGGTTTCTCGGCCAAAGAATTACGGTTCAAACACTAACTTCAATATTCCGTGTAAAACGTAGAGGATGAAGCAGCTTATCATTATGGCAAAAACCAGTCCGGGGGGAAAGATTTGGTGAAACTTTGCCCGATGGTCAAGGTAGAGAAGTAGCCAGGACACGAGCAGGCAAAGAACTATGCCCACGACAAGGCGCATGGGCGGAACTTATGAAAAGGTTGCTCGCGGTGTTTTTTTTCAGTGGGTTCCTCACTGGTGCTTCGGCCCAAGGCTTGGTCAACTTCCTGAACACGAGCAGCACTCTGAGCAGTGCTCCGATCGCCGGTCGAAATGTTGCCACCGGCGGCCCTGTTAACAGCTGGTTTTACGGGCTGCTGATTGGAGGCAGCATTGCTCCCACTACGTTCTTCTTCTCGGGCGTTTATGCAACAAACATCGTGGGGGCTTCTGGCCGTTTCTTCGGTGGAACTAGCGTTCAGGTCCCAGGTTGAGCTGCGGGAACGACGACGAACTATGCAATTGCCATCTGGTCAACTAGTCTTGGCCACGACTTCAATTATGCATGGCTTGCAGGCAGTTTTTGGGGGCCTTGGGGTTATTTTGGCATATCCGCGGTTGCTACTGGAACGGCGGGCGGCGTAGGAAGTCCTCCAACGCCTTCTTATAATCTGTTCGGGGGTGCGACCGGAATCCGGCAAGGGTTCAACGCTTTCCCTACTAGTAGCATTCCGGAACCCAGCAACATGGCGCTTGCAGTTCTCGGAGCCACAACATTCTTGATTTTCCGCCGCAGAGTAACTCAGCGGCAGGTTTCTAGGGACGTTTTTTAGGCCCCCCTCATCCGCCACACTGTTTGAGGCGCGTTGCAACGTGCGGGACCAGGGGAAAGAGGCGTACGGGTGTGTTCCCCCTCACATGGATTCTTTTCTTTTCTACGGTGGCGCTTTGCCCAATGGAATCGTGACATCGTACCGGCTCGGCTGGTCCTCCATCATGAGCAGCATTTCCGCGTTGATGAGATTGAACTTCTGTTCAGCCGCAATTACAGCCATCATGTCTGGAAAGTCAATTGCGGACGCCAAATCCTCTGACCACGCGCCGCCCTCCACCAAAAATCGGCGAGTCAGCTTACATCGGATTAATCTTTTCAGACTGTTGGTCCCTTAGTCCCGGAATGCAAAGCAAGTGTTCCACTCGGGGCTGGCTTTGTCGATGACTGATTTGGAAAGCAGCACCGCCTTCGCCAAATCGTTTGTGGCGCGTTCAGAGATCCCGGCCCGGGTGAAGAGGCCATCCGAGATCACTAGGCGTTAAATCCACACCCGCGGGGCCAGTTGCTACAGTTGCTAAAAATCCTTAATTCGCCTTCAAACGCCTGGATTCGGTTGAATTTCCGGAAGACAAGCCGGAATATCACAAACAGCCCGTAAAACAGGGGTTTTTCTGCGGTTTTTAGGTGGTGCCAGAGGAGGGATTTGAACCCCCGACCAAAGGCTTATGAGTCCTCTGCTCTACCCCTGAGCTACTCTGGCGACCCTGTTAAATCCTGCGATTCTTAATTTCCGCCTTGCGCGGGTCGGGAGCGTAATGGAGCTGATTACGCCCAGGTCAACGTCCGCGGTTGGACAGGCCGAGTGCCTTCGCACGGCGGCAAAACTGTACTCGAAGCCCAGGCGGCTCGGCAAGCCCGCAAAGCACAGATAGCACAGATCCGGGGCTGGCACGCCATCGGCAAATACAAACTAAGCCAATCTCGTCTGGAGATGTCCCTCGTTGAAACTTAATACCCGCTCTACGGGCGACGTTGGCCGGGCGCTTGCCGCGTTTGCGAAGAAATCTGTCCCACGCATACGGTTTGACCGTTTCAAGCACCCTTTGAAAAAGCTTGACAGGTCGAGCGAGCTGCCGTTACTGTCGCGCTCGCATTACCCCCATTGCCCCCATACCCCCTGAAAGCCGTTACTGTATGAGCCTTTTTAAGGAGCCGTTTTGTCTGTTCATCGTGGTCCTATGCCTTTATCCGACGGATGCAAGGCCGCAGACGGTCGATAGCTTCAATGCGAGCGCCAACGCTGTGGTCGACACTGTTGCGACTCAACCCAACGGCAGAGTTTTAGTCGGTGGCCAGTTTTCCTCGTTGGACGGTGAATCACACGTGGCGTTCGGCTCGGTTTTGGCGGACGGCTCGCTCGATCACGTGTTTGGCAGTGCTTTCCAGCCGGTGTCCAACTTCTCCCCCGAGGAGGTTGTCTGCACCGCGATCCAAAGCAGCGGAAAGGTTTGGCTCGGTGGCAATTTCAACGCACTTTCCCGGGAGTGCTTGTTACGGCTCAATTCCGATGGCTCGCTGGATACGAACTTCGATGCCGGCTTTCTCGGCGCCAATGTTTGGGTCGACTGTTTGCACTCTCAACCTGATGGAAAGTTGCTCGTCAGCGGCAGTTTCACAATGTTGCTGGGCCAACCCGTCGCTAACCTGGGCCGGATAAACGAGGACAGCAGCCTGGATTCAGCTTTCAAGGCTGCGCCCAACGGCCAAGTAAGTGCGATTGCCCTGCAACCTGACGGCAAAATCGTGGTGGCTGGAGCTTTTACGTCGATCGGCGGTGGTGCATGCAATTACATCGGGCGGTTGAATCCGGATGGCACACTGGACACGAACTTCAATGCCACCGCACAGCGCGGCTTGGTCTCTTGCCTCCTGGTGCAACCTGACGGCAAGATCCTGGCAGGGGGACTTTTTACCTCCCTGGGCGGCCACCCTCGTACAA
>Ga0070738_10004149_pt1 | contig 17837 bp, 19 predicted proteins | sample Coa_R2_2_FD_66446 | JGI IMG/M metagenome (GOLD analysis project Ga0070738, IMG submission 66446) | Surface soil microbial communities from Centralia Pennsylvania, which are recovering from an underground coalmine fire - Coalmine... | ecosystem: Environmental > Terrestrial > Soil > Unclassified ...
CGAGCCCCAGGCCGTCGCCGTGCAGACCAAGCCCGCGCCGCCGGTTTTGCAGCCACGCGCGTGGACGACCGTGTTCATCGTCGTCGGATTGACGCCGCTGACGCCGCCGCCGTCGACCGACGATAACTGAATCACCAGCGACTGCGTATTGACCGACACGTAGTTCGGCCGCACCTTACTGCCCGGCGGGATCGTCACCGTCACCTTGACCGGCACGAGCTTGGTCGGCGATTGCGTGGGGCCCCCGCCGGGTGAGTTGACTACCGAACCGTTGGGCAACGAACCGCCGCCGCTGCACGCGCCGGCAAACGCGCCGAAGATCGCAAGACTCGCAAAAGCTCGACGGTTCACGAAAAAGCCTCCATGAAGCGAGGGCTGGAATGCGAGCCGGCGCGCACGAGTAACAACTCAATGGTCACCTGCTCGGCGATGCGGCGGAGTTCCGGAACGGCCGTTGCCTCGAAGCGCGAGCCCCTTACGGGAGGGCCGGCGACGTATAAGTTCGGCACGCGGTCGCCGCCCGAATCGATCGCGGTGTAGTCGTGCCCGACCCGCAACCCTAAACCGCTGGGGTCTGCGGATACGATCCCTTCGCGCAGCATCGCGCCGAGCAACGGATCCTTTGCCATGGCGGCGGTGCGCCCAACGCCGGTGCAGTTGACGATCCAATCCGGATGCACCGCGAGCGACCCGCCACCGCGAAGTGCGATCGTCACCGCTCCCCGATCCATTGCGGCAATGCGGCCCGCGTACGTCCGCAAGAGACCCGCGCGTTCGTACTCGGCGCGAACGGCTTCCACTTGTTGCGGGGCGCGATGGCGGTATCGCTCCCACAACGCGCGCGCGTGGCGAGCGAACCGGCGCTGCTCGGCGGGCGGGACTCGGCGCCAAATGGCTTCCGCCTCGGGACGCACCGCATCGACGACTGCGCGCCAGTCGAAGCCGCGGCTCGCCGCATCGGCAGCCTGACGGCGAAAACTGCGCAGCAGCGAGCGCGCGTCGCGCGTGTCGAGTGCGGGAATGACGTCGTACGGCTTTACGTCCGCGTGGACCTCAGGGTATCGGCCGTGACGCGAGAGAACGTGCACTTGCCCCCGGTGGCCGGCGCCGTTGAGTGCGACGAGCACGTCGAGCGCCGTCAAGCCGGAGCCGACAACCAATACGTGGCCGCCCACTGCCCGATAGTCGAAGCGCCAGGGATCGGCAACGTAGCCGGGATGGAGCCGAACGGCCAGTGGCAGGTGTTCGTCTTGCGGCGGCGGGTTGCCGGTGGTCAAGACGACCGAGCGCGCTCGCACCCGGGCGCCCGAAGACGATCGCAAAATGAAACCGTCTCCTTGCGCTTGAATCGCCGCAACCCGGTCGCGGACGTGCGTGAACTGCGAGCGCCCGAGCGCCGCGCGCGCCCGATCGTTCAGATACTCGCCGTAAAGTGCGCGCGAAACGAAATCTTGCGGGCCGCCGCGCTCGCCCAGCCATCGAACGAAGTCGTCGGGCTCGTCCGAGCGCATGCTCATCATGTGCGCGCGCGTGTTGAGCACGTGCTCGCGATGGCGCGTGCCGTACGCCGCGCCGCGGCCCAGGTCGTGCGGTTCGAAGATTGCGAGCGAGAAATTCGGGGGCGCGTAACGCGCGAGATTCACCGCGACGGCACATCCGCTGAAGCCGCCGCCGACGAGAGCGACGTCGAGATCGATCATTGGGGCAACGCCACGGAATAGACGGAAAGGAAGTCGTCGTAGACGCCTTGCGCCGGCTCGCAGCGCTGCGCCGACGGATCGTAGGTGAGATACGTCCGGAGCGGCCGCGAGTAGACGTGAAGGGACAGCGCCGGCACGCCGTTCGGCGAGGCGACGCGATGAAGGTCGAAGCGCCCCGAGCGCACGTCCAACTCGCCGGCATCGAGCGTCCGAAGACCGCGCGACTCGACTTGCGCGTATCCGCGGACGTCCGCACGGTCGAGCCGGACGAAGTCCTCGACTTCAAGCCTGCCTTCGAGCACGAGCATCCAGCAATGCTGGTCCCCGTGATCGTGAATCGGCGAGGCCGCGCCGGGCGCCCAATTCAGCAGAAGAACCTCGAAGGCTGCGTCGCGGTAAGCGCACGTCCGCGTATAACCCCCGCGCCTGCCAAGCAAGCGGCGACGGCTCGGCCATTGCGCGGCGGTACCGGCGAGCAGGGAACCGACCTCCGAACTTGGGCGGTCGAGCGGCCCTCGAAGACGCAAGTCCTCTATCAGCTGTCTAGACACGGCAACCTTTCGTAATATTAACTAAAGTTAATTACTAGGGTCATCTTTTTTGGACGGATTTTTTGACTTCCCTTCCGGCTCCTCATAAGAAAAGCGCCCGGCCTCTTCTTTGGGGCCGAGCGCGGGGATGCGGACTGGGCGAGGTTTTAGCCCGAAGGGCTGGGGGTCGCCGGCCGCCACCGTAAATCGGGCTGGCGGGCGGCGCGCGTTTCGTCGACGCGTCCGACCACGGTCGTAACCGGCGCCTCGAACAGTTCTTGCGGATTCGTCTGGGCGCGCTCGACGATCTCGCGCAACACGGCGACGAAGGCGTCCAGGGTCTCTTTCGATTCGGTCTCGGTCGGCTCAATCATCAGGCACTCCGGGACGATCAGCGGAAAATACATGGTCGGCGCCATGTAGCCGTAGTCGAGCAAGGCTTTGGCAATGTCGAGCGCGCGCACACCGTGTTCTTTTTTCAGTCGCTGGGCCGACGCAACGAACTCGTGACGGCAGTTTTCCGGATACGGCGTCTCCAGAAACTCCGCAATCTTGACCCGCAAGTAGTTCGCGTTGAGGACCGCCAGTTCCGAGACGCGTTTGAGACCGGCCGCTCCGTTTGCGTAGAGATAGGCGAGCGCGCGCACCGCGTGCGCGAAGTTCGACCAAAACGAACGCATCGGTCCGATCGACTTGGGACGGTCGAAGTCGAGCCTGAACTGTTCGCCGTCGCGAACGACGATCGGCACCGGCAAGTATTCGACCAGATGTGGGGCGACGCCCAACGGACCGTGTCCTGCGCCGCCGCCGCCGTGCGGAATGGTGAACGTCTTATGCGTATTGAGGTGCATGAGATCGAAACCCATGTCGCCCGGCCGCGCGTAGCCCATGATCGCGTTTGCGTTGGCTCCATCGTAGTACATCAAGCCGCCGGCGTCGTGCACCGCCGCGGCGATCGCGGCGATGTCGTCTTCGAACAGGCCGAGCGTGTTGGGATTCGTCATCATGCAGACCGCCGTATCGGGTCCGACGATCTTGCCGATGTCGCCGGCGCCGACGCGGCCGCGTTCGTTGCTGGGCAGCGAGACCACTTTGAATCCGCACATTGCGGCCGAAGCGGGATTGGTCCCGTGCGCGGTATCCGGTACGATGACCTTGTCGCGCTGCAGTTCGCCCCGGTCCTTGAAGTATCGCTTAGCGATCAGCAGAGCGCCCAGCTCGGCGTGCGCGCCCGCGGAGGGGTTGAGCGAAAATGCCGCCATGCCGAAGAGCGAACTCAGGGATCGCTCGAGCTCGTACATAATCTCCAGCGCGCCCTGCGCGAGCTCGTCGGGAACGAACGGATGCAGATCCGCAAACTCGCGGCGCATCGCCATGGCGTCGTTGATCCGCGGGTTGTATTTCATGGTACAGCTTCCCAACGGATAAAAGCCGAGATCGATGCCGAAGGTGCGCTGCGAAAGCAGCGTATAATGCCGCACGACGTCGAGCTCGCTGTTGTCCGGAAGCGGCAAGTCGGTTCGCACGATACTCGCCGGCAGAAACGTTTCCAGCGGCTTGCCCTCTTCGAGATACCGGTTGCCGCGCCCGCGCCGGCCGGTCTCGAAGATCGGCGGAATGCCGGCGTTCTTACCGTTAGACGGTCGCGGGGACACGCAGCACCTCCGTCAGGGCGCCGGCGAGCGCCTCGATCTCGCCGCTCGTCGTGAGCTCGGTGGCCGTCATCAAAATGCAGGTGCTCAACTCCGGGTAGAACCGCCCGAGATCGACGCCTCCCAAAATCCGATGCCGGCGTAATGCGTCGAGCACTTCGGCGGCCGGGCGGCCGACGTCCACCACGAATTCGTTGAAGAACGGCGCGTTGTGTTTGAGACGCGTACCGGGAACGTTCGCGACGGCGCTGGCCAACTCACGCGATCGAGCCAGATTCAGCGCCGCGGCATCCCGCAAGCCGCTCGCGCCCATCAGCGCGAGATAGATCGTTGCGACCAGCGCGCAGTGCGCTTGATTCGTGCAGATGTTCGACGTCGCGCGCTCGCGGCGAATGTGCTGCTCGCGCGCCTGCAGCGTCAGAACGTAGGCAACTCGGCCGGCGTTGTCGACCGTCCTCCCGACGAGGCGGCCGGGAATTCGGCGGATATGCGCCTGCGTCGAGGCGATAAATCCGGCGTAGGGGCCGCCGTAAGCCTGCGCGACCCCGAAGCTTTGAGCTTCGCCCGCGACGATCTGCGCGCCCCACGACGACGGGGGATCGAGGGCGGCAAGCGAGAGCGCCTCGGCAACGACCGCGATCGGAATGGTTCCCGACGCGCGCATTGCCTCGACGGCTTGGGGCGGCGCGGCGTCGACGTTGCCAAAGAAGTTTGGCGACTGCAGCGCGACGGCGGCGTACTCCCCGCTTGCGGCGGCCCGCGCGAGTTCCCCCGCATCGGTCGTGCCGTCGTCGAGGACGGCTACCTCGTCGATCTCGACGTCGAGTCCGTCGCAGTACGTGCGTAAGACGGCGCGATAGTTGGGATGCACCGCGCGAGAAACGAGAATCTTGTGGCGACCGGTCGTGCCCAAGGCCATAATCGCCGCTTCCGCGAGCGCCGTCGCGCCGTCGTAGACCGATGCGTTGGCAATATCCATTCCGGTAAGGAGACAAACGTAGCTCTGCCACTCGTAAATCGCTTGAAGATACCCTTGCGAAACTTCCGCCTGATACGGCGTATACGCCGTGAGAAACTCGCCCCGCATCGCCAGCGCCGCAATGGCGGGGGGCGCGTAATGCCGATAGGAACCGGCGCCTAGGAACGAGCGGTAATTCACTCCATCGTTCTTTTCGGCGAACTGCGCAAACCGGCGGGCGATGAGGTACTCCGGCAACGCCGGCACGACCTCGAGCTTGGCTTTGAGCGCAATGGGGCCGGGAACGCCAAGAAGCTCTTCGAGCGAGCCGGCGCCGACCGCGGCGAGCATCGCGCGGATATCGTTTTCGGTGTGCGGAGCGTACATTGCGGCTGTCGGCTTTCGGCGCGGACGGCGCCGCGAACCTGTTACGCTATTTTATCGGTTGATAGGTTTCATGGCCGGATCGGGAATGCCGTCCGGACAGATCGTCGCTTGCACCGCTCGCGAGACGTAATAGGCGTGGATGTCATAATGAGGCACCGGAAAACCTTCGTGCCCGTGCGGTTCGTAGTTGACGTCGACGTGGTCGATCGTGTAGCCGGGCAGTGCGTGAATGTTCGCGTAGCTGATGCCTTGGGCCAGCTGCTTGACCGAGATCATGATCTCCGTAAAAACGGGCTTACCGCGCCAAACCCCGTAGATTGGGCCGAGCGGCAGGCTCTGGGGGTTCGCCCAGTGCTCGCCCATGGTTGCGATGCAGGGTGAGACCATGACGGCGTCCGCAGGTATGCCGGCGGGATGGACGGCCGGCTGCGGCGGCAGCATCGGCGAGGCTTCGACGGCGCGGAGGGCAGCGAAGGGCGCTAAAACGAGCGCGCACGCCGCGACCAAACGTATCATCCGAAAGATTCCCCTCAAGCGGGGCGTTTTGGTGATGCGAGCAGAGGGTTCCTTGCACGCGGCGATCAGTCGGCGGCGATCTTCTCGTAATCTGCCGGCGACAACAGGCTTTTTGCCTCGTCCGGCTTGGCGAGACGCAGCTTGACGAGCCAGCCCTCCGCATACGGCGCGCGATTGACCGCGGCGGGATCGTCTTCGAGCGTTTGGTTGACCTCGGTGACTTCGCCGGACATCGGCGTAAAGAGATCGGAAACCGCCTTGACCGACTCGACGACGCCGATCTGCGAAAACTGCGCGACGTTGCTTCCGACCTTGGGCAGCTCGACGTACACGATGTCGCCGAGCGCGTTTTGCGCGTAATCGGTGATCCCGATCGTTGCAGTGTCGCCCTCGAGCTTCACCCACTCGTGGTCCTTGCTGAAGAGCAGATCCTGGGGCTGCGTCACGTTCTCTCCTTGCTTATGACTTCGGTCGCTTGTAAAACGGCGTCGCGACGACCGTTGCTTCGTGTTTCCGCCCGCGAATTTCCACCTCGATTCGCGTACCCAGCGCCGCCGCCTCGCGCGCGACCAAGGCCGTAGCGATGTTTTTGTTTCCCACGGAGGGCGCGATCGAGCCGCTGCGCACCGAACCGGCGATGCTCCCGCCGTACCAGACCGGATAGTCCTCTCGCGCAGGCACCCGGCCTTCCATGACGAGACCGACGATGCGCGAATAGCTATCGGTTTCGATCTGATCGCGCAACGCGCCCTTGCCGACGAACTCCGGCTTGTCGAACTTGACGGCCCACATCAGACCGGCTTGGACCGGCGTAATCGCTTCCGTCAGCTCGTGACCGTAGAGCGGCATGCCGGCCTCGAGACGCAACACGTCGCGCGCGCCCAGGCCGCAGGGCTCCAGCCCGTCGCGCTCGTGGTCGCGCAGCAGTGCCGACCACAGCGGCGGCGCGTCTTGTGCGTCGACGAAAAGCTCGAATCCGTCCTCACCCGTGTAACCGGTTCGAGCGACGATCGCCGGAATGCCGTTCACGCGGCCCTCCGCGCAAAAATAATAGCGCAGTGCGGCCACGTCGACGTCCACGTGCGGCGCGAGCATTTCTACCGAACGCGGACCCTGAATGGCGATCAACGCTTTTCGACCGTGAAGATTCTCCAGCTCCACGCCGGAAGGCGCCTGGCGCTCGAGCAGGTCCCACATCTTCTGTGCGTTGGCCGCGTTCACGACCAGCAGCCAGCCCTTTTCCAGCCGATAGAAGATCGTATCGTCGTGCGCGCCGCCCCCTTCGTTGCAAAAGATGTTGTAGCGCGCCTGCAGCGGCTTCATCGTCCCGACGGCATTGATCGTCAGCGTATCGGCCCAGCGGGCGACCATCTCGCCCGTAAGCCAGAACTGGCCCATGTGCGAAAGGTCGAAGAGTCCGGCGCGGTTGCGCACCGCGTCGTGCTCTCGCAGAATCCCCGAATATTGCACGGGCATCTCGAAACCGGCAAACGGCACCATTTTTGCGCCGGCGCTTACGTGCTCGTCGTAAAGAGCCGTTCGTCTCATCGTCTCGTTACGCGTCCCCAAGGCCCGGCTTGCGAGGCTTCTCCTCGGGGTAGGTATTGAGGAAATCGAGCGTCGCGTGGGCGACGATTTTTTCCCCGCTTCGCACGTAGACTTCGCCGTAGACGATCCTGCGGCCGGCGCGCAAAACTTTCGCTTCGGCCACCAGGTCGTGCGGGGGCTTGGCCGGCGCCAGGAAGTTGCATTGCAGCGCGACCGTCGTCGTCTCTTGCTCGCGTCCGTAGATCGAGGCGAGCGCCACGTAAAAGACGGTGTCGCAGAGGCTGACGATGGCGCCTCCGTGTACGGCGCCGGTTCCATTGGTGATCTCGGGCCGGTAGGGCATGCGCATCACCGCAAGACCGCGCTCGACGCTTTCCAGCTTTAGATCGAGCAACGCAACGAAGTTGCTCTTCTCCTTCTCCCAGGCGTGCGGCGCACGCGAATAGTCGATTGCCATAACCTCGGCCTTTCGTCCGCCTAAAACGTATCCCCGCCCGCGGCCAGCAGCCGGCGCAAGTAGAGCGGAAGGGCGAAGAGGCGGCGGTGGGTGACGGCGTCGTAAAAGAAGCTCTCACCGCGCAGGCGGCCGCAATACTCGTCGACGGATCGGGGATCGAGGGTGGCGAGATCGATCCGATCGCTGCAGGCGAGAAACGCCCACTCGGTATCGAAAGCCGGAACGTGCGTCGTGAAAGAAGCGACGTGCGCGTAATGGCGCCGCAGCGTCCGGGCCATCTTGCAGTGCAGCGCCGCGTTGACCGTCGCGCCGGTACTGGCCTGGAGAACGTAGACTCCACCCTCGCTCAGACGCGCCTTGATGCTCGAGAAAACGGCGTCGTTGAAGAGTGGATTGCTCGGCGAATCCTCCAGTGGTTCGGTGAGGTCGGAAAGGATCGCGCCGTATCGTTGCGAGTCGTCGCGCAGGAACTCGATTGCGTCGCCGACGATCACGCGAGCGCGCGGATCTTCGAATGCGCCGCCCGACCACTCTGCGAGGTACTTCTTGGAAAGCTCGACGACCAGTGCGTCGATATCCACCATCGTGCATTGCTCGACGTCCGGACATCGCAGCACCTCGCGCAGCGTCGCGCCTTCGCCTCCGCCGAGAATCAAAACGTTATCGCGCTCGACGGCTCCGGCGAGAGCGGGATGCACGAGCGTTTCGTGATAAATCCGCTCGTCCGCCTGCGCGCTCTGCGTGTCGCCGTCGATGACCAGCATCTTACCGAAAACCGGCGAGCGAACGACGGCGATCTGCTGATACGGCGAGCGTCCGGAGTAAAAAACCTCGTCGATGGCGTGATGGTGCTGCTCGGCGGGCGCGAACTCTTCGACGTACCAATGCCATCGTTGCGTCTTCGGCATCGGGCTACGGTTGGCGGTTCAAAAGAAGAACCCCGCCGAAACGGCGGGGTCCTTGCGGGCTCGACTCGTGCGTTAGTAACAGTTGAACGCGAAGTACAGTCCGTAGCCTTTGGGCGGAAGCTCCAGACCCGACGGTGCGGCGTACTGCGTCACCGTGACCGTGTGACCTTTTACCGGGAAAGACCCGGGGAACGCGGTCCAGCCGGCTTTCCCGAGTATCGCGGCGGCGCACGTCTTGCCGGGGAATCCTTTGGAATCGGTAATCGAGTACTGCAGTACGGGCTTGCCGGGGTGAGACTTCGGTTTGATCGTCTCGCTGGTTTGGTTGTCCGCCACGACGTAGAGCACGGTGGTACCCTTGGCCTTGTAGGCAGGGAACTTCTTACCTTTGTACGACTCGATGTCGCCGTTCTTGTCGATTGCGTCCGCAAGGTCGATGGTCGCCGAACCCTTCAGGCTGTTGTAACCGATCGAACCTTTTAGGCTGATGTCGTCGTACGTCCCGAGCGCAAACGTTCCACCGGTCGGTTTGAGCGTAAAAGCGTCGCACGGCCCTTTGAAAATCCACTCCCACTGCGGCGGGTCCGTAGCACAGGTCTTCAACGCAAGCGGCGACATATCGCCAATGCTCGACGGCGCGAGCGCGCCCGGCGCGGTGGGGATTGCGCCGCGGCCGGCGCAGGCGGCGAGCGCGATCGCCGTAGCGATCGCACCCGCTCGAATCATTGATTGACGCATGGAAATTTTATTCAGACCTCATTCGAAGAGCAGTGACCGTTATGACACGACAATTGGACGGCAGGCACGGTAAGCCTGCCGAAAAGCGGCGCGCGAAAGCTGATAATTGCTGATGATAGCGGTTAAGGAATTACGATTACGCGCTGAGCACGCGCGCGTCGCGATCGCGATTGACGACGTGCGTAAACTCGCCGTCGCTCTTCTCAATTCCGCGTTTGAACTCAGTCGCAAGCACGCTGGTCGCGTGAAGCGTACGCGCCGCGTAATCGCAAGCGAGCCAGGGGTCGGTATGGTCGCCGCACGTGTAAAAATCCATTGCGGCGTAGCCCTTCTCGGGCCAGGTGTGGATCGAAATATGCGACTCGGCTAAAATGACGGTTCCCGAGACGCCTTGCGGCTCAAAACGATGGAACGCGCTCTCCATAATGGTCGCCCTCGCGGCCTTCGCCGCGGCGATCATCATGGCCGCGATCCGGTCAATGTCGGAAAGCAAGGAGGGGCGACAGCCCGAGAGCTCGCACACGATGTGCCTGCCGAGTGCCTTCAATTTTTTACAGGTCTCCTTGACCCTTGAGGAATCCCACCTCCGGACTTCGTCGGCTGGCGGCTGCGATGCAGACACGTCCCCGACCTATCGGCGAGCTCCTGCCGGCGCTTTTGACGGTGCGCGAGCGGCTCGCCGCGATGGCGCGTAAGGGCGCGCCCTCCCTCGTTACCGTGGCCCGGCGTTACGAGTGCCGGGCGCAAATGCGGCGTCCATCATACCCCCTGGGACCCCCGCTGTAAAGTCCCTAGCTGACGCCCGGCCGGCGCCTTGGCCGGCGGAGATTCTCAAGCTCGCACTTCATTATCTTGACTATATTCACCGGGAGGCGTTACGCTAATTTAGCCATGGCCTTGAAGCTCGAAACCGCCCCGCCCCCATCTGCGCTCATTGAAGAATACCGGCACGGCTTCCACGACCCCGAGAACTACGTCTTTAAGTCCGACAAGGGTCTGACTCGGGAGATCGTCGAGCGGATCAGCTCGATGAAAGACGAGCCGGCCTGGATGCGGGATTTCCGGCTCAAAGCATACGAGCTGTTCGTTCGTAAGCCCATGCCGACGTGGGGCGACACCGCGTTGCTGCGTGAGATCGACTTCGCCGACATCCATTACTTCGTGAAGTCGACCGACCAGACGGAACGCTCCTGGGACGACGTCCCCGAGGACATCAAGCGGACCTTCGACCGGCTCGGCATTCCGGAAGCCGAGCGCAAGTTTCTGGCGGGCGTCTCGGCGCAGTACGAGTCCGAGGTCGTCTATCACAGCACGAGCAAGGCGCTCGAGGAGCAGGGTGTGCTCTTCTGCGACATGGACAGCGCGGTCAAGCAGCACCCGGAGATCGTCCGCAAGTACTTCGCGACGGTGATCCCGCCGGGCGACAATAAGTTCTCGGCGCTCAACTCGGCCGTTTGGTCGGGAGGTTCGTTCATCTACGTTCCGCCGGGCGTCGAGGTCAAGATGCCGCTGCAGGCCTATTTCCGGATAAATGCCGAGAACATGGGCCAGTTCGAGCGTACGCTGATCATCGCCGACAAGGGCGCCAAAGTGCACTACATCGAGGGATGCACTGCGCCGAAATTCTCGACCTCGTCGCTCCACTCGGCAGTCGTCGAGCTCGTCGCGCTCGAGGGCGCTTCCATCCGCTACACGACGATCCAAAACTGGTATCGCAATATTTTCAATCTCGTGACCAAGCGCGCGGTCGCGCACGCAAACGCCACCGTAGAATGGGTGGACGGCAACATTGGCTCGCGGCTGACGATGAAGTATCCCTCGATCTATCTGATGGGCGAGGGTGCCCGGGGCGAAATCCTTTCCATGGCGTTCGCCGGCGAAGGACAGCACCAGGATGCCGGCGCTAAAGTGATTCACGTGGCGCCGCGCACGACCTCGGTCGTGACGAATAAGAGCGTCAGCGCGCACGGCGGCAAGACGACCTATCGCGGACTCGTCGAGGTCCACCCCGGCGCGGTGGGTGCCAAGACGCGCGTCCGCTGCGACGCGCTCATCATGGACGAGCAGTCGTCGAGCGATACGAAGCCGACGATGAGGATCCACGAGCAGCGTTCGACCGTCGAGCACGAGGCGAGCGTCAGCAAGATCGGCGAGGAGCAACTCTTCTACGCGATGAGCCGCGGACTCTCGGAAGCCGACGCGACCGCGATGATCGTCAACGGCTTCTTCGACTTCTTCGTCAAGGAGCTGCCGATGGAGTACGCCGTCGAGCTCAACCGCCTCGTCAAGATGGAGATGGAGGGCGCCGTCGGCTAAGCGCCCTCCGGGCGTCTAGCTACTTTTTCGGCAGAACCGGCGGCGAGTACGCCGATCCTTCGGGGTTGTCGAGATCTTGCGAGATCGAATTCGACGACGGCATGGTCGAGCCGACGTTGGTTCCCGAACCGCCCGAGCGGTTTGAAACGAACATGTCGCCTTTGCGGTCGAAGGCTATGCCGATTGGGAACGTGATGCCGTTCGTTATGACGGTTCCCGGATCCACAGAGGCTTTCGGGTATTCCGTGACGTTGGCGCCGTCGATGTTCGTGACCCAAAGATTCCCTTTTCCGTCGATGGCGCAGAACCCCGGGATGTCGAGACCGGTAGTGATCGTCTGGTACGGGGACGTTTGACCGGCTTTGTATTCCGCAATCGTGTTGACGTTCTCGTTCACCACGTAAAGCGTGCGCTTCTTGTCGAGGCAGTCGCCGCTTGGACTATCCACTCCGTCGGTAATCGTCGCACTGGGAGTTGGATCGTTGACGGTTGGATCGTAAACTTCAACGGCGTTACTCGAGAAGTTGGTTACGAAGATCAGCGCCTTTTTTGCATCGTACCGAATCGACGATCCGGCGGTCCGGCGGTACGCGCGAACGGAATGGCCCGCCCGGCCGGAGATGCTGGGGTTCGACGCGAGCGCGCCCGCGCCGCTCGCAGAGGGCGTGACGCCGCTTTGCGAGCCCGAACACGCGGCGAGGCTGCGCTATTGTCGCCGGCGTCGGAGCTCTCCTGGAATACAAGGCAACCGTGAGGAGTTCGTTATGCGCGGACGAATGGCCAAGCCGATATGAAGCACCCGTCGCGCGCGATTGTGGTGATCGGCATGCACCGCAGCGGAACGAGCGCCGCCGCGCGCGCGCTCGCGGCGCTGGGCGTTTACCTCGGCAACGATTTTTTGGACGCGCAGCCCGAGAACCCGACGGGATACTGGGAAGATCGCGGAATCGTCGAGCTCGACGACCGCGTTCTCAAGGGGCTGGGACTGCAGTGGGACGACGCGGGCACCGTCGAGCCGCGCCGCTTGCGCGGTTGGCGCATGTGGCGCTTGCGCCGGCAGACGGTCGGATATCTGCGTCGCCGCTTTACGGCTCATGGACTCTGGGGCTTCAAGGATCCCCGCGCGATTCGAGTCCTGCCGTTTTGGCTCGACGTGTTGCGCGCCGCCGGCGCGAGCGACTCCTATCTGCTGGTCATTCGCAATCCGGCCAGCGTCGCGGCGTCGCTCTACGCACGTCAACGAATGCCTGCGCAGTTCGCGTTGCGGCTCTGGCTCGCGTACACGGTGCCGTTTCTCGACCTGCTGGCCGAAAAGCCGCTCGCGGTTCTCGATTACGACCTGCTCATGCGCGAGCCGCGCGCGCAGCTGGATCGCGTAGCCGGCAAGCTGCGGCTTCCGGCCGGTGCGCCGGGCGAGGTGGAACGCTTTGCCGGCGCGTTTCTGGATGAGAGGTTGCGGCACACCGTCTTTTCGCCCGACGAGATCGACGCAAGCACGCAGGCCGGATGTCTCGCGCGCGACGCATACGTCTTACTCTACGGAGTCGCGGCCGACCGGCGAGCGATCGACGCGCAGTTTTGGCACGAGTGGGGTGCGCTGCAGGCACGCGTAGAACTCGCCGAGCGTGGCTAAACAAAAAGTGGCGAACCTTTCGGAGATCGCGCCGGGTACGACCCGGCGCGTCGTTGCAAATTCCACCGGGATTCTGCTCTGCAACGTCGACGGAACAGTCTATGCGATTGAAGACGTGTGCACGCACGACGGCGGCCCGCTCGACCAAGGGGAGCTGGAAGGGGAAGTCGTCGTTTGCCCGCGTCACGGTGCGACCTTTGACGTTCGCACCGGCGACGCGCTGACGCTGCCGGCCGTCGCCCCGGTGATGACCTTTCCCGTGACGATCGAAGGCGACGATATTCTCGTCGAGATCTGAGCCGTGAGGCTCGTCAGGTCCCTGCTCGGGGTCGCGCTCGCGCTCGCCGCGCTGATCGTTCTGGCGTTCGCGGCGAACGTTGCATTGGGAATGCGCGCGCACGCGCGGTACGACGGGACGATCTCGGGATTACCGCTGCGCGCTCCCGTCGACGTCCTGCGCGATGATCGCGGCGTTCCGCACCTTATTGCCGGCAACGAGCGGGATCTGTTTTTCGCTCAAGGCTACGTCGAGGCGTCGGACCGGCTGTATCAAATGGACGTGTTACGCCGGTTCGTGCTGGGCCGGCTTGCCGAAGTCTTTGGCCGCGGCGCCCTCGCGACCGACGAGGCGGAGCGCGCCGTCCCGGTGCGTCAGATCGTGCAACGGCAGTGGCAACGCCTCGACGCAAGCAGCCGCGACGACCTCGACGCCTTTTCGGACGGCGTCAACGCGGCGATGCGCCGCGAACCGCTGCCCGTCGAGTTTCGGATCCTTGCCTATCGGCCGAGCCCCTGGACGCCGCAAGATTCGCTCGCCGTCGGCATGGCGACGGTCCTGGACCTGATCGACGATTGGGATGCGGTCGCGTCGCGTGACGAAGCTTTTCGCAGCGGTGGTTTGCGGCTTTTGAATGCGCGCTTTCCGCTGACCGATCCGTGCTACGACGCGCCGGTCCTCTCCGGCTTACGCGCGATCGGTCCCGGTCCAGCTTGTAAGCGCGACGTCGCAGCGCTGGTAGATAAGCTCGCCGGCGCGCGGCCGCCGCTCGGAAGCAACGAATGGGCCGTGGGATCGGCGCGGTCGCTGACCGGACGAGCCTTGCTCGCCAACGATCCGCATTTGGGCCTGCGAATTCCGGGCGTTTGGTATTTGGTGGACTTGCGCGCGCCGGGAATTCACGTGGCGGGAGCTTCGCTGCCGGGATTGCCGGCCGTCGTCCTGGGCCACAACGAACGCCTCGCATGGGGCGCGACCTCGGGCACCGTGACGTCGTTGTCGGTCTTCGACGCGCCGGCGCATCTCGATCCGGCCCGCTGGCAGATCGAACGGTTTGCCGTGCGCTTTGGAGGCAGCACGTCGGTCCGGTTTTATCGCGGCGCGCGCGAGTTCGGCCTGATAACGCACCACAGACTGGTCTTGGTGCGATGGAACGCGTACGACGATCCGGTATCGCCGGCGCCGACCTTTATTGCGCTCGACCGCGCGCGATCGATCGAGCAAGCGATTTCCACGCTCGCGTCGTTTCCATGCCCGACGCAAAACTTCGCGCTCGCCGATACGAGCGGACGCGCCGCGTACGCCCTTGCGGGCCAAATTCCCAACGACCCGGCCCGCGGACGCTGGATCCATTCGGCAGCGGACTTGGCGCGCCGGTACCCGGCGATTCCGTTCGAACACATGCCGAAGGTAGCGCCCTCGAAGAGCGCCGTCGTTTGGACGGCGAACAACAAGATATATGGGCCGTCCTATCCTTTCGCGCTCAGTCCGCAGTTTGCGCCGCCCTACCGCGCGTATCGCATCGCGCAGCTCTTACGCGCGCGCGGACGTTACGACGTCGGTTATTTCGCGCGAATGCAGATGGACGTGCTCTCGCTCCCCGAACGCGAACTGGCGCGCGATCTGGCACCTGCGGCCGCCATCGCCGACCCGGCGCTGGGTCGAGCGCTGAGCCTATGGAACGGCGAGATGAGCGGCGACTCGGCGACCGCGACGATGGTGGAGGCGCTTCGGTTGCAGTTGACCGATCGCCACACCGGGCGCGTGCCGACGCTGCTGCGTACCGGCGTCACCGGCGACGTCATTCGCGCAATCGCCGCGCCGTCGCCGGCGCCCTGGAACGTCGCCGGCGCCGTCCCCGTGCTGCACTCGCTCTCCGCGCTGGGCATCAACTTCCTTAACGGCACGACCCTTCCGGGATATGGCGACGCGCTGACGCTGCACGTGCAGTACGCCGGCATTTCGCAAAGCTTCCGCGCGGTCTGGGACGTCGGCAACTGGGATGGCGGCGGCATTACGCTGCCCCAGGGCGAATCGGGCGAACCCGGATCGGGTCACTACCTCGACGAGGCCGGCGCGTGGACGAGCGGAGCGTTGTGGCCGCTGCCGTTCGGCGATTCGGTCGTGCAGCGCACGGCAGCGCACCGCGAGACGCTCGCGCCGTAGTGCAGTTCGTGCGAGTCTGCGCGGCATCGGACCTCGAGCCTTCGGCGTGCCGAGAGTTTCGCGCCGCCAATCGCCGCGTGCTGATATGCGAATACCGAGGCAGCTACTACGCGCACTCGACGATCTGTCCCCACCAGGGCAACTCGCTCGACGGCGCGCGGCTCTACGATGGCGCGATCGAATGTCCGTGGCATCATTACGAATTCGACGTCGTCACCGGCGAGAACCGGTATCCTTCGCGCAGCTATCCGCCCGGCGTCCTTGAGGCACTTGCCGCGCCGGTGCCTCCGCTGCACACCTACCCGCTGCAGCGGCGCGGCGACGATATCTACGTTGCCTTTCCGGAGCGGACGGCGGTCGAGGAATGATGGTCGAGATTCGAAGCGCGCAACCGCGCGACGCGCAACGTATTTCGATCCTTATGGCACAGCTCGGCTACTCGGTCGACGCGGAGACGGTCGCAGCGCGGCTCGAACGCCGCGACGAGCGCCGCGAGGTGTTCGTCGCAATCCAGGCCGGCCTGGCGATCGGATGGGCGGCCGTCAGCCTCGACGACCCATTCGTCGAAGGCTTCGGCGCGCGCCTGGAAGGCCTGATCGTGGACGAGAACGCCCGCAGCAAAGGAATCGGCGCGAGGCTCTTGGAGCGCAGCGAAACGTGGGCGCGCGAGCGCGGCTCGACGGAGATCCGCGTCCTATCGAACGTCGTGCGCGAACGAGCGCAGGGATTCTATCGTCGCCACGGTTACGACTCAGTCAAGCGCCAACATCATTTGTACAAGCGCCTGCAGGAGCAAAACGCCGTCGAGATTCGCCGCGTGACCGGGGAACGAGAGTTCCGCGCGTTGCGCGAATTGCTCGCGGCGTACGAGGAAGATCTGCCCGAGGATCTGCGCCACGGCTCGGTCCCCGAGCTGTCGCGACTCCAATCGCTCTACAGCGCCGGCAACGCCGCGTTGCTCGCGTATGACGAAGGCGATCCCGTCGGCTGCGTGGCGGTCGCGGCGTTGGACCGGCAAAACGCGGTTCTGGCGCGTCTTTTCGTACGTCCACGCGCGCGCGGACGCGGCGCGGCGCGAGCGCTGACGACCGCGGCCATTGCCTTCGCTCGCGAGAACGGCTTCTCGCGCCTGAGGCTCGACACGCACAAAGACCGGCTGCCGGCCGCGTATCGCCTCTACCTCTCGCTCGGATTCAACGACTGCGCACCGTACGCAGCGGTCGCTTACGCCTGCCCGACGTTCATGGAGCTCCGGCTGCAGGAGCGCTAGCCGACGATCGGATTTGAACCGATAACCTATCGCTTACGAAGCGATTGCTCTACCGTTGAGCTACGTCGGCCCGTGGCGACGCCGTGACCGCCGCCCGTGCTTCCGCGGCCGGCCCGCAAGCCCTTTTTTGCCCTCAGCCGTCGCCGTCGTGGAACGTACCGCGGTTTGCGGTTCGATCGAGCTCGACGTCCTCGAGGAAATAGTAGACGATCTTTCGATCGTCGAATCCGATCTTCGCGAGCGACCGTCCGCCGATCTCGACGACCTCGTGCACGTGTCCCACCCGTCCGGCGTACTCATAGTTGACCGGAGTGTAGTTCGGATCGCCGGGTTTGGGGCGGGGCGTCGCCTTCACGCCGCGCAGCGGCGTATTGTGCCGGTGCATCGGAGCGAGGTTCGACGCAGGTACCTGCGAAGCATCGCTCATGATCATCGAATACCGCGGTAAACGGCCACGGGTCGACCCATCCGCCTTCGTCGCGCCGACGGCGGTATTAATCGGCGACGTCGAGGTCGGCCCCAACGCCAGCATATGGTTCGGCGCGGTCCTGCGCGGCGATAACGGCCCGATCCGCGTCGGCGCTCGCACGTCGATTCAAGACAACGCCGTGGTTCACGTCAGCGAAGGGGGCGCAACGACGGTGGGCGACGACGTCACCGTCGGGCACTGCGCCGTGATGGAGGACTGTACGATCGCGGCGCACGCGCTCATCGGCAGTAACGCCACCCTCCTCAACGGCTGCACGATCGGCGAGGGCGCGCTCGTTGCGGCCGGCAGCGT
>Ga0070738_10004152_pt1 | contig 17828 bp, 15 predicted proteins | sample Coa_R2_2_FD_66446 | JGI IMG/M metagenome (GOLD analysis project Ga0070738, IMG submission 66446) | Surface soil microbial communities from Centralia Pennsylvania, which are recovering from an underground coalmine fire - Coalmine... | ecosystem: Environmental > Terrestrial > Soil > Unclassified ...
TCGGGGCCATGCCGACGATGGGCTCGTTGAGCGCCCTGCCACCCATCGAGCCGAAGAACCCCGCGTCACCGAAGGCGAAGATCCCCCCGTCGGCCGCCACCTCCCAGTAGCCCGATCCGCTCGGGGTCGGGGCCATGCCGACCACGTTCGCGCCGAGGCGCAGGAGCGCCGGGTCGCCGAGGTAGAGGAGGAAGCCGTCGTTCCCGAGCCCGTCCACGTCGCCGCCGTGGCTGTACAGGTAGTAGCCCTGATGGGACATCGTGCTCAGGAGCTGGTAGGCGATGGTGCCGTACACCCTCGTGCCGGTCCAGCAGCGGAAGGAGAATCGCACCGCGAACGTCGTGACGGAGCCGGAGGCGTCGTAGACAGCCTGGTCGATCCTGAATCCGCCGGTGGTCGTCCCGGCGATGCAGGCGGGATCGTTGGTCATGCCGACCCATGCATCCACGGAGGTCGAGAACTCCCCGGGCACGAGCGGCCTGGCATAGTCCGAGAAGACGATCCGGTAGCCGAGCGAGTCGAAAGCCACCAGGTGCTGGCCGCCTGCGCCGAGCGCCAGGTCCACCGGTCCGCTGTGCGAGGTGGCCGCACCGAGAGGATCGACGATCACGAAGTTCGCCAGGTCGAGCGGGGTGACCGACGCCAGGTGAGCCTGGCCAGCTCCGGACTGGGGTGGCGCCCCCCTCTGCGCCGAGCCGCCCGCAATCCTGGCCGCGCCGGCCGCCCCCCCAGGCACTGCCGCGCCGGCACCCGTGATCCCGCATGCGATCACGAGGGCCAGGCCCAATCCGGCACCCCGCTGCCGCTGTCCCCACCGCCGTCCGGACGGTGCCGCCTGCCCGTTGCCCACTCCTCCGTGTCGACGCATCGCCCGTCGCACCGTCCTTCCCGTCACCCTCGGCCACCCACGGTGAAGCATCGCCCGGTGCCGGACCCTGGCGCCAGGGACGTTCGACCCCATTCCCGGTTGGACGATGCGCCGGCGTGGACGGCCTCCGGGTAGCGGGCAGAGCGGCAGACGAGCGCCCGGCCACCTGTCCAGCCTGGGCACCTGTTCTGTATTGTGGCGCTCGTGCCCGACACGTGGATTTCAGAGGAGATGCGCGCCGCGGTCGGGAGGGAGTTCGGCTCGACGCGCCAGTCGCTGCCGATCTCGCTCTCGGACATCCGCCGGTGGGCAGCCGCCATCTACTACCCGGAGGCGCCGCCGAGGCTCTTCTGGGACGAGGAGTACGCGGCGACCACCTCCTACGGGGGTGTCGTCGCCCCGGAGGAGTTCAACCCGTTCGCCTGGTTCACGGCAGAGGGGCCGAACCTTCCCTCGTCCTTCGAGGGGCCGGTGCGCAACGCCGGGCCGGAAGAGTCGCTCGGGATCAAGGGCCCCAGCACCAGCTTCATCCTGAACGGCGGCCTGTCGATGACCCACGGTGCCCGTATGCGCCCCGGCGACGTCATCACCTCGGGGCTCACCAAGCTCGTCGAGTACCGTGAGCGCCAGAGCCGCCTGGGGCTGATGCTGATCACCGAGACGGAAACGACCTGGACCAACCAGAAGGGCGAGATGGTGCGGACCACTCGCAGCACGCTGCTGAGGTACTGATGGAAGCCACGATCGGTCAAGAGCTGCCCGTATTCGAGCGGATGTCGGGCTTCCACGCCTGGAACCGCTTCGCGGCCGTCAACGAGGAGTTCGTCCCCATCCACATGGACGACGAGGCGGGCAAGCGGGCCGGGTACCCCGGCGCCTTCGGCATGGGCAACCTCCAGGTCGCCTACCTGCACGCCCTCTTGCGGCAGTGGATCGGCGACGAGGGTCGCATCGTCAACGTGTCCTGCCAGATGCGGGCCCCGAACCTGCGGGGCTTGCGGACCACGGCCCGAGGTCGGGTGACCGCCGTCCGCCAGGAGGGCGCCGACACGCTGGTGGACCTCGAGGTCTGGACCGAGACCGAGGAGGGGACCGTGCTCGCCCCGGGCACGGCCACCGTCGCCCTCCCGCCGGGCTGATCCCGGAGAGCACCTTCGGCCGTGTGCAAGGGGGTGCGAGGTGGTGCGGGCGGGGAGACTCGAACTCCCACCCCCGAAGGGACCGGGACCTAAACCCGGCGCGTCTACCGGTTCCGCCACGCCCGCACGAGTCGCACCCGTGCCCGAGGGCACGGCGGGGGGCAGTCTACGGCTCGAACCGGGGGTCGGGCCTCGGGCGGGTCGAGCGCCCCGCGCGAGGCCGCACGTGGTCCGATGAGGGGGTCGGCCGCGGGTACCCTGTTGGCCATGGCTCCCCACCTCGCGGTCCCGCCGGCGACGTTGGCCGCAAACCCCGGCCCGGATGCCTCCGCCGATGTGTTCCAACGGCTGTTGAAGGAGCGCATCGTGTTCGTCGGGAGCGCCATCGACCAGCAGACGGCCAACCTCGTGTGCGCCCAGCTCATCCTGCTCGAAGCCGAGGACGCCGAGCGTGACATCTCCCTGTACATCAACTCGCCGGGCGGCTCGGTCACCGATGGCCTCGCCATCTACGACACGATGCAGTACGTCCGGTGTGACGTGAGCACCATCTGCGTCGGGCTGGCGGCCTCCATGGGCCAGTTCCTCCTGTGCGCCGGGGCGCCAGGGAAGCGGTTCGCGCTCCCGCACTCCCGGATCCTGATGCACCAGCCGTCGGGGGCGATGCAGGGCCAGGCGGCGGACATCGCCATCCAGGCGGAGCAGATCGTGTACCTCAAGCGGATGATGGCCGAGCGCATCGCCTTCCACACCGGCCAGCCGGTCGAGCGCATCGAGGCCGACTCGGATCGTGACCGGTGGTTCACGGCCGAAGAGGCCCGCGAGTACGGGTTCATCGACCGCGTGATCGACCGCTCGGCGACCCCCGCCGGAGGCCGCTGAGCCGTGGCGCTCGAGGTGCCGGCGTCGCCGTCCGACGCCGGTCCGGGACCGGCCATGCCCACGGTCGCTGCTGGCGCCCTCGGGAGCCAGACGGACGCCGCGACGCCACCCGCTGCGGCGCGGGTCAAGGCGACGAGAGTCGTCTCCGCGCACGTCAGCGTCTGGCGGCGCCTGGCCGACATCTGGGCCTCCCGCGAGCTGCTCGTCTACCTGGTGCGCACCGAGGTGCGGGTCAAGTACAAGAACTCGGTGCTGGGGCTCGTGTGGTCGATGATCTCGCCGGCCATGACGCTGGCGATCTTCTACCTGGTCTTCCAGGTCATCCTGAAGAACGGGATCCCCAACTTCGTCATCTTCCTCTTCTCCGGCCTGCTCTTGTGGAACTTCTTCCAGATGGGCGTCCAGAGCGGGACCGGCGTCGTCGTGGCCAATGCCGGCATCGTGAAGAAGGTCTCGTTCCCCCGCGAGATCCTCGCCCTCGCCGCCGTGGGCTCCTCCTCGGTGTTCCTGTTCTTCCAGGCGATCGTGATGGTGCTCTTCATGGCGGTGCTGCACTCGGCACCCGAGTGGCGCCTGATCCCGTTGGCCGTGGTCGCCCTCCTGGCCACAGCGGTGTTCGCCTCGGCCCTCGCGGTCTTCCTGTCCGCGGTCAACGTCTACCTGCGCGATACCCAGCACCTGGTGGAGGTCCTCCTCACCGCCTGGTTCTGGGCGTGCCCGGTGGTCTATTCGTTCCAGCGGACGGTCTCTGCCCAGCTGCATGCCCGCGGCATCACCTGGCTGTACCTCCTCAACCCGATGACCCCTCTCGTCATGACCTTCCAGCGGGTGCTGTACAACAAGCCCGTGGCGTACACGACGACGCCCGACCACACCCTCACCCGCTTCCTGCCGACCTGGCCGGCCACCACGTACCTGTGGGCCGACGGGCTCGTCCTGGCCGTGGCGCTGGTGCTGTTCGTGGCCGCCCTGGCCGTCTTCGGCCGCCTCCAGGGGAACTTCGCCGAGGAGCTCTGATCCGATGGGCACGACGGCGGTCGAGGTTCGCAACGTGTCGAAGCGGTTCCGGCTGCACCGCGAGAAGTACACCTCGCTGAAGGAGCGGATCATCCACGGGGGGCGCATCCCCTACGAGGACCTGTGGGCGCTCGACGACGTGTCCTTCGAGGTGCAGGAGGGCGAGACGGTGGGGATCCTCGGCCGCAACGGCTCGGGGAAGTCGACGCTGCTCAAGTGCGTCTGCGGCGTGCTGCAACCCACCGCCGGCGAAGTTCGCGTGCGGGGGAAGCTGGCCGGCCTCTTGGAGCTCGGCGCGGGGTTCCAGCCCGAGCTGTCCGGGCGCGAGAACGTCTACCTCAACGGGTCGATGCTCGGCATGTCCAAGCGCGAGGTCGACCGCGTGTTCGACGAGGTCGTGGCCTTCGCCGAGCTCGAGCAGTTCATCGACAACCAGGTCAAGTTCTACTCATCGGGCATGTACGTGCGCCTGGGGTTCGCGGTGGCCGTCAACGTCGATCCCGACGTGCTCGTCGTCGACGAGGTGCTGGCGGTCGGTGACGAGCGGTTCCAGCGCAAGTGCATGGAGCGGATCAAGACCTTCCAAGAGGAGGGCCGGACCATCCTGTTCGTGTCGCACTCGCCGGACCAGGTGCGCGCCATCTGCGACCGGGGGGTGGTGCTGAGCGACGGCCGGCTGGTCGGCCTCGGGAACCCGGGCGAGGCGGTCCGCATCTTCCGCGAGCAGCTGCTCGACGCCGCCGACGTGCTGGCGGGCCCGCTCACCCTGGCGAGCGCTGCCGGCGGGGTGCCGGCTGGCGGTGCCGCGGGGATCGCCGAGCAGCCGGCCGCGGGTCCTCGCGGCGAGCGGCCAGTCCGGCTCGACGCCGTCCGCGTGCAGTACCCCGGCGTGGCCGAGCGGCCCTACCTGCTGAGCGGCCAGGCCCTGGCGATCCAGATCGGCTTCGACGCCCTGGCCCCCACCGAGGGGGTCGTCTTCACCCTCGAAGTTCGTTGCGACGACGACGTCGTGATCCGCACCGACACCGACATCCTCGGCCAGCACTTCGTGGTGGACCCCGGCCCGGGCATGGTGGAGTTCCTCTTCCCCTCCTTCCCCTTCCTCGACGGCGTCTACACCGTTGCCGTGGGCGTCCAGAGCCGCCTGGGCGGTGTGATGTTCGACTGGCGCGAGCCGGCGTGCCGCTTCGAGGTGATGAACCCGGGCCGCGAAACCGGCCTCGTCTCCCTGCCCACCAAAGTCACCCTGCTGTCGGGCGGCATCCAGCGTGCTGCGACCCCCTCGCAGGTCCGCCGGTGACGCCCGATCCAGGTACCGGCTCTGTGCCCGGGCACGAGGCGGCGGCGATGCCGGCTCCCGGCGCGCCGCTGACCGGCTTCGACGGCGAGGGGACCGAAGAGGACCGCCGCTACTTGGCCCAGGTCATGGCCGAGATCGACGAGGAGGTGCGCCGACGGCGCTCGTCGGGGGAGCTGCCGGCGCGCATCGAACGCGAGCTGGACGAGCTCTTCTTGGCCTTCTCTCCCCTGAGCGGGCGCGGAGCCGGCCTGCGCGACGCACTGCGCATGGTCGACGCGTCGGCGTTCATCGACCCGGTGGTGCCCGTGGCATCGGCCAAGTCGGGTGGGGCTCTCGTCAAGCGCGGGATCCGTGGCGCCACCCTCTGGTACGTGGGATGGGTGACCCACCAGGTGAGCCGGTTCGCCACGGCGGTGAGCCGGGCCCTCCATCTCCTCGACGAGCAGGTGGCGGCACTGCGGGCCCAGCTCGAAGGTCAGCGGGTGCCGCCCGCGCCGATCGTGGAGGTGCCCTGGGCGCACCGGCCGGATGCCTGGTGGGTACCGGAAGCTGCCGCCGCGCTGTCGGGGGTGCGGGGGCGTGTCCTGCACGCCGCTGCCGGTGACGGATGGCTGCTCGGCGTGCTGCGCGACCGGGGGATCGACGCCTACGGCGTCGATCCGCGCCGCGCCGCCCTCGAGCCGCGAGGCGACCTGGACCTGCGCGAGGAGCCCGTGGTCGACCACCTCCGGGCGATCGCCCCGGCCGGCCTCGACGGCGTCGTGCTCACCGGCGTCGCCGAGAGCATGGGGGCGGGGGAGCGGACCGTGCTCCTCGAGCTGCTCGGCGACCGCCTGGCCCCTGGTGGCGTGCTGGTCGTCCACTCGCTGACCAGGGCAGCCTGGGAGGGCGACGACCTCCCGGCCGAGGCCGACCTCGCGCCGGGCCGCCCGCTGCGCCCCTCGACCTGGGTCCAGCTGCTGTCGGGTGCCGGCTTCCAGGCGTCGGTCCACGGCCACCCCGGTGCGGGCGACTACGCAGTGGTGGCCGTGCGCGACGACGGGCCGATCGGCCTGCTGTGACCGGCCCCGAGCGGCCGGCGGGGCCGCGGGCCGTGCACCAGTTCGTGCCTGCGCTCATCCCGCGTGACGCCACAGGGAGCCACACGCTCTTGCTGCGCGACGCGCTGCGGGCCGCCGGCTGGCGCTCGGAGATCTTCGCGGAGGCCACCCACGACGAGCTCGCCGGCGAGTCGAGGCGCCTCGAGGACTACCCCGGCCAGGCGAGGCCGGACGACGTCTGCGTCTACCAGCTGTCGACATCCTCGGCAATCGCCGAATTCCTGCTCGGGCGTGAGGAGGTCCTCGTGCTCGACTACCACAACATCACCGGGCCCGAGCACTACGAGGGCTGGGACCCAGCCACGGCCCGGCGCGCAGCCCTCGCCCGCGAGCAGCTGGCACGGCTGGCGCCGAGGGCGGCGCTCGGCCTCGCCGACAGCGCCTTCAACGAGGCCGACCTGCATGCCGCCGGGTGCCGCCGCACGGTGGTGGTGCCGGTGCTCGTCGACCACGGCCGCCTCTCGGTGCCGCCGGATCCCAGCACGGCGAAGGCGCTGGCGGCATGCCGACGCGAGGGAGGGGCGAGGTGGCTGTTCGTGGGCCGGCTGGTCCCCTCCAAGGCCCAGCACCAGCTGGTCAAGGCTCTATGGGCCTACCGGAGGCTCTACGACCCCGGGGCGAGGCTGTGGCTGGTGGGCTCCGCGCCCGCGCCCGCGTACCTCGACGCCGTCCGGGCCTTCGTCGACGAGCTCGGGCTGTCGCGGTCGGTCACCCTGGCCGGCGAGGTGCCCGACCCGGTACTGGCCGCCTACTACCGGGCTGCCGACGTGTACGTGTCGCTGTCCGTCCACGAGGGGTTCGGCATTCCGCTCCTCGAGGCCATGCACAGCGAGCTGCCCGTCGTGGCGCTCGGCGCGGGGGCGGTGCCGGGCACCGTCGGGGGGGCCGGCCTCGTGCTGGCGCGCGCCGACCCGGTGACCGTGGCGGCAGCCGTGCACCGCGTGCTCGAAGACCCCGGCCTGCGCCGCCGCCTCGTGGCTGCCGGCCGGCGACGCGCTGCGTCGCGAGCGCTGGAGCGCACCGCCGCCGCGGCCGTGGCCGCGATCGCCACGGTGGCCGGGCCGCCGCCGGCCGCAGCAGCGGGGGTGGCAGCCGGGCGCGCCGGTGGCGGGCCGGGTATCGGCGGCGAGCCGGGTACCGGTGGCGGGTTGGGTGCTGGTGGCGGGCCGGGCGCCGGTGACGGGCTGGGCAGCGGCAGGTTGGGCACCGGTGACGGCCACGCAGGGGCGCGCCTCGAGGCTGGCGGGGCGCCGCGGTGAGGATCGCCTTCGTGACCCCCCGCTACGGCACCGAGGTGATGGGCGGCGCCGAGACGGCGGCGCGCCACCTGGCCGAGCACCTCGTCGCCCAGCGCGGCTGGGAGGTCGAGGCGTACACGAGCTGCGCCCTCGACCTCGTCACCTGGGAGGACGTCCTCGCCCCGGGCGACACCGTCGAGGGCGGCGTCGTGGTGCGCCGGTTCCCGGCCACCTCGGGCCGCGTGCCTGCCTTCTACGACCTCGACGGACGGCTCCGCACGGCACCACGCGAGGCCTCCCGGGAAGAGGCCCGGCGCTGGGTCGAGCTCAACGGCCCGGTCACCCCGCTCCTCGTGGAGGCCCTCGCGTCGGCGGACCTCGACGTGGTGGCCTTCTACCCGTACCTGTACTACCCGACGGTGGCCGGGATCAGGCGGGTGACGACGCCCGCGGTGCTGCACCCGGCCGCCCATGACGAGCCGGCGTTGTACCTCCCGGTGTTCCGGGGGACCTTCGCCGCCGCGGATGCCATCTGCTACCACACCGTCGCCGAGCGGCGCCTGGTCGAGCGGGTGCACCCGGTGGCCGAGCGGCCCCAGATCGTGCTCGGCCTGGGCGTGGGCGAGGATGCCGGCACCGGGAGGCCCGGCGGCGAGCTGCTCGGCATCGGCGACCGGCCGTACCTGGTCAGCGTGGGGCGAGTGGACGAGCACAAGGGATCGGCCATGCTGGCCGCCTTCTTCGCCGCCTACAAGGAGCGTCACCCGGGCCCCCTCGCCCTGGTGTTCGTCGGCCAGGTCGTCTGCACCATCCCTCCGCACCCCGACATCGTGCTCACCGGCATGGTCGACGAGGCCGACAAGTGGGACATCGTGCGCGGGGCCGTGGCCTCGGTCTCGCCCTCGGCGCTCGAGTCGTTCTCGCTGGTGGTGCTCGAGGCCTGGACCGCGTCGGTGCCCGTGGTGGTGAACGCGACCTGCGGGCCCACGCGCGAGCACTGCGAGCGGTCCGGCGGGGGGTTGTGGTTCGGCTCGTACCGGGAGTTCGAGGCGGTGCTCGACCGGTTGCTGGCCGACCCGGCCCTTCGGCACCACCTGGCCGAGCGGGGGGGTGCCTACGTCGAGCGGCACTACCGGTGGCCGGTGCTGATCGACCGCTATGCCCGCTTCCTCGCCCAGGTGGCCGCCCGTGGCCGGTCGCCGGTCGGCGTGCTGTGACGGGTCGCCGGACAGGCCGACCGGGCGGCGCGCCGTGTGTCGCACCCGCCACGGGGCGGCGCTCTCGCCGGCAGCGGCGGGCCCGCCACGGGGCGGCGCTCCCCGCGCAGCAGCAGCGGCGGCCGTCCCGCCAGCAGCAGCGCGAGGCAGGCCGTTACCATCCGGTCGTGGGCTCGCGATGGCTCTCGAAGCGGGCGGTGCTGCTGCACCTGGCGCTGCTCACCTGGGTGCCGGGGTGCCTGGTCGCCGGCTGGTGGCAGGCGACGCGCGCCTTCGACGGCAACGCCCTGAGCTACGTGTACTCGGTCGAGTGGCCGCTGCTGGCTGTGGCCGGGGTCGCCGGGTGGTGGAGCCTGCTCCACACCGATCCCGACACGGCCGGCGCCAGAGCCCAGCGGCGGGCGATCGAGGAGGCGGCCCGGGCGAGCGGCGCCCGTGACCTCCCTGGGAGCTCGCCCTACGGCATGCCTGACCGCCGGCGGGAGGAGGAGGACGCCGCGCTGGCCGCCTACAACGACCGCCTCGCCCAGCTGTCGGCTGGTGGCCCCAAGACGTGGCGTCGGCGATGATTGGCGTAGAGGCCGCCCTGCGCCGCTACCGCGTCATGGCCTACGTCGTCGGCGTAGGCCTGCTCGTGCTCGTGCTGGTCGGGGTCCCGCTGCAGTACGGGGCCGACGTCCCGCAGGTGGCCGAGGTCGTGGGGCCGATCCACGGTTTCTTCTACATCGTCTACCTGGCGGCGGCCTTCGACCTCGCGCGCCGGGCGCGATTGACGCTGTGGCAGCTGGCGGCCATGGTGGGCGCCGGCTTCGTTCCCTTCCTCGCCTTCGTCGTCGAGCACCGCGTCGCCCGGCTGGTGGCGAGCTGGGACCCCCCGGCGGTGGTCGCCCCGCCTGGCGCCGGGGTGTGAGGATGCCGCCAGCCGGTGCCGGCGCTCGGTAACCTCGGACATCGTGGTGACTCCGGAGGAATTGCAGGCCCAGGCTGACGCCATCGCCTGGTTCCACTCCATCGACCTCGGCCAGGGGGTGCGGACCAAGGGCCTCTCCGAGCTGTCGCTGCCGCTCCACCAGCTGCCGAGCTTCGCCGGCAAGACGGTCCTCGACATCGGGGCGTGGGACGGCTACTACTCCTTCCTCGCCGAGCGTGAGGGCGCGTCGAGGGTGGTCGCGCTCGACCATTACGCGTGGGGTGTCGACTTCGTGGCGCGGGGCGCGTACTGGTCCGAGTGCTTCGCCAGAGGTGAGCTGCCCGACCACAGCCGCGACCTCACCGACTTCTGGCGCGACGACTTGCCGGGCCGGCGGGGCTTCGAGTTCGCCCACAGGGTCCTCGGCTCCAAGGTGGAGCCGGTGCTGGCCGATTTCGCCACGGTCGATCTCGATCGGCTCGGCACGTTCGACGTGGTGCTCTACCTCGGCGTCCTCTACCACATGAAGGAGCCGCTCACCTGCCTGGAGCGGCTGCGCCGCGTGACGGCCGGGGTGGCCGTCATCGAGACCGAAGCGGTGCTCGTGCGCGGCTACGAGCACACGAGCCTGCTGCAGTTCTACGCCGGGGGGGAGCTGCGCGTGGACTTCGGCAACTGGTACGTCCCCAACATCGAGGCGCTGCGGTCGCTGTGCCGCGCTGCCGGGTTCTCCCGGGTCGAGGTGGTGGTCGGCGCGCCGCCAGCCCGCCCGCCGGCGCCGGCGATCCGACGTGCCGCCCGCCGGCTGCGCCGCCTGGGCCGCCGTCCTGCGCAGGCGGCCGGCATCCAGCAGTACCGGGCGGTCGTGCACGCCTATCCCTGATCCGCCGCCCGGCTGCGCCCGGTGCGGGCCTGCTCAGGTGGCAGCGAAGGCCACGATCGGTGCATTGAGGGGCCGGCCCCCCATCGAGCCGAGGAACGGCAGGCCGTAGCTGAACACCCCGCCGTCGGTCGCCACGAACCGGTACCCCGACCCGTCGTCGGCGGCCGCCATGCCGATGATCGGTGCGTTGAGCGGCTGGCCTCCCATGGACCCGAGGAAGGGGGCGTCGAAGGCGAAGACCCCGCCGTCGGCCGCGACCTCCCAGTAGCCGCCCGTGGCGCGGTCGGCTGCCATGGCCACGATCGGTGCGTCGAGGGGCCGGCCGCCCATCGAGCCGTCGAAGGATGCGTCGCCGAAGGCGAAGATCCCGCCGTCGCGCGCAACGAGCCAGTACCCCCCGCCGTCGGCCGTGGCGGCCATCCCGACGATGGGCTGGTTGAGAGGCCGGCCGCCCATCGAGCCGTAGTAGCCGGCGTCGCCGAAGGCGAAGATCCCGCCGTCGCGCGCAACGAGCCAGTACCCCCTGCCGTCGGCCGTGGTGGCCATGCCGACGATGGGCTGGTTGAGGGGCCGGCCGCCCATCGAGCCGTAGTAGCCGGCGTCGTCGAAGGCGAAGACCCCGCCGTCGGCCGCCGCCAGCCAGTAACCACCGCCGTCGTGCGACTCGGCGGCGGCCACCACCGGCGCGTCGAGGACGAGGTTGCCGAGCGACCCGCAGAACGGCAGGTTCCCGAAGTTGAAGACTCCGCCGTCGGCCGCCGCCATCACGTAGCCGTCGGGCGGGGGCGGCGGGGGGCTGCAGGGCACGACCACCACCGGCGGCGGCGTGCCGGCGTCGCCGGTCAGCTGGGGGTCGTGGTGGAACATCGGCCACGCCCCGCGCTCGTCGACGAGGGAGCCGTTCGAGCCGGCCACCACGTAGTGGGTGACGACGCTTTGGAGCTGGCCCTGGCGGTTGACCTCGTAGCCGGCGGTGGTGATGCCGATGGCGCCCCCGGGATCGTCGGTCACGAGGGGGGCGTTCTGGAACGCCTGGAACTGCCCGAGGGTCGCCACCACGGCGCCGGACTTGCCGTCGAAGATCTCGACCCCCGCCGTGGTCGGCACGATGAGGTCCTGGTAGCCCTGGCCGGTGAGGTCGGCGGTCACCACCGACCCGATCACGCGCCCCGAGGCAGCCGCATGCCAGATGGGCGCGCCGGTCGCGCCGTCGAGGACCCAGACCGACCCGCCGCTGCCGTTGTCGGTCCCCTCGACCACCTGGAGCGCGCCGTTGCCCACCACGTCGGCGAGCGCGGGGCTGGAGCGGGCGGTGCTGCCGTCGAGGGTGGTCGCCCAGCGGACGTTGCAGTGGGCGTCGGTCGCGATGACCTGGTCGGTGTTCGCAGACCCCCCATAGGTGGCGCCGGTCCCGAAGACGATCCCGACGGTGGCGCCCCCCAGGAACTCGCCCACGGCGGGGGAGGACTGGATGGTCTGGGTGAACCCGTTGTTGTCGCACACGAGGCCGCCGGACCCGGTCAGCACCCGGAGGTGGCCGCCGTTCTGGTAGGTGACGCCGTAGGCGATCCCGGCCGTCGAGTCACCCCCTTCGACGATCTCCTGCTGCCCGTTGCCGTAGAGGTCGGCCAGGGCCGGCGTCGTGAAGTTGGAGTCGGCCTGGAACCACGGGAAGCCGGCCAGCACGTTGCCCCCTGCCGCCCCGATGGCGTAGGTCATCTGCCCGAGGTTGCCGGCCACCACGGCGGTGGTCCCCTGCAGGCTGCCCACGGCCAGGCCCGCCTGGACCCCGCTCTGAGGGTAGGGGTCGGTGGCAGGGTTGCGGGCGGGCACGAACCACTGGTCCCCGCCGCCGGGGCTGATCGCCTGGTAGCCGCCCACCGTCGGCGCATTGGTGTTGCCGGACCCGACGAACACGCTGTCGAGCCCGAAGGCGTTGATGGCGGCCACCGAGGGCGTCGAGTCGACCGGCGCCCCCTCGTAGTAGGGCCAGCCCGGAACAGAGGACCCGTCGGCCAGGTGGAGCGCCCACACATAGCCCGCCCGGTCGCCCACGACCACTGCCGGCTGCCCGTCGAGGTTGGCGACGGTGGGGGAGGACAGCGCGACGGGGCCACCGGCGTCGTTCAGGAGCACCTGCCATGCCTGGCTGATCGTGACGGCCGGAGCCGTCGCGCCCGCGGCGGTGCCAGCCGTCGTCGCGAGGCCCGTGCTGACGCCGGCAGCGGCGAGGGCGGCAGCCGCGCAGCGGGCACGCCGTGCGGCCCGGCCATGGCTTGGTCGCGCTCGGGCCCGCCGGTCCACCTCTGCGGGGAGGCGCACCGCCTCGCCGTGCGTGCCCTCCGTGTGGCCGAGGCGCACCGCCTCGCCGTGCGTGCCCGTCCCGCCGCCGAGCTCCATCGTCCGCCTCCTCTGCCGCCTGCCGCCGATGGCAGGCCCGATTCTTGCACGTGGGAGTCGCGGGACGGGGAAACCGGCGAGCAACGCCGGCTCCAGGTTGCCGGCACGGCCGGCCGGTAGCATCGCCAGCCGTGGCCTGCCCCGACGCGACGGCCGACGGCGGCACCCAGGGGGGCGCCGCCGCGCCCGCCGGCGCGCCTGGCTCGCCGCCGCCCATGGCGGTGCCCCCCGTGCCACCCGTGCCCCCTGATCCCCAGGCGCCACCTTCGCCCCAGGTGCCACCTGCGCCCCAGGCGCTCGACGAGATGCTCGAGGCCGCCTTCCGCCGGCACCGGCCCCAGGGGACCGCCCGCTGGAACTTCGAGGTGGCCTTCACCCTGCTCACCGAAGAGCTCGCTGCCCTCGACGACGCCGGTGGGGGCCCCGTTGCTGCCGACACGGCGGACGGCACGCGCGCCCCGCGCGGCGTGCCGGCCCCGAGCGGCGCCCGGCGTCCCCTCCGCAGGGTCGCCGACCGGCTGGTGCTGGCCCGGGTCGAGCGCTGGATCGCGGCCCGGGCTGCCGCCGCCGCGTCGGATGCCGCGGCACGGGGGGTGCGCCGCGACGGGCCCGTCGCCACGAGCCTCCGCCACGCCACGGAAGCCCTGCGCTTCCTGGGCGCGCGGGTCGCCACGCTCGAGGAGGCCGGCGCCCGCCGTGACCTCCCTGTCGACGGGCTTCCCTGGCTGCTCGAGCCCCCGGACCTGAGCCCGTGGATCGGCCCGCTCACCCGCCTGCTCGCAGGGCAGGCACCGGGTGCGGGCGGGGCCCCGGAAGGCGTCCTCCATGCCGAGTGTGGCGACGGCCGCCTGGTCCTCGCTCTCGCTCGCGAGGGCGTGGCAGCCCGCGGCGTCGAGCCGCGCGGCGCGCGCGCTCGCGACGCGGCCGCAGCAGGGGCGCCGGTCGCCATCGGGGAGGCCGGCGACGCCCTCGCGGCCGCAGGGACGGCGTCCCTCGGCGGGCTCGTCCTGAGCGGGGTGGTGGACCGCCTGGCGGTCGGCGACCTGGTGGCCCTGGTGGTCCGGGCATTCGACAAGCTGGTGCCGGGCGCCCGGCTGGTCGTCGTGTCCTCGGGCAGCGGCGAGGCGGCAGCGGGGTGGTCGGCCGTGGCCCGCGACCTGCTGCCGGGGCGCCCTCTGCACCCCGACACGTGGCAGGTCCTGCTCGAGCGCGCCGGGTATCGCCAGGTGGCCGCCGTCGAGCCCGAAGGAGGCGATCCTGCCGGCGCCTACGCGCTCGGGGCGATCCGGCCGTGAGGGGTGCTTCGGCCCGCACCGAGGTGGTCGCGGGCGTGCGGTGGCCGTGACCGGCGTCCACCAGTTCGTCCCCATGCTCCACGTCGGCGACGCCGTGGGCCGCCACACCCTGGGCCTGCAGGCGCTGCTGCGGGAGCGGGGCGTGGCCTCCGACATCTTCGTGGAGCTGCCCGACCCCGAGACCGAGCACCTCACCCGGCCGGCGGATGCCTACGAGAGGGAGGCCGCGCCCGGTGACGTGCTCGTGTACCAGTTCGCGACGCCCTCGGCCCTCGCCGGGTGGCTGGCCGAGCGCCCCGAGACGCTCGTCGTCAACTACCACAACGTCACGCCGCCCGAGTTCTTCGCCCCCTGGGACAACCTGCTCGCGCGCCGGCACGCGGCCGCCCGTGCGGAGCTGGCCAGGCTGGCCGAGCGCGCCGCCCTCGGCGTCGCCGTGTCGGAGCTCAACCGCCGCGACCTGCTCGAGGCAGGCTTCGGCGCCACGCGCGTCATCCCCCCGATCGTCGACCGGGCGGTCCTCGAGGCGGCGACGGACAGCCGCCCGGCGGGGCAGGCCCCGCCCCCCGCGGGCGTCCGGTGGCTGGCCGTCGGTCGGCTCGCCCCCAACAAGGCCCTCGAGGAGGTGGTGGCCGCGCTGCTCCTCCACCGAGCCCGCCACGACCCTGCTGCCACCCTGTCGGTGGTCGGGCGGCCGGCGCTCGAGGTCTACGCAGCGGCGCTGCGCGCCTACGTGGCCGAGCTCGGCCTGTCCGGGGCCGTGCGCTTCGAGGGACGGGTCGGGCCAGGGGCCCTGGCGGGGGCGTACCGCTCGGCAGACGTGCTCGTGACGGCCAGCGAGCACGAGGGGTTCTGCCTGCCGGTCGTGGAGGCGATGGCCTACGGCCTGCCAGTGGTGGCCCGGCGGCGGGGCGCGGTCCCCGAGGTGCTCGGCGACGCCGGGGTGCTGGTCGACGAGGCCGGCCCCACCGCGCTGTCCGAGGCTGCGGCGGCGCTGGCAGGCGATGCCCCGCTGCGGAGCACCCTGGTCGACGCGGGACGCCGACGCGTGGGCGAGCTCGGGTTGGAGGAGGCCGGCGCCCGCCTCGCGGAGCTGCTCGTCGGGATCCACGGGGGTGCCCACCCGGGCCCCGAGCCCCGGCGCCGCTGAGCCGCTGAGCTTGGTCCGCGCAGCCCGCAGGGTTGCCCCGGAGAGCCGCCGCAGCGAGGTCAGCGGCCCGGGGGCCCCGCATCGACGGCGCGCCGCACGAGCTCGACGAAGCGGGCCCGCGAGCGCCCGAGCGCGAAGTGCGCGAGGCGCGCTGCCGCCGCGTGCGCCAGGCGGTCGCGCAGCGACCGGTCGTGCAGCACGCGGTCCACGGCGGCGGCGAAGCGCAGCGGCTCCTTGGTGTCGAGCACGAGGCCGGCGCCTCCCACCGTCTCGGGGATGGCGGCGGCCGCGTACGCGACCACGGGCAACCCGTGGCCCATCGCCTCGACCACCGGCACGCAGAACCCCTCGTGGTCCGAGGCGCACACGAACACGTCGGCCGCCTGGTAGTAGGCCTCGAGCTCGGCCGGGGTCACCGAGCCGGTGACGGTGACGGCGCCCGACAGGCCGAGCTCGGCCACGAAGCCCGCCAGCGCCGGGCCGTAGGTGTCGCCGAGGGGTGAGCCGACGAGCCAGAGCCGGGCCTTCGGGTCGTAGAGGCGGCGGAAGACGGCCAGCATCTTGACCAGGTCGTGGGGGGCCTTGTGGGGGGAGACCTTGCCGACGAAGAGCAGGTCCGTCCCTCCGTCTGCCTTGCGGTCGCCGAGCCGCCGGGCGACGAGCGGGTCGGGCTCGACCCCGCCGCCGGTCATCGAGATGAGCAGGGGGACGACCGCGGTGGCGCCGTACCCCACCTCGATGAGCTCGGCCTCGTTGAACGACGAGTCGGCCACGGCCAGGCGGCTCTCGGGAGCGAGCCGGGCCAGCTGGGCACGGCCCAGGCCGACCTCGTAGCCGACCGACGGCTCCCAGACCTCGAGCAGGCTCGCCGGCGTGATGTTGTGGTAGTTCACGAGCTTGGGCTCGGGGCGGGCGGCCAGCACGTCGTAGACGGGGCTGCCGATCGAGGCCTGGTAGAGGAGCCAGCGCCCCTTGGCGGGCCGGCCCAGCTCGGTGACGGGCCGGCCGAGCGACGCCACGTCGGGCGTGCAATTGCCGTAGAAGATGTCCGAGTCGATGCCCGCCTCCCGGAGGGCCTCGGTGAGGGCCACGGTGTGGGCGCCGATGGCGTCGCGGCTGGCCAGCGACGGGATGACCTGGTCGACCCGCACGCCCGGAGTGTACCGGGCTCTCTGGGGAGGCTCGGGGGTAGGATCGGCCGATCGCAGCCACCCGAAGCCTCCGCCGGCGCGCGCTGCACCTCGCGACCGCTGCCGCCCTCGCCTGTGCCGGCTGGCTCGTCCTCGCGCCGCCTGCCCCGGCCGGCGCGTACCCCTCGGCGAACGTGGTGCTGGTGGGGCACGGGTGGGGGCACGGCCGGGGCATGGGCCAGTGGGGAGCCCTCGGGTACGCGATCGGGCAGGACGGCGGCCTCGGGCCTCAGACGTACCAGCAGATCCTGGCCCACTACTACGCGCCGGCGACGTTGCAGCCGGATCCGGCGTACGGCGGTGACGCCCCCGCCGTGCGCGTGGCCCTGGTCGAGAACAACGACAACTTCCTCATCGCCTACGCCCCCCAGGGCCTGACGGTGCCCGGCACCAACGCGCCGTCGCCCCCCGCGACATCGCCCGCCGTCATGTTCCAGCCCCTGGGCGGGGAGTGGGCCGTGTTCGTCTCGTCGAGCTGCGCCGGCAACCCGACGGGGGCGCCGTGGACGTTCGTCGGGACCACCGGGTCGCCGGTGACCCAGGCGGTCGACGCGGCGAGCGGGGGCCAGGTCCAGCTGTGCCTGACGTCTGGGAACCTGAGCGTCCACGGGCAGCTCGAGGCGGTGCTCAACTCCAACGGCGCCCGGCGCAGCGTGAACGTCGTCAGCCTCGGCCAGTACCTCGACGGCGTGGTGCCGAGCGAGTCCCCGGCGTCGTGGGGATCCCTCGGGGGGCCGGGTCCCCAGAACCAGGCGTGGGGCTTCCAGGAGCTCGAGGCCCAGGCCGTGGCGGCCCGGTCCTACGTGCTGAGCTCGCTCGGCAGCTACGGCGGCTACGCGGACACCTGCGACACCACCGCCTGCCAGGTCTACGCCGGCACCCGCAACGAGACCTCCCTCTCCGACCTCGCCGTGGCCGACACGGCGGGGCAGGTCATGTACCTGCCCGGCGCCACGGTCCCGGCGCGCACGGAGTTCTCGTCGTCGACCGGCGGCTACACGTCGCCGAGCTCGTTCCAGGCGGTGCCGGACGTGGGCGACGCCCTGTGCGTGCCCGGTGCGTGCAACCCCAACCACACCTGGCAGCTCCAGGTGCCCGTGACTCAGGTCGAGTCGGCCTGGCCACAGGTCGGCGCACTCCAGTCGGTCACGGTGGTGGCGCGCAACGGCCTCGGCGACCTCGGTGGGCGCGCGCTGTCGGTCATGGTGCAGGGCGCGTCGGGGTCGGTGACCGTCACGG
>Ga0070738_10004155_pt1 | contig 17821 bp, 17 predicted proteins | sample Coa_R2_2_FD_66446 | JGI IMG/M metagenome (GOLD analysis project Ga0070738, IMG submission 66446) | Surface soil microbial communities from Centralia Pennsylvania, which are recovering from an underground coalmine fire - Coalmine... | ecosystem: Environmental > Terrestrial > Soil > Unclassified ...
AGGATGGTACAGCCTACAGCTCTGAAGATGCCCAGCTCCAACTGCAAAACGGCATTCCGCGGTTTTACATCATGCGATTGCACCAGCGTGGACGGAAGTTTAACAAAATCACACGCCATCGCTGCTGTACCCAATGCCTGGGTTCGCTAGAAGGACAACCGTGGTTTATGGGCGTTGCCGCACCCAGTGAGTCACCAGTCCCACGGTGGGAAGATATCCAGATCTTCCGTATTCCCGGCAACTGTTTCGTGAAGCTGGACGTTGGCACCTGGCACGCGGGTCCGTTCTTTGATGCCGATCAGGTAGACTTTTACAATCTCGAACTCAGCGACACCAATATCGTTGACCATGAGACCTGCAACTTGCTGGAGCACTACGGCATCGAATTTGAGATTATCTGAGCGACAGTCCGAGCAGCATGATCAGCAAGCGCTGATGTGAAACCCAATACAGCCAGGGGCGTTCAGCCTAGACTTCGCGCATCCTCATTCATCAAATCGAACGGCTAGCGTTTCCACCGCAGTCGCGCCGCTCACGCTTGCAGCCAGCGCAACCAGTTGACTCAATACGTGGGCATTGGGTACACGTCCCCCAAAAACAACTACGCGCCCACGTTGGGCGACCTTTAATCGCTCCAGGACTTGGGGCGGAAAGTTGTCACGGAGTGCGCGATCGACTCGTTTAGCCAGACCATAATGGTCATACTCACCGCTAAACCCTGTGCGCTCCGGTGGAATTGATTGGAAGAACGAGAACGGCACCACCGATGCTTTATCGCCAGCGTCTGACTGACTACCAGTGTCTGACTGACTACTTGAGCAACCCGTAACACTTGGAGAATGCACCACTGGACGCATACACCCTACTCCTCTGCATTGGTAGCTAAACTAGAGCGTTCCTTAAGATTTCCGCTTACTCTAGGTCAAGAGCATTGGCTCTCATTGTTGCTGACAGTACAGGAGGAGCCGAATCGTAGGCATCTCTCTTTGGAAGGAAGGTAGCTTGTGTGGACTAACACAAAGCCTTAAACGTTATTCAAAACACTCAACTGGGAGAGCACTCAACAGGGAGAGCAGTCAGCTGGCTGTACTCACTCCAGAAGCGACGGCTAACACTAAAGCCAAAGCCTGCCGTCAAGCAAGCTCTGGCTTCTAGTGCCATCCATTGCCCTAAAGACCCAGTTGATTGCCACGCTTATATTGCAAGTAAGCAGCAACAAACAGTCCAGCCAGGGTAATTGGGATCAACCCAAGCACGATGCCCGAAAGAAGTGGTTCTACCAAGTTACGCTCCTTTATAAGTCAACAGATCTTGCTTCAGCAATCAGTCCTAGCATTAATCCTACTAGGTTCACGGCCAAACATCAGCCCGAGCGATCGAGTTTGCTGGTTGCGACAAAATTTATCCAGAAAATAAAATTGGTTACATCGCGTCTCAAGCCAGATGGAGAATTGCAAAGTTATCTAAAGAGGCTTTAAAGTAAGATGGATTACCGTGAGCGTTTGCTCGCTCATACACTCTATTCCAGGCGCTTTCTCAAGGGACTTTTGGATAATCAGCTGCTTACCTCTGAAAGTTTGATTCGGCGGATTGCCTTCGCGGTTTTGGCAATCTTGCTGGTTGCATTCCTGGTAGTTTTGGGAGTCTACCAGTACCGTGTGTCTACACCTTACGTGCGTGATGTCCTGGCACTGAAGGGGGACGCCGTTCAAGGTCATGCAATTTTTCTGATGAATTGTGCCGGCTGTCATGGGTCAGAGGCAACGGGGCGAGTGGGGCCTAGCCTGCGAGAAGTATCCAACCGCAAGTCTAAAGCGAGCATTATCCATCAGGTGACGAGCGGACAGACACCGCCAATGCCTCAGTTTCAACCGAGTCCTCAAGAAATGGCCGATCTGCTCAGCTACCTGGAAGGACTTTGATTTGGCAGGATACTCGCAGCATGGTGGTGCCGCACAACGCGATGTTTAGCGCGATCGCTCAACCAGCCCCGAATGTCCTCTGGTAGGATCGACACCATCGCGATAGAGTCAATAGGAAGTCGTTTTGCCTCTGACTGGGGCGATCTTGCCGCAAGCTGTGGATGCCATGCTGGGCGAACTGTTTGGTGCACGCTACAAAGTGGTCAAAGTTCTTGGATCGGGTGGTTTTGGTCACACCTACATCGCCGAGGATACCCAGCGCCCTGGAAACCCACGCTGCGTACTGAAGCACCTTACGTTTGCCAGTCCTAACACACTGGTGCTCCAGCAAGTACGACGACTCTTTCACGTTGAGGCAGAAACGTTAGAGCGACTGGGGCAGCATGATCAAATTCCGCAGCTACTGGCGTATTTTGAACAGGATCAAGAGTTTTATCTCATTCAGGAATTTATCGAGGGGCACCCACTGAGCGATGAGCTCGCCGAAGGCGTTCGCTTTGCAGAAGCGGAAGTCACAGCGTTTTTAGCCGACGTGCTGGGCATTTTAGAGTACGTCCATGCGGAAGGGGTCATCCATCGCGACATCAAGCCAGAGAACTTGATTCGGCGCGATCGCGATGGTCGGTTTGTGCTGATCGACTTCGGTGCCGTCAAGCATATTGGGACAACAGTTGCGGAAACAACTGGCGCAACCAGCCTGAGCATACCAATCTACACCTCAGGCTATGGGGCAAGTGAGCAATGTTTGGGACGACCGCAGCTCAGCAGCGATTTGTACTCACTCGGCATGGTGGCCATTCAACTGCTGACCGGAATGCGCCCTTCACAACTCCCACAGGACTTCAACACCTCTGAAATTGTGTGGCGGGATCAAGCACAGGTGAGAGAGCCATTGGCTGCTTTCCTGGATCGCATGATTTGCTATCACTACATCCACCGTTACCAAACGGCTGCAGAGGCACGGCAAGCCCTGCAGCAGGTCATGGTTGGGGAGCCAATGCCAGCCCCACGCAGGACGCCAGCAGCCCGATCGAGTGGGAACGCGCTCACGATCACCCCACCCCCTCAAACACAGTTTCAAGCCACGATCGAGCCGCATCCGCAGAATCGCTGGCAGCGGCGTCAAATGCTGGCGATCGGAGGCGGTATCACCGCCGCGGCTCTAGCGCTGGCCACTCTGGTAACGGTTTCTCATACCGTCTCGACTAGAACACCAGCAACAACCCAGAGCATCCTGCAAACCAGCGGCCTGGGCGATCGCATCAGTGCTGGGGAGAAGCTGCTCAGCCAATGGCAAGCCAACCCGAAAAAGCAGGAAGGTGTGGAACGCTTGGCGGCTGGCGATTACACCAGAGCCACTGCAGCACTAGAAGCGGCACGCGAGAGCGATCGCAGCGACCCCGAAACGTTGATCTACTTGAACAATGCTCGCATCGGCAGTGCAAAGTCCTACACCATTGCAACCGCAGCGCCACTGGGCGATACCTTTGGCTCGGCACTAGAAATCTTGCGCGGTGTCGCCAAAGCACAGGACGACATCAACCAGGCAGGTGGCATTAATGGTGTCCGACTCAAGGTTGAGATTGCCAACGATGACAATAAGCGTGATACTGCCCAGCAGATTGCCAAAGTGCTGGTCAACCAGCCTGAGGTGTTAGGCGTTGTGGGACATGGAACCAGCGACAGCACGCTAGCAGCGGCCAGTGTTTATCAGGAAAATCAGCTTGTGCTGGTGTCACCCCTGAGTTCAGCGGTGCAATTGTCCAACGTGGGTAGCTATGTTTTTCGCACCATGCCGAGCGATCGCCTGACGGCCAAAGCGCTGAGCAACTATATGCTGAACACGCTGAAGCAGCGTAAAGTCATTGTCTTTTTCAATTCTGCCAGCACCTATAGCACCTCATTAAAGACTGAATTCAAAAATGCGCTGTTCTATAACGGTGTGGAGTTGATGGATGAGTTTGACCTTTCTCGCCCGGACTTCGACGCCTACGAAAGCGTTGAACGAGCGATCGCGAAAGGGGCTAAGGTCATCATGCTGGCTCCCGACAGCGCCGTGTCTGATCGTGCGCTACAGGTTGTCCAGGTCAACAGACGGCGTTTGAAGCTACTCGCCGGTGACAGCATCTCAACCTCAAAAATTCTGAAAGTCGCTGGCCGAGACGCGATTGGCACCGTCATTGCGGTGCCCTTAGATGTGGCTGGATCACCCTTTGAGCAGCAGTCCGAAGCCCTGTGGGGACATAGTGCGGCCATTAGCTGGCGTACAGCGCTTGCTTATGATGCGACGCAGGCGCTGATCGCCGCCATACGCAGTGATCCCAGCCGACAGGGAATACAGCGGATTTTGTCACAACCCGGCTTCGTAGCGGCGGGAGCCAACGGCCAGATCCAATTTTTACCATCGGGCGATCGCAAGAGTGGCGTGCGCCTTGTCACAGTCGCCCCAACCAGCATCAGCGGAACCACAACGTATACATTCAAGCTGCTGCCAAACCAATAATGGTCAACACCAATCAATACGTAGGGATCACCCGCATGTGGCCTCCTACCGTCAGTTGGTTGGCGGCGGCGTTGGGCTAACGGCTGTGGGCGTAGACGGTGCTGGCTTCAGCTTCCCACCGAGGCGCTGTTGCTGTGCTGCCCGAAAATCAGCTGCCGCACTGTCCAGGTTCTCTTGCTGCTGGTTATAAAAATCTTCTGGGCTGAGCGAGGAGCCTGCCTGCATCGCGCGATGCACCAGATCCATAACGCCCCCGGCCTGGTCACTCCCCCGGTTAGAAAAGGGATTGCGGCTATCTTGATCGTTAAAAATCTGTTGCGGTTGAGCAACATCCACGTCCTGAGCCGAAGCCGCAGACGCAAAACCTGCCGCCAACCCGATCGCAGCCAGGAGGCTGAGCGCCAGATGAGCGGGTTTGCCTGTACGTGTCGTTGCAATTCTAGTTGTTAGCTTCATAAAGCGTCCTTTATTCAACACCTTATTACGTCACGATCGACGCAACTCTCCGGTTTTGATGACGGCAATTGACCGGAAAATGCTCCGCACTCTAATCAATAATTCTAGCACTGAACGCAAAGATGCTTGTCTCTGCCCCTGGATGCACTCCAAAAACTGGCACAGCGCCCGCACAGCCCCGTAGCGTTCTCTTCCATGCTATGGGGTGTTATCTATCGCGGACAACGCCCGTTGATCGATGAATCAACCAAACTCAGCACCGCAAGCCGAACATAAGTCAGCAATCACAGACGCGGCCAAGCTAACAGCCTACGAGATTGCGGTACTGTCAACCTTGTTTGAGCCGAGAGATGCGGATAAAGTCCTACAGCTCGCAACGCAGTGGGGATATCAGCAAGACTTTTTGCGGGCGGTATGGCACACCATTCACCGCAAGCGCTTGGGAGACTCGTAGTACAAGGCGACGATCGACACTGATCGCTCTGCCACAGCACCGTCAAACCAAAGAGTGCCAAATTTACTAGACAGCCATTACTTGATTGCGCCGCTCTTAAGCCAACGACCGGCGCAAGCGGGGTTGAATCAGCAGCAGCGCGACTACCGCAAAACTGACCAGTAAGAGCAACGCTCCACCCAGAGTCACCGTCCCCCAGGGAGCCTGCATCACCACACTACGCAACGACCAGTCGCTGTGAAGATAGACGTAGCGGATTGGTTCAATCGCATAGCTGAGTGGGTTCAACGTTGCCACCCACTGTAGCCACAGAGGCATAAACGACAGCGGCACCAGAGCAGTACTGGCAAACAACAGCGGCAAATTGGTCACAAAGATCACAGCAATTAGCTCGATGTGCCCCGGCAGCGAAAACGATAGCCCCAAACTCAGAGCCGTTACGCCAAGCACGAGCAACAGCACGATCGCCGCGACGAGAGCCAGTCCTAACGCATTCGGCAGCCCGGCACCCAGAAACGCACTGACCGTCACAATTGCCGCCGTTTGTATCAAACTTAGAGTGGTGATAAAGATCGCAGAGGCCATCACGATCGAAAACCGCGAGGCCAGCGGTGCCACTAACAGCCGATTTAAGAAGCCGAACTCGCGATCGAACATGACAGGCAATCCGGCATTCAGCGCGCCCCCAAACGCCGTAAACACGATCACTCCGGCCCCCAAAAACTGGCCATAGCTGACATCTTCACCGAACAGCCCTTGAGGCGCGTTTTGGAAGAGCGCTCCGAATAACACCAGCCACATTATCGGCTGAACAATCCCTGCGATCAGGGTTGAGGGCCGACGTTGCAGTTGAATAAATAGCCGGCGGGTAAGGGCGATTGTCTCCTGCAAAAAATCACTCAATGGTGAGTTGGAAGCAAGCGCCAATTCCTGATTAACGACCTGAGAGGCCGTTACGTTCAGATCGGGAGTTGAAGGCGTTATGGTAGGGCTCATAATGGCTAACCAACGTGAAGAACTTGAGGCGAACAATAGAGAGAAAAGAAACAAAAGAGTGAAATTCACTAACGCATATTCTGCTTGCGCTCAGCTTTGGCATCACGCTGGCCCGCTGCCGCAATCTCGGCATCGAGCAACGTTCGTCCAGTCGCGGCCAGGTAGACATCATCCAGGCTCGGTCTGGACTGCGCAATGCCAAAGGTCGGCAACCCTGCGGCCTGTAGTGCCTGCTGAATGGTAGCCAGCGCTTCGGTTTGGGGCTGAACAACCAGGTTGAGCGAATTGCCCTGAGCACTGTTGATGATGACTTCTTGCACCGCAGGCAAGGACTGAAGCAATGATTTTGCCTTTTCCGCTTCTTCAAGCGGTGAAAACTCGCGAATCCGCAGGGTTATCCGATCGCCGCCCACCTTATCTTTTAGGTCTGAAGGCCGACCGGATGCAATCACCACACCCTGGTCGATAATTGCCACGCGATCGGCGAGAGCGTCTACCTCTTCAAGATAGTGACTGGTCAACAGCACGGTAGTCCCCTGCTCCCGCAGTCCGCGCAAAAATTCCCAGACGGCAATCCGGCTTTCAATATCCAGCCCGACCGTTGGCTCATCCAACACGAGGACATCAGGCCGATGGAGCAATCCTGCCGCGAGATCAAGCCGCTTTTGCAGTCCACCAGAATAGGTACCCGTTTTTTTATCCGCGTAGGTGTCTAACCCCAGGAGGCTAAGCACAGCGTCAATCCGCTGTTTGGCGATCGCGCGGGGAAGGTGGTACAGCGCGGCCTGAAGCTGCAGCAGTTCACGGCCAGTCAGCACCTTATCCGGCGCGACTCCCTGCGCAATATATCCGAGACGCTGACGAGCCAGACGCGGGTTTTCAACCACAGAAATCCCCGAAACCTCAATTCGACCAGCATCTGGCTCAGTCAGCGTGCAAAGACACTGTAAAGTCGTCGTTTTGCCAGCGCCATTTGGCCCTAACAAGCCAAAAATTTCTCCCGGTTCGACCTGCAGCGACACGTCTTTGACTGCCGCTACTGAACCATAATGCTTCTTCAACTTTTCGATTAACACCGCAGGAGCCATCGTACTCCCCCAAGCTATACAAATCTCAATATGCTCTGATCTTATCGCAGTTAGCGGAGCCAGGGAGACTTTGTATACAGACGCAATCAACAAGGACTTCGCAGCGGCGACTTAGATAGCTGAAGTCGCACCCGGCTTCAGCCGATCGTGCAAGCAACCGCGTAGATAGGAGACTGGCACAGGCGGCACTTGCGTGCCAGTCCCCAAAACTCGGATGCAAAAGCGCTCAAGTCCAGAGTCCCAAGTCCCACGCATCAAGCCTCAAGGCACTGATCAGCGTCTGCAAATTGCTAACCACCACGCTAGAGAACTGATGGGTGATCGGCAGGCTATCGAGTCCCATACCAGCGCACAGCAGCATGAGATAGAGAATGGAGTACTTGAACACCGATCGCGCCACTTGCAAATCCGAGGGAACCTGCATGAACTGCCATGCCTTCTGGACAAAAATACCGCCCAGGAGCAGGGCAATTCCAGCATAAACCGCGCCCATCACGTGCAGCGGATAAACCAGCAGCAACGTCACCGGGATCAGTGCCAGCGTATAGTAGAAGATTTGTCGCGCGGTGGGGGCATCGCCCACAACGACCGGCAGCATCGGCACACCAACCTTCGCGTAATCTTCCCGAATGAGCACCGCCAGCGCCCAAAAGTGGGGTGGTGTCCACAAAAAGATGATGGCAAACAGCACCCAGGCCGCCCAGCTCAAGTCACCCGTCACGGCGGCCCAGCCCACCAGTGGGGGTATGGCTCCGGCTGCACCACCAATCACGATATTGAGCGTGCTGTGACGCTTCAGCCAGTGGGTGTAAATCAGCACATAAAAGACAATGCCCGACATGGCGAGACAGGCACTCAACAGGTTTGCAAATACCGTCAGCAGCGTGAAGGCAATGGTGGCAAGAGCGATCGCAAAGATCAAAGCATCACGTGGCTGGACTCGTCCTGATGGGAGGGGACGATGGCGCGTCCGTTCCATGATGTAATCAATATCGCGATCGTAGAGACAGTTAATGACATTGGCAGATCCAGCAGCACAGGCACCACTGATTAGCGTAATCAAGAGCAATAGAGGGTTGACAACACCCGCACCGGCGATCCACATTCCGCCCGCTGTTGTAATCAGAAGCAGCAGAATAATGCGCGGCTTGGTGAGTTGGTAATAGCTTTGAATGACCTGTAGAAAGGATTCGTGGTGGCGGGGAATACCAGTTAAGACAGTTTCTTGCATTCGCTCTTTCCTAAAAAAACAGACTAGAGCCGTAACTTAATCGATGGCCGTGTTGTGTGAGGAGTGGCGTATCGTATGTGGCGATCGGCTTAGAGCGCCATTCTGTCGCTCACTCAGTCATATGACTCAGTCCTGCCCGACCGGGATAGATTACGCATCATCAGGCTGGCTGGCCGCTCGTGTGATCACCAGCAACAGTATTGCTAGCAAACGACTCGGCTGCTGTAGACGTCGTGGGCAAGGGCGGGGTACTGATGGCTGAGACGGGCGCATCGCGTAATGCCAGCACCGTAAACGCTACCAACGTGCCCAGTAGGGCAGCGCCGATCGCCTGATGCGAGACAGTCAGCGGCTCTACCTGCAACCTCAGCTTAAACGTTGCCACGCCCAGAAGAATTTGCAGCAGCACCAGACCGCCAGCCAGACTGGCCAGCCGCCGCAGGGCAGGATGTAATGCGGGTGTGCGCCAGGCAACAATCACGAGCGTCAGCGTTGCTACCGTTGGGGGTACAACCCCTGCAATGTGACTATGCATCACCAGACAAAGCCCAGAATCGCTGAGGCACTGATGCAGCGCCCACTGTGACGCCACCAGCGCGCCTAAAATGCTTTGCAGATAGACCAGAAGCACCGCCCCAAGGCCCAGCCAGGAGAGCTTACCAGCAGTACCCATGCCCTGGTGAGGCATGAGGGCCACACCGATCGACAGCAGTGTCACAAAAAACAGCAGTGCGGTGCCCAGGTGAGCCGTCACAATATCAAATCGGAGCAGTTCGGTCACGGTCAGTCCACCCAGCACACCTTGAAAAACGACCAGCGCCAACGCCAGACTGGCGGCCCACGGCGTCCACCGCGGGAGAGCACGGCGATACCACCAGGCAAGCACCGCAAGGGCGATCGCAAAGATCCCCATTGATGACGCTGTCAGTCGATGAAACCACTCCAGGAAGACCTGGAGGTTCATTTGCCGGTGGGGCACAAGCACACCGTAACAAAGCGGCCAGTCGGGGCAAGCCAGGCCTGCATTCATCACGCGAGTAGCACTGCCTAACGCCATCAGAAACAACGTTTCGCCCGCCATAGCCAGTGCAAAGCGGCTGATTCGCGCCCGAGCACGTGACGGCTCGGCTGTGGACGATCGTTCAGCAGGGGATGGATGAAAGACAACGTTCGCCATTGGCTTGTCCTTACTCAAGAAAAAGAAACGTAACAAAGCACGGAGTGACTGCTCACCCCAAACCTAGCACTATCGAGCGGAATCGGGGTTTATTTGATCCACCAGGGATTTCCTTGATCCACTAGTTATTACTTTAATGACGCTCCTGCCAGAGGCCAGAACCCTTTGGGATTTCTTTGGATTGCCAGGGTTTTCGCCTCGCCAGCTTTGCAGAAGTTATTAATTCCTGTAGGAGAGTCAGGACGGCTTATGAAGCGATCTACTCCGGATTCGGTCAGTGAGCAAGCGTCAGGATTTGCGGATCGAACCGTTTTGAAATACCGCCGCCGATCCTGAAGAAAATCATAAGGATATTCAACAAATGCTCCTTTTCTTGAAGTGCTGCTCTACCTTGTAAATGAGGATGGCTCTAATAGCAGCATTTTTAAATGCGCCAAGGCTTCTAGTTCAAGGCTCTAGTGATCACCACGGACGTACTTCTCTATCGCAACCGAGTCAATTTGCTCCAATAGTTTTGTCTGACGATCGATGTTTTAGGTGGGCCTAAGCTGTGAATATTCCAAGCTCCATTACAACCATGCTGGCAGGTATTCTGCTGACCCTGATTAGTATCTGGGTCGGTCAGAACCACGGTTTGCTGCCAGTCGAAGCGTCCGAAGAGGCACCGCTGATTGATGGGTTGTTCAATACCATGATGACGATCGGAACCGGGCTATTTCTCCTGGTGATTGGCGTCATTCTGTATTCTGCATTTAAGTTCCGTCGCGCGCCCGGTGATGAAACCGATGGGTCACCCGTCCACGGCAATATCCCGCTCGAAATTCTCTGGACTGGCATCCCGGCTGTGATTGTGCTTGGTTTGGCCATCTATAGCTTTGAGGTTTATGGCCAGATTGGCGGTTTGGATCCGATGGATCACTCGGTTGCACATGGCCAACCAGCGCATCAGATGGCAACAATGCCAGGAGCCGCGATCGCCGCGACGCTGAATGATAGCGACCCAAACCAGCCACCCCAGGATCCTGCTACTGCCGCTGTACGGTCAGACCTGCCCCAGAAGAAAGACGCCCCAGCGTTGGGAACGGTTTCGCCTCGGATTGGCCCCACGCCCGCGAACAAGGGTAAGCCGCCAGAATTTGTGGTGAACGCCACTGGTTTACAGTACGCCTGGATTTTTACCTACCCTGATAGCGGTGTCGTTGCAGGCGAACTGCATGTCCCTGTAGGGCGCGAAGTGCTGCTGAATATTTCTGCCAACGATGTACTGCATGCCTTTTGGGTGCCAGAATTTCGGCTGAAGCAAGATGCGGTTCCCGGTCGGCAAACGGAACTCCGGTTTACGCCCAGCAAAGTAGGTGAATATCCGGTTATTTGTGCCGAACTTTGTGGTCCCTACCATGGCGCAATGCGAACTAAAGTCATTGCTGAATCCCCGGCTGATTTTGATACCTGGCTGCAAGAGCAGAAAGTCGCCAGCGCTAATGGCCTGGAGCAGACGATCGCGGTCAACCCGACGGATCGATCGCCTGACGCATTCCTGACACCGTATGTCGATCGCATGGGTATTCACTCCGAACTGCTCCACCAGCTCCATTCCAGCACGGACCCGCATTCTGCCAGTTAGGCGCTGATGGGCAAGTCACTCATGACACGACTCAATGACCGACCGAAGGCGCTAATAGCTCATAGCCGATCGCTGAGCGCTAATAGCAATGGACTTAATTCTTTATGACCCAAGCACAGCTACAAGAAACAGCCAACATTGCGGCCCACGGTTCAGAACCGGGCAGCACGACCTGGCGTACCTACTTCACCTTCAGCACAGACCATAAAGTAATTGGCATCCAATACCTGGTCACAACCTACATCTTTTACTTAATTGGCGGTGCCTTGGCGACAGCCGTACGCACCGAACTCGCCACGCCCGAAGTAGATTTTGTGAGTCGCGAGGTTTACAACAGCCTGTTTACCGTCCACGCGACGGTGATGATCTTTCTCTGGATTGTTCCCGGTCTGACAGGTGGCTTTGGTAACTACCTGGTACCGTTGCTGATCGGCGCGCGCGACATGGCGTTTCCCAGGCTGAATGCCCTTGCATTCTGGATGATTCCGCCAGCGGGCATTTTGCTGCTCTCGAGCTTTTTCGTCGGTGCTCCCGGCGCTGGCTGGACATCCTACCCACCGCTGAGCCTTGTCACCGATCAGGCAGGCGAAGCCATCTGGATTTTGAGTGTTTTACTCCTGGGAACCTCTTCAATCCTGGCGGCAGTGAATTTCATTGCGACCATCTTCAAGATGCGGGTTGCTGGGATGGGGTTCAACCAGATGCCGCTATTTTGCTGGGCTATGCTGGCGACCTCAGCGCTGGCACTCATTGCAACACCAGTGCTGGCAGGAGCACTCATTCTGCTGGCATTTGACTTGCTAATTGGTACTGCGTTCTTCAACCCAACGGGTGGAGGCGATCCAATCGTTTACCAGCATATGTTCTGGTTTTACTCCCATCCGGCGGTTTATATCATGATCCTGCCTGTGTTTGGCATGATCTCAGAAATTTTACCTGTCCATGCCCGAAAGCCGATTTTTGGCTACAAGGCGATCGCCTATTCCAGTCTTGCCATTTGCTTCCTGGGATTGATCGTTTGGGCGCATCATATGTTTACCAGCGGTACGCCTCCCTGGTTGCGGATGTTCTTTATGATCACCACGATGGTGATTGCGGTACCCACAGGGATCAAGGTCTTTAGCTGGTTAGCCACAATCTGGGGTGGTAAGCTACGGCTTAATAGCGCGATGCTGTTTGCCCTCGGCTTTCTATCCATGTTTGTGATCGGTGGGATCAGTGGCGTCATGGTAGCAGCCGTGCCCTTCGACATTCACGTTCACGACACCTACTTCATCGTGGCCCACATTCATTACGTGCTGTTTGGCGGTAGCGTTTTTGGTATTTACGCTGGGTTCTACCATTGGTTCCCAAAAATGACCGGGCGCATGCTTAATGAAACCTGGGGCAAAGTTCACTTTTGGCTCAATCTTATTGGGTTCAATATGGCCTTTCTGCCCATGCACAAGCTTGGTCTAGAAGGCATGAACCGTCGGATTGCAGAATATGAGCCAAGATTTGCCACGCTTAATCTCATTTGCTCGGTCGGCGCGTATATCCTGGCTGTATCAACCATTCCGTTTCTAGTCAACGTGATTTGGAGCTGGATGTATGGGCCCAAAGCCGGTGCCAACCCGTGGAATGGTCTGACGCTAGAGTGGATGACGAGTTCACCACCACCTGTCGAGAATTTTGAAGCCGATCCTGTGTTGGCAACTGGGCCTTACGATTATGGTTTTGGCGATCGGGCTACGCCTGTCGATGTTCCTCTATCTGATGCCAGGGATCCAGTTTTGGCGGCTGGCCCTAACTCAGTGCTACGGGCTGATCCCGACCCTGCCGTTGCCGTATCCCCAGACGATCGCTCACCGCAGTGATTCATGATCCATATCCAGCGATTAAGGCCAAGATTCCATCCACTCTGGATTGCTACAGCTAACCCTGGAAACTTCTAGTAGTAACTCATACTTTACTAACTCATGACAGGTTCAACCCTTGATTCCGCTAAGACAGCCCTCAACTATCACCACGCTGAGGTTGCTGCCCCTCACGGTGAGCATCATGATTACCGTATCTTTGGCATCATCATCTTTCTGATTGCTGAAGCAATGATTTTTCTGGGGCTATTTACGGCGTATCTCACGTTTCGTGCGGTCGCGCCGAGCTGGCCTCCCGAAGGCACTCCAAAGCTAGAACTATTGCTACCAGGGATCAACACCATCATCCTGATCTCGAGTAGCTTTGTCATTCACAATGCGGATACAGCGATCAAGAAGAACGATGTTAAGGGCCTGCAGAAGTGGTTCATCATCACAGCCGTCATGGGCGCAATATTTCTCGCAGGACAGCTTTATGAGTACTTCCACCTGGAGTTTGGGCTGACCACAAACCTATTTGCCAGCACGTTTTACGTCTTAACGGGCTTTCATGGACTGCACGTTACCTTTGGTCTGATACTAATTTTGGCGGTATTGTGGCGATCGCTCAAAAAAGGTCATTACAGCAGCGAGAGCCACTTTGGTGTCGAAGCGGCTGAAATCTACTGGCACTTTGTCGATGTTGTCTGGATTTTTCTGTTTTTGTTGCTCTATATCCTCTAGCCTCTGAAGAGTGTGCAGTCGTGAAACAGTCAAAAAAAGGGACGCAATGCGTCCCTTTTTTACTTTTGAGCAGGTTGAACTGAATTCTTTGAACTGAATTCTTTGAACTGAATTCTACTTAATCGACACCTTACCGCCAGCTTCTTCCAGCTGTTTCTTCGCATCTTCAGCATCGCCCTTAGCCACGCCTTCCTTGACGGGCTTGGGTGCCGCTTCAACCAGATCTTTCGCTTCCTTGAGTCCCAATCCAGTCAGTGTCCGAACGACTTTCAGGATAGCAATCTTCTTGTCAGCCGGAACTTCTTCGAGCACCACGTCAAACTCAGTTTGCTCTTCGACTTCTTCAGCTGGTGCTGCCGCGGCCCCACCAGGAGCCGCGATTGCAAAGCCACCCATGGGGGCTGCCGCACTCACGCCAAAGGCTTCCTCAATTTGCTTCACCAACTCTGATGCTTCCAGCAGCGTTAGCGTTTTCAGTTTCTCCAAAATTTCGTCAGTTGTTGCAGACATTTATCGTCTCCTAAGTTGTTGAGTGGTTGGTTGTTAGCGTTTCATTCTTTAATAAATCGCTAAAGACTAAAGCCGATGGCTAAAAATCGCGTCAGGCGGCCTCTTTGTCCTTGTCGGCAACGGCCTGAATAGCGCGCGCCAGAGACGCTGGCACTTGATCGATACTGACCGCTAGCTTGGTGGCAACGCCGTTGATTGCACCCGCAATTTGAGCAATGAGCTGTTCCTTGGATGGCAAATCGGCGATCGCTTTAACATCGGCCTCGCTCAGCGCCCGACCTTCCATCACACCACCGCGAAGTTCGGTCTTCTTGGTTGCCTTTTGAAAGTCTTGATAAGCCTTGAGCGCACCGCTGACATCGTCTTTAATCAGCAGGAATGCTGACGAATCAGACAGAAACTTGGTCATTGGTTCCCAAGTATCGTTGCCTTCAACTGCAATCCGCATCAGCGTGTTTTTAGTCACTTTGCAAACGGCCCCTGTTGGCAGCAGCCGTTTCCGCAGATCCGTAATTTCAGCAACGCTTAACCCCTGGTAGTTAATCACAACGGCCAGTTGCGACGCGTCTAACGTCTCCTTCAGCTCAGCCACGATCGCTTTCTTGTCTTCGAGCGTTCTCCCCATAGATCTCACCTCCTTTTACTGGGTATTTTTGGTCAAACCTGTACAGTACAAATCAGCAGCAACTAAACAAAGCCAGTAAAAAACCCTGGACATAGAGCCAGGGTGTCGTCAATATCCATTCGGCTGGTCACATTAAGCGACGAGCGTTAGAACGTACAGTACGAAAACCTCGGCAGGAAATTAAGCGTCAGGCACCTGCTGTCTCTGGCTCTGCTATTTAGTTGTGAGGGATTAGTCATTAGCGGTTGGCAATGATTAATCGCCAATCAGCAGTGCCAACCTTATGCAGCGTCTCCCAATTTCAAATCGCGCAGAGCGCTAATGTCAACTTCAATCGAAGGTCCCATTGTAGCAGCAACATAAACGCTGCGCCAGTAACGACCTTTGGCACCCGACGGACGATTACGGTCGATCGTTTCCTGCAGCGCTTTAAGATTAGCCAGTAAATCCTCTGTCGGAAATGAGGCCTTACCAAAGAGTACGTGCACGATCCCCGTCTTATCGGCCCGGAACTCAAGCTTACCGGCTTTGAACTCGGCGATCGCCTGAGGCAAATCAAACGTCACAGTTCCGCCCTTCGGCGAAGGCATCAGGCCTCGTGGACCGAGCAACTTACCCAACTTGGCGATCTGCGGCATCATATCGGGGGTCGCAATCAGGAGGTCAAAGTTAATTTCACCCTTCTGAATGTCATTAATTAATTCTTCCGAACCAGCCAGATCGGCACCAGCGTTAGTGGCTTCAGTTACCTTCTCACCACGTGCGATCACGGCCACACGGATCGATTGTCCAGTGCCCTTTGGCAGAGCTACAGTCGTCCGTAACTGTTGATCCGTATATTTTGGATCAATGCCTAGTCGGATATGAGCCTCAGCAGATTCTGGAAACTTAGCGGTTGCCGTCTCTCTGAGCAAGTTGAGCGCTTCTAGCGGATCGTACGGTCGTTCCTCAACTTTCTTTTGCAGATCTTGCAGTCTACGGGAGACTTTCTTAACCATTAAATCCTCCTGGGGTTCAAACGAAGCCGCGCCTCTCCCCCGATAGTGTTTATCAATGAACGATCTCAGCGCCTTTCAAGCACTGAATACAAACATTAGAACTACCCACACAGCCTTTAAGGGCTATCCAAGTTTAATCCTTGACGGTAACACCCATATTGCGAGCGGTACCTTCCACAATCCGCATAGCGGCTTCAATGTCATTCGCATTGAGGTCAGGCAGCTTCGCTTGCGCAATCTCCTGAAGCTGGGCACGAGTAATAGAACCAACCTTCTTGCGGTTGGCTTCCCCAGACCCCCGCTCAATCCCTGCCGCCTTTGCAATGAGCTTGGAAGCAGGAGGCGTTTTCAGCACGAATGTGAAACTACGGTCTTCATAAACCGAAATTTCGACCGGAACTACCATTCCTGCCTGGTCAGCAGTTCTGGCATTGTATTCCTTACAAAACATCATAATATTGACCCCGTGCTGACCGAGCGCGGGACCAATCGGGGGGGCTGGGTTTGCCTTCCCCGCAGTGATGGCCAACTTAATGACCGCAACAACTTTTTTTGCCATTGACTCTACTAGCTCTCTTTCTGAACCTGATTAAACTCCAATTCCACGGGGGTATCGCGACCAAAAATCGAGAGCAGTGCCTTCAGCTTGCTACGCTCCGGACTGACCTCAATCACCTCGCCTTCAAAGTCCTTAAAAGGACCTGAGAGCACCAAAATCTTATCTCCAGTCGCCATATCGATTTTGACTACTGGCTCTTGCTCTTGGGCTTGCTTAAAGATGCGTTCAACCTCAGCATTGCCCAGCGGCATTGGCTTAACGTGCCCACGACCGCGACCATAGCGCCGTTTTTGCTCTGCACCCACAAAGTTAATCACGTTGGGGGTATTTTTCACAACCTGCCAGGTATCGTCATCCATCAGCATGTTGATAAGCACATAGCCAGGAAAAACTTTCTCCTCGGTATTTTGACGGCTACCATCTTTCCGCAGCTTGATGGCCGGAGTTTGGGGAATCTCAATTTGAAAGATGCGATTTGCCACGTCCAGCGTCTCGATCCGCTGCTCCAGGTTCGCTTTAACGCGCTTCTCGCAGCCAGAAGCTACCTGTACGGCATACCAGCGACCACTCCCAGGAGCGATGTCGTCTGAATCGTCAGCCTCAACTTGAGCCAAATTTTCTCGGGTTTCGTCTGATGCAAAAGTCATCCAAACACCTGCTTGGCTCCCCAAGCGAAGAAATTGTCCACGAGATAAATCAAAGTTGCAGAAAGGATCACCATGAGAATCACGGCAACGGACTCACTGATCAGCTGTTGTCGAGTCGGCCAAACAACCTTATCAAGCTCATCCTTCGTTTCTTGAAGAAACGCTGTTGCGCCAAAACCAGACGTTGCTTCCTTTGCTTCGGCATCCTCTTTCTTTGCCACAGTTCCTTGACTCCCTTTCATTGCAGCTTCGATCGACTTAGCGTTCGCGCTCTAAACCGCTATCGCAGAGTGAGCGTGAAGACACAAAGCCTCATGTTACCAATGTAGCCCAGTTTTGCAACTGCATAGCGACGATCCTGGGATCGTCACGGCAACACCCAATCAGGACATTTATCGTTAGCGAAGCGATCGCCGCCCGACTAATCGATAATGCAATCACTGGGCGATCGA
>Ga0070738_10004156_pt1 | contig 17816 bp, 13 predicted proteins | sample Coa_R2_2_FD_66446 | JGI IMG/M metagenome (GOLD analysis project Ga0070738, IMG submission 66446) | Surface soil microbial communities from Centralia Pennsylvania, which are recovering from an underground coalmine fire - Coalmine... | ecosystem: Environmental > Terrestrial > Soil > Unclassified ...
TCCTGAACCAGCTGCGCCAGAAGATCGGCGTCACCTTCGGCTCGCCGGAGACGACCACCGGCGGCAACGCCCTCAAGTTCTATGCGTCGATGCGGTTCGACGTCCGCCGGATCGGCCAGGTCAAGCTCGGCGACGAGCCGGTGGGCGGCCGCACGCGCGTGAAGATAGCCAAGAACAAGTGCGCGCCTCCGTTCTGCGAGGCCGAGTTCGAGATCCGCTGGGGCACCGGGATCGACCGGGTCTCGGAGCTGCTCGATCTCGGGCTCGCCAGGGGTCTCGTCGACAGGTCCGGCAACCACCTGTCGTTCGCGGGCTCGCCGCTCGGCAACGGTCGTGAGCGGGCTCGAGAAGCCCTGGCGGGCAGCGCGGAGCTGCAAAGCACGCTTCGCCAGGCGATCATCGCGTCCGGTCCCGTCCGCCCGGGCAGAAGGACGGAAGCCGAGGCGTGAGCAGCCTGCGCGTGAGCGGTGCCGGCTTGGCTTGCTTCCTTGTTGCTTGCTGCCGCTCGACGGCCGCCGCCGGGCGGCGCCGACCAACGCCGACGATGGCCAGGTCTTTGCTCGCCCGGACCTGATAGAGCGCGCCCTCAGAGTGAGGTCGACAGGCATCATCGCACCGTGCGCGGCTCCGGCGTCCGCCGATGAAAAGCGGCCGACCGCGCCCGCCCCTCCGTCCGGCACTGCGCTTGCGTCCACGCGTCGCGCGTGGCCCCCCGAAGCTTCTCCGCGGGCGCGGTGCTCGAGCGGCCCCGCCCGGCCGTGACGTTCCCGGTCGTGTCCGCGCTGGTCGACGCCCGCGACCCCGGCTTGCCGGAGCGCGCTCGAGGCGCCCGGGAGTCGGCGGCGGCCGGCGCGGCGCCGGACGCGGTCGGCGAGCTGCCGGTCATCGCGCGCATCGAGCGACCGAGGCGCCTGGCGCCGGCGACCCTGCTCTGCGCGTGGTCCGCGGCCGCGTCTCGGTTCGCGTCCGTCGCGTCGGACCGGCGAGTCGTGCGCATGGCCATGCCGGTCGCGCTCTGGTCGTTGGTCGCGGCGGCGGCGCTCGCCGTTCCGGCGTTCACCCGCCCGGCGTCGAGCGGCGGGGCAGGCGGGGCGCGCGAGGCCGGGCAGGCCGCGCAAGGCGGTCAGGGCTGGGTGCTCGTCACACGCGCCGATCGCTCGCGGTATCCGCGCGCCGTGTGCAGCGAACGCGTGCTCGCGCGCGGGGCCGCGGTCGCGCGCGCCGAGGGACGCCTCAAGGCTGCGCAGTTCGCCCACAGCTCGCACCCCATCCCGATGCGTCGCTGAGGGCGTTCGTGTCATACTCTCTGATTGCGTGAGCACCCCTCGCCGACCCTTGCCGCCGCCACCGGCGCTCCCGAGGCCGCCCCCTCCCTCCTCTCCCGCGACCGAACGCATCCTGCCGACCGAGCGCACGGCGTCGAGCGTTCCCCCGCCGTCGCCGAGGACGCGCGTGTCTCATCCGTCCGCCGAGCTCGACATCCCGGGCACCGCGCCGCGCCCGCCGTCGTTCTTTCCCTCCGCCGCCGAGGGGCCGCCGACCATGCTCCGCCGCGACGACCAGAGCGTCGCCACCGTCCGCCAGCTCATCGACACCGTCGCGATCCCGCGCCTGTCGTTGACGGTCGAGCGCGAAGCGGGCCGACCCGCGGCGCGCACCGTCTTCTTCGACGGCGACTTCTGCCGCATCGGGACGCACTCGTCGAACGATCTCGTGCTGCAGGACCCCGCCGTGTCGCGCTTTCATTGCCGCCTGCTGCGCGAGGAAGGCGCGTGGCGCGTGCGCGACTGGGGCTCGCTGAACGGCACCCGCCTCGAGGGCGTGCGCATCCGCGACGCCGACCTGCCGGCCGACGCGACCCTCAGCGTCGGCGACTCGATCGTGCGGGTGCGCGCGGTCGCCCCCGCCGAGCAAGCGGTCGTGCCGATGATCCCCGCCTTCGGGCAGCTGGCCGGCACCAGCGTCCCGATGCGCAAGCTGTTCGCGCTGCTCGAGAAGATCGGCCCGAGCGACATCAACGTGCTCATCGAGGGCGAGAGCGGGACGGGCAAGGAGCTCGTGGCCAACGAGATCGTCCAGCGCAGTCCGCGCGCCGAGAAGCCGTTCGTCGTGGTCGATTGCGGCGCCATCAGCCCGAGCCTGGTTGAGAGCGAGCTGTTCGGGCACCTGCGCGGGAGCTTCACCGGGGCCGATCGCGACCGCGTGGGGGCGTTCGAGGCCGCGGACGGCGGCACGGTGTTCCTCGACGAGGTGGGCGAGCTCCCGGTCGAGCTGCAGCCGAAGCTGCTGCGCGCGATCGAGGCGCGCGAGATCCGGCGAGTCGGCGAGACGCGTCCGCGCAAGGTGAACGTCCGCGTGGTGAGCGCGACCAACCGGGACCTCGAGCGCGAGGTGAACCGCGGCCGTTTCCGCGAGGACCTGTACTTTCGACTGGCCGTCATGAGCGTGCACGTGCCCCCGCTGCGCGAACGGCTCGACGATCTCGTCATCCTCGTCCGCGTGTTCCTGCAGGCCCTCGGCGTGCCCGACGAGGAGCGGCTGTTCACGCCGCCGGTGCTGGCGGAGATGTCGCGACACGACTGGCCCGGCAACGTGCGCGAGCTGCGCAACTACGTCGAGCGCACCCTCGTGCTCCAGAAGGCCGACACCACGATACGGCGCTCGACGTCCGGGCCGCCCGGCGCGGCGGCGGCGGCGGCGCAGCACGACATCGGCGTCCCGTTCAAGATCGCCAAGGACTCGGCGATCGACACCTTCGAGCGGGGCTATCTGACGGCGCTGCTCGAGGCGGCCGGCAACAACATGAGCAAGGCCGCGCGCATGGCGGGCATGGACCGGATGTACCTGCACCGCCTCGTGCAGAAGCACGGCCTTCGCGGCGGAGGCACCGCCGGCGGGGCCCCCCCAATCGGCGGGCCGCCGTCGGCTTGACCGGCGCGCCGCGCGCGATCACGCGGCGCGGGCGGCGCCGCTGCGCGTCGACCGCAGCGCGCGCACCATGGCCAGATCGGCGCGGCCGACCTCGCGCGCGGCGACGAGCAGCGCGAAGTAGAGGACGCCGACGCACAGCGCGACCAGCGGCGTCGTGAGCCGGCCGAAGCGCGGCGCGACGAGGCCGAGGCCGACGCACGCCGCGAGCGCGACGCCGACCCGCAGGGCGGTCGCCGCGGGCACGAAGGCGCCGGTGCCGCGGTGCACCGTCCAGCCCGCCGCGACGAGCGTGACGGCGAGCGCCACGCCCGTGGCCTGCGCCGAGCGCATCAGCTGCGCGTGACCCATCGGCGCCGACGGGACGAGCGCGCAGCAGGCCGCGGTGACCGAGACGACGGCCGCGAGCGTCAGGAGGGCCGCCGTGCGCTCGCGGCCGAGGCTCGAGAGCACGGTCGTCGCGATGGACAGCATCGCGAACGCGCCCTGCGCGAGCGCCATCGTCCGGAGCACGTCGGCGCCGCGCGCGGCGTCCGCCGGCCCGTACGCGAACGAGAGCATCGACTCGGGCATCGCGACGATCACCCCGACGATCAGCCCGCAGAAGATCGCCGCCAGCCGCGCCCCGCGCGCGACGTACGCGCGCACGGCGGCCTGGTCGCCGTCCGCGTGGGCGCGCGCGAGCATCGGAAAGAGCACGAGCGTCACGCTGAACAGCAGCTGGTACGGCAGGAACGCGAACGTCTGGCACTCCTTGTAGATGGCGACCCATTGCGTGACCGCGTCGCGCTGCAGCGCGGGGCTCGCGCCCGCCGCCGCCGCCTGCTCGCTCAGGAAGCGCCCGAGCAGCGCGATGTCCATCTGCATGAGCATGTTCGTGCAGAGCTGCGCGCCGGCGATGGGCGCCAGCACGGCGAGGTACGCCCTGGCCGTCGGCACGCTGGCCGGCCGCGGCGCTCCGGGCGGCGTGCGCGCGCCCAGCCCGGTGCTGCGCAGGGCCAGCGGGACGATGAGCGCGGCGGCGGCGACCCAGCCCACCGTCGTGCCGAGCACGCCCGACGCGCCGTGCACCACGAAGGCGTGGCCGAAGCCGACGAGCCCGAGGGTGCGCAGCGTGGCGAACGTCACGTCGAGCGCCGCCTGGCCGACGAACCGGTTGCGGCCGTTCAGGTAGCCGATGAGCGGCGCGTACAGCCCGTAGAGCAGGGCGACCCCGGCGAGCACGAAGAGCGGCGCGACGACGTCCTCTGCGCGCTCGAAGCGCGCGTAGAGCGGGGCGGCCGACAGCATCGCGGCGGCGACGGCCGCGGCGATCGGCGCGTGCACGCGGAGGGTGGCGCGCAGGGCCTCGTCCTCGTGGCCCCTGGCCCCGGCGACGACGCGGCTGACCCCCTGCGTGCCGCTCGAGATGACGACGTTGTTGACCATGTTCGAGACGACGAGCGCCTGCGCGAGGCCCCCGAAGTCGCTCAGGCCGACCGCCAGCCGCAGCAGCGGCTGCTGCGCGAAGCCGACCACGAGGAAGAAGAGTTTGGCGCCGAGCACCGCGATACCGCCGCGGCCGGCCGTGCGCGCGGCGTCGTCGCTCATCGCCGCGCATGCTCTCACGAGCGATGGGCGCGAACCAAGTCCAAGTCAGTCCAGATGCGCGGGATCGGCCAGGCGCCCCTCGGGCGTGAGCCCCACGTTCCTCCAGCGAGAGGGCTCGTCGGGCAGCACGGCGGCCGGCGGCGGCGTCGTGTCGCGGATCTCCACCGTCGCGCCGTTCGCGGTGGCCGCGATGCGCACGAGGAGGTCGGCGCCCCCCGACGCTTGCCCGCGCGCGTGCACGTGCTCGAACGTCGCGGCGACCGGTCCTTCCCGCATCGTGCCGTCCGTGACCCGGGCCCGGAAGTACTGCGCGAGGGAGTGGACGGACGCCGCCGCGTCCGCGTACGCGACGTCCACGAACCGAGCCTTGACGACCAGCACCCGCGGCAGCGTGATCCCGAACACTTGCCCCGATCCCTCGACGAGCTCGCCGGGCGCGAGGTGGTCCGCCGGCGCGTCGCCCGACCCCTGCGCGAGCGTCGGCGGCGCCGCAGGCGGCGGCGCGGCGCCGGGCTCGTCGCCGCCCCGCGGACGCCGGCACCCGCCGCCGAGCAGGGCAACCGCCACCGCGGCGACCGCGAGCGCTCTCACTCGATCACCGCCGCCCACGAGTCGATCATCGTCGGCGCCACCGGCGTGGGCAGCGTCATGTCGAGCTGGCGCGTCGCGGAGCCCGACGCGCCCTTCGCGCCCATCTGCGTGAAGAGCGAGTATTGCCCCGAGGAGAAGCTCTGGGGCGACGCGTGCTGCGCGCCGAACACGTACTGGTCCGCGCCGGGCGTCCCGAGGCCGGCGCACGCCGGAGTCGCCTTGATCGACACCCCCGGGATGACCACGCCGCGCAGCGTGGGATCGATCTGGTCGGGCTGGATGAAGTCCGGCAGCGGCGAGACCTGGGTCTGTCCCTGCGGCGGCTGCATGCGCGGGACGCCGCCCTTGGACAGGTCGTTGGTGTCCTTCGGCTGCACGAAGTCCCGTCCCCACAGCCGCGCGTCGCCGCTCGTGCACGACTGGGTCCCGGGCGGCGGCGCGGCGTACGTCGCGAAGTAGAGCACGCCGTCGAACACGGTCATCGGCCCCGAGACGCGCTCGCCGGGCTGGTTGGTCACGGTGGTCGGGTTGAGCCACCAGTTGACCGAAGCTCGGAGCTTGGCGGGCGTGCCCTGCACGATCTCGCTGATCGAGTACACGTAGTACGTCCCGGTGCTGTCGAAGGTCTCCTGGCTGCCGGTCGCAACGTTGACCACCACGTTTCCGGCCGTGTCGAGCGACACGACCGGCGCGAGCTGCACGGTCTGGCCGTCGGCCCACGACGTCGAGCTGGTGTCGACCGTCTGGTTGTAGAGGTCGAGGTAGCGCTCGCCGAACCACGCCGACGGATCGGAGCTCGACAGGTCGAAGCGCCAGACCGTGCCGTCCGCGTCGCCGACGAACACCTTGGTCGCGTCCGTACCCACGTCCGTCGGGAACACGACGGGCACGCCCGTCATCGGCGAGTCGAGCGGCGTGTCGGTGATCCGCCCCTTGGCCACGAGCGTGTCGAGCGGGAAGGCCGCCGTGTCGGCCAGCCTCATGAACACGCGCAAGATCTCGCCCGTGTCGACGCGCACGATCGTGAGCGAGCGGCCCACGACGGGGTCGGTCGCCTTCTGGTTCGCGCCCCAGCAGCGGACGCTCGCGCGGGCCGTGTACCCGGTCACCGGCTCGGAGGTCGTCGTCGGCACCGCGCGCGGGCACGCCGGGCCGCCGCTCGCCGACGAGGTCGGCCCCGAGTCGACGCCGCCGGGCAGGATGGCGACGCCGATCTCCCGGGCGCCGCTTCCGTCGCCCGGATCGACGAACAGGCTCGTGATGGCCGGCGTGGCCGAGTGCGCGCCGAAGAGGGGCGCGTTCGTGGCGGGCATCTTGGTGAGCTGCCAGCGGAAGACCGGCCCGACCGGGGGCGGGTCGGTGGGCACGACGGCGCTCGTCATCCCGGTGATGTCGGGGTTGGTCACGTCGACCGCGTAGTACCCGCGCTGCGACGACCCGAACCCGGCGACGAGCATCGTGTGCCAGTTCGTGGGATCGCCCTGGTTGGAGATGGCGCGATCCCAGACCACGTCCTTGACGACCGGCGAGCCGTCCAGGAGAAACTCGTGGTTCGCCGGGTACGACGAGAGCAGGTTCGGCATGACCGCCGGGGGCATGATCGCCCACATCTCGTTGTTCTCGAGCTTGGACTCGTCGGCCCAGAACGCGTGCAGCAGGCCGTCGTTGGTCGCCGTGTACACGATCTGCTTGCGCGTCGCGTAGGCCGCGCGGAAGGCGACGTACGAGTCGTCGTGGAGGAGCGCCGCCGGCGGGCCCACCACCGCGGGCGTCGCGTGGAACACGTCGCCGAAGGCGTTGTTGTACCGGGACACGAAGGGGAAATCGCTCGGGCCCGTGCTGAACGACTGCTGGCCGAACGTGTAGTCGAGGAGCATGTCGCGGCACTGCGCGGGCGAGAGCTTCTTGGCGGCGCCGCCGCCGACGGGGTTGTAGATGCACGAGCTGTCGGTCAAGCCCAGGGCGGTGGGCGTGATCGAGGACGTGACGCTGGCGGCGGGGCCGGCGTACGTCGTCGCGCTGTACTTGCCCATGCCGTCGCCGACGTTGTTGGCGACGTAGGGCCGGATGACGGCGGTCGCGTCCACGTTCGAGGTGCCGGCGAGGGCGTCGGGCTGCAGCGCGATGAACGAGCGCGCGGGGCCGGAGTGCGAGTTCAGGTTGGCCGCGAAGTCGTCGCCCGACGATGCGTTGGGCGTCGGCGCCGACACCGAGTAGGTGCCGGCGAGCGACCCCGACCCGGAGGTGGACCCCGCGTACGTGCAGAGGAAGCGCTGGCGCTGCAGGTCGCCCGACCAGGGCTGGCCCGGCGTCGGGTTGAACGACGCGAGGAAGAGCGACGCGTTCGTCTGCGGCGACGTCGGGTCGGCGAGGGCGTTGGTCACCGGCGAGTACGCCGGCATCGTGCGCGTCGTCGTGTTCTTGGCGATCTGCGACAGGATGCTGCCGAGCGCGTTCTGGAGGTCGCCCGGGGTATCGGCGAAGTACGCCTGCCCGGTCCCGCCGGCGATCGCGATCTTCTGCAGCTCGCAGCACGGCCCGTAGAGCGCCTGCTTGGAGGGATCGCCGCACACGGCCGCGAGCTGGCCGTTGCTGACCAGGTTCGAGCAGTAGATCGTGGTGCCCTGGTCCTGGAAGGACGACACGGCGAACCCGATGACGTACGTCGTCACGGCCTCCGCGCCGTTGCTCGGCGTGTGCAGCGACTGCGCCGTGGTCTCCGGCGCCGGGAAGGGGCAGACCCCCGACGGGCTGCCGGGCGCCGAGCACTGCGGCTGCATGTCGAGGTTCGGGGCGCCGTCGGTCAGGAGGATGATGTACTCGCTGCGGCAGCCGCCCTTGACGTACGTGTCGGTCTGCTGCGGCCCCGTCGGGTCGGTCTGAAGGTAGTACTGCGCGCCGACGAACATCCCGGCGAGCGGCGTCGCGCCGTAGGGCCGCGACGACAGGAGCACCTGCTGGATCCTGGCGTTCTGCGTCTCCTGGGTGGCGATGTCCGTCGTCGCCGGGAGCGGGATCATCCGGCCCTCCCAGGGAGGAGCGGCCGGGTTGCGCGCGCCGACCGCGAGCATCGTCTGCGTCGAGCAGTTCGCCGGCGCGCCGAGGTACGTGCAAGCCGCGCCGGTGTTCCAGCCGGGGAAGTAGCTCCACATGCCGGTGAACGCCGGGCTCGCCACGGTGTTGTTCGCGGTCACCCCCGTCGCCGCGCTCGGGTCCTGGTCGAAGGTCATCAGCCCGAAGCGCAGGATGTCGAGCTCCGCGTCGAGCGCGCCGTCCTGGTTCTGGGAGAACACGCACGATTTCGTGTTCGAGATGCCGTACGTGTGCTGGACGAGCGCCGTCGGCGGGAAATCGGTCGCCGCCCCGCCCGCGCCCGTCCCCTGCGGGCCCACCCCGGCGGGCGTCTGCGCGCCCGGCAGCGCGCCGGGCGCGTACACGCACGGCAGCGGCGCGAGCGGGTTGGTCTGGGTGTCCTCGGCGATCGGACGGTGGAACGGGATGTAGTAGTTCGTGTCGTAAGGGTTGACGCCCGCGATCTGGAACTCGCTCGCGAACACGCTGGACGGCGTGCGCGGCATGGCCGCGCAGTTGTAGCCGTTCTGGAACGAGCCGGTGAGCGCCTGCAGCATGATGCCCCAGCGGTTGGGCGTCGGGTGCGTCGTCCAGTTGCAGGTGCCGTTCGAGGCGTCGCAGTTGCAGGCGTTCTGGGGGCTGTCCTCGGGGAGGGAGCCGTCGATCATGCGCTCCATCGACCCCGAGTTGTCGATGAGGAGCAGCACGTTCGGCAGCGGCGGGTTGACGTCGATCTGCTGCGCCCGCGCCGCGGCGGGGAAGACGACCAGCGCGCCGGCGATCGATCGGGCCGCCCATGTCCGCGCACGTTTCGTCCTCATCGGGCTGACTCCTCGCGTTCGACTACGCCGCCCTCGCGGCGTGCCGGGTGAAGTGGCTAGAAGAAGCATTGCATCGGCCCCGCGACCAGGCGCGCGCGCTGCGCCTCGATGCCCTCTCCGCCGAAGCCGGCGGTGGCCGAGTCGGACGCCCCCGCGAACACGGGCTGGGTGATCCCGCCGGAGGTGGCCGTGATCTCGACGAAGCACAGGTTGAGCCCCAGCGCGTATCCCGACGGCGGCTGCGCCTGGATCGGCTCGGTCAGCTCGACGAAGAAATCGCCGTTCATCGGCACGGGCCCGAAGCTCCCGGGCGCCGTGTTGGCCTCGAACGGCGACGTGCCGACGTAGGAGATCACGCGCGGCGACGCCCACGCGCCGCCCGCCTGCGCCGTGCCGATCTCGCTCGAGGCCATGCGCCAGCAGGCGCGCGTCATGATGTCGGCCGTCGCGGGCACGCCGGGCAGCGACACGCAGCCGGTGTCCGGCTTCTTCTTCATCGCGTCGACGTACCACTTGGTCTTCCACGGCGTGAGCTCGTACGACACGCCGATGATCCCGTACTCGCTCAGGTAGTGCGTCTGCGTGTTCTGGCGCTCGTTGCCGCTCGTCCTCACCTCGAGCGCGGCGGCCGCCAGCGCGTAGATCCCCACCGACGCGAGCACCGCGAGGGTCATGGCCACGACGAACATCGCCGCCCCGCCCTGGCGGCGGCGGGCGCGTGCGCTTCTCTTGGCGATCGCGAGCGTGTTCATCAGTCGTAGTTCGTCGCCTGGTTGGACAGGGCCACCTCGGTCGTGATCGTGCGCGCGCGGGCCCACCGCAGCGCGCCGTCGCTGTTGCAGGGCTGCGCGACGCAGTACCGGTAGAGGAAGCCCTGCGGGGTCTGCGCGCCGTAGTTGTCGGCGATCGGCAGCGCGGTCGTGCGGTCCGGCTGCGCGGCGCGCGTCGTCACCCGCGCGCGCACGGTGCGTATCCGCTGCGGGTTGGTGTTCGGCAGCTGCAGCACGTCGCCCGCCCAGTCGGCGCTGTCCGGCGCGTCGAACGCGAAGGTCTGCATGGCCGGCTGCGACGGGAGGCCGCTGTCGACCGAGAACGCGAAGTCGAGGTCGACGGCGTACTCGGCGATGACCTCCATCGTCTCGTCCACCCGCTTGCCGAGCGCGTCGACGTACGAGCGGACCAGGTCGTACTTCGTCGCGTCCGCGCCGGCGGAGAGCGGCAGCTGACCGAGGACGTTCCGGTAAGGCGCGGCCTCGTGCCCCGTGTCGACCAGCTCCCAGCGGACGATCTGGACCGGGTTCACGAACGCGCGGCCGGCGGGCGTCTGGTTGACGCCGCCGAGCGTCCTGGTCGTCTGCGCGGAGAGGAGCGGCGTGGCGATCGCGTCCACGTCGACGTACGGCTGGGTGGGGGTCAGAAAGCCCGCGGTCGTCGCGCCCGGGCAGGTCGCCAGAAACTGCGAGCGCCCGGTGTCGTCCACCAGGCGGACGATGAACTGCCTGCCGGGGTACGGCTGGAACAGGTTGTTGAGCTCGAGCGCCTGGTTCGCGGCGGTCGTCGCGCCGGCGATCGCGCGATACATCGCGGGCGACGTGCTCGACAGGACCATCCGGTTGCAGTTGCCGACGAGCTGGATGGTCTCGACCTCGAACTGCTCGGCGCTCGTCATGTTGCCGCCGATCAGGATGGCGTCGGGCTTGAGCGCCGGCGACTGCCAGGCGGACATCGGCGTGTTCTGAAGCGATCCGCCGTCGACGAGCTGGATGCCCGCGAGGCTCTTGATGCCGGCCATCGTGTGGTCGACGCGGGAGTTGTTCACTTCGCCCGGGGCGTGGGCGATCCGGCGGTCCTTGACGACGTTGCCGGTGCTCATGTACGCGGCGCGCTTGAGGTCGGCGCGCAGCCGGTCGACCGCCGTCCGGAGCGTCGCCTCCGCCGCGGAGCTGCGGACCTCTTCGTGGAAGGTGCGCGTCGCCTCCTTCGAGAGCGACACGATGCCGTAGGCGACGACGAGCCCCGCGACGAGCGCCACGGTGAGCTCGACGAGCGTGAAGCCTCGCGCGCGCGGGGCCCCGCCCCGCCCGGCCGTCATAGCGGGTTGCCCTTGACCGCCGTGGTCAGGTAGATCGCGTGGTAGGCGAGCGGGTCGGGCTGATCGCTCGCGGCGACCGTCGCGTCGCACGGGTTCGCCGGGCCCGCGGTGTCGCCCGCCTTGACGATGCCGCGCGTCCAGAGCACGCGCACGTCCGCCCGGAAGAGGCCCGGCGCGTCGAGCGGCGCGAACCGGACGTGCGCGCAGAACACGGAGTCGGCGAGCAGCACGTCGCTCGGCACGTCGCGCCCCAGGATGTCGAACCCCGGACTCAAGGCGACGCCGCCGCGGGGCGCGTTGTACTCGTTGGGCAAAAACCACTTGTTCGGGTTGGCGGCGCCGTCGGAGAGGACCTTCGCGCTGGCGAGGTTACTGGCGCCGCTCGGGTTCGACGGCCCCGGCACGGTCCATTGCATCGCGTCGCGCTCCACGCGCTCGATCCACGTGCGCGCGACCGAGTTGGCGATGTCGGTCTTGCGCGCGTCGAGGTTGCCCTGGACGCTCGCCTTCTGCATGCTCATGACGCCGGCCGCGCCGATGGCCATGACGGTCATCGCCATCAGCACCTCGATCGCCGTGTAGCCGCGGGCCGCGCGCGCGCGGGGGCTCATGGCTGCGCCACCACGGCGTGCGAGAACAGCCGCGCCATGCCGTTGGGCGGAACGAGCACGCTGCGGATGGTGCCCGCGCCGCCGGCGAGGGTCGCCCGGGTCACGTCGATCTGCAGGGGGGTCAACGTGGGCTGCTGGCCGTCGAACATGCCGACGGTCGGCGTCGCGATCGCCGAGACGTACGAGCGCCCGAGCGGCGTCCAGCACACGTTCAGCGACTGCACGGGCGTGGGCGCCGTGTCGGTCGGGCTCGCGTAGATCGAGATCTGCGTCTGGATGTCGGCCTCGATCTCGAGGCGGTTGTTCATGGTCACGCCGTCGACGAGCAGCACGTTCGGGTTCGGCTGGCTGCCGGGCAGCGGAGGGTTCGACCAGTCCGTGGGCGACTTGCAGCTGGCGACCGGTGTGCGCGCGAGGCCGAGGCCGGCCGCGTTGTTCGTGACCGCCTCGAACATGTAGAACGTGCCCCTGTCCGTCGGGCCGTTGCTCGTCATGCGGACGAGCACCGCGCCGCCGCGCGCGATGGCGCGGGTGCGGGCCGATCGGAGCAGCTGCATCACGGCGCCGGCGTCGTCGTACGCCCGCCGGTCGAGCCGGGCGAGCGACATCGCGGGGATCGCGAGGACGGCCATGACGCCGATGACCACGATGACGACGAGGAGCTCCATGAGCGAGAAGCCCCTCGCGCGCGGTTCGTCCGGCCGGAAGACGCGCGTTGCGAACGTCACGTTCGGCAGCTCGAGCAAGCGCCGTGCCCCTCATCTTGGCTTGCAGTGTCGGACGTTTGCCGCCGCAAGACGCGCAGTTGGGCCGGGGACGCAGGCCCTGCGTCGCGCCGCCGACGCGGTCCAAGGTAGCAACGATTTCCACCCCCTCGCAAAACGTGCAGACCGGCTTCGCGGCGTGCTACAGGGCCGGTGAGGCATGCGTCGATCGGGTTCGAACCGTCTGCTGACACGCGGCGTGTCCGTCGTTCGCGTGGGCGTGCTGGGCGTGCTGGGCGTGCTGGGCGTCGTGGCGGCGCTCGGAGCCTGCGACAAGAAGAGCGACGTCGGCGACCGTCCGGCCCCGCCGCCGCCGCCGGCATCGGCCCCCCCCGCGCAGGCCAACGTCTGCGCAGGCGGCGGAGGGCAGGACACCGACGCCGTGAGCGCGCCGCTGGTGCCGCGGGCGGCGGGCGGCTACTGCCTCGATCCGCAGGGCGAGCCCAAGACGTACGGCGACAAGGGCAAGCTGTCGATGGACGAGGTGTGCACGACGGCGTTCGACGGCGAGTGCGAGGTGTACAAGCGCTTCGGCCTGGACCGCGTCGTCGTCCTTCGTTACGTCGACGGCAGCGGCGCCCCGAACAGCGTCGAGGTGAACCTGTCGCGCTTCAAGACGGCCGACGGAGCGTACGCGATGTTCACGAAGCGCGTCGTCGCCGACGCCGACCCGGTGCGCGCCAGCGTCAAGCCGCTCGCGGCGGGCGCGGCCGGCGCGACGAGCAGCAGCAACGCGTACGTGTGGCGCGGTCAGTACCTGAGCGAGCTCACGTTCGTCACCGAGGACACGAAGATGACCCCCGCCGACATGGCGCGCGCCAACGAGCAGTCGACCGGGGTGATCGCGAAGGACATCGGATCGCGCCTGCCGGGCCCCACCGATCCGCTCCCGGCGGTGGCTGCGTTGCCCGTCGCGTCGCGCCTGCCGCTGGGCATCTCCTACGTCCTGAAGGACGCGCTCGGACTCGGTAACGTCGGGCCCGCCGCGGTCGGCTACTACAAGGAAGGCGACAAGCGCTGGCGCGACGTGGCGATCGTCCAGGGCGACGGCGCGACGGCGGTCGAACGCGCCAAGGAGACGCTGCGCGCGCTCAAGCTCAAGCCCGGCAGCCTGCCGATGAAGGGGCCCGGCGACGAGGCCGTGCGCGCCGTCGTCCAGGAGGCGCCCGACCGCGCGAAGGCCGAGTACGTGGTGGCGCGCAAGGGAGCGACCGTGGCGGCCGTCGGCGACGAGGAGCTCGTGCTCGATCCGTCGACGCCGAGCGACAAGCAGGCGCCGCTCAAGCTGACGAAGGACGAGAAGGTCCAGAAGCTGAGCGACTGGCTCGCGTCCCTGAAATAGAGTCCCCCCACGCGCGCCGCTCGAAGCAATCGTCCGGCAGGGCGCGGCTCCGCCGCGTCAGCCGCGTCGCCTTGATGAACCGGGTGGTGACCGGGTCGTGGTAGCCGCTCGCGTCCGGCAGGGCAGGGTCGTCCGACCGGTGGTAGCGGACGATGCGCGCCATCAGCGCGTCGCGCACCCACTTGCCGACGAGCGAGGCCATGCTCACGAGCAGGTGCTTGTCTTCTGCGTCGCGCACGAAGGCGATCGTCCCGAGCCCCGGAACCGAGTACTCGCTGCGGGCTCGCCCCTCCTGGGCCACGGCGTAGAGCCTGCCGTTCATCGGTCCGAACGCCGCCGGGTATCGATCGAAGCCGCCCACCTTGCCGCAGGTCGCGAGGACGTCGGCGCCGACGCGCTCGCGCGCGTCGAGCGCCAGGCGCTCCATGGCGTGCAGATCCAGATGGAAGCGCGTCAGCCCGCGCTCCACCCCCTCGTTGAGTCGTCTCGTGCAGGTGACGACCAAGCGCGCGTACAGCACGGCCACGCCCTGCGCCTCGAGCCTGTCGAGGTCGCGCCCGACCGTCGTCACGAGCTTCTCGTCCGCGACGAAGGCTTCGCCGGAGCTCGCCCAGCACTGCTGCAGGTGCTCTCGAGGGCACGGCGCCCGGAGGTCGTCCGGCGAGTCGAGCGAGAGCGCGTGCACGAGCGCCTCGGGGTCCGAGATCGCCCGAGCGGCCGGATCCTCCGCGGCCTGAGGTTCGCCCGGTCGAGCCGCGCCCGCGCGTGTGCGCGCCACGATGGCGCGCGCCCACGCCTCGCCGAGGCCGCTGTCGCCGTAGGCGACGAGCCGCTTCGAGTCGCCGAGCCGCGAGCGCAGGCCGCCGCGCGGTCGCGCCACGAGACGCTTGTGCCCATCGCCTTCGACGCGGGCGGCGACCGCCGTGACGACGAGCGGCCCGAGGCGCGGGCCGAGGCCGTTCTCGTCGATCCCGACGCAGATGGTCATGGCGTCCCGCGAGGGTCATCGCCGATCGCGGCCGCCCGAGATCTCCGCGGCCTCAGCCGCTCCGGGCCGCCGGCTCGCCGGTCGCAACGTTCTACATGGCTCATGCTGCGTCGCATTCGAGCGCCGTCCCGCCGCACCATACACGCTCCGCGCGCGCCCCGGCGCGGACGACGCGGAAAAAGCCCCGCGACTTCCATCCGAGCCGCGCGCGCCCCCCCCGCCCCGTCCCGGAAGTCCCGCCGGCCCGCGATCCGCGGCGTGCCCGGGGCGGGCGGGATCGGCGCCCCCGCAAACCTCGCGATTGACTGCCCCTGGGCCGATGATTAAGGTCCGTCCCCTCCTTTTCGGGATGGGACTTGCTACGTTCCGGAGAACCAGCGAGCATTCGAGGTCAACCGTAAACCCAGCGAAGCTCACCGAACGAACCGGAGCGGACGGCAAGCGCTGCTGGGCAGCGCGTCGTCCGCGGAGGTCCGCGAGTGAGCTCCACGGAAGTGGAGCGGACGAGTGAACAAGGCCACGCTCAAAAAATTCAAGACGCTGCTGACCGAGAAGCGCGACGAGATCCTGAAGAAGGCCAAGCAGACACTCGAGCAGGACATGGCGCTCGACACCGATGATCTGCCCGACGAGATGGATCTCGCCTCGAGCGAGTACCTGCAGTCGTTCACGTTCCGCCTGCGTGGCCGCGAGAAGAGCTTCCTCGACAAGATCGAGAAGGCGCTCAAGAAGATCGAAGAGGGCACGTTCGGCGTCTGCGAGGAGTGCGGCGAGGAGATCTCCGTCAAGCGGCTCGAGGCTCGGCCGGAGACGACGCTCTGCATCCGCTGCAAGGAGGATCAGGAGCGCATGGAGAAGGACTACACGTAGCGGCGGGCATCGCGTCGTCGCGCGCTCCTCCGGCGTCCCGCCGTGACGCGCGTTGTAGCGCCGGCGCATCAATCCGTTTCCGACGGAGGGTCCACCCTCGCGTTGACGCTCGCGGCGATCGGGAAAAGACTGGCGTGCAGCGGATCGGCGAGGACCGGCTGTCGCCGTCCGACCGCGACGCGAGCACCCCCAACCCGCGAGGTCGCCCATGAAGCCCAATCGAGACATCCGCGGCCATCATCACCTCACGTTGAACGTCGGCGTCGCCCAGGAGGACTACGACTTCCACACGAAGGTGCTCGGGCTGAAGAGCATCAAGAAGACGGCCCTGTACGACGGCGACGAGCCGATCTTGCACCTTTACTACGGCAACGCGAACGGCGACCCGGGCACGCTCATCACGTGCTTTCCGATGCGGCAGTCCGGCCGCAAGGCGCGCCGGGGCACCGGGCAGATCGGGGCCGTGGCGCTGTCAGTGAGCGAGGGGTCGCTCGGGTTCTGGAAGGCGCGCCTGCGCGATCACGGGTTCGACGTACGCGACGGCGAGCGGTTCGGCGAGAAGCTGCTTCGCTTCGCCCACCCCTGCGGGATCCCCTACGAGATCGTCGGCGTGGCCCGAGACAGGCGCGCGCCGTACTCCAACGGGGCGGTCCCCGCCGAGCACGGGATCCGCGGCACGCACGGCATCACGGTCTCCGTGCGCGACGTCGAGGCGTCCGAGGAGTTCATGCACTACGGGTGGAACGGCCAGAACCGGCGCACCGACGGCCGCCACGTGCGCTACGAGATCGGCGAGGGCGGCAGCGGCACGATCGTCGACTTCCTGCTCGAGCCGGAGGTGCCGCAGGGCTCCTGGGCGTACGGCGAGGGCGTGCCCCACCACTGCGCGTTCGAGGTCGACACGCTCGACGTGCAGAAGCACACGAAGTCCCACCTCGAGGGGCTCGGCTACACGGACGTGTCCGACGTCAAGGACCGCGGCTACTTCGACTCGGTGTACGTGCGCACGCCGGGCGGAGCGCTGTTCGAGGCGACGGTCTCCAAGCCCAAGGGCTTCCTCGTCGACGAGCCGTTCGAGAAGCTCGGCACCGAGCTGCAGATCCCGCCGGTCTTCGCGCACCGCCGGGACGAGCTCGTGCGCTACCTCGAACGCGTGCGCGACTGAAGCTCAGCCCCGCGCCGCTCTGCGCGACGACGGGGCGCTCCTCGCCAGCACCTCGCCGAGGTACCTCGCCGTGTGTGATCGCTCGCTGCCGGCGACCTGCTCGGGCGTGCCCACCGCGACGATCTCGCCGCCGCCCTCGCCGCCCTCGGGGCCGAGGTCGATGACCCAGTCCGCGCACGCCACCACGTCGAGGTTGTGCTCGATGACGATGATCGTGTTGCCCTGGTCGCGGAGGTCGGTCAACGCGGCGAGCAGCACCTCGATGTCGGCGAAGTGGAGGCCCGTCGTGGGCTCGTCGAGCACGTAGAGCGTCCGTCCCGTCGCCTTGCGTGCGAGCTCGCGCGCGAGCTTCACGCGCTGCGCCTCTCCGCCCGACAGCGTCGTCGCGGGCTGTCCGAGCGTGAGGTAACCGAGGCCGACCTTGCGCAAGGCCTCGAGCTTGTCGGCGATGCGCGGGACGGCCCCGAACAGGTCCGTCGCCTGCTCCATCGTGACGTCGAGCGCGTCGGCGATGGACAGCCCGCGGTACTTCACCTCGAGCGTCTCGCGGCTGTAGCGCTTGCCTCCGCACGCGTCGCACGTGACGAACACGTCCGGTAAAAAGTGCATTTCCACCCGCAACACGCCGTCGCCCTGGCACGCCTCGCAGCGCCCTCCCTTGACGTTGAACGAGAACCGTCCGGCCTTGTAGCCGCGCGCGCGCGCGTCGGGCAGGCTCGCGTAGAGCTCGCGCAGCAGCGCGAAGATGCCCGTGTACGTGGCGGGGTTCGACCGCGGCGTGCGCCCTATCGGGGCCTGGTCGATCGAGACGACCTTGTCGACGTGCTCGAGCCCTTCGACCCGGTCGCATTCGCCCACGGGCGCGGTCGCGTTGTAGAGCTTCGCGCGCGCCGCGGGGAGCAGCGTGTCGACCACCAGGCTCGACTTTCCGCTCCCGCTGACGCCCGTGACGCACGTGAACAGGCCGACGGGCACCTCGGCG
>Ga0070738_10004158_pt1 | contig 17809 bp, 15 predicted proteins | sample Coa_R2_2_FD_66446 | JGI IMG/M metagenome (GOLD analysis project Ga0070738, IMG submission 66446) | Surface soil microbial communities from Centralia Pennsylvania, which are recovering from an underground coalmine fire - Coalmine... | ecosystem: Environmental > Terrestrial > Soil > Unclassified ...
CCGAGCGGGGCTTGGCGAATTGTCCGGCAATGCGGCCAACCTTCACCACAGGAAGAGCCGCGGCAAAGGTCATCACGACAGCCATCTGCAGAAAGACGCGGAAGAAATCGCGGATATTGTCCGCCCCGTGTTCGGCGAAGCTTTCGGCGCAATCCCCGCCCTGGAACAGGAAGGCCTCGCCTTTCGATGCTTTCGCGAGCAGCGCCTTCAGCTTGCGCGCCTCGCCGGCAAAGACGAGCGGCGGAAAGCTCGCAAGCTGGCGCTCGACGTCGGCAAGCGCCAGCGCGTCCGGAAAGACCGGCGCCTGTTCGGCGGCCTTCTTCCGCCAACTATCGGGCGACCATTGTTCGAGGGGCATCGTTCAAACTCGTTTCGTGCCGCCTTTTACACGCTGGGCGGCCGATTTGCGACGCTAATTTGTCGCTTTGGCTAGGGCATGCGCTCCTCATCGGGCAGAGCCGCGGCTTCCCCCGGATCGAGCTTCATCTGCTCATAGCGGGCGGTGCGGGAGCGGAGGGTCACCAGCTCTTCGGCAGATGTCGGATGGACTGCGACGGTCGCGTCGAAATCGGCCTTTTTTGCCCCCAATTTCACTGCGATTCCAAGGAGCTGCGCCATTTCCGCGGCACCCTCCCCGAGCACGTGGACGCCGAGGACGCGATCGGTCTCGCCGTCCACGACGATCTTCATGAGCACGGCCTCCTTGCGGCCGGAAAGGGCGGCCTTGAGCGGCCGAAAGCGGGTCGCGAAAATATCGACGCAGGAATATTGCGCCCGCGCCGCGGCCTCGGTCAGGCCGACGGTCCCGAGTTCCGGCGTCGAAAAGACCGCTGTGGCGACGTTCTTATGGTCGATGGCGCGCTTTTTGTCGCCGAAGACCGTGTCGGCAAAGGCGTGGCCCTCGCCCACCGCAACCGGCGTCAGCGCGAGCCGATTGGTCACATCGCCCACGGCGTAGATCGAAGGCACGCTCGAGCGCGAATATTGATCGACCTTGATCGCGCCTAACGCGTCCAAGGCGACGCCGAGATCTTCGAGACCAAGGCCACGTGTGTTCGGGTGCCGGCCGGTTGCGACCATCACCTCATCGGCGGCAATGCTGTCGCCGTTCGTCAGTGCCACGTTGAGCCCTTGCGGGGATTTTTCGATCTTCGTCGGCAGATTGGTGAACTTGAAGGCGACGCCCGCCTGCGCCAGCGCATCGCGCAGCGAAATCCGCAAATCTTCGTCGAATTCGCGCAGGATGTTTTCGCTGCGCATGGCGAGCGTGACTTGGCTGCCGAGACGCGCGAGGAGCGATGCAAATTCGACTGCGATATAGCCACCGCCGACGATCAGGATCCGCCGCGGCAGTTCCAGCAGATCGAAGATTTCGTTCGACGTGATCGCGTGTTCGAGGCCCGGAACATCCGGCGCAAGGAAGGGCGTCGCGCCGGTCGCAATCAGAATGACGCGGGCGGTGACGATCCGGCCCTCGCTTAGAATTCTGACGCTATGCGCATCCTCGAGGACGGCGCGCGATTCGACGAGCGTGACGCCCGCGGCTTCGAGATGCGAACGGTAAATGGCGGAAAGGCGCGAAATCTCTTTTTCTTTCGCCGCGACGAGCTTGCTCCAATCGAACCGCGCCTGCGGCATGCTCCAGCCGTAACCTTCGGCATCAGCGAACTCGTCGGCGAAGCGGCTGGCGTAGACCAAAAGCTTCTTCGGTACGCAGCCGCGAATGACGCAAGTGCCGCCGACGCGGAATTCTTCCGCGACCATCACTTTCGCGCCATAGCCCGCCGCAATGCGCGCGGCGCGCACCCCGCCCGAACCCGCTCCAATGACGAAGAGATCGACGTCAAACATAAGCGAGGCTTCCGTGAACTTCGATGCCTTTGGGGCCGGCCACAATGACGGCCTGCGCAAGACCGATGAACAGTCCGTGCTCGACCACGCCGGGAATGGCATTGAGCCTTGCGGCAAGTTCCTCCGGCTCCGGAATGGTACCGAAAGCGCAGTCGAGGATATAATTGCCGCCGTCGGTCACGAAAATATCCGCCTTTCTGCGCAGGTCGATCGTGCCTTTGCAGCCGGCTGCCTCCGCCTCGCGCATAATATGCCGCCGCGTTGTCTCGAAGCCGAAGCGTTCGACTTCGACGGGCAGCGGAAATCTGCCCAGAGTTTGCACGGCTTTCGAAGAATCCGCGATCACCACCATCCGGCGCGAGGCTGCCGCGACAATCTTCTCGCGCAACAGCGCACCGCCGCCGCCCTTGATGAGGCGCAGTTTCGGATCGAATTCATCCGCGCCGTCGATCGTGAGATCGAGTTCGACGACGTCGTCGAGCGTTGCGAGCGGAATGGCGAGTGCGGCGGCCTGCGCGCGGGTCGATTCCGAACTCGGCACACAAAGGACATCGAGACCTTGCGCCACGCGCACGCCGAGGAGCGCCACGAAATGCGCCGCCGTGCTGCCGCTTCCAAGTCCAAGCCGCATGCCGGGGCGCACGAGATCGAGGGCGACGGACGCCGCCTCGCGTTTGGCTTCCTCAACGTCTTTCATGAGATGCGGTTAGGCTTTGCGCTCTCCCTCGTCAACCGCCAGGGAGTGGCACGGGAGCCGCCCTATTTTGCCGGTGGCGTGCAGACGACATTGTCGTTCAGCACGTAGCAGATGGACATTGTGCCGGTGTGGAGCTCGACGCGGAAAATACCCCCTTCCCGCTCGTGGCTCGAGGCGACGAGGGCATAATCGCCGGCCGCCTGAGGACCCGCGCCCTGACCCGGCTCGTAGCAAAGGGTGACCCCGATCGTCCCCTCTTTCAAGCCATATTGGCAGGCCGCCACCTCGCCGGTCGCCTTGTCGAGCCGGTAGATGCGGTTCAGATCCTTCTCCGGCGCGGCGAGGAACTCGTAATTCGCGGCGAATGCGGCAGGCGCGAGGCCGGCAAGCCCGAGGCCGAGGCCGAGCGAGGCAAAATTCCAGAAAAGTCGCATGAATCGGGCTCCCCGAATCGAGTTCCATCCTTATACGCGAGCCTTGCGGTGAGCGCACGGTGCGGCCGAACGGGCGCTTGATCGACGGGCCGCACACGCTTAAGCGAGGCCCATGTCGCTGCTCGTTTTCGATCTCGACGGAACGCTCGCCGAAACGGCGCCCGATCTCGTCTCGACCCTGAATATCATCCTTACGCGCGAGGGCCTGCGGCCTCTCCCTTTTGAGACGGCTCGCGCCATGGTCGGCGGAGGCGCACGGCTCATGATCGAGCGCGGCCTGGCGCATGCCGGCGCCCGCCTCCCGGACGAGAAGATCGACCGGCTGTTCGAGGATTTTCTCGCGCATTACGAAGCCCATATCTGCGACGCGACTTATCTCTTTCCCGGCGTCGTCGATGCGCTCGATCGGTTCGAAGCGGAAGGCTGGCGCTTTGCGGTCTGCACCAACAAGATCGAACAGGCCTCCGTTCTGCTGCTCGGCGCACTGGGCATCGCGCATCGCTTTGCCGCGATCTGCGGGAAGGACACGTTTTCGGTGAGCAAGCCCGACGGGCGCGCGCTGCTGATGACCATCGAGAAAGCGGGAGGCAGCCCGCAGAACGCGATTATGGTCGGGGATTCGAAAGTCGATATCGAGACGGCGCAGAAAGCCGGCGTGCCGGTCGTTGCCGTCGATTTCGGCTATACCGATCAGCCGGTGGCAAATTACAAGCCGAACCGGGTGATCTCGCATTTCGATCAGCTTTGGGACGCGGTCGCCGATCTGGAAAAAGCCCTCTCTCGGATTTGAGCCGAGGGTGGAAACCGATCGCTATGTTGCCGAGGAAGCGGCGCGAATGCCCCGCCTCTCGAAGAAGCATGAGGAGCGGCGGGCTCACTTTCCCGAACGGCCCTCGGATGAGGTCCGAGGGCGAAGATCCGGAACCCAGGTCGGGCAATAGCGTCGCAAGGTTGTGTGGTCGCTCTGGATTCGGCTCGGCGGGACGCGCCGGCCGGGAAAGTGGCGGCTTGCTCCGGTCTCGGCCAGGAAGCACGAGAAGCGGCGGGCTCACTTTCCCGGACGAGCCCTCGGATGAGGTCCGAGGGCGAAGATCCGGGACCCAGAGTCACGGGGCAATAGCCTCGCAACGTTGCGTGGTCGCTCTGGATTCGGCTCGGCGCGACGCGCCGGCCGGGAAAGTGGCGGCTTGCTCCGGTCTCGGCCAGGCGGCGGCGTTGGCACCTTGACTTGGCGGATGGCTTTCGTAGAGGGTGTTGGACGTCGCGGACACCGCGGTCGGGCGCGTAGCTCAGCGGGAGAGCACTCCCTTCACACGGGAGGGGTCACAGGTTCAATCCCTGTCGCGCCCACCATATGCTTGTGCGACGAGAATTTCGGCCCTGTACCGGGCAGGAGTAACGCCCTGGATGCGCCGAAAGTACTCGCCAAGATGGCTCTGGCTACTGAAGCCGAGCATCAGGGCCAAGTCGACCAGCGAGAGATCCGGGTTGCTCAAGAGCGCCTTCGCCCGTTCCACCCGTCGTTCGATCTGGAACTGATGCGGGGATCGACCCGTGGTCTTCTTGAACGCCGAGCAGAGATATCGAGGCGTGAGACCTACGAGATCCGATAGTTCGGAGAGAACGATGTTCCGATGCAGATTGCGTTCGAGATGATTGATGACCATCTCAAACTTGCAGCGTGAAAGAGATGCCGGTTTAAAGCGTGGTCTGGCGCGCCCGAGAACATGCACCAATTGCGCTACAAACAACGACACGGAATTCTCGAGGAATATGCTTCCTCGTGGGAAATCCTGTGCGCATTCCTTTCGGATTTCCATGATGATAGCGCATAGCAATCTGTCATTGGACCAAGAATCGTCTATTCTTACGCCCTCGGCGAGCAGGCTCACCTGGTCTCCAACCACTCGAGGAGTGACGAAGATCCACAGGGCCTGTCCCCCGTGGCAGAAAGCTTCAAATTCAATACCGGGCGGAATTACGAGGAGCTCGCCCGACGTTACAATTTTCGCTTTCGACTGACCGATGTCGCTTTCGATCTCCCAGCTTGCTGCGCGTCCCGAGTCAGAGGCGAGAACGATGCCTATCGCGAAATCCTCCCGAGTGAACCTGTGCCTGCTGTTGCTCTGTGCAGGGTAGGACTTCAACAACACTGACCCACCCGCCCAACAGAACTGCTGATCTGGAGAAGTTTCGCCTCCGGTTCTCTCGTCTTCGCACGGCTTTTCCCGTGTCAGCGCCTTTGATTGTACCTCGATGCAACTGCGCCGCGCTTCGTTTTCAGGACCTGCGTTGATTGTTGCATATCGCCCGGTTGTCGCCGGGCACTCCGATCGATCCATTGCAATCATCCGGTCTGGCTCTTCCAAACTCCCCGCCAGGATGCAATCCAGGCGGGGATTTATCGGGATCACCGCGGGGCGTCCCCAGACTTCGGTCTCAATAAGTCAGGATCGAATCCCAGAAGGCACATTGATGCTCTGCCACGAACTGCGCACTGGAGATTGCCGAAAGAGCCGGGACGTTTTCCACCAGGATCGTCGATGCTTTCGGTTTATCCGGGTTATAGAGCGGCCAAGACTTTACCTTGGAACCTCCATTGGGATTGCCCGTCCAGGCGAAGTTTGTCCACGCAGCAACGAGTTCGTCCGATAATACTTCCTGGTGACTATTGAGAGGATGCACGATCCCGAGCGGGCCGCCGTGAAAGAGCGGGAAATAATACTGAAGGTCGGCCGTATGATAGGCGAGCGGCTGTAGTCCTGGCATTTGGGGGTAATATGATGGCGCCGTCTGGTCGTCGAACTCATACGCGTAGACCGGAACTTGCGAAGCGAACTCCCCATTAATGAAGTGCTGCTGGCAAGCCCACCCATCCGTCGTGATAGCGGCCATAGCCTGCGCTGGATTAGGATAAGCTGTGAGGGGATAATGGGCCGCAACGGCCTCTGGCGTTCCTGCTGGATAGTTCGTAAAGGGACCGAAAATGTTCTCCGATCCCGTGAAGCTATTGACTTGAGCGGTATAGTTTGCGGCCGTGAACGGTACGCGAGGCGATTCGTAATATTCCTGAGCCATGAGGGTGAAGGTGCCCTCATTCAGCGTCGTTCCGCTCATGATCGGCACGTGATTGAAGTGCCCGGCCTTGATGGCAGCGCGGTTAGTTTCCTTCGGCAGAATCTGGCCGTCCATTATATATCTCGCACCATAACGTGCCTGCCCCGTCAGGATCTGAGGAACCGTCAACCCGCGCAAACATCGCGCGACAGCCGCCCCGGCTCCCGAGCCGCAGCCGACGGACTTCGCGAAAGCTTCCGCATTGGATTCGGCGTCTGACAATGAGGTGGGTTCCGGCGTGACGCTTTCCAAAATCGCGCGATGAAAGAGACCCTTGGCAAGCGGCGAGACAACGTTGGAGAGGGTGGCCTCGGAGCCGGCGGATTGACCTCCTACAGTGACGTCATTTGGATCGCCTCCAAACTTCGCAATGTTGTTCTGGACCCATTGGAGTGCGAATTGCTGGTCGAGCTGGCCGTAATTGCCGAAGAGGTGACCCTCGGCGTCGATTGCGGGATGAGCAAAAAAGCCGAGCAACCCAAGGCGATAATTTATGGTCACAACCACGGTATTGCCCTGGGCAGCAAGCTTGCTGCCATCATAATCATTGCTCTCGCCGTCTATACTTCCCCCGCCATGAATGAAAACAATAACGGCAAGCCTCCCCTTAGCGTTCGCCGGCTTGTAGACGTTGAGATAGAGACAGTCTTCGTTATTGTTCGGCGGCCCTGCAAAGACGCCGAGTTCGCTGTTCTGTGCGCACGTTGGTCCAAAGGCCATCGCCTTTAGCACGCCCGACCAAGGCGCATGGGCGACGGTTGGGCACCAGCGCAGATTGGTGGGAGAACAAGCGGGCGCCGATGGATTCGTAGAGACCGGCGGCGCCGCATAAGGTATGCCAAGGAATTCTGCAACACCGGCGACGACGAAACCTTCCACCTTCCCCTCTGCAGTCGTGACGATTGGGTTGCTCGTGGCAGCATGAGCCTGGATTGCGAGCGGGCCGGCAGCACAGAGCCCTATGCCGAGCGCCGTCAAAGTTTTTGAAGCGACGTGTGTGGCGCGGCAGCGTAATCTTCTAAACATTTTTCCCCCTAACTTGACTTGGAAGAGCCGCAAGTTCGCGTCTCCCCCGGGACTCTTCACGTTCATAGCTCCCGTTCTCGGAGCATCACATGGCGATTTGCTTCATGTCTTCTCCGACGGGAGGAAGAAACGATATCTTTTCACAAAGAGATCGACGAACATATTTGAATTGTTCCTGACACACTTTGGAGATGTACCTTTTGGAGCTCCGGCATTTGCGCGACATGATCGCGGCCGCCGAGGATGGGAGTTTTTCCGATGCGGCTCGCGCGTTCGCGTAGCGCAACAGGCACCCTCTAAACGTGGATCTCGAAAGCGAATTAGGGGGCAGCTGTTCCAGCGGCAGCACGCGGCATCGGAATCTTTTTCGATCCTCTGCATCACGATCTGGAGGCTTCTCCGATCGCCGGCGTGGGTGCTTAATTGAGCGATGGCCCCCGCCTTTGTTATGGGCGGGGGATCTCAGACACACAGCTTCAGTACTTATGTTGAATATCACTCAGCCATTGAGTAAAGGCGGCCGCGATTTGGAGGTTGTTTTTTTCGAGCATCATCGTGTGGCCATTGCCATTGATGCCGATGTTTGGCAGGTAAAGATATGTATTCGGAACGCCCGCTTGAGTGAGATATTTCGACCAGCAGCCATCGGTGGGAGTGAGGAAGCTTGCTTGTGCGCCGACAACCAAGATTGGCGTATGCCGCAGGTTTGGAAGCACGTGAACAGGCGAAGCTTGTATCCAGCAACGCGCCAAATTGGGAGCATCGGGCGCTGTTTGCTGAACAAAGTGCAGATCGGACGGGCTCTTTAGAGCTGGCGCGTAGTTCAGTGGACCGAACGTCAGTCCGTAGGGATAGCCACCGGGCGTATACCCGACGACAGGTCCCCCTGCGGGCTCCACCGCGATCACGCCTCTGACCAGATCCGGGCGCGCATCTGCCAGCATGACCCCCCATATCCCGCTCTGGGAGTGACCCAATACATATGCCGGTCCAATTTGCTCCAGCAAGGCTATCAGAGAGGGTTTGTTAACGGCTTCAGCTTCCGCCCAACTCGCCATGCTAAAAACTTGAGAGGCATAGAACTGATCGAATATCGGGTCGCCGGGTAACCCTGTACCCGGCCATTGCGTGTGATACTTGGCCTGGGGATATTGATTGTAGAGCTGTGGGGCGGTGAAAGTTTCCGCGACTCCCTCAGCAGATGATTCCTCGGTGGGTCCGTAAACATTCGTCTGATAGACCGAGCGACCGCGACCTACCTGATCTACGACATAAACTGCGTAACCCTGGCTCACAAAGTATTGCGCCCACCCCTCGCGGCCATCGGGGGTGGATGTGTAATTCGTGCCGGTTTGATTCCCGCCGTGAATCATCACAACTGGATATTTCTGACTTGGCTTGGCCGGCAGAAAGTACTCCACGTACAGCTGATCGGCCATATAGTGCTGAGTCGAGCCGGCCGGAACGTAATACTGTCCGCCGACGAAGAAGTATCCATATTTTCCGATCGTTGTTGGCTTAGGATCATTCCCGTAAAGAGCGGAAGACGATAGAAGGATAGTTCCTGCAAGCGCAATGCAAGCTGATATTAAAGCCGTTTTTCGTTTCATTGTTTCCTCCCCATCCAGAGAAGAAGACGCTATCCTCTCGCCAAGAGATCGACGAACATATTTGAATTGTTCCTGATACAGTTTGGAGATGTACCTTGGAGCTCCGACATTTGCGCTACATGCTTGCGGTCGCCGAGGAAGGGAGTTTTTCTCATGCGGCTGCGCGGCTTCGCGTAGCGCAACAGGCACTCTCCAAACAGATCGCGGATCTCGAAAGCGAATTGGGGGTGCAGCTGTTCCTGCGGACGGCACGCGGCGTTACAGTGAGTCCAGCAGCTGCCGAGTTCTTGGACGAAGCTCGATCAATTCTTGCAATGAGCGCTCGCGCTACGGAAAAGGTCAGATCCTCCGGACCTCGGGGAAGAGAACGCATCAGAATCGGCATGAGCCAGATGCAAGACTATTACAATGCCCGCGTGGCTGCGGCGCTCAACGAATTTAGAAGATCGAATCCCTCCGTTGCGATCCAGGTTTTACAAATGAGCCCGGCAGCCCAGCTAGATTGCCTTCATGCTGGAACATTAGATGTCGGCATCGTCCATTCGCCTCCGGATAATTCTGGAGCGATCGACGGGACGGTCCTCGGACAGCAATCAATAGATCGCGTTCTCATTTCCATAGACCATCCCGTGGCGAAGCGGAAAAAGCTCGAGCTTCGCGATTTGCACGATTTTCCGTACCTGACATTCCCTCGAGAAGTGAACCCGCTATTGTACGATCATCTTCTCAATTCGCTGGGTCAGCGCGGTTTGACGCCGACGATGTCTATCATCAGCACGGTAGGTACCCCGTCCCTGGTCATTCCATTTGTCTCTGGTACTGACTTATGGACGCTGTATACGCCAACGCCCGACAATGCTGTGAGCACATCAAAGACCGTCACGACAAAACTATTTGCTGACGAGCCGATCTTCTTTTGCGCCTGGCTGCTTAGCCGCCGAGACACGGGCAATGTCCGGGTAGCGGAGTTTATTTCGCTCTGTAAATCGACTAGCCATATGCAAGAACAGGCAAGTATGGCGGCGACCTAGCCGGAGTTAGGCCGAGCTGAAATATTTTGCGCTTTAGGACTTGGTAGCGCATTGGCCTTAGCCCGTGTGTACTGAATTCTCGTGACTTCGTTCCGGAGATGGGAGGGGTCACAGGTTCAATCCCTGTCGCGCCCACCATCGAACCTCTAATGACCGTTACCGATCCTAACCATGCCGGACCTGGAACCGCTTAGCTTGCTTTGCGTTCAGCGCTTTGCATTGCCGAGCCACCCCGATGAGGAGTTCCCATGTCCGACGTTCATAGCATCTCGCGCGAGCTGCTCGCGAACGAAGCGCGCAATCTCCACGCCATTCAGAACAATGCCAAGGCGATGATGCACCGCGTGATCGACCGGCTGGATGATTATCCCGAAGCCAAGCAGCGCCTGACGGCCCACCTCTCGGACAAGGACAAGGAAATGCAGCGGCTGGAGCAAATCTTGCGCGGCCTGGGAGAAGACACCTCTTCGTTCAAAGACACGACCATGTCCATGATGGGGGGTCTGGCGGGGTCGATGACAGGCGCGCTGGGTGATGACATCATCAAAAGCAGCATGGCCACTTACGGCCTCGCCAATTACGAAATTTGCGCCTACGAGGGCATGATCCTGCTCGCGGAGAAAGCGGATCAACCGGCGGCCATTCCGCTGCTCAGGTCCTGTCTCGCCGAAGAGAAAGCCATGGCCGACTGGCTGCACGAACACATGGCGCCGACATTGGAGCGATATCTCGAATTGCGGAGCGAGGAGGGACGCGCGGCAGCGCACTAGGCTCCAGTCTGCTCCGCTAGGTTCAGGAGTCCGAAACATGCCCTGGACATCGAACGATGCCGAAAGGCATACGCACAAGGCGACTACGTCGGAGCTAAAAGAACTCTGGGCGAAGGTCGCCAACGAAAGCTTGGCACGGACAGGAGATGAAGGGCGCGCCATCCGCGAAGCTAACGCAGTCATCGCCCGGCAAGCGGAAGACGGGCGTGGCGAGCCGGGGAAGGCGCGTTGAGTCCAACCGAGATCCCGTGATCCCAAGCAGAGTTTCCGCGTGCGTCTTCGCGATGTGCTCGCCCATGCAGCGCGGCAACCTGGCGCCCGAGAAATTTCCTTCTTCTCGCTCGGACGCTCATCTTCGATTAGGGAGCACGCGCATTCGCACCGTTCATCAGTGCCGATGCCGGCTTTTCAAATGCTGGCCACTCACACGGGCGACATCCAATATCTGTTCCCGCTCTATCACGGCAGCCCGATAGGGACCCCGCATCCACTCAATGCCAAGCAAGAGCAACTCTCGGACGAGATGGTAGCCGCGTGGTGGTGAGTTGGTCTTCCCGGAGCCAAAGCTGGCAAGCCGTTGTCAAACATGGCTATGCTTGAACTCCTACGTGGAATACGGCCGGGCGTAACAGTGCACGGCTTCAGGTCGACGACCTTCCGAGATTGGGCCGCCGAAGAAAGCGGCTTTCCGCATGAAGTCTGCGAAATGGCACTCGCGCACAGGATTAAGGACGAGACGGAAGCGGCCTATCGGCGGGGCGATCTCTTTGCAAAGCGCCGAAGACTGATGGATGCATGGGCCGAAGCATGCGAACGGAGACGCTTCGCGAATGTCATAAAGATAACAGAGTTGGCTGAGTAAGCGCCGCCGCGCGCTATCAATGCGTGGCTTGAAAACTCACGAGACTGAGATGCCCTTGAAACCATTGTTTGGAGCTGGATGGGCGGGGCCCTTTTAGCGCTCTGGCACCTGCCCAGCAGCAAGATGGTTGAGTACAGGTAGGGCACCGCGAGATTTGTGTCGTCCCCTAAGAATCCTGATCGCCGCGAGGTCTACTTCGCAAGCCAATGCGCGATCCGGGGAATGCGTTAAGCCTGCGTTTTCAAGGACACACTGCTGGTTGGCTTCTTTCGCCGTGCAACTGGATTTAAACACAGTTAGCGAGCCGTCTGAATAAAGAAGGGCGAAACGACGTGTCATCGAAGGCGCTCGCCAGACCTGCGATAGTATTCTTTGCTCATGGGTTGCTCACGCCATCATCGGTTTGGATCAAAAGCCACATCAAACGAACATCCCAATTGTAGTCGCCTCTCTTCCTTTTTGTGACGGCCACAATCGTGGCCGTCACCTTTGCTTTTCCCCTGTGAGGCTCGTTGATGGACGCGAAAGCGTCAGTGACTCGTGCTTTCCTCATGGCAGAGGATAAAGGGCATCCCAGAAGTTGCACATGTGCCTTGAGGAGTATTGCGCATTGGTCAACGTCGATAACGCCGGCGTCTCTTCTGAAAGAAAAGCTGGTGATCCGGCGTTACCCTGGTAGAGCGGCCAGGAGCCGCTTCCATGTCCGTTCGGATTTCCCGTCCAGGCAAAATTCGTCCAAGCAGCGACGAGTTCGTCCGAAAGCATCTCCTGTTCTCTGTTCAGCGGGTGCTCGATGCCTGTTGGCCCACCATGCCAGAGCGGAAACACATACTGGAGGTCTGCAGTGTGATAGGCGAGCGGAACGAATCCCGGCATTTGCGGAAAGTAGGACGGGGCAGTCCTGTCATCAAACTCATAGGCATAAACCGGTATCTGAGAGGCTAGAACTCGGTCGGTTTGCTGTCCTGCACATAAAAAAGAATCGCCATTCTTTGCAGCCGCGTTCCACGCCAATTGTGGGCTTGGGTAAGCGCTGAGCGGATAGCGTGCTAAAACCCGGGCCGCCGTTCCGGCCGGATAAGTCGGCGGGACGTAGAATGTATTGACGAAATTTAGGTATTGCGCGGCAGTGGGCGGCGTGCGATCGGCGTTAACAGTGCTAGAGTTGTATTCTGTGAGACCGAGGAAAAAGTTTTCTTCGTCCCGCGTGTTTCCGTTCATTAAGGGCACGTGATTAAATTGTCCCTGAATGAGCGCGATGAGCGGCTGATTTGGCAACATTGTGCCATCCATAACGATGCCGGAGCTTCCTGAACCCGCAAGAGCTTCTACCTGCGCTGCTGGCAGGCTGCGCAGACATTTGGCTGTAGTGGCGTCAGTGCCAGCGCCACAGCCGGCCGCAACCGAGAAGGTTATGCCCTTCGTCTCGGCAGCCGCCATGGTCGATATGGTGCCCCCGAAAACAGTGCTTGGACAGGCGCTCATGCAGATCGCCTTGTGAAACAGGCCCTTTGCAAGCGGCGATACCATGTGCATTCCGACGTCTTCCGCGCCTACAGACTGCCCGGAGATAGTGACGTTATTCTTGTCACCGCCGAAATAACCAATGTTCCGCTGCACCCAGCGGAGCCCGGCAAGTTGATCCGTGAGTCCATAGTTGACGGCGAGGTGACCCTCCTTGTCGATCGCCGGATGTGCAAAAAAGCCGAAAACGTTGAGGCGATATCCGACGGTAACCACAACCGTGTTGCCTTGTGCCGCGAGTTTGCTCCCATCATAACCAGGAGTCTCGCCCCAGCTGTCACCGCCGCCGTAGATCCAGAAAATCACCGGAAGTTTTTCTCGGGCCGGCGGGTTTATTGGCGTGAAGACGTTCAGATAGAGACAGTCCTCATTGCTGTTAGGCGGGCCGGAGAAAGGCCCAAGTGATCCCTGGGCGCAGATGGGTGCGTAGGCGATCGCCTTTAGCACCCCTTTCCAGGGCGCGTGTAGCACCGCTGGGCGCCATCGCAGATTGCCAACCGGCGGCTCGGCGTAGGGAATGCCGAGGAACTGGTTAGCGCCGTTGGCGATGACCCCCTCGACGGTGCCCTCCGCTGTGGTTACCCGAGGTCCTGCGTCAGCATGAGCCGACGCGGCCGTCAGCATCGCTAAAAACATTAGCGGCAAGGATAGTTTGCGGTATGGTGCCATGAAATCCTCCCAAACGATTGGGTTTTTTTACGGGCGCCGTGATGTTCGACGCCACATTTTCCATAGTCGCTTCGAGTCGCGTAGTCGTGGGCACGCGCGAACTAATTATGGACTCGCCGGCACCATTAACGGAGAATGCCATACGACGACCGGCTCTCACCTGTGCCGCATTTGAAACGGAGTTTGAAGAGGAGCGGGCTAAGCGGAGGACCGGATCGTAGGCGCGCTACTTGAGTAGGAGGCTGGCGCGGCGGCGGAGATTTTTAGACTGCTACTAAAGGACGGTTGCCAGTTCGTGCCTACGTTGGCACTGCATTGGCTGTCCAGGGGAGGATGTCATGTCCAATAGGGAGGGCTCTCGCCAAACGTCTTCTGAGTGGATGGAGTGGGACTCTCGATCCTACCCGACGAGCAAGGCTTTTAGCCTTTACCGCGATTCAATGAATAGTGTGCTGATGCCTTGGGCGCCTGAACTCATTAAGGGGAGCCGACCTTTCCAAGCGCGCATCGAGACGATGGAGCTTGAGCAGGCATCAGTCATCCGGGTGAAATGCAACCCTCTGCTGGTCGCGAGAACATCCCTCGGCATAGCAAAATCATCGATGGCCTGTTTTTACATTTCGCAGGTGCTATCCGGAAAGTTCAGCCTGCGCCAGGCCGGTCGCGAAACATTCGCTGGACCGGGAGACGTTGTTTTATTTGACAGCGAGGAGCGGGCGTTGATTACGCATGACGCCGCAAACGACATCTCACTCCTGCTTATTGCAGTCCCTAAGGACCAAATGGAGAAGAGTTGCCTAGAAGACCACTTCACGAATTTGCTCATTCCAAAGTCGGCTATGCTGCCTGTTTTCTCGAGCTGCTTGGAGCACTTGACGGACGCTAGTCCGCCTTCAAAAAGAGAAGTGAGCGCGCTTTGCGATGCGTCCGTAGCATTGCTTCCTCTCGCAGCCGGCTGTTTCGGGCAGGAGGCTGATAGATATTTCAGTTCGGAACTGCTGGCGCGAATATGTGAGTACGTGCGCGATAATTTGTCCAACGCAAACCTGTCGCCAACCGACGTGGCGCTGGAATTTGGAATCTCGGTAAGGTATGTGCAGAAACTATTTGGTATGAAGAATACTTCCTTTACCGAATATGTGCTTCGGAAGCGACTAGATGGCGCTCGCCTTCAGTTGAATTCTCCGCAGTCCGGTACTCAGTCCGTAGCGACGATTGCATATAATTGGGGCTTTAACGACATTAGCTATTTCCACAGAGTCTTCAAACGGCGATACGGGTGCACGCCAAAGGCATTTCGTCATATTGTCGTAGGCTGAGATCGCGGGTCGTTTCGTCGAATCTATAGCAGTTACGAGGGACGAGTTCACGGTAACGGAGAAAAAAGCGGCTCGAGACGTCGTACGTTGGGCAATGCGGCCCGATAGGTTTGGCCGCCCAACGAATCCCGTGCTTCTGTTGACGGCTCATGAGTTGTTTTCTGATTAGGGGAGTAAGCCGCGTGCGGGAAAACCCGGCGACGCCTATACGCAAATTAGCGCGTCAAGGATCAAGAGCAGCATCGCTCGAGGAAAGAACCCTCCACCAAATCCCTCCGGCCTTTTCCTAGCGCAACGCAGCAAAAACGCTCGTCCATCTCCGAGCTTTGCGAACGATTGCACGCTTTGGATTACCCCGGCATTGGCCACCAACACCTCGCCCCGAGGCAGGCGCACGCGCTGCGGCGATAGATTCATAACAATCAGTGGTAGGATCATCTATATCGGCGTTGGTTCCGCCACAATCATAGGGTTGGCGTCGGCGCGCACGGCTGCCTGCCGAAGCTGTTCTTCGGTATGGACGAAAATCAAAATCACCTTCTCTCAAAGTCTCACGCCATGTACGTCGAGGGTGACCATTATCGGCAAGTCTCCATCTTGAAGAGCAAGTTGAGCCAAGGCGTTCCATTGAAATCACTGTAATATTGCGCAATGCGGGTACCTCAACAGGGATAAAAGGGGTTTTCGCCAATTGCCATGCCGAGACCTGTCTGAGGATTTTGGGGCAACGACGCCGGGCTCGACACGCGCGCCACATGCAGTTTTCAAGATTGCAAATCGCTGGAGCTGCCGAGCGCAACGGTGAAACCAAGCGCGTTGGCGTCTATGCGCGGCCATGCGGGATTGACGAGAAACACGACGTCATTTGCGCTTCCATTTCGCGTAATAGTCGGAGCACCTGCAAGCACGCCTCCTCCCTCAGAGCTTTCATGAGAACAGAGAACCTATCGGCTATTCGGAGATGGCAATGATTCCATTGCCCGGGCCGATGGTATCGCCGCTCATACTTCCGGCCGGATGGGCAGCGAAACCGCGACTCGCTTCGTGCTTGCGTTTCATTTCGCGCAGCACGTCTCAAGCCCCAGCCTAGCCGATATTGCATTTACGACTGATTCACAGGCGTGCGGAGCTCCCGCAGCGAATCGAGCGCTCGCCAAGTGAGTGCCGGTCCATGACCTCGCCTGAGCTTCCTGAGCTGTCACATAGCTGATATCCAGTACTTGTTCACATTTTTTCATGGCGGAAATTTAGGAATCACTGATCCGCTCAATGTCCGGCAGACGAAGCTTTCCGACGAGATGATGGGTTTTTGGATGAATTTAGCGGGCAGTGGCGCTATGGCCGACTATCTGCCTCTGACAACCTCAGAGGCATCTGTCCGACTTGTCATCGGCTCATTTATCGTCGGTCTCTCGAGCCAAGCTGGCCGCCGTCGGAGGCCAATTAGAGATCACGATCACGGATGCCCCACAGCGTTCAGCGCGACCGATTATCAAAACATGGTCAATTCCTACGGCTCCGAAGCCGCCCAGGTTCAGGCGCTCTATCCGCTCAACAAGTATTCGACGCCGGAACTGGCGATGGACGCAATCGGCACAGACCCCTGGGCTTGTAAGCAGCGCGGAATTAACACTTTGCTTGGCAGCCAGGTGCCGGTCTACGCCTATGAATTCGACGACCGTACGGCACCTATCTACTACCCCCGATGCCCGGTCTCCTCGAGCTGGCCACTCACACGGGCGACATCCAATATATGTTCCCCCTCTATCACGGCAGCCCGATAGGCATCCCGCATCCGCTCAATAGCCAGCAGGAGAAGCTGTCGGACGAAATGGTGGCCGCGTGGACGAACCTTGCTTGGACGGGCAATCCGAACGGCTTGGGTAACAGCCCCTGGCCGCGTTACGTGAACAGATCCATGCCCGCTTCGGAGCCGGCGCCGGCTATCCTCTCGGAAAACATTCCGGCCCTGTCGACATTCACGGATCATCAGTTTTCGCAGGCGCATCACTGCGACTTCTGGGACAATGTCGCGCCGTTCTAAGCCTTTCCTCCCGAAGGAGGCTCGCCCGAACAAGCGCCAAAAAGCGAGCGCCAAAAAGCGAGCGCCGTGCAAGCGGCGCTCGCTCTTTTTGTTTCTGCTTGTTTCCGCACAAGCCCATTCGCTCAAGGAGGCAGCGCTTTCCTGCTCAGGCCCCGCTCTGCGCTCCATGAACTTTTTTTGAACCTCAAAGTTCATCGGTTCGAGCAGTGCGAGCGTCGTCGCGCGAATTTGCGCCGACTCAACAGGTCAGGACCGAATGAAGCGATTGCGGATCAAAGAAACGTCTCTGGACCGCGCGATCAGCTCTTGGGTGATGCGGCAGGCTTCGCCGGTAGTCGAAGAGCCAAATCAGCTGCTGACGCTGGCCGGCGATGAAAACATCCTTATCGCCGCCGCGCTGGGGATTTGGGCCGCAATTCATACGACGCGGTCTCGCCGGCGCGACGCGAACCATCTGCTCTTGTGCGTGCTCACGACGGCTGCACTTCCCCACATACTCAAGCGCCTCTTATGCCGCGAGCGCCCGGAGCATCAAATGGTCCACAGTTCCAGCCGTGGCATACCGAAATCCGGAAGCCCGTACGATTCGTTCCCTTCCGGGCATGCGACCCATCTCGGCGCCATCGCCTCGGCTCTGTCATTTTCCTTCCCTCGCGCTGCGCCGGCAATTTGGGCGAACGCGATCCTCTTGTCGGCCACGAGAGTAATCCTCCTGGCACACTGGTTCACGGATGTCCTTGCAGGGCTCTTGACGGGTGCGGCCGTCGAACGCGCGCTTCGTCCGCTTTCCTTCTCGCCGCCGGTCGCAAAGGCTCGTCCGGCCGGCGTTCAAAAGAGCGATATGCAAAAGCGCGA
>Ga0070738_10004160_pt1 | contig 17795 bp, 14 predicted proteins | sample Coa_R2_2_FD_66446 | JGI IMG/M metagenome (GOLD analysis project Ga0070738, IMG submission 66446) | Surface soil microbial communities from Centralia Pennsylvania, which are recovering from an underground coalmine fire - Coalmine... | ecosystem: Environmental > Terrestrial > Soil > Unclassified ...
GGCGTCGGATTCGATCCGCGCACGATGTGGGGCAACATGGGCTGGGCCGCGCGCCTGGTCGTCATCGTTCTGTTCATCATGTCGGCGTGGTCCATCGGCGTGATGATCGACCGCGCGCTCGCTTATAGCGCCGCGCACAAGCAGTCCCGCCAGTTCGCCCCGGCCGTGGCCGGCGCGCTGCGCGAGGGCAAGCTCGACGAAGCGATCAAAATCGCCGATCGTTATTCGAAGAGCCATCTGGCCAAGGTCGTCGTCGCCGGTTTGCAGGAATTTCGCGCCCATCAGATGAGCTCGGAAATCTCGGGTGAAGAGATCGAAGCTTCGCGCCGCGCTCTGGAGCGCGCCGAGGCGATCGTTCACGCCGAACTGAAGCGCGGCATCTCGAGCCTGGCGACCATCGGCTCGACCGCCCCGTTCGTCGGCCTGTTCGGCACCGTGCTGGGCATCATTCACGCGTTCCAGGGCATTTCGACCGAAAAGTCGACCGGTCTGGGCGCCGTGGCCGGCGGTATTTCGGAAGCGCTGGTCACTACCGCCATCGGACTGTTCGTCGCGATCCCGGCTGTTATGGTGTTCAACTATTTCACCAATCGCGTGGAAGCCTTCGACGTCGAGATGGGCAACTCCAGCTCGGAGCTGATCGACTACTTCCTGAAGCGGTCGGCGAAAGGCGTGGGCAAGTAAAGCGGTTTTTCCGGAGCGAGTTGAAATAGGCGCGCGGCGCCCCGTTCGCAAGAGATCGGGACGCCGCCGCCGAAACCAAGGAGCACGTTATGGAGAAGAAGAAAGCGCCGTCGGTAGTAAACGATATTAACGTCACGCCGATGGTGGACGTGATGCTGGTGCTGCTGATCATCTTCATGGTCATCACGCCCATGTTGAACAAAGGCCAGACGGTGGAAAAAGTGGTCACGCACAACGCCATCGCCATGCAGGCGGCCGACAAGGAAGACGCGATCCTGGTGGCGGTGACGCGCAACGGCCAGTTCTTCCTCAGCCCCGGCAATAACCAGATTCATATTGAGGATCTCGCCGGCAAGGTGCGCGACCTGCAAACCAATAAGCTGGATAAGACGGTCTACATTAAGGCGGATGCGCGAGCCAAATACGAGGCGGTCGAGGACGTCGTCGATAATCTTCGCGCCGCCGGCGTAGATCAGATCGGCCTCCTCACCGAGCAACGTCAGCAGGAAAATCAGTCGGCCAAGCCAGCGGGAACCGCCGCCGCTCAATAGTATCCATCGAACGATTTTTTAAGGAGATTTTTTTATGGCATTCGCTGTTGGAGGAGGGAAAGGTTCCAAAAGTGACATTAACGTCACGCCTCTCATCGACGTGCTGCTGGTGCTGCTGATCATCTTCATGGTCATCACCCCGCTGACCCCTATGGGGCTGGACGTGCTGGCGCCGCAGCCGCCGCCGCCCAATCAGCCACCGCCGCCGCCTGATCAGGACCGCACGGTGGTGATCGTGATCGACAAGGACAAGAGCCTCAAATTGAACCAGGATCCCATCACCTGGGACAAGCTCCAGTCGCGCCTGGAAGAGGTCTTCAAGACCCGCGCCGAGCGCGTGGTCTTCGTCAAGGGCGACCCCGAACTGCCGTTCGAGCCCGTCGCGCAGGCGATCGATATCGCCAAGGGCGCGGGAATCGACAAGATCGGGCTGATGACGCCCAAGATTGAACAGGGACAATAAAGGAACGCCGATGCGAACTGGGAAAATCACCATAGCCGCCGCCTCGATCGCCTGTATTCTCGCTCTGACCGGATGCGACAAGCTCAAATCGCGCGATCAGTTGAATCAGGGCGTGCTGGCGTTCAAGAATGCAAAGTACTCCGAAGCGGTGGACCATTTCAAGCAGGCCATCGCCCTGGATGAAAGCAATCCGTACGCCCGCCTCTACCTGGCGACGGCGTATATGTCGCAATGGATTCCCGGCGCCGAGTCGCCGGAAAATACTGAGATGGCCAACAAGGCCCGCGATGAGTTCAATAAGGTTCTCGAGAAGAACCCCAATGAGCCGACCGCGATCGCCTCGCTCGCCTCGCTCAGCTACAACGAAGCCTCTTCGCTGCCTCCCGATAAGAAGCTCGAAAAACTCGATGAAGCCGCCAAGTGGTACAAGCGGCTGATCGAGGTGGATCCGAAGAACAAGGAAGCCTATTACAGCCTGGGGGTTATCGCCTGGGCCAAGTGGTATCCGCAGGACATGCTGGCCCGCGCCAACGCTCACATGAAGCCGGAGGATCCCGGCCCGCTCAAGGATAAAAAAGTTAAAGAAGAGCTGAAGGCGCAGTACGGGCCCATTATCGACGAAGGCATGGCCAATCTGAACAAGGCTCTGGAGATCGATCCGAAGTACGAAGACGCCATGTCGTATTTGAACCTTCTGATTCGCGAAAAAGCGGATCTGCTCGACTCGCCGGAGGAGTACAAAGAGCAGGTCAAGATCGCCGACGGCTGGATCCAGAAGGCCCTCGACACCAAGAAGGAGAAAGCGGCGGAGGCTGCGGCTCACGGCAACGGCATTACCGCCGAGACGGCTAAGTAGCGAAAACCACGGAAGTCAGCGTCAGGAGTCAGGAGCCAGGCTGTTCTGGCCTCTGGCTCCTGATTTGTTTTTCTTAAACTAAAAGTAGATGCTCCCGGCACACACCAGTTCCCCGCCGCCCGACCCGCAGGTTGCGCGGCTGTTCTCGGAGCTGGAAACGCGCCTCCGCGAGCTCCGCCCTCAGGAGGATCTCACGCCCCTCGAGCGCGCCTATCAGTTCGCCGCCGCCCGCCATGACGGCCAGAAGCGCGTATCGGGCGAGCCCTACATGATCCATCCAATCCTGGTCACTCGTCAGTTGGCCGAAATGCAGATGGACATGACCTGCCTGGAAACCGGCCTGCTGCACGACGTGGTGGAAGATACTTCGGCCACCATCGAGGAAATTCGCAGGAATTTCGGCGATGACGTCGCGCGCTGCGTCGACGGCGTCACCAAGCTCGGCAAACTCAACCTCGCCAGCCGCGAAGAGCGCCAGGCCGAAAGCGTCCGGAAAATGCTGCTGGCGATGGTCGAGGATATCCGCGTCATTCTGGTGAAGCTTGCCGACCGCCTGCACAACATGCGCACGCTCGATTCGCTGCCGCCGGAAAAGCAGACGCGCATCGCTCAGGAAACGCTCGATATTTACGCGCCCATCGCGCATCGGCTGGGAATGGGGAAAATCCGCGGGGAGCTGGAAGATCTGGCCTTCAAATACCTGGAGCCGGAAGCCTCGGCGGAGCTGCTCAAGGAATTCGAAGCCGCGCGCGCCGAAAATGAGGCGCTGCTCGCCGAAATCAAGCACACCGTCGAGCTCCATCTGGCGCGCGAAGGCATCCCCGCCCGCGTCGAAACCCGCGTCAAGCGAGCCTACTCCGTCTATCAAAAGCTGAAGCGGCAAAAAATTACGCTCGACCAGGTTTACGACCTGCTGGCCGTGCGCATCATCACCGATTCGGTGAAGAACTGCTATGCCGCGCTCGGCGTCATCCATAACGAATGGCACCCGATCCCCGGCCGCATCAAGGATTTCATCGCCATCCCACGCCCCAATCTCTACCAGTCCCTGCACACCTCGGTCATGGGACCGAATGGCCGCCACTTCGAAGTGCAGATCCGCACCGAGGAGATGCATCGCGTCGCCGAGGAAGGGATCGCCGCTCACTGGAAGTATAAAGAAGGCCGCCGCGGCACGCGCGCCGGCGCCGACGATCAGCGCATCGCCTGGCTGCGCCAGCTCGTCGAATGGCAGCGCGAAATGCGCGATCCGGGTGAGTTCATGTCCACCCTCAAAGTGGACCTGTATCCGGAAGAGGTTTACACCTTCACGCCGCGCGGCAAAGTCATCGTGCTGCCGCGCGACGCCACGCCCATCGATTTCGCCTACGCCATTCACTCCGATGTCGGCAACCACTGCGTCGGCGCGAAGGTCAACGGCCGGATCGTTCCGCTCAAATCGCCCTTGCGAAACGGCGACGTCGTCGAGATCCTCACCCAGGCCGGCCATCTGCCCAGCAAGGACTGGCTCGCCGTCGTCAAGACTTCCAAGGCGCGCAATAAAATCAAGCACGTCATCAACACCACCGAGCGCGCCAAAGCCATCGAAATCGGCCAGAAGTATCTTCAGGTGGAATCGCGCCGCCTGGGCGTGAAGCTCGGCGACGTGTCGAAAAATCAATTGGAAGCGGTCGCCTCCGAGTACGGTTACTCCAAAATGGAGGATTTGCACGCGGCCTTGGGCTACGGCAAATTTTCGGCGCGCCAGGTCTTGCAGAAACTCGCGCCGGAACAGGTGCCGTCGGAACCCTCCGCCGCGCCCGCTCCCGCGCCGCCGATGGCGCCCGCGGACGCGAAGGACCTGGTCATCAAGGTCAAGGGCGTCGACGACCTGCTCGTCTATCGCGCCAAGTGCTGCAATCCGATCAAGGGAGAGCCGATCGTCGGTTACGTCACGCGCGGCAAGGGCGTGGCCGTGCATTCGCTCAACTGCGCCAACGTGCAAAATCTCATGTATGAAGTGGAGCGCAAAATCGAGGTGGAATGGGCGCGCAACGACGCCGGCTCCTTCCCGGTCAAGATGGTGATTCACTCCGAGGACAAGCCGGGAATGCTGAATCAGCTCACCACCGTTCTGGTGAACGAGCAGACCAACATCCGGAGCCTGGAAGCGCGCACCGATGGCGGCCCGGAATCCGCCGTGATCGACATGACCGTTGAAGTGCGCGACAAAAAACAGCTCGAGCGAGTCGTTTCCGCCATCCGCCGCATCTCCGGAATTAGAGACATCGAAAGAGTCAACGCCTAAGTGAACGCGGAACCCGAACACATCGCCATTTCCAAGTCCAAAGGCATCCGCATCGACTGGAAGGACGGCCATCACAGCGAATACGGCCTGGCCTATCTGCGCGACGAATGCCCCTGCGCCAACTGCACCGGCGCGCACGGCACGGCACCGCGCAAATCCAGTTATTCGGCGCCGTCGGGCCCGTTTCCGATGTACACGCCGCGCCTGAAAATGACGCAGGTCGAGCCGGTGGGCAGCTACGCGATCCGCATCGAGTGGTCGGACGGCCACAACACCGGCATCTATTCCTTCGATCATTTCCGGAAAATCTGCCCGTGCGAGGAATGCCGCGGCGTGGCGAAAAAATAAGTTGGGCTAAATCAGCCCGATCATAATCGTCTTTTGCGCGGCTCGTACTTTTCCGCGCGGTCCGCCGCAACCCCAAACATCACTCGCCGAAAACTCGCCGCATCCACTTCCTCAAAATCGGAGCCGCCTTCGAAGGAAAACGGTGCGCGCCCGGCAATAGATGAAATTCCACGTCGGAGGCGTGCTTTCGCAGCCGGTCCGGAAAAGCGCGCGCGACCTCGGCCGGGAAAAACTCATCCTCGGACCGCGAGATGTGCAGAACCGGCGCCGTTACCCGCGCGTACTTGTCCTCTTCCCAATCCTTCGGCACGCCCCCGCAGATCCCGACCACGCCGCCCGCCTCCTCCGGATACGTGCCGATCAGCCGGTAATTCAATCCCACCGGCTGCGAGAATCCCATCAGCATCGTCCGCCGCGCCGGAATCGAAAAGCGGCGTCGCAGCTCCGCCGCCACGGCGCGCACGATCTGATGATGCAGCCGGATATTCAGCTCCGGATGCCGCCGCGTACCCCAGTTATAGCCGACCTCGTCTCCGGCCGGCGTCGGCGCCAGATAGTGCTGGTTGGGCCCGCGAAGGCTCGCCACCACGCAATTCGGCTCCACCGATGCCGCCGTCAGCCGCAGCATCGCCTCCGGATTGGAGCCGTAGCCGTGCATCGTTAAAACAAGAATGGTTCGCTCATCCACGCGCGCCGGCGCGTGGAGCAGCCAGCTTGCTTCAAGGCGGACGCAAACCGAATCCAACGTTTTATCATAAAACAAGTTATGTAATTCGAATGCCCTGCCGATGAGCAGGACATGAGCGCGCCCTCCATGGATCCCGTTCTTGATCGCGAAGTCGCTTTATCCCGCGTCGGCGGAGACGTCGAACTGCTGAAGGAAATCGCGGTCCTGTTCCTGAGCGAGTACCCCAAAATTCTGGACGAGCTTCGCTCGGCCGCCGAACGCGGCGACGCCCGCCGCATGGAGCGCACCGCGCACTCGCTCAAAGGCTCGGTTTCCAATTTCGGCGCATGCGCGGCGGTCGAAGCGGCCAGATCGCTGGAAGCAATGGGCCGCGCGCGCCAGCTTGAACAAGCCGTCCAGGTGATCCGTACCCTGGAGCTTGCGCTGGCGGCCCTTGGCGCCGAGCTCGAACAGCTCTAATTTTGTTTGATCCCCAGCGCCACGCGACCCGCGCCGATCAGCGCAGCTTTATCGTTCAGGATCACGCGCACCGGAATCGATTCGAGCAGACGCGCGACGCGGCCCTTATCGTCAAAGGCCCGAAGAAACTCCGGCTCGCGCAGCTTCGGCAAAATTTTGGGCGCGATCCCGCCTCCGATGTACACTCCTCCGGTGGCCAGCGTGCGCAGCGCGATGTTGCCCGCCTCGGCGCCGTAGACGCTCACGAAAAGATTTAGCGCCATGCGGCACAGCTCGTTTCGATCCGCGTTGCGGGCGATCGCCGCCGCCGGATCGCCCGCCGCGATCTCCTGCGCCAGCCAGGAAGGCTCCTGCGCAGCGCCGGCGTCGCGAAAAAAATTGTAGACGTTCACCAGTCCCGGACCCGAAAGAATGCGCTCATAACTCACGTGGCCGAAGCGCCGGGCGAGATATTCGAACAGCGCAATCTCGGTCGCGTTGCGCGGCGCGAAATCGGCGTGGCCACCTTCGCTGGCCAACGGCAAGTAAAACCCGTCGACCGAGATCAGGCCCGCTTCGCCCAAGCCCGTCCCGGCCGAGATAAGCGCGCGATTCCCGCGACGATCGGCCGGCGTGTCGCGCAGAACGGCAAAATCCGAATCGGGCAGCGCCGCGATGCCGTGCGCGTTCGCTTCCAGATCGTTCAGCAGCCGCACTTCCGCCAGGCCCAGATCGGCGGCGAGCTGCGCCCCGTCAATTTTCCACGGCAGGTTCGTCGCTTCCACCGCGCCGTTCCGCACCGGCCCGGCGATGCCGAAACAGGCGGCCTTCACGTGCTGCCCGTGCGCGGCCAGATATTCGCGCGCGATGGCGGCTAGCGTCGGATAGGACCCGCTGTGAAAAACCTGGATGTTCAGCGGCTCCGGCCCCTCAAACAGCGCCAGCCGCGTATTCGTCCCGCCAATGTCGCCCGCCAGAATCATCGCTCAAGCATTGCCGCTTCCGCGCCTGTCACTCCGCCGGGCTCCACCGACGGTTGTCCCGGGCCAGCATCTCGTCGGCTTCCTCCGGACCCCAACTGCCCGCCGGATAATTCGGAAATTTTCGCGGCGGCAGCGCCTCCCACACGTCCTGAATCGGCGCGACGACGCTCCACGCCGTCTCCACCATATCCGACCGCTGGAACAAAGTCGCGTCGCCCAGCATGCAATCGTACAGCAGCCGCTCGTAACCGGTCGAAGGCGTGCTGCCGAAATAATCCTTGTATTGGAAATTCATCCGCACCCCGCCGATCCGGACCGTCGGCCCGGGAATCTTCGCGCCGAAGCTCAACGAAATTCCTTCGTCCGGTTGCAGGTGCAGCACCAGCCGGTTCGGCGTCAACTCGCCGACCGATGTTTTGCGGAACAGCAGGAACGGCGCGCGCTTGAACTGGATCGAAATTTCGGTGGCGCGCTTGGGCATGCGCTTCCCGGTGCGGACGTAGAACGGAACGTCGGCCCAGCGCCAGTTGTCGATGAACAGCTTCATCGCCACGTAGGTTTCCGTGCGGGAAACCGGCGATACGTCGCTTTCCTGCCGGTAGGCGGCCATGCGTTGCGTGCCGTTGACGCCCTCGCCGTACTGCCCGCGAACGGTGCGCGTCAAGACCTCCTCCGGCGTCATCGGCGGGATCGCCTTCAGAATTTTCGCCTGCTCGTCGCGGACCACGTCCGCATCGAAGGAGATCGGCGGCTCCATCGCCGTCAGCGAGATCAACTGGAAAATATGATTCGGCACCATGTCGCGCAGTGTGCCCGCGGTTTCATAATAGCCGCCGCGCGTCTCCACCCCCACCGTCTCCGCCACCGTGATCTGCACATGATCGATGTAGCGGCGATTCCAGATCGGCTCGAAAATTCCGTTCGAGAAGCGGAAAACCATGATGTTCTGCACGGTTTCCTTGCCCAGATAATGATCGATGCGGTAAATCTGCTTCTCTTTTAAAACTTCGCGGATCTCGCGATTCAGCTTCAGCGCCGTATCGTAATCGCGGCCGAACGGTTTTTCGATGATCACCCGCCGCCAGCCGTTTTCTTCATTGACCAGCCCCGCCGCGCCCAACTGCTGCACGATGGGTGCGAAAAATGCGGGCGCGGTGGCAAGATAGTAAAAACAATTTCCCCTGGTTCCGTGGTCTCGCCCCACCGCCTCGATCCGCTCCTTCAGCCGTTCAAACGCGGTGCGGTCGCCGAATTCGCCGCTGACGTAGTAGATCCGCTCGCAAAACCAGCGCCACAGATCTTCGTCCACCGCCGTCGTCGCGAATTCGCGAATGTCGCCGCTGAGCTTGGCGCGAAACTCCTCCGTGCTCATTTCGTTTCGCGCAAAGCCGATCACCGCAAACTCCTTGGCCAGCAAATTATCCTTGGCCAGGTTGTACAGCGCCGGGATCAGCTTTCGTTTCGTAAGATCGCCGGAGGCGCCGAAAATCACCATGGCGCACGGATCGCCCGGCCGGCCGTGATGGTCGTTGGAATCGGTCGTCATTGTCCGCTCATTGCCGCCGTGCCCGGCTCGCAAGCCTCGTGAAAGCCAGGCTCGCGCCGCCGCGTTTCCAGGATTCCTCTACTTTAGCGCTTCTCCGATCGCAGATTCCAGCGTCTTCAGCCCGTCCTCGACATCATCCAGATGAACACGCAGCGCGCGCCGCTGCCGTTCGGCCAGAACCTGGAAATCGCCGCGCGCCTGCGCCGCCTTTACGACGCCGAACGTGTACTTCTGTCCCGGAACCGGCAGATCGACAGCGTCGTTGGCGGTGATTTGCAGAAAAACTCCGCTGTTCGGTCCACCCTTGTACGCCTGGCCGGTGGAATGAAGGAAACGCGGGCCAAAACCGGCGCAGGTCGCAACGCGCTTGTGGTCGCGCACCGCCGCGCGCATGCGCGATAGCGTCTGCTCATGCGCCTCATTCATCTGAATGTAGGCGAGCAGCGCAAGATAATCGCCGGCTCCGATCCGCTCAAGATGCGCGCGTAAATATTCGGCCAGATCCTTCCGCGATCCGAGCGCCTTCCGGTTCGCCTCGTCCGAAAAAAGACTCACTCCGCCGGCGCTGAAAAACGGCTGTTCCGCCGGAAGCGAGCCGGTGCGCTCATATTCGTCGGTGAGCTTGCGTGTCGCGATCTTGCTCGCCTCCACGTCCGGCTGATTGAAGGCGTTGATCCCCAGCACCGATCCGGCCACGGCCGTCGCGATCTCCCACCGGAAGAATTCCTGCCCCAGGTTCCTCTTGTCCATCACGTCAATGCGGATCACCGGCTGGCCGGCCGCTGCAATCTGCTCCATGAAACGATCCTGCGCCGCATCCGGCGCCGCTTGCAGGCGCAGGTACGCGAACACGCGATCCTGTCCATAAACTTGCGGAGCCCCGGCCGGTTCCCGATCCACCGGGATCAATCCCTTACCCTGCTTGCCCGTCGATTCGGCCAGCAACTGTTCGAGCCACGCGCCCAGGTCCATAATGCCCGGCGAGGCGACCAGCGTCACTTTATCGCGCCCGCGCCTGGCGAGTTCGCCCAGCGTCAGGCCCAGCATCACCCCCGGGTTTGTTGGAATCGGCACGCAGTGCGAGCACGCCACCGCCATCGCTTCGGCGCGATCCAAAAAGTCCGCCGCGTCGATACCCATGATCGAAGCCGGACCCATGCCGAAATCCGACAGCGCCGAATATCTCCCGCCGATGCTCGGAACGCCGTGCAGAACGCGCCGGAATTGATCCTCGCCCGCGACCCGCTCCAGAGGCGAGCCCGGATCGGTGATGGCGATAAATCGGCCGCCGGCCTGCTGCGCCCCAACTTCTTCTTTCACCCGTTCAAAGAAATATTGCTTGAAAATATTCGGCTCGAGCGTCGAGCCGGATTTGCTCGAAACGATAAAAACCGTGTTGGCGACATCGATCTTGCTTTCCAGCGCCCGGATCTGCGCCGGGTCGGTCGAGTCCAGAACGAACAGCTCCGGAAATCCATCGATTTTGCCGAACGACTTCTTCAGAACCTCCGCGCACAAGCTCGATCCGCCCATGCCGAGCAGCAACGCGTACCTGAAGCCGGCCTCTTTTATTTCCGCCGCGAGATTTTCCAGATGCGCTTTATTCTCGATCTGGTCCTCAATAATGCCCAGCCAGCCGAGCCACTTCCCTTCATCCGATCCGGTCCAAAGCGACGCGTCGCGCGCCCACAAACGCCGCACTTTCCCGCCGATCTGCCAATCCTCGGCCGCCTCATCCACCAGCTTCCGCAAATCCGGCGGCAGCAAAATCGTTTGCGGATTCACCTCGCCGCCGATCTTCACCTTGCACCTGCGATCCACCGCGTTCAGAAGTTTGTCGAACGCCTCGGCGAACAGCTTCACCCCCTGCTTCAACAGCTCGCTTGTGACCTGATCCATGCTGATGCCGATTTTTTCGAGCGCTTCCATGGTCGCGCGGGCCTCGTCCAGATTTTCTTCGAGACTCGCGCGCGGCCGGCCATGATCGCGGAAGGCCTCGAAGGTCGCCGGAGGAATGGTATTCACCGTGTCGGGGCCGATCAGTTCCTCGACATACACAACATCGCGATAGGAGGGATCTTTCGTGCTCGTGCTGGCCCACAGCAGCCGCTGCGTCCGCGCGCCGCGCGCGGCCAGCGCCTCCCACCGGGCACCGCGGAAAATTTCCTTGTAGCGCTCATAAGTGAGCTTTGCGTTGGCGATCGCCACTTTGCCGATCACGCGTTCGATCAGCGCGCGCTGTTCCGCCGTTGCGGTTTTCATTTTCGCTCTGGCGATCGGATCGATATAGGAATCGATGCGGCTCACGAAAAAGCTGGCGACGCTCGCCATCTTTTGCAGATTTCCCGCACGCCGCTCGAGCGCGGAAAGATAGGCCTGCGCGACTTTTTCATACGTCTGCCGCGAAAACAGCAGCGTGATATTGACGTTGATGCCTTCGCTCAGCAACTGCTCGATCGCGGGAATGCCTTCCGGCGTCGCCGGCACTTTCACCATCAGATTTTCGCGTCCCACCGTCTTCCACAACCGCCGCGCTTCCTCGATCGTCGCCCGCGTATCGTGGGCCAGAAATGGCGAAACCTCAAGGCTCACGTAGCCGTCGCGAAAATTGGTTCGCTCATAAACCGGGCGCAGGATATCGGCCGCGTTTTGAATGTCGGGAATCGCCAGCCGCTCGTACAGGCTCATCGCATCCAGATTTTCGTTTTCCATCGCGGCCAGCGAATCCGAGTAGTCCGTGCTGGCCGTGATCGCCTTTTCGAAAATCGCCGGATTCGAAGTCATCCCCGCCAGGCCGTCCTGCTCGATCAGCCGCGCCAGCTCGCCGCTCGATATCAGACTGCGGCGGATGTAATCAAGCCACACCGATTGGCCGTAGGCGGCGAGTTCCTGAAGCGCGTTCTTTGTCGACGGAAGGCTGCTGCTCATGCTGGCTCCTTAAACAATTCCTATGATGCCACGCCCCCAACGCCATCACCGGCGCCATTTATGGCGGGCGGCCCTCACATCCGTCGAACTAAAAGCCTCAAGAAAACCCGCAACCCGAGCGCCCTCAAAATTCCTCGCTAGCGGACGAAAAACTGTCTTTTGTCGATGCCGGCGTCCACCGCTACATCGAAAAAACCGACCATCATTTCATCCCAGCTTTGGTGGCCATAGCGAACTTCCTTTGACGGATCGGGATTCAGCGGATGATTCGCCGAATTGTCGAACGTCGCCGTCCAGACCAGCCGTGTTCCCTTCTTTAAAGGCAGCGGAAGCGCAAGTTTGTAATCGAGCTGCCAAAAAAAATTGTATTTGCTTACGCGCAGCATCACCTCCGGACGGCCATCGCCAAGGATCCGCATGAATTCGAACGCCTTCCCGCGCAGATGCATGTGCGGAAACAAGCTGAGCAGCAATGCGTCGTTCGGCAAAGTACCCCAGACGCTCACCTGATAGTCCGGATCGCCGGGCGGGATGGCGAAATCGGAACGATCCATTTGCAGCGTCAAAACACGCTTTTCCGGCGCCCTTTTCGCGAAAATCACGCCAATTTTGGTGCTGTCGATTTCCGGCTTTCCGTCCGGCGTGTAATGGATCTCGAAAACGAGATCCGATCCGGCCGGGATCAGCTTCGCCATTCCCTCCGGCCAAACCTCGGGCGCCGCGCCCGGAGCGTAAACCTGCAAAATGTCGGCCTTGGTCGGCCCACTGGTCCAGGTGGAACCGGGCTCGCGGATGTACACCACCGCGTGATGAACGGATTTGCGGCTTCCCGGCCGCACCTCGACCGCCTGAATCCAGCGGTCCTGCTGAAAATGTGTGGGAACGGCGAAATATTGATACTCGATCGCGCCCGAGGCGGGGACGTGAAAGGGCGGGATTTCAAAAACGGCGTCGGGAGGCGCGATATTCCAGCCATCCGCCCAGGGAACGGGCGGCGGGGCGTCGCGCTGATCTCCCGCCGGGGCGCCGGCTTCGGCCCAATTCGCCAAAGTGGAAATTTCAGCCCCGGTCAGAGAGCGGTCGTTTGCAAATTTTCCGCAGCAGGGATCGGCAAACCACGGCGGCATCTCGCCCCTACGCACCGCGTCGCGAATGGCCTTGGCCCACGGCCGGGCATCCTGATAAGTGATCAGAGGCATCGGAGCCATTTCCCCGGAGCGATGGCACTCCTGGCAGTGACGCTGAAGGATGGGCAGCACATCCTGGTAGAACTCCGGCGGACGCGCCTTCAGGCAGGCTAACGTGACAGCCGCGATAAGCCCTTGACGAACCACGTTTTCAATATTATAGGGCACACAAACTTGTTGACTCTCCCCTAAAAAAAGCGCAGAATTAAAAATGACGAGGAGGCTCGCATCATGGTGGGCAGAACGATACTGGCTGTCGCGCTGGTTTTTAGCGGCTCCGTCTGGGCGCAAGCGGTCATCTCCGCGCATTCCGGCGTGGTTCAACTAACCGAAGGAACCGTCGAGCTGGATGGCCAGGCGATTCAGTCGCCCGCGAAGTTCGGACAATTCCAGGACGTCAAGGACGGCCAAACTCTGACGACCACGGATGGCGATGCCGAAGTTCTGCTGACACCGGGTGTTTTTCTGCGGCTGGCGGAAAACAGCTCCTTCAGGATGGTTTCCAATAATCTGGCCGATACGCGCGTGGAGGTATTATCGGGAACGGCGATGCTCCAGGTGGGCGAGCTGCTTCCGGACAATGCCATCACGGTGCTGTTCCACAACTCCGATGTCGAGTTGAAAAAGCGAGGCTTGTACCGCTTCGATTCCGATCCGGCGGCGCGGCTTCGGGTGTACGAAGGCGAGGCCAGGATCGCCTCGGGCGACAAGAAGCCGGTGGAAGCTAAAAAAGGCCACGAAGTCGTCTTCGACAGCGACAAACTGGAAGCCAGGAATTTCGACACAAAGGAAACGGACGCCTTCTATCGCTGGAACGAGCGGCGCGATGAGTATATCGCGCAGGCCAATATCACCTCCGCGCGCAGCGCGGGCACCTCCGGCAGCGGACTGTATTCAAGCGGCGCCTATAGCAGCTATGGCCCCGGAGCGGGAACCTGGGCATGGAATCCATGGTTCGGAATGTTCACGTTTATGCCGTACACCGGAATGTACTATAGCCCGTTCGGTTTCGGCTACTACAGCCCGTACACCGTCGGATATTTGTACATGCCCGGCTCGCCTTATTATTACGGCGGCGTTCCGGCAAGCTACGGCGGAGTAACGCGCAGCGGATTAATTGGTTCAGGCGCGCGGGCCGGCATCGGCGGCGCCGGAGTTCGCGGCGCGGGTGGAATGCGCGGCGTAGGTCCGAGCGGTGGCGGAATCGCCAATTCCGGAAGCGGTGGCGCGGCGGCAGTAGGTGCGGGCGGCGGACATGCCGGCGGATTCGGCGGCGGTATCTCGGGCGGCGGCGGGCATGCCGGCGGCGCGGGCGGCCGCCACTAGCGGTCAACCAAGTAGCACTGAAGCAAAGCAGTAAAATTCCCGGGCTGGTCTTGTTCGGCGCGGCCTTCGGCTTTGTGGAGGCCGCCGTCGTAATCTATCTCCGTACCATCGCCGAACCAATCCGAGTGGCGGCGGGTTTTCCGCGTGACTCCATCTTTCCCCTGGCGCCAGCCAGCGCACTTGGCCCCTTTTTGTTGCTCGGGAAAATTGAGCTGGCGCGCGAAGCGGCGACGATCCTGATGCTCGGTGGCGTGGCCTGGGCAGCGGCGAGAAATTTTCCATCCAGGCTGGCGGCATTTTCGCTGATCTTCGGCGTCTGGGATCTGACGTTTTACCTCTGGCTGAAAGTTTTAATCGGTTGGCCTGCCTCGCTTGGCGCCTGGGATTTGCTCTTTCTTTTGCCGGTACCGTGGGTGGGGCCGGTGATTGCGCCCTCCATTGTCGCGATATCGCTGATCGCCGGCGGCGCGCTCGGATTGGCGCGCGAACCGAAGCGCGTCCCTCGATTGACCTGGGCGCTGCTGGCGATCGGCGCGTCGGTTATCTTCCTGTCGTTCATCTGGGATTGGCGCTACATCCTGGACGGCGGCTTCCCGCGGTACTTTCCCTGGACGATTTTCGGGCTCGGAGAATTGGCGGGCATCGCCGGACTGGCCACCGCGCTGCGGGCGGAGAACGGGCAAGATCCCGAATCAGAAGCCGCGACAGCCGAACGTGAAGTCCGGGTTGACTCCGAAAGCCGGTCATAATCCAGCTCGATTCTCCAATCCGATCTTCAATATCTTAGTGCGATGATAGAAGATTTTATGATATTATTTGTGTAACCAACGCCAGAGACCTTACGTCTCTTGCGGTGACTCAAAAAATTTCTTTGTCGGCATCGCCCGGCGTGCTCTAAAAGGAGAACTTGGGGAAATGCGTGCGAAGAATTTACTGCGTCACTCTTTTCTTGCTGTTTTATCGATTGCCTTCAGCTTTGCCGCTCGCGCACAAGATTTCGGAGCATCTACCTCCACCGACGGCAAAGGATCGGTCGAGAGCCGGTCTGTTGTTCACGTCCCGAACCGTCCTTCGACGCCGCTGTTTCAAGGGGAACAGGGAAAACAGAGGACCGAATTCCATTTCGATCCTGCCACTCAGACCGTGACCATCAAGATGGTGGTACAGGATTCGAACGGCTATTTCATTCCGAACCTCCGCCGCGACAACTTCGCCGTGTTTGAGAACGGGGTTCGCGAGCAAAATGCCACAGTTGAAATCGAACATGCCCCGGTTTCCCTGGCCGTGTTGATGGAATGGGGCGGCAGATACCTGGCGCTAAACAAGGCCTTGAACGATCAAGTTCCACGCGCGGCCCACCAGCTCTTGGACGAGCTCGGACCGCAAGATAAGATCGCTCTGTTCCGTTACGGCGACCGCGTGGATCAGATCGCGGATTTTTCAACGGGGCGCGAGGCGCTAAACGGATTGTTCACGGGCCTCCCCAAACCGGAATTTTCCGAGTTGAATTTCTATGATGCCCTCCTCTCAACCGTGAATTTCATGAAGGGCGTCCCCGGGCGAAAGGCGATCGTCGTCATTTCCTCGGGCGTGGATACCTTCAGCAAGGCAAAATACGAGGATGCGCTCGCCGCGGCGCGCAGCGGCGGCACGCCGATCTACGTAATCGATATCGGGCCTGCTCTGCGCTCTTCCGTCGATTACAGTTCCGCAAAGAGCGGCCCTTACGCTCGCATCGACTGGAAGCGCGCAGAATCGCAACTCCAGGAGCTCGCCCAGGCGTCAGGAGGCCGCCTGTATTCCACCGACTCGACGTTTGACCTCTTGGGCGTGTACGACGATCTTATGGAAAACCTGCGCGTCCGCTATGTCATCACCTACAAGTCCACCAGCAACGGCGGCAGCGATTCGGCGCGGAGCGTCCGCGTCGAGCTGATTGATCCGGCAAGTGGCGGGCCTATAGAGATCGTCGATGCGGATGGAAAACCGGTCCGGTCCCATCTCTCGTTTGAAACCAGCTACGTCCCGGCGGGCGCGGCGATAAGCGTCGCCAAGCAGCGGTGAGAAGGAGGACCCCTGCCATGCGCTTTTCAAGAACGTTTATATTATTGTTTATTTTATTGTTCGTAGTTTTCAGCCCGCACCAGTGGCGGACTTCCACCGTACTTGCGGCGGGGGCGCCGCAGACGCAAACGGCGGCTTCCTCGCTCTCGAACGCAGTGCGGGATTCTTACGCCGACATTGTCGATCGAGTGGCGCCTGCCGTGGTTACCATCCGCTCAGCCCGCCGGGTGCATGCTCCGCAGCAGTTTCCGTTCTTTGACGATCCATTCTTCCGGCAGTTTTTTGGAGATCCTTACCGCAATCGCTCACAGCAGGATCGTCCCCTGATAGAGCACGCTTTGGGTTCTGGCGTCATCGTGAGCGCGGACGGGCACATTTTGACGAATCATCACGTCATTGACGGCGCTGATCAGATTTCGGTGGAGTTAAGCGACCGGCGCTCATTCGACGCCAAGGTGATCGGGTCCGACCCGCCCAGCGATCTTGCGCTTCTGAAAATCAGTGCCAGCGGGCTGCCGCTCTTGCCGCTGGGAGATTCAGATAAGGTCCGCGTCGGCGATGTGTGCCTCGCTGTCGGCAATCCGCTCGGGATTGGCGAAACAGTTACCGCCGGAATCATCAGCGCCAAAGGCCGGGCGACGGGATTGAGCGATGGTAGCTTCGAAGATTTTCTTCAGACGGATGCCGCGATCAATCAAGGAAACTCCGGAGGCGCACTGGTCAATACGCGTGGCGAATTGATTGGGATCAATAGCCAGATCCTTTCGCCCTCTGGCGGAAACATCGGGATCGGATTTGCGATTCCCTCCAACATGGCCCGGAATGTGATGAGCCAGTTGCAAAACGGCGGAAAAGTTCGCCGCGGCAAGCTTGGCGTCGGCATTCAGGAAATCACCTCCGATCTCGCCAAAGGCCTCGGACTGGACAGCGTGCGAGGCGTTTTGGTCAACTCCGTCGATCCCGGCGGCCCGGCGGACCGCGCCGGCGTCCGCGCCGGCGACATCATTACAGCGGTGAACGGCGTTCGAGTGGACGACGCCAATTCGCTGCGGAATCATATCGCTGGCACCGCTCCAGGAACCGAAATCACCCTGACCATCCTACGGGATGGGCGCGAACAGCAGTTGCGGGCGCAGTTGGCCGAGCTTTCCGCTGATACGGAACCCGCTTCCAACAATGGCTCCAACGGCCGCCGTGAACAGCTCGGCATTACGGTCGAACCGCTGACGCCCGAACTGGCGACGCAAATGGGTCTGCGGCGCGATACCCAGGGAGTTGTGGTAACCGATGTCGATCCGTCAGGACCGGCAGCCGAGGCAGGCATCCAACAGGATGATGTCATCCTGGAGGTCAACCATCAGCCGGTGAGGTCGGCGGCGGAGCTGCGCGCGGCTTTGCGGCGTTCCGGATCGCGGCCCGCTCTGTTGCTGGTGAATCGCGATGGCC
>Ga0070738_10004161_pt1 | contig 17794 bp, 12 predicted proteins | sample Coa_R2_2_FD_66446 | JGI IMG/M metagenome (GOLD analysis project Ga0070738, IMG submission 66446) | Surface soil microbial communities from Centralia Pennsylvania, which are recovering from an underground coalmine fire - Coalmine... | ecosystem: Environmental > Terrestrial > Soil > Unclassified ...
GCCCTCCAGTCTCTCGGCGACGCTCGAGGGGTTCCGGCGGGCGCGGAGCCGCCTCGCGCCGGGCGGGGCGCTCGCGGCCTCGATGGACTGGGCGGGTCCCTGGCGCTCGCTCTCCATCACCCAGAGCGAGGCCTTCGAGGAGCACCCGCGCGTCCACTCCGTGAGCGGCGTGGCGACGTTCGTCGTCGGAGGGCGCGGCGAAGGCGAGCGCGACGCGCTGCCTCCGCCCTACATGACGGTGCCGCCCGGGATCGCGACGGACGACTGGCCGCACCTCGATCTCGCCGAGCGCGGCTTCCCGCGCACGGGGTGGCTCCCCTTCGGCGTGATCGGCCTCGCGTTCTTCGTCCTCGCGCCCGCGCTCGGGGCGCGGCCCGGCCGGAGCGACGGGCGGCTCCTCCTCCTCGGGTGCGCGGAGGCGCTCGTCGTCGCGCGCGCCCTCGCGGCGGGGGCGCTCGCCTTCGGAGCGACCTGGGAGGTCCGCGGGTGCGTGCTCCTCCTCGGGCTCGGAGCGGCGGCCCTGGCGACCGCGGTCCGTCCGCGCCCCCGAGTCGCCCTCTGGGCTCTCGTCCTCGCGCTCGTGCTCGTCGCCGCGCTTCCGCTCGAGGCGCGGCCGTTCGCCCTGGCGATCGCCGTGGTCCCCACGTTCCTGGTCGCGGCGCTCGTCCTCCACGCGGGCGCCGCTCCCGGGCCGCTCCTCGCCGGGTTCGCGTTCGCCGTGCCGGCGCTCCGCGCGAGCAGCGCGCTCGGCGACCACGCCCTCGCCGCGGTCGCGCTCGCGGTGGCGGCGCCGGCGCTCTGGCGCCTCACGCCCCGCGCAGCCAGCGGTCCTCAGCCGCCGTGAAGACGACGCGCTCGCGGGGGATCCGCTCGAGCGTGAAGCCCTCGACGAGGTCGCGCGCCGTCGCCCGCGGCGGAAGTCCGCTCCACCGCGCGAGCAGCTCGAGGACCCGGGCCGCGGGGACGCCGGCCTCGCGGTAGGTCGCGATCCTCGTGTCGCCGTGACGCTTCGCGAGCCGGCGGCCGTCCTCGCCGACCACGAGCGGCAGGTGCGAGAACGAGGGCGGCGTGAGCCCGAGCTTCTCGTAGAGGAGCAGCTGCCGCGGCGTCGACGGCAGGAGGTCGTCGCCCCGGATCACGTGCGTGATCCCCATGGCCGCGTCGTCGACGACGACCGCGAGCTGGTAGGCGGGGCCCGTCGCCTTGGAGACGACGAAGTCACCGGTGCTCGAGGCCACGTCGAACGCCTGCTCGCCGGCGAAGAGGTCGCGGAAGCGCACGACTCCCGGCTCGACGGGGAAGCGCCACGCCGGCTCGCGGCCCGCGGCGCGCGCGAGGGCGGCCGACGCGAAGCGGCCACGGCAGGTCCCCGGATAGCGCGGCCCCTCGTCCTCCGCCCCGTGGGGCGCCGAGGCCGCGAGCTCGATCTCCTTGCGCGAGCAGATGCACGGGTAGGCTCCGAGCCGCTCGAGCGCCGCCCGGTAGAGCTCGAGCCGCTCGGTCTGGACGAAGGGTCCCTCGTCCCAGTCGAGCCCGAGCCACCGGAGGTCCGAGAGGGCCTGCTCGGTGGCGCCCGCCTTCACGCGCGGCCCGTCTATGTCCTCGATCCTCAGGACGATCCTCGCGTCCCGGCTGCGGGCCCAGAGCCACGTGAGGAGGAACGTGCGGGCGTTCCCGAGGTGGAGCGCGCCCGTCGGCGAGGGAGCGAGCCGGGTCTTCACGGGCGCTCAGCGGGCCCGGAGGATGACCGTCTGCCTCCCGGCCGCGTCCTCGAGCACGAGCCGCACCCCGCGCGTCACGTTCATGGCGGCGACGGCGCTGTCGAGGTCCTCGATCGTCTCGATCGCGCGTGCGTCGACGGACCGGATGATCTGCCCCGCCTTCACGCCCGCCTCGGCGGCGAGCGAGCCCGGCGCGACCTCGGTGACGACGATCCCGCTCGCGTCCTCGGGGAGGGAGAAGCGCTTCGCGAGCTCCGGCGTGAGGCGCTTCGCCGTGATCCCGACCGCGGGCGCGGGGGCCCGATCGCGAAGGGTGGCGCGCTCGGCGTCGGGCGTGCGCTCGCCGATCGTGACCGCGACCTCGATCTCCTTGCCGTCGCGGAGGAGCTTCACGGGCACGGTCTTCCCGACGCCGGCCTCGGCGGCGAGGAAGCGGAGGCGGTTCGAGTCGGGGACGGGCTTGCCGTCGAAGGCGGTGATCTGGTCGCCGGGCTGGATCCCGGCCTTCTCGGCCGGGCCGCCCGCGGCGATCGTCTTCACGACGGCGCCCTTGGCGCCGCGCTCGTCTTCCTGCGGGAGGCCGATCCCGAGCCAGCCGCGCACGACGCGGCCGTCGGCGACGATCTTCTCCATGATCGTCTTCGCCATGTTGATCGGGATCGTGAAGCCGACGCCCTGGTAGCCGCCCGAGCGGCTCGCGATCGCCGTGTTGATCCCGATCACCTGGCCGTGGATGTCGACGAGCGGCCCGCCCGAGTTGCCCGGGTTGATCGCGGCGTCGGTCTGGAGGAAGTCCTCGTAGGCGACGATCCCGACGTGGGAGCGGCCCTTCGCCGAGATGACGCCCACCGTCACCGTCTGCTCGAGGCCGAACGGACAGCCGAACGCGATCGCCCAGTCGCCGACCTCGACGGCGTCCGAGTCGCCGAGGCCGACGGGCGTGTAGGGCTTGCCATCTGCGGCGAGCTTGACGACCGCGACGTCGGTGAGGGGGTCGGCGCCCACGACCGTCGCCTCGACCTCGACGCCCGAGGCGAGGCGCGCCGTGAGCTTGCCGCCGCCCCCGGCGACGTGGTTGTTCGTGAGGACGAGGCCGTCGGCGCGCACGATGAAGCCGGTGCCGAACGCGCGCTCCTTGAGGGAGCGGCGCGGCGCGTCCCGGTCGTTGAAGTAGCGCTCGAACATCTCCTCGAAGGGGTTCGGCTCCTCGGCGACGACGCGCTCGCGCGTCAGGTTGACGACGCTCGGGCGGACGAGCTTCGCGACCTGCCGGAAGCTCTGCGAGGGGTCGTTCGCGGGCGCCGGGAGCGGCGCCGGCGGGTCGGACGCGGCGACGAGCGTCTGGCGTCGGGCCTCGAGGAACGAGACGGCGGCCACGGCTCCCAGGCATCCGCTGAGGGCGGCGACGAGGGCGATCTTCGGAGCTCGCACGGAAGCCTCCGGGAACATGGTACCTCGCCCGTGCGCGCGTCCAATGGGCAAGACTGCCGGTCCCTGAAGACGGCGCGGCGCCGCCTTCCTTCAGGAGGGCGGCGCCGTGCGCGCGACGCGGCTCGGTTTACCGCTCGGAGGCGGCGTCCTTGCCGTCGGCCGCATCCTTGGCGCCGTCCACGCGCGCCTTCACGAGGTCGGCGCCGGCGCTCGAGCCACGGCTGCCGAGCGTCGCGGCCGCGGCCTTCGCCGCGTCGGCCACGTTCGCCTTGTCGACTCCGCCGATGAGGCCGTCCGTCTTCGACGGGCCGTTGTCCTTGGCGGCCGGGTCGGCGAGCGGCTTGGCGACCGGCGGCTGGAGGACGTTCGCGTCACCGACGAGCGCCTTCTCGAGCTTCGCGACCGGGCCCAGGTTGCCGCTGTCGACCGAGCCGGTGAACCAGTAGCTCTGGCCGCCCTCGGTCGCCGTGATCCTGAACGTCGTGTCGTCCGGGATGAGGCCGCCCACCATCTTGCCGTTCTCGGCCTTGACCGTCTTGAGGCTGTAGGCCTTCTCGAGCTCCGAGAGCTGGGCCGAGCTGAGCGAGCCCGAGAGGGGGCTCTGGCCGAGGCCGCGGTCGAGCGTGTAGCTGCCGTCCGACTTGACCGTGAGCGTCTCCGTCGCGCCCGTCCACGAGTTCCGGGTCTGGATCTGGAGCTCGTCGAACGGCGCCTTGTCCTTCTTCGCCGGGTCGGGAGCGACCGGGTTGGCGTTCTTCTGGAGCGAGGTCTCGAGGGAGGTCATCTTCTTCAGGACCGGCTCGACCGGCTTCCAGATGATCGCGGCCTCCTCGTTCCCGTTCTGCGTCGCGTCCTCGATCGCCGCCTTGAAGTTGACGGCGCCGTTGATCGTCTTGCCCCCGTAGGTGATCGAGAACTCGGGCGAGCCGGGGACGAGGCCGGGCATGCTCGCGACGGGGTTCGCCTTCGCCATCTTGTCGAGGGCGTTCTCGAGCGACTTGAGCTGCGCCGCCGAGAGCTGGCCCTGGGCGTCGATCCTCACGAAGTGCGCCATGCCGCCGTCGGTCGTGATCGTGTACTTGCCGTCCTTGTCGACCGAGAAGGTGGTGCTCGGAGCCATGAGGGTCGCTTCGGTCGTACGGAACGTGACGCCGTCGAAGCCGTCGGCGTAGGCGCCACCTGCGACGAACAGGGAAAGAGCCGCCGCCGAAGCGATCTTGAAGAACGAGGACATTGCTTTCTCCTTCACGAGGGGCTGCGCGTGGGATCGGCGCCCCGACGGAGGAGAGGTTCGCAAAGGTCGCGCCGAGGGCGGCGCGATGGTCTAAGTCCTGGCGACGCACGGCCCGAGCGCGATGCGTCGCCTCGTTCGTCACGTTCCGCCCCTGGGAAACGAGACGGAAATGAGGCGCGTCTAACGCTTCTTGGTGGCGATGTGGATCGCGTGACCGAGGGCGTCCTCGGTCGCCTCCATGAGGGCCTCGGGGAAGGTCGGGTGCGCGTGGACCGTGAGGGCCAGGTCCTCGGCGCGGGCGCCCATCTCGATCGCCAGCGTCGCCTCGGCGATGAGGTCGCTCGCGCGCGCCCCGACGATCCCGACGCCGAGGAGGAGCCCGGACTTCTTGTCCGAGACCACCTTGACGAGGCCCTCGGTCGCGTCCTGGGCGAGCGCGCGGCCGAGGACGGAGAACGGGAACTTCCCGATCGCGACGTCCTTCCCCTTGGCGCGGGCGTCGGCCTCCGAGAGTCCGACGGTCGCGATCTCGGGGTCGGAGAAGATCGCGGCCGGCATCGCCTGGACGTCGAACGCCGAGGGCTCGCCGGCTATGACCTCGGCGGCGACGAGCCCCTGCTTCGAGGCGCGGTGGGCGAGGTAGGGCGCCCCGGTCAGGTCGCCGATCGCGTAGATCGAGGGGACGTTCGTCCTGCAGCGCTGATCGACGAGGACGTGCCCGCGCTTGTCCGTCGCGACGCCGGCGTCGGCGAGGCCCAGGTCCTCCGAGTTCGGACGGAAGCCGATCGCGGAGAGGACGCGGTCGCAGACGATCTCCTTCTTGCCCTCCTTCGTCTCGATCTCGAGGCGGGCCTCGGTCGCCGTCTCGCCGTAGCCCGAGGCCTTCGCCTCGACGTGGATCGAGACGCCCTTCGTCTCCTTGAGCTTGCGGCGGACCGGACGGACGAGGTCGGGGTCGGTCCCGGGGAGGATGTCGGGCAGCATCTCGACGATCGAGAGCTCCTCGGTCCCGAGCTTGAGGAGGGCGCAGCCGAGCTCGAGGCCGATGATCCCGCCGCCCACGATCGCGACCCGGCGCGGGATCTCGTCGAGCTCGAGGAACTCCTTCGACGTCCAGACGCGCGAGCCCTTGAGGAAGGGGAGCTCGATCGGGCGCGCCCCGGTCGCGAGGATGATCGCCTTCGCCTCGATCTCCTCCTTCTGGTCGCCCTCGACGTGGACGCGGTTCGGTCCGAGGAGGCGGCCGCGTCCCTTGACCGTCTCGACGCCGTTCGCCTTGAGGAGCGTCCCGATCCCCCCGGTCAGCTTCTTCACGATCTCCCGCTTCCACGCCTGGAGCTTCGGGAGGTCGAGGGCCGGGAGGGCGCCGGTGCCGATCCCGAACGCGGCCGAGCGCGCCGCCTCCTGCCTCAGCTCGGCGGCGTGGATCACGGCCTTGGAAGGGATGCACCCCCAGTTGAGGCACACGCCGCCGAACGTGGGGTTCTTCTCGACGACGAGGGTCTTCTTGCCGAGCTGGCCGAGGCGGATCGCGGCGACGTAGCCGCCGGGGCCTGAGCCGAGGACGACGGCATCGAACGAGCGGGCCATGTTCCCTCCGGGGAGGGCGGGGAAGATACCTCACCGCGGCGCGGCCTGCTCCGTCAGCGCGTCCTCGTCGAGGTCGTGGATGAGGAGGTAGACGGGCTGCCGGATCGTTCCCAGGATGGCGCGCGCCTCGTCCTTGCGGCCGAGGTCGATCAGGATGAGGGCCTTCTCGGCGAGCGCGCCCTGGCGCTGGAACTCGTCGCCGGCGGTCGACGACAGCGTCTCCGCGCGCTCGAGGGTCCCCTTCTGGTGCTTCCGGCGCGCGAGGTCGAGCTCGAGGAGCGGCCGCTCGAGCTCCGCCGCCTCTCCGATCTGGCGCTCGGCCTCCTCGAGCTCGCCGAGTGCGAGGGCGAGGCGCGCGAGGCGCGCGTGGTCCGGAGTGACCAGGCCGTCGCTCTTGCGCGTGATCTCGCGGGAACGTCGCCAGATGCTGGCCTTCCTCGCCGGATCCTTCTCCTGGAACGCGAGCGCGACGGCGATCTTCTCGTGCGACTCGCAGAGGTAGCGGAGCGAGTGGCGGGCGAGCGTGGTCTCCAGTCGATCCGAGTCCCCGAAGCCCCGGACGATCGGCCGGCCGTGCTCCTCGGCCTCGACCGTGCGCTCGAGCCACGACGAGAGATCCTTCATGTGGTTGGTGTTGAGGTTGTCGGTCGCGACCGCCATGAGGGCCATGCCGGCGAGCGGGGAGTTCGCGTAGGCCTCCTGCGCGGCGCGCGCGACGTCCTCGCGCGCGCTCATCTCCATCTCGATGCCCGAGAAGTCCTCGAGCCTCGACTCGATCCTCGCCGCGACGAAGATCGGATCCGGCGGGGAGGCCTCGCCGAGCCCGTCGACGATGTCCTGGGCCACGACCGCGTGCTTCCCCGTCAGCTCGGTCAGCCCGAGCCGGCGGTAGAGGAGCGGGACCACGAGCCCGTCGAGCCCGCCGCACACGCCGCGGCGCGCGACGGGGGCGCTCGCGCCGAGCTCGCGGTCGAGCGCCACGAGCTCGAGGTGCACGGCCTCGATGGCCCCGCGCGGCTCGGGGCCCCGGTCGGCGAGGTAGTCCTCGATCGTCGACGCGAGCGAGCTCACGGCCGCGAGCGCGTGCGACAGCTTGCGGGCCGCCGCGCTCCCCGGCTCGAGGGCCGCGAGCGCCTTCGCCGTGTCCCGCTCGACGAGCGCGGCGCGTGCCTTCGCGAGCGCGTCCTCGCGCGGCTTGCCGTGATCGGACCTCGGGGGAGGGGGAAGGGCGACGCTCGCGTCCGGGCGCGGCACGAGCGCGACGGCGCCCACGACGACGAGCACGGCCGCCACGCCGGAGGCGATGAGCGCGACGGGGCGACGCTTCGGCGCGGACGGAGCCTCGCCGAGAGCCTCGAGCTCGTCCGCGAGCGCGCCCGCGCTCGCGATCCGCCGCGCCGGGTCCGGCGCGAGCGCGCGGTCGACGAGCCGGTCGAGGGCCTCGGGGACGGGCGCGAGGTCGGAAGGGCGCTTGCGCTCCTGCTTGAGCGCCCTCATGACGTGCTCGGCGATCGTGCGACCGCCGTAGGGGCGTTCGCCGGTCGCGAGCTCGAAGAGGAGGGCGCCGAGCGAGAAGACGTCCGAGGTCGCGCGCGCGTCCTTGCCGTCCACCTGCTCGGGCGCCATGTAGCCGGGGGTGCCGACGGCGGTCCCCGTGGCGGTCAGCGTCGCGGCGCGCAGGTCGCGGGCGAGCCCGAAGTCCGCGATGCGCGCGTTTCCCTGCTCGTCGAAGAGGACGTTCTCGGGCTTCATGTCGCGATGGACGATCCCCGCGGCGTGGCATCGCTCGAGCGTGCGGGCGAGCGGCGCGACGAGCAGGGCGGCCTCGCGCCACGGGTAGCGCCCGCGCTCCGCGAGCCGGTCGCGCAGCGAGCCGCCCGGGAGGAGGTCCATCGCGTACCACGCGCGTCCGTCGACGAGGCCGGTCTCGTGGACGGTCACGACGCCCTTCCCCGCGACGCGCGCCAGAGCTTCGGCCTCGCGGCGGAAGCGCTCGATCGCCTCGCCGGACGCGGGCCCGTCGAGGACCTTGAGCGCGCGGACGGCGCCCGTGGCGCGGTGGCGGGCGCGGTGGACGGTCCCCATGGCGCCGCGGCCGAGCACGTCCTCGAGGTCGTACGGTCCGAGCGCGCGCATGCCCGCGTTCGAGGATAGCGCGACCTCCTCGCCGCCGCCGCGCGAGGCGACGGCTCAGCGTCGTCCGAGCCGCTCCTCGATCACCCCGCGGTCGACGTCGTGGATGAGCCTCCACACCTCGCCTTCCGGCATGTCGGCGACGGCCGAGCGCGCCTCGCCCTTCGCGCCGAGGTCGAGCTCCGCGAGCGCCACGATCGCGAGGGAGGCCGCGATCTGGTCGTTGAGCCACTTCTTCCGCTCGTCGCCGCGGAGGGCGAGCTCCTCGAGGTCGTGGACGTGTGCCCTCGCCTGGTCGATCGCGCCCTTCGCGTCGCCGCGGCGGCGCGCGAGGTCGGCGCGCAGGAGGGGCCGTTCCTCCTCGGGGGCCTTCTCGAGCTCCCGGAGGGCCTCGTCGAAGTCGCGGAGGAGGAGGTCGAACCGCGCGATCTCGGCCCAGTCGGTCCCGAGGACCTCGCCCGTCTCGAGGCTCGCGGCGCGGGCGCGGAGCCAGAGGTCCGTCCGCTCGCGCCGGTCACGGCGCCCGACGTAGCTCGCGAGCTCCTCGTGCGTCGAGCGGAGCTCTTCGAGCACTCTCCTGACCATCATGCCGCGGCTCGACTCGGCGTCGCTCGCGAGGCCGCGCGCTCTCTTCTCCGCGTCGAGGACGCGTTCGAACCAGACGTCGAGATCGGCCGACCTGTCGATCGACACGTGCCAGCTCACGGTCGAGACGAAGCACGCGCCGAGGAGCGGCTCGGTCTCCCAGACGTCGCGCGCGGCGAGGAGGATCTGCTCGCGCACGCCCGGCTCGAAGACGTCGCGGCGGTGGCCTTCCTTCGCCCTCTCCTCCTTCTCGTGGACCACGATGAGGGCCGCGGCGGCGACGGGGTCGAGAGGGTCGGCCTTGCCGAGCGCGGGGATCGCCGCCGCCACCGTCTCGAACCGCTGCTGGCCGACCTCCTTGGCGCCGAAGCGATCCTGGAGGAGGCGGAGGGCGACGGCGTCGAGCGCGCTCGACATGCCGCGGCGCACGACGGCTCCGCCGAGCGCCTTCTCGGCCGCGTCGAGGAGCACCCACGCGCGCCCGATCGCGCCGTTCGGCTCCCCCTTGCCCTCGTCCATGTAGAGGGTGAGGCTCGACGCGAGCGCCGCGACTCCCTCGAGCGCGCGCTCGAGGCGGCGCGCCACCTCGGGCGCGTCACCCCGGAGCGCGGCGAGCGCGTCGCCGGAGCGTCGCGCCCGGAGCGCCTCGCGCGCGCGGTCGAGCGCGCGGTCGCGGGCGCTCGACTCCACCGGGGCGACGCCGGCCTTGACGGGGACGCCGCCGCCGCCGCCCCGACGGGCGAGGAGCGCGGTCATGGCCACGACCGCGACCGCGGCGACGAGGGTCAGGGCCGCGATGTGCGAGAGGCGGAGCGAGGAGCCCCCGCCCCCGTCGAGGACCCACTCGAGCTCCTGGGCGAAGGCGGCGGCGCTCGGCGTCCGGTTCGCCACCTTGGGCGCCAGGGCGCGCGCGATGACGCCCTCGAGCTCCGGGGGAACGGAGGCGAGCTCGTCCACCCTCTGCCGCTCCTCCTTGAGCGCCTTCATGACGTGCTCGGCGGGCGATCGTCCGGAGTAGGGGCGCTCGCCCGTCACGAGCTCGAAGAGGACGACCCCGAGCGCGAAGACGTCCGAGGCCGGACTGGCGCGCTTCCCGTCCACCTGCTCCGGGGCCATGTAGCCCGGAGTGCCGATCACGGTCCCGCTCACGGTGAGGCGGGCGTCCTCGAGGTCGCGCGCGAGCCCGAAGTCGGCGAGCCGCGCGTTCCCCTGGTCGTCGAAGAGGATGTTCGCCGGCTTCACGTCCCTGTGGATGATCCCGGCGGCGTGACAGCGCTCGAGCGTCCGGGCGAGCGACGCGACGAGCAGGGCGGCCTCGCGCCACGGGTATCGGCCGCGCGCGCGGAGCTGGTCCGCGAGCGAGCCTCCCGGCAGGAGGTCCATGACGATCCAGGCGCGACCGCCCTCGCGGCCGGTCTCGTGGACGGGCACGATGCCCGCGCCTCCGACGCGCGCGAGGGCCTCGGCCTCGCGTCGGAACCGCGCGACGGCCTCGCCGGAGGTGGCGCCCTCGATGAACTTCACGGCCCGCACGGCGCCCGTCGCGCGATGGCGGGCGCGGTAGACGGCGCCCATCCCGCCGCGTCCGAGCTCTCCCTCCAGGTCGTAGGCCCCGAAAGACTCCATGCGCGTGTCGAGGTTAGCTCACTCGACGGGGAGGCGCCTTCCCGAGGATCGTGGGACGGATGGGGCAACTCGTCCCACGGTCGTTGGGCCCCGCGCCCCTTCCGCGTCGGCGCTCGTTTTGCGTATGTTCCAGGCATGGAGAGCGCGACCGAGCTCGAGGCCCCGCGCCGCGAGGCCAAGAGGAAGGAGCTCGTGGACCAGATCCCGGGCTGGTACAGCCCCTGGGTCCACCTCGCCTTCCCGACCCTGGTCGGCCTGACCCTCATCGGCCTCGCGATCTCGCAGCTCCGCGAGCCGACCTGGCTCCAGCTCCTCTTCCTCCCCGCGATCCTCATCGTGAGCAACGCGACCGAGTGGAGGCTCCACCGCGACATCCTCCACAAGCGGACGCGCCCCTTCGAGCTCATCTTCGATCGCCACACTCCCGAGCACCACGCCGTCTACGTCTGCGACGACATGGCGATCCGCTCGACGAAGGAGTTCCGCCTCGTCCTCATCCCCGCCTACGGGATCCTGACGGTCTTCTTCGGCACGAGCCCGATCACGCTCGCGCTCTACTGCCTCGGGCAGTGGAACCTCGCCTGCCTTTTCGTCGTCGCGACCATGAGCTACGTCGTCTCCTACGAGTGGTTCCACCTCTCCTACCACATGCCGCCCGACAGCTTCGTCGGGAGGCGCTGGCTCGTCCGCGTCCTCCGGCGCCACCACGCGACGCACCACCGGCCCGAGCTCATGCAGAAGTGGAACTTCAACGTCACGCTCCCGCTCTGGGACCTCGTGCGGGGCACGATCTACCGCGGGGCCTAAGTGGAACGGCACGATTCGGCGTGGTCGTGTCTTTGTCGGCCTGGACTTCGTCCAGAAGAAGAACCGGTTAAACGCTGAGGACGCGGAGCGCCAGGGCAGAGGAACGCAGAGGCGCCTCCGCATTCCTCCGCCCCGGCGCTCCGCGTCCTCAGCGTTTCATTCTCCGTCCGAGAGAGCAGGCACCGCTCCGAATCACGCCTTCTCATTTAGGCTGCGGGCTTGATAGCCACAGAGGGCACAGAGATCACGGAGTTTCCTCGGTGTCCTCGGTGATCTCTGTGGCCATTTTGGGATCACGTCAACGGGTCGACCTCGGGTCGTCGAGCCCATGCTCATGGGGCTCCTGGCGCTCGCGCCCCTGTTCCTCGTCGACGTGGTCGCGCGCACGCTCGTGGCGGCGCGAGTCTCCCGGGCGAGGACGGCGACGTGAAGAAGCGTCGCGATCGATGTGAGGATCCTCGGCGGGCGCGAGGCGCTCGTCGCTCACGCCCACGGCGCCACGCGGTGCTCCTACTGCCACGAGGTCGTCACCGGGAGCGAGCCCGACCTCATCGCGTGCGGCAAGTGCTCCACGGTCTTGCACGAGGGCTGCTGGGGAGAGCTCGGCCGCTGCCCCGTCATGGGCTGCGGAGGCGCGGTGCCCGAGAGGGCGCGCACGAGCTGAGTTGCGGGAACGCTCGAACGCTCCGCGGCTCGAGGCGGCCTCTCTCCCGCGTCGAGCGCGAGCGACGCGGCTCTCCTCGCGCCCGGTCCCGCCTGGAACGCGATTCATCTCGCGTGATGCGCGAGTCGACTCTCGACGAGCGGGATCCACGCGGGATGAAACGCGATTCATCGCGCGACCGACGCGATCGACGTGGGACGAAACGCGATTCATCCCGGATCGAACACGTTCGTTGCGGGATGAAAGGCGATTCATCACGCGACCGACGCGATCCACGCGGGATGAAACGCGATTCATCCCGCAAGGAACGCGTTCTTTGCGGGATGAAGGGCGATTCATCACGCGTCCGACCGGTTCTTGGCGGCTTCGAACGCGGTCCAAGCCGCCTCGAACGCGTTTCACGTCGGTGGAGACGCGATCCACCTCGCCTTCGACGCGCTCGATGCGGCCTCGATCGCGATTCATCCCGCGTGAGGCGCGCTGGTCGTGGCCTCGAGCGCGACTCGGCTCGCGACAAACGCGATCCATCGGGCGTCGATCGCGTTCGAGCCGGGATGAGTCGCGCGTCACTCCGCGGCGATCGCGTTCGTCGGGCCGTCGAACGCGATGCGTCTCACCTGGGTCGCGGCGGTCGCCGAACCTCAGACGGCCCTTGCGAGTGCGCCCTTCTTGCGTCTGGCGACGGCCAGGAAGATCGCCTCGTGGGTCGCGGGCGAGGCGAGCTCGACCACGCCGCCCGGCTCGCCGAACGCGGCCACCGCCTCGCGCAACGCCTCGCGCACCGAGAGCGCGAGCATGAGGGGCGGCTCGCCCACGGCCTTGCTGCCGTGGATCGTGTTCTTCTGCGCCGCGTCCGGGAGGAGCGCGACGCGGAAGTCGGCCGGCGCGTCGGAGATCGCCGGGATCTGGTAAGTGCTCGCGGAGTGCGTCGTGAGACGGCCCTTCTCGTCCCACTTGAGCTCCTCGCCCGTGAGCCAGCCCATGCCCTGCACGAAGCCGCCCTCGACCTGGCCGCGGTCGATCGCGGGGTTCAGCGAGTCACCCACGTCATGGAGGATGTCGACGCGCCGGACGCGCTTCATGCCGGTGAAGCCGTCCACCTCGACCTCGGTCACCGCGGCGCCGAAGGCGTAGTAGTGGAAGGGGCGCCCGCGGCCCTTCTCGCGGTCGTAGTGGATCCCGGGCGTCGCGTAGAAGCCCGTCGTCGAGAGGCTCACGCGGTCGAGGTAGGCCTGAGCGACGACCTTCTCCCAGGTGTCGGCCGAGAGGGCGACTCCGAGCTTCTTCGCGACCGGCTCGAGGCGCTCGCGGAGCGTGCGGCAGGCGTTCGCGACGGCGAAGCCGTTCAGGTCGGCCGTCGCCGAGGCGGCGCTCGCGGACGTGTTCGGGACCTTGTCCGTCGCCGTCTTCATCATCCGGATGCGAGCGGCCGGGACCCCGAGCTCACGCATGGCGACCCCGAGGATCTTGGTCGAGACGCCCTGGCCCATCTCGGTGCCGCCGGGGTTCACCTGCACCGATCCATCGGCATAGATGTGGACGAGCGCCCCCGCCTGGTTCAGGAACGTCGTCGTGAACGAGATCCCGAACTTGACGGGCGTGATCGCGATCCCGCGCTTCACGTGCGGGCTCGCCTCGTTCCAGCGGGCGACCTCGCCGCGGCGGGCCTCGAAGCCGCTCGTCTTCTTGAGCTCGGCCCAGATCCGCTCGATGCGGTTCTCCTCGACGACCTCGCCGTAGTGGGTCGTCGCGCTCTCGCCTGCCCCCCGGTAGAAGTTCCGCTCGCGGACCACGTCCGCGGGGATCCCGAGCGTGCGGGCGACGCGGTCGAGGATCTCCTCGATCACGAGCATGCCCTGGGGGCCGCCGAAGCCGCGGAAGGCCGTGTTCGATGCGACGTGCGTCTTCGCGACGCGCCCGGTGAACTGGACGGCCGGGATGTAATAGGCGTTGTCGAGGTGGAAGAGCGCGCGGTCGAGGATCGCGCCCGAGAGGTCGAGCGACCACCCACCGTTCGAGGTGAGCGTCACGACCGCGGCCTCGAGGCGCCCCTCGGGGTCGAAGCCGACCTCGAAGCGCGCGTGGAAGGGGTGGCGTTTCCCGGTGAGCTTCATGTCGAGGTCGCGGTCCCACATGCAGCGGACGGGCCGACCGGTCCTCCAGGCGGCGAGGGCGACGAGCGCGGAGGAGGCGTTCGCCTGCGTCTCCTTGCCGCCGAAGCCGCCGCCCATGCGGGGCGACTCGACCGTGACCTTGTTCCTGGGGAGGGCGAGGACGTGGGCCACCGTCGTCTGGATCTCGGACGGGTGCTGGGTGGACGAGACGACGTGGACGTCGCCGTCGTCGCCGCGCTCGGCCCAGGCGGAGTGGGCCTCGAGGTAGAAGTGCTCCTGGCCTCCCATCTCGACCTCGCCGGTCACGCGGTGCGCGCTCTCCTCGAGGGCGCGCGTCGCGTCGCCGCGGCGGATGACGTGCGGGTCGGTGTGGAAGCTCGAGCGCGCGATCGCGTCCTGGATCGTGAGGACCGGCGTCAGCGGCTCGTAGTCGACCTCGACCCTGGCCGCGGCCTCGCGGCATCGCTCGATCGTGTCGCCGACGACGAGGGCGACGACCTGGCCGTGGAAGAGGACCTCGTCGCGAGCGAGGAGCGGCTCGTCGTGCTTCACGACTCCCACGTCGTTCTTTCCCGGCACGTCCTCGGCGAGGAGCACGGCGGCGATCCCGGGCATCGACCGGGCAGCCGTCGCGTCGCGCCTCGTGATCCGCGCGTGGGCGTGCGGGGCGCAGACGGGCCAGACCTCGAGCATGGGCCGCTTCTGGGCCTCGTCGAAGACGTACTGCGCGGTCCCGCTCACGTGCCCCGTGGCGCTCTCGTGGCGGAGCGCCTTGCTCGCCTCCGGCTCCTCGGTCTTGGTGCCGCGCACGAAGCCGAGCGGGAGGTCGATCGCCTCGCTCCGGGCGCCCTCGAAGAACTTCTCGAACAGGGCGGGCACGAGAGCCCGGCGATACGACGCGGACCCGCGCGCGTCGGAGATCGGCGTGAACTCCGCCTCGAGGATCGGGAGGACGCCGTCGATCGTGCCGCGCGTCCAGGGCTTGCCGAGGAGGAACTCCTCCGCCTTGCGGGCGCGGACCGTCATGGGCGCGACGCCGCCGTAGGCGAGGCGCGCGCGCTCGATGCCGCCCTCGGGGTCGAGGTCGATCGCGAAGCCCGCGGCGACGATCGCGATGTCGAGCTCGCGCCGCTTGCTCACCTTGAAGGAGTCGTTCAACCGGTTCGCCGGGGCGTCCGGGATGATGATGGTCTCGAGGATCTCGTCCGGGCGGAGGGCCGTCTTCCGGTAGCCCTGGAGGAAGTCGTCGAGCGCGATCGTCCGCGTGCCGGATCGCGAGGACAGGACGACGTGAGCCCCGAGCGCGAGGAGGACGGGCGCCATGTCGCCGATCGGCGAGGCCGTGACGAGGTTGCCGGCGAGCGTCGCGCGGTTGCGGATCTGCCGCGAGGCGAAGACCGTGAGCATCTTCTGGATCGCGGGGATCGCGCCTGCCAGCGCCTCTTCCAGGGCGGTGAGCGTCGCGGCTCCGCCGACGTGCCAGGCCTGCCCGACTCTCCTGATGACCCGGAGCTCGTCCACGGCCTCGGTCGAGATGAGGAGCGGGAAGCGCCGGAACTTCTTCGTGATGTCGACGCCGATCTCGGTCGCGCCGGCGACGAGGACGGCGTCCTGGTGCTGCCCGCGAAGCTCGAGGAGCTCGGCGCGCGTCCTCGGCCGGAGGAAGCGCGCGCCCGCGCTCTCGTAGTCGAGCGTCTCCTCCGTGGGGAAGCGGGCCGCCTGGAGCTGAGCCGTGAAGCGGTCCTGGGGGGCTCGCTTGCCGCAGGCGTCGAGCATGGCGTCGCGGATCGGCCGGTAGCCGGTGCAGCGGCAGAGGTTGCCGCAGAGCTGGTCGGCGATCGCCGGCGCCTTCTCGATGTCGCGGTAGAAGCCCTCGAACATCGACATGACGAAGCCCGGCGTGCAGTAGCCGCACTGCGAGCCGTAGTGATCCACCATGGCCGCCGGGACCGGGTGCTCGTCGAGCCCTTCGACCGTCACGAGCTCGCGGCCCGCGACCATGGGGAGGAGCGCGATGCACGAGTTCACCGCCCGGAACGTCGGGCGCCCGTGAGCGTCCCGCTCGACGAGCGCCACCGTGCAGGCGCCGCAGTCACCCTCGCTGCAGCCCTGCTTCGTGCCGGTGAAGCCGATCGAGCGCAGGTAGTCGGCGAGCGTCGTGTTGGGCGAGACGCCCGCGACGCGCACGTCTTGTCCGTTGAGAGTGAAAGAGAGCTCGGTGGCCATGCCTCACCTGGGCATGAGGCTACGGCCCGGCGGCCCGCGAGATCAAGAGGAGACGGGGCAGCCGATCGGGACGACCTCGACCTCGCCCGTGTATTCGCGCGCCGCGGCGAAGCCCTTCTTCTCGGCGGCGAACGTCACCGTCTTCACGGCGCGGACGCAGACTCCGAGCGGCTTCCCGGTGTCGCAGTCGAGGCCGCTCGGGACGTCAACGGCAAGGACCGGGTAGATGTCGTTGTTCATGGCCTGGATGAGACCGCGGTAGGGCTCACGAACCTCCTCCGACACGCCGGTCCCGAGAAGAGCGTCGGCGACGATCGCAGGACTCGATCGCGAGATGACGGGCCAGAGGGCCTTGCCGTCGAGCGCGACCTCGATCGGGAGCTTCATCTTCTCGACGATCGTGAGGTTGATCCCGGTGTCGCTCGCGCGATCGTACGCGGCAGGCGCAGCGGTCAGGACGACCAGGGGATTCCCCTCGGCGAGCGCGAGGTGGCGGGCGAGGACGAGGCCGTCGCCGCCGTTCCCGCCCTTTCCGCAGACAATGACGACGGGAGAGCTGCGCTCGAATCCGGCCTCGAGAAGTGCATCGATCGTCGCGCGCGCGAGCCCGGCGCCCGCGTTCTCCATGAGGAGGAGCGTCGGGATCCCGTAGACCTCGAGGGCGCGCCGATCGACGGCGCGCACCTCATCCCTCGAGAGAGCCCTCACCGCTCGCCGCGGTAGTGCTTGGACGCGCGCTCGAGGACGCCCTTGTCGTCCTCGGAGAGGCCTCCCATGCCCTTCTCGTGGAGCTTGCGAAGCACGTCGTCGAGCTCGGCCTCGAGCGCGCTCGTCGTCTTCACGGGCGCGGGGGGCAGCGGCGAGGAGCGCCTCGTCACGCGCACGGCCGGGGTGCGAGCGGGGATCCTCTGGAGGATCGCGTCGAGCTTGTCCCCGAGCTTGTGCCAGCCGAAGCCGAACGCGGCGCCCGCGACGTAGCAGCCCGCGGCGACGCGGCCCGACTCGCCCGCCTGCGCGACGATCGCGAGGTCGGTGCCGACCATGACGATGACGCCGAGCCAGATCGGGACCTCGTAGAGGAGGTAGAGGAGGATCTTGTCGCCCGGGTGGTAGCTCGCGTAGACGACGAGGACCGCCATCGCCGCGCCGCTCGCTCCGAGCATGGGGGCCGCGCGGATCGCGGGCTGATAGTAGGCGAAGGCCACGTAGAGGAGCGACGAGAACAGCGCGGCCCCGAGGTAGAAGCGGAGGAAGCGCCAGGGCCCGTAGAGGAACTCGAGGTGCCGTCCCGCGACCCAGAGGATGTACATGTTGACGATGAGCTGGAACGGGTTCTCGTGGACGAAGGCGTAGGTGAGGAGCTGCCAGATGCGGTGGCCGCTCGTCACCTCGTAGGGCACCAGCGCGAGGAGGTTGAAGAGCTCCCGGTTCCCGACGCTCGAGCGCGCGCCGAGGAAGGTCGCGAGGAACACGACGACGTTCGCGATGACGATCCACTGGACCGCGCGGGTCCAGCTCTGGTCGGGATAGCCGTCCCGCTTCGCGTAGTCGCGGTTCTCGTACGTCATGACGGGCTCAAGGATAATGGCTCGGAGCCGCTTGTTCTAGGCGGAGCGCTCTCCCTCCCCCCGCGGAGCGGGGGGAGGGTCGGGGTGGGGGGCTC
>Ga0070738_10004163_pt1 | contig 17789 bp, 16 predicted proteins | sample Coa_R2_2_FD_66446 | JGI IMG/M metagenome (GOLD analysis project Ga0070738, IMG submission 66446) | Surface soil microbial communities from Centralia Pennsylvania, which are recovering from an underground coalmine fire - Coalmine... | ecosystem: Environmental > Terrestrial > Soil > Unclassified ...
TCGGCATAATTGTGCCGTTCGGGTTTGAGCACACTATCGTAGGATTGAAACAATTCAAATCCTGCAATTCCTCTGGGTAGATTAGTTCGAATGCAACGAGACGCTTACCATCCAGTTCTCAGTCTGCGATTCATGGCGGTTGTGGCTCTTATGGGGAAGCGCCGATTCATCAGCGTGTTTGCCGTGGCCGCTTTGCTGGGTATTTCAGCGAATCCAGACGTTGCTGCCAGCCGTAAAGATGTTGATCTTCAAGTCGGCGTTGTGCAGCGGTTTGGCAGTAAACCAACGGATGCACTGCTGCTCCAGGCGGCTTCCGGCGATCGCTTAACGTTTCGCTTCGAGACTGATGGTAAAGCCCAAACCGTAACCGCAACCACCGCTAAACTGGATGTTGTCGCGCAACCGTTGCCCGCGCCCCAGCGGGAGGAACGCGTTGTGTTCAGCACGCACCGCAGCTTTGAGAGTGCGGAAGACGATGCCAACCGCTGGCAGGCGCAAGGCATTCCGGTGGAACTGGCTCAGCCGGAGCGTTGGCAGGTGTGGGCAAAGCGAGATACCTATAACAGTCCGCTCCTGCGTCGGCTATTGCTCCAAAGCTTACAAGAGCGCGGCATTCAAACGGCTTACATTGACACGCAGGTTCTGACCAAACAGTGGCGGGCCTCGCTGGTAGTCAACGGCTATCGCTATACGCGCGATCGCATCACGATTACATCGGGACAGAGTGTGATTCAGATCACTCAGACGGGCGGCGACAAAATCCGCAATCTCTATGCCGGTAGTCTGAGGCTACAGCCCAATGCCTACGGCACCTATACCCTCGTTAACCAGGTTCCCCTCGAAACCTACCTGCGTGGCGTCGTTCCCTACGAGATTGGCACCTGGGCGGTGCAGCCTGTGCTAGAAGTGCAGGCAATTTTGGCCCGCACCTACGCACTGCGAAACCTCCGGCGGTTCGCGATCGACGACTATCAAATTTGCGCCGATACCCAGTGCCAGGTCTACAACGGGTTGACCGGGGTGAACCCAACCACGGATCGCGCGATCGCCGCTACACGTGGAGAGGTTTTGACCTATCACAATGAATTGGTCGATGCCGTATATTCCTCCGCCACGGGCGGGATCACAGCACCCTTTAACGATGTCTGGTCAGGCGTCGATCGCCCCTATCTGCGCGCCGTGATTGATTCGGTCGGCACGCCCTGGGATTTGGCCCATCGCAGTCTGGCAGACGAGCAAAATTTCCGTCGCTTTATCAGCCAAACGCAAGGATTTAACGAAGCGGGTGGTGAGATGTTTCGCTGGCGGGTCGAGAGCCGCCTGGACGATCTGAACCGCGACCTGCGCCGCTACCTCACGATGACGAAAAGCCCCCTGGCTGGCTTTAAAACGATCCAGAAATTAGCGATCACGCAGCGATCGCCAGCGGGGCGCGTGTTGAAATTAGCAGTCACGACCGACCGGGGCACGATCGAGCTCGAAAAAGACAACATTTTGGTGGCGTTTTATGCGCCTAACAGCACCTTGTTTTATCTGGATCCGCTTTATGGTGCGAATCGAGTGCTGCAAGGCTATGCGTTTGTCGGTGGTGGACTGGGGCATGGTGTGGGACTCAGCCAGACCGGCACCTACCATCTGGGTAAGCTGGGCTGGTCAAGCGATCGCATCCTCAGCTTCTACTTCCCCGGCACCCAGTTAAAACCAATGGATACCACGATCACCCTCTGGCGCGGCGATCGCAGCGAGAAGAATGGTGGGTGAGGCTCCAGCCAGCCAATCGATCATTTGCACTTGCATCTCCTACGCGGTGCGATCGCCCTGGACAGGAACCTGAGGACGATCGGGAGTCAACGCCCACGCTGGTCAACGCTCCAACTTACCCCAGCCAAACGTGGACAGCGGCGATCAATCACCAATTCATACAAAAATGGGCACTCCCTGCATACCTGTGATCGAACAGACTCTGCACAAAGCAACCCTAATTAATGATGTATTCGATAGAGCTACCAACAAGAGGTAAAGAGACGAATAAACTCGCCCTCCACCTCTTGATTGGCAATTAATACAGTTCTTCTTCTTGGTGAGTGAGGATGGTAACGTCTGACGTGGGGTAAGCAACACACGTAAGCACATAACCAGCTTCAATCTGATCGTCATCCAGGAAGGACTGGTCAGACTGGTCAACCGTACCTTCCTTAAGCTTGCCAGCGCATGTGGAACAAGCGCCTGCGCGGCAGGAGTAAGGCAGATCGATTCCCTGCTCTTCAGCAGCGTCGAGAATATACTCGTCGTCAGGAACCTCAATTGTCGTATTCAGCCCTTCGGCCTCGTTTACTAACGTGACCTTAAAAGTTGCCATGCAGTGGTCCTCTCAAATAATGGAAACAGCACTCTAAGCTTACTGGAAGCTGGCTCTGTAGCTCTAGATAGATAAAGTCTGCTTCCTGAATCAGCTTTACTTTTGATACTACGGGAAAACAACGGGTTTAGAAACGCCAATCTATCAGTGGGGTGAATGGTATTCGTAATAAAAGTGCCAAATCCAATCTAGTTAGCTTATACAACCGCGTGTAGTATGCCGCCTTATTTTCGGTAGAACAAGCGTCCGGTCAGGGATTTAGCCTGGTTGCATCAGGACGCAGCAACAATTGAGCGTTGCTGATCGCTTCAATCACGATCGACCATCCTACGTTTCACAGGCGTGATCGCCAGCAACCGAACCACACCTGCATCATCAATCATCTACTGTTATTGGATAGTCAGATCACTAAGGGCAGACCTCTCATGACCAGATTCGCTTCGTTGTCGCGGCCCCTTCAGGTGGGTTTGGTGGGCACAGGCTACGCGGCTAAACTGCGTGCGCAGGCCCTCCAAGCGGAACCACGCGCCACGCTGGTTGCTGTCGCTGGACACACGATCGAAACGACTCAAGCATTCAGTCAGGCGTTCGAAGCTGAGGCGATCGCGGCCTGGATGGAACTGGTACAGCGGCCAGCGCTCGACCTCATCATCATTGCGACGGTCAATCGCGATCATGGCGCGATCGTCCGCGCTGCGCTGGCAGCAGGCAAACACGTGGTTGTGGAATATCCGCTGACGCTTGATGTATCGGAAGCCGCCGATCTCATCGCCCTGGCCAACAAGCAGCATTTACTGCTGCACGTCGAGCACATTGAACTGTTGGGCAATATGCATCAAGCCCTCAAGACCGCGCTACCGGCGATCAGCAGCCCCCGTTATGCCCGTTATGCCACCCTCAAACCCGAACGACCGGCTCCCCAACGCTGGACCTATCACCCTGATTTGTTTGGCTTTCCGCTGATCGGTGCGCTGTCGCGATTGCATCGGCTGATTGATCTATTTGGTGCCGTAACGACGGTTAACTGCCAAACCCAATTAAGCGATCGGAACCAGCGCGATCGAAACCAGCGCGATCAGAGCCAGCGCGATCAGAGCAACGCGGCTGATCCCCACTACACGACCTGTTACTGCACGGCCCAGCTCCAATTTCAGTCGGGAGTGCTGGCCGAGGTAATTTACGCCAAAGGGGAAGCGGTCTGGCAACCGGAGCGCAAGATGGCGGTGCATGGTGAGACCGGAGCGTTGATCTTCGATGGCGACCAGGGCCTGCTGGTGCAACCACAGACTAGCCAACCGATCGCGCTGGGCAGTCGGCACGGCCTGTTTGCTAAAGACACCGCGCTCGTGCTGGATCACTTGCTGGACGGCACGCCGCTCTACGTCACACCAGCGGCCAGTGTGTATACGCTAACCGTAGCTGATGCAGCGCGACGATCGGCTGCAACTGGACAGACCGTAGTTTTAAACTGACCGTCGCGCTATTCGGATCGATCGCGGTTTGATTTATTGGCGATTAAACGCTTTGGTCATCCCCTGGGTATAGGGCAGCAGCAGAATTTGTTGTTGAGAGTCCACATGGTTCAAAATCTCATTCACAAGACATTCATTTCCCACCGCTATCATCTTCCAGGGAACCCCAACGCTCTCCAGCACCATAACGCATAGCGCCACTAGCTCTTGTTCAACAACGTTCAAATTTCCTTGCAGCACACAAAGCCACAGATACGCCTGGAACATGCTTAAATCCCGCAAGGTAGAGTGCTTCACAGCTGGATGATCCAGTCTACCGCGACGACTGTAATGACTTCGAAAAGACTGACACAGGCGATCGTAGACTGTGGTTGAAATATCGGACACCATTGGCAACATTTGCTCCACCAGAATGAAGGCAGGTGAATCAAGTTCGCACGCCGCAGCGGTCGCACAAATTCGCTGCCAGGGTAACGCCACTTGCTCCTCAAGAAATTTGAAATAGGGCCTGATCAAAACCTGCTCTACCAGCGTTAATTGCTCAAACAGTAGGGCATTGCTGAAGTTAATTTGGGTCGTGATAAAGCCCAGCGTGCGCCAATCTTTAGATATCTGATGCTGCTCCTGGAACTCTAGTAACAGCGGTTCCAATGTCACGGCTAACTTGTCAATGCTGGGCAGCCCCCAGGCTGCCAGCGATGAATCGCCAAAGGTTTCCAGTAAAACATCTCTCGAAGACATTGCAACGGACGGCGACTCTTGATAGATCTCCAGAATTTTGAGATAAATACGACTGGCAAATTTCGCTAAGCGACTCGCTTCACGTAAATCTAAAATTTCGGGCAGGGGATTGTAGAGATTTTTGGTTTGGATGGCAGCAAGGCTGCAACTTTGTTCAACTAAATGTTTGTGCAGTTTGGCCACCGTTTGAGCACGGCCATTGGAGGAGGATGCGTCACGCAATGCATTCCGCGCGGCGGAATCGGTACCGATCGATAGAGGAGAAAGATCTGGAAGATACCGATCGGCCCAAATATGAATTAAACGCTCAACTGTAGGAGTTTGGGAAAGCTGAGAACTCACGAGCATAAATCTCTTGCCCTTTGCGCTAGACCAATAAATTGTGAAAATTTCCATTGAAATGCAGGCAAATCCAAATTATCAAACCGATTGAATCGCCAACGATCGACTCATTTCGGTTGGCTAATTTGCCCGTTTCAATTGCCGATTGAAAGCTAAATACTGGCAGAGACCCGTTTTAAGCACTGAATGCCCTGTGCTGGCACGCGCAGTCATCCCAAATTCGTTCTACAAGGTGCGATACTTGGGGACATAATTGCGCATAGTCACACCTTAAGTGCTTTGGGTGTCGATTAAGGTAAAGAACTCAAGAAGAGCCGTTTTTCTACCGTGACAGTTAGACAAAGTTTTGCTGCCGTAAGTTAATAGAAGCCTCAGAAAATAGCACTACAGATGACCGTTTGTAGGGCGTACGGCCAACCGTGAACCGAATTTAGCGAATTGGTAAGTAGGTGGGTCTAATTAAATATAAAACCTGCGTAGGTTGGTTTGAGGCACGAAGCCCAACGCCTGCATGGGTTACGCTGTCGCTAACCCATCCTACATTTGATTCCACCTCCCTACTTATCAGAGAATGAGGGCAACCGTTGCACGTTAATTCATTCCTATGCCTGAGCCGTGCCGGATCCAGATCTCATCGCGACATATAGCGCGGGTTTCATAATCGCGTTAGGGGTTTCGAGAAACCGAGCCAGCACGATAAGATGAAAGATCTAGCACTGGCGCGAACGCACGTCTGTCGCACTTGTCAGCCTTTCCTCACACTCGCCACCCTTACGCTAATTTCCAAGTCAATGAAGCACACCCTCTCTGTTTTGGTTGAAGACGAAGCGGGAGTCCTCACCCGCATTGCTGGCCTGTTTGCCCGTCGTGGATTTAACATCGAAAGCCTCGCCGTTGGGCCGGCTGAGCAAATGGGCATTTCGCGTATCACGATGGTTGTACCGGGAGACGATCGCGATATTGAGCAGTTGACCAAGCAGCTTTACAAGCTGATTAACGTGCTCAAAGTGCAAGACATCACGGAAGTCCCGTGTGTTGAACGGGAGCTGATGCTGATGAAGGTTAGCGCGACAAGCTCTACACGCTCAGAGATTGTGGAGCTGGCGCAGATTTTTCGGGCGCGCGTGGTCGATGTGGCAGAAGACTCCCTCACGCTGGAAGTGGTCGGTGATCCCGGCAAGATGGTTGCGATCGTGCAGGTGCTGAACAAATTCGGCATTCGTGAAATCGCGCGTACCGGGAAAATTGCCCTGATGCGCGAGTCAGGAGTCAACACAGAATACCTGAAGTCGCTGGAAGCAAAGGTCTAAGGCCGTTTCCAGAAAAATTTATATCCACAAATCGTAGGGACTTGGCATTCGGGCGAAGACTGTTGCGCTGACCCAGAAATTATCAGCCGAATGCTAAGCCCGTACAGTGGTAATTGCTTTGTCAGAAATCTCCTAAAGCATTGCCTGGGTGAGGTTGCGTTTATAGTCGTAGCCATGACCATCAGGCAACGTCACGAAGCTGATGCATCCAGGCGGAGAGATCCGCAAAGGCGCGATCGCGGTACAGGCCGTAACGCTCCTGCTTGTTGCGAATGCGTTTGGGGAGTTCCGGTAAGATCCCAAAGTTGGGCGGCATGGGCTGGAAGTGCTTGGGCGCTGCCGAACTGATGAACTCAAACAGCGCCCCCATCATCGTCGTCATGGGCGGGGCGATCGGCGCTTGTCCCCGAGCGATGCGTGCTGCATTGGTGCCTGCTAGCCAGCCACCCGCCGTAGCGGCGGTATACCCTTCAGTGCCCACCAGCTGCCCTGCGGCAAGGAGGGTTTGGCGCTGCTTAAACTGCAGCGTGGCATGGAGCAACTCCGGCGCATTCAAAAACGTGTTGCGATGCATGACGCCCATGCGAACAAATTCAGCCTGCTCCAGACCGGGGATCAACCGAAATACGCGCGTTTGTTCGCCCCAACGCAGGTTGGTTTGAAAGCCGACCATATTCCACAACTGACCAGCCCGGTCTTCCTGCCGCAGTTGCACCACGGCATAGGGGCGCTTGGACTTGTTTTCGGGATCGCGAAAGTCTCCCAGGCGGGCATCAAACAGACCAACGGGTTTGAGGGGGCCATAACGCATGGTGTCTTCGCCGCGCCGCGCCATTTCTTCGATCGGGAGACAGCCTTCAAAGAACTTCGCGGTCTCGCGCTCAAAGTCCTTGAGGTCTGCTTGCTCAGCTTGACAGAGTGACTGCCAGAAGTGGATGTACTGCTCCCGGTTCATGGGGCAGTTGAGATAGGCCGCATCGCCGCGATCGTAGCGGGAGGCTAAAAATGCAACGTTAAAGTCGATCGACTCCCCCACGACGATCGGGCTGGCGGCATCAAAAAAGCTCATGTATTCCGTCCCAGTGAACTGCCGAAGGCTGTCTGCCAGCGCCGGACTGGTCAACGGGCCTGTCGTCAGGACGCAAATCCCAGCGGTGGGAATGGTGGTCATTTCCTCACGGCGCAGGTCGATCAGAGGATGTCGCGCCAGGGTTTCGGTGAGGTCGCGGCTAAAGACTGCCCGATCAACCGCCAGTGCTCCCCCGGCTGGAACTGCGTGTTCATCAGCTTTGCCAATGACGATCGATCCCAAACGGCGCAACTCTTCGTGCAGCAGGCCAGAGGCACGATCGCTTGACCGTGCTCCAAAGGAGTTGCTACAGACCAATTCGGCCAGGTGCTCGGAGTGGTGCGCTGGACTCAGGCGCTGGGGGCGCATTTCAGACAGAATCACGGGAATACCGGCCTGGGCAATCTGCCATGCCGCTTCCGTACCGGCCAGTCCACCCCCAATGACGTGGATGGGTTGTATCTCTACCATTGCGATCGCTCAACGCTAGTTCTCTTTCCAGGATAGAGGGTCGATGGGTTCCGTTGAGCCATTGATCGACCAATTATGACCCCAGCAAGAACTCGTTCACGGTGCTCCAGTCGTTGCGCTGGGCGACTTTCTTCCGCATCAGGATCGTGTCAGCCAGATACGTGGCATCGCGCGCGATCCCTGAGAATCGGCCTGAGCCCCAGGTATACAGCCAGGGTAGCCCCAGGAAATAAAGCCCTGGAACCGTAGTGACGCCGCGATCGTGGCCGGGATACCCTTTCCCATCAAAGACCGGAATCTCCACCCAGCTAAAGTCAGCATTGTAGCCTGTAGACCAGATCACAGCCGCGATCCTGGCTGCTTCATAATCGATCGCGAGCGCTTCCTGCTGAGGCTCCCAGATGGGTTTGTAAGGGACTTCTACAGGCGCGTCGATACCGTTTTTATCGATGAACGCATCAATACTCCGCTTGATGTTTTCGGCAACGGCATCGGCCTGATCCAGGTGTTGCTTCAAGTTCGGCTCAAATTCGAGTTTGCCGCCGCTGATGGTTTTTAACCTGCCATGCAGGCGCATTCCTTCGAGCGCAAACTGGCGCAAGTCGATTTCGCGCCCGCCGCCGCGTCCAGTGACGTAGTGATTGGTGTTGGTGCGGGCTTTTTCTTTTTGAGGGTGGTCGTCGATCGACAGATCGTAGTATCCCATCTGGTCAAGCCAGTCAACTACGTCCTTGCCACGGTAGCGACGGGGCGATCGAGGCGCACTGCCGACACACAAATGCACGGTTCGGCCTGCCAGGTGCAAATCTTCAGCGATTTGACAGCCTGATTGTCCGGTACCGACCACCAGGACGGCACCATCAGGAAGCGACTCAGGATTGCGATATTGCGATGAATGCAATTGCACGATCGACTCCGGGAGGCGCTCGGCGATCGCGGGCAGCCTGGGGTTGTGATAACCACCCACGGCAATCACAACCTGGTCAGCCGTGTAGTCGCCGATCGTCGTTGCCACCGCAAAAATTCCATCTGACTCGCGTTTGCGAACTTTCGACACCGTCACACCTTCTTTGATTGGCGGATTAAACGAGGCGGCGTAAGCTTCGATGTACCGCACGATCTCGTCCCGCTGCATAAATCCGTGGGGATCGTCACCCGGATAATGGTAACCAGGAAGTCGGCACTGCCAGTTGGGTGTTACCAGACAGAAGGAATCCCAGCGTTTTTCACGCCACGCATAGCCAATCTTGTTTTTCTCAAAGACGATATGGTCGATGCCTCTCTCTTTCAAGCAGTAGCTCATGGATAGCCCTGCTTGACCACCGCCGATGATGACAACAGGATAGTGCGTTTGCATTTGGTTTCTACTCGCTTACTGGTCAGATTAATCGTCAGCGTACGAGCAGCCCAAGGGAGTGATTTGTATCTCTGAATACGGAAGGTTTAAGTCTAGTAGTCTAGCGAGGGGTCGCGATCGCGCAGTGCTCACACGGGTCACCGTTGGCCTTGATCACCTATTGAAATCGACAGGTACCTGATGGTTTCCCATCGCCCTGCAGCGATTCATGGTTGACAGGACGCCGGAGCACATCGTCCTATCAGACGATCACGTTGATCGATGGATTGACAGCAGAACCGACTCGGTTATCTCAGACCCTTTACAGCCCCAAATGATTCTGGTCTAATTGGATAGAACGTTCTATTTGGTAGAACCCATGACTGAAACAACTGTGACCACCAAAGCACCGCTCCGTCCCGTCAGTAAGGAGGGCCTGGAAACCCTGGCCGCCAACGCGAAGGCAAACCCCAACGTGGTGAAATCGCTGAAGATTAAGACCGTATGCGAAGGACAGTTTCGCAATCTCAACTTTGTGCGCGACCTGCCAGAACACGTGATTGACGAGCCACCCGGATTGCTGGGACAGGATACAGCACCCAACCCCTCCGAAGCGGTATTAGCGGCGTTGGGGTCGTGTCTATCCGTGGGAATTCACGCCAACGCGGTGATGCGGGGTATCACCCTGACGAAGCTCGAATTAGAGCTGGAAGGGGACATTAATATCACCGGCGTTTGGGGCATTGGCGATTTGTCCGAGAAGCGGTTGGGCTTTACAGATGTCCGCGTAAAAGTTGATCTGGAAGGCGACGCCAGCCGCGAAGCCCTGGAAGATCTGGTCGCGCACTCAAACGTCTGGTCACCCGTGGCGAACACACTGCGAAATCCAGTCAACGTGGATGTTTCGCTGGCTTAAGCATTACAACGTATGGCGACGGCGATAATGCCGTTACCTTCAAGCCCGCAGCCCTGACCCGTACTCCCAGGTTTGGGAGTGGGTGAGGGCTGGGAACGGCATCAGTCCTGAAAGTGTTTGTAAGCGACTGTTTCGTTCCATGCCTCACGCGTGTTTCTACCCTTGAACAATACGTAACCTATGCAGACACTTTCAGCGACTGAGCACGATCACTCAACATCCCCAGACCCATTCGCCCTTGCGCCAATCATTGCACCGTTACGGGCCGCGATCGCCACCGATTTGGCCCCATTAACACAGGCCATTGATCTGGATGGGGTGTATCCGCGCGCCTTCATGCACCAGGTAGGGGCGATCGGGGGCTTTGGGCAGGCGGTAGCGGTGGAATTTGGTGGGTCTGATCAGGGTCTGAAGGCAGCAATTCAGGTAATTGAGGCCATTTCCCAGGAGTGCCTGTGTACCGGGTTTATGGCCTGGTGCCAGATTGCCTGCACCTGGTATATGCAAAACAGCGACAATGCCCATCTGAAGCAACATCTGTTACCGCTGGTTGCCAGTGGACAGGTACTCGGCGGGACGGGGCTATCGAACCCGATGAAGCACTTTGCCGCGATCGAAAAAATCGCGCTGGTGGCAGAGCGGTGTGACGGAGGGTACGTCCTCAACGGCATGTTGCCCTGGGTTTCTAACATTGGGGCCGGACACCCATTCGGCATTGCGGCCCGCATCGGGGAGAGTGAGGATTACCTGATGGCGATCGTGTCCGACACGTTAGACGGCCTGACGCTGCGCCAGAATGCCCACTTCATCGCGCTGGAAGGCAGCGGCACCTTTAGCTGTCTGTTTCGGGATGTGTTTGTGCCCGATGAGGCTGTGCTGGCAGCGCCTTGCGACGCGTACATATCGCGCATCCGTCCTGGTTTTATCCTGACGCAGGTGGGCATGGGGTTAGGGCTGGTGGCTGGCTGTGTTGACCTGATCCGTCAGTACAATCAGCGCCTGGGACACGTCAATCAATTTTTGGATGATCAGGCAGACGATCTGGCGATCGAGTTAGCGCTGGCTCGATCGCGCACCTACGCGCTGGCAAACGCATTGAGCGATCGCGACACGCCTGTTTCCCTCGATCTCCTGCGCGAAGTTATTCGTGCACGCATCGCCGGATCGGAACTATCGTTGCGAGCAGCGAATGCGGCAATGCTTCACGCGGGCGCACGTGCCTACGTACACGGTTCCAAACCAGCCAGACGGTTACGGGAAGCCTATTTTGTGGCGATCGTCACACCGGCGATCAAGCACCTGAAAAAGCTGCTGCACGACCTGGAGGGGCGATCGGGTGAGAGCGGCGAGCCGGAAATGTAGGGAATTGAACGGGCGGGTTTTGTCGTCCAGGCCGTTCGTGGCATGACGCGATCGATTAACCCGTCCCAACCGCATACTTGAACTGCTTTAATTCCCATTCCTTCATCGTTTATCTTTGCAGCCAGTGCCCGTATTCTAGGGGAGACAGGAGGAATGAGTATGAGAACATCATTGGAATTCATGGCAAGCAATCTGTATTCACTGGATCGCCTGGTTCAATGTGGCTGTGGAGGCAATCACCTGCCAGCAGACCACTGGCGCTTTATTGAGGGGATGCCGCAAGACCCGGCAGAACTGGTGGATGACCTGATCAAGATGGGGCACTACCAGCCCAAAGCGCTGGGACTGGCAGAGACAGCCACTCATGCTGACTTTCGACAAGCGCTGGTGCAGCAAATGCTGTCTGAGGCAACCCCTGAACAGCGCCAGTTGTGCAACCACCTGATTAAATTGGCAGGGGGTCTGGAGGAAGCGTTAGCCGCCGCGTTTGGGCCGCACGCCACAGAATTTTTTACGGATGCCATTCGAACCAGCCAGTTTCATCGGCGTGATTTTTTGATCAAAGTGGCCGCTGCCGCCGCGGTGGTGACGCTGGCAAGCTGTGGGGGTGGCAATCAGTCGCAGGAATCGACCCAATCATCCCAAAATGGGTCAGCCGCATCTGGCAAGCTTGAAAAAACCAACCTCACGATCGGCTTTATTCCCATCGCCTGTGCCACCCCAATCGTCGTCTCGGAACCGCTGGGGATATACCAAAAATATGGTTTGAACGTGACGCTCAAGAAGATGCCCAACTGGATCGCCGTCCGGGAATCAGCGATCGCGGGGGAACTGGATGCGTATCACATGCTGTCACCAATGCCGATCGCCATGACGCTCGGGTTGGGATCCACCGCTTTCCCGATCAAGCTTGCCAGCATCGAAAACATCAATGGACAGTCGATCACGGTGGCCCTCAAGCATCAAGACAAGATTAAAGGGCCAGCAGATTTTAAGGGGATGAAGATTGCCATTCCATTCCCCTACTCAATGCACAATCTGCTGCTACGGTACTACCTGGCATCAGGTGGTCTGAACCCTGACAAGGATGTATCGCTGGAAGTCACTCCACCCCCCGATTCGGTCGCCAAACTCGCGGCTGGACAGATTGATGCCTTCTTGATGCCCGACAACTTTGGTCAACGCGCCATTTTTGAAAAGATTGGGTTTATCCACCTGCTGACCAAGGATCTATGGTCTGGGCATCCGTGCTGCTCGTTTGCCGCCAGCCAGCAGTGGATCGATGCGAATCCCAACACGTTTCGGGCCGTGAATAAAGCCATTATTGAGGCCGCAGCACATGCCAACGCCCCCCAAAATCGCGTGGCGGTCGCCAAGGCGATCGCGGAGCGCAAATATTTAAACCAGCCAGAACCCGTGTTGACCGCTGTGCTGACAGGCAAGTTTGACAACGGGCTGGGCGAAACATTGGACATCCCCGATCGCGTCGGCTTTGATCCGTACCCGTGGAAGAGCTTCGCCAAATGGATTTCCTCACAGCTAGTGCGCTGGAAGCTCATGCCGCAGGAAAAGGCAAAATACGACAACATTGCCGAGCAAATCTACCTGACCGATTTGGCACGTAGCCTCGCTAAAGAGTTGGGCGAAACGCCACCAAGCGAAGCCGAACGGGTGGAAAAGCTCAAATTTGACACCTTTGATCCCGCCAAACCCGCGGCCTACATTGAAGCGCAAACCAAAAAGACAAGCAAAGCCTAAGGGGCATGGGAATGGCGCAGCCATCCCCATGCCGGTTCACGTCTGACTGACACAGCACAATGGTTAATCTCAAGCGCACACGCGAGGATGTGCTGTCCTCCGTGTTAGAGCGGATTCATCAGCAAGGATTTCACGCCACCGGACTCAAAGATCTGTTTGCGTTCAGCGGCATGTCCTCGGGTAGCTTTTACAACTACTTTCGATCGAAGGATGAACTGGCGCATGCGCTGATTGACTACAAGTGGAGCCAGCTGAAAACGGCGCTGTTTTCCAGCGAACCCACCAGCACCGATGCCCTTGACCAACTGCACCACATCATCGATCGACTGGAAGCGATCCATCAGGCAGAACGTCCCTGCGCTGGCTGCTTTCTGGGCAATCTAATTGTGGAGCTTGTAGAGTATGATCCGTCTTTTCGGGAGCATCTTACCCACGTTTTTGATGAATGGCAGGCCGAAATTGCGCAGTTGCTCCACGCCGGACGATCGCGACTACGCCCCAACGTTGCCCCCAATATCCTGGCGCAACAGCTGGTCACCGCGATCGAAGGCGCGCTTTTGATGGGTCGGCTCTACAACAATCCCGATGATCTTAAGCGCGGCTTTGACACCGTTCGTGGGTTACTCCACAGCGCCACAGACCAAGAGCAGCCCAACCAGTAGCGCGCTTCCTGGGCCAACCCATTCCTTCCCCCTTGGTTTGTGTCCCCTGGAGTAATAGGATTGAACTATTGAGAAACATTACGCAAGCGGAATTTATGACTGCCGTTGATGACAAGACTGTTGTTCGCGAGTACTTTAACGCCACCGGGTTCGATCGCTGGCGGCGGATTTATGGCGATGGCGATGTCAACAAAGTCCAGCTTGACATTCGCACGGGACATCAGCAAACGGTTGACACCGTGCTGAGTTGGCTGCATGCGGATGGAAACCTAGCCACGCTGTCGGTGTGCGATGCGGGCTGTGGGGTGGGCAGTCTTAGCATTCCACTGGCAGAAGCAGGCGCAACGGTATTTGCCAGCGACATTTCGGACAAGATGGTGGGAGAAGCCAGGGAACGATCGCAAGCAACGCTGGGCCAAAACCAGAACCCAACCTTTGCCGTACAGGACTTAGAAACGTTGAGCGGTCGCTATCACACCGTCATCTGCCTGGATGTGTTGATCCACTACCCGCAAGACAAAGCGGCAGCGATGATCACGCACTTGAGTTCATTAGCAGAATCCCGGCTCATTCTCAGCTTCGCGCCCAAGACCCTGGCATACAGTCTGCTGAAAAAGATTGGCGATTTCTTTCCGGGGCCGAGCAAGGCGACGCGTGCCTACCTGCACCGTGAAAGCGATGTCGTTAAAATTCTTGAAAGCCAGGGCTGGACTGTCCAACGCAGCGCCATGACCAAAACACGCTTTTACTTTTCGCGGCTGCTAGAAGTCACGCGGGAAAAGGGATGAAGGATGAAGGATGAAGGATGAAGGATGAAGGCTAAAGGATCAGAAATTTAGCGTTTAGACTTTAGACTTTAGACTTTCCAGAGGCTAAGATCGCGGCATGTTGGGACTGATGCCTGTGGTCTATGCGGTTAATCACAAAAATAACGGCGGGTATATTGCTGGGGATCGGCGTGCCGATCGTCCTCTTTGCAGTGACCGATTTAGCGAACCCGAAATCAGACAACAAAGAGGGCGCATTCGTAGCCCTCTGCCTGTTTGGTCTGTCGCCTACCGCTCTGGGTAGCTGGCTGGTCATCAATGGCCGTCGTAACAGTGAGCAGGAGCGGCGCGATCGTCTCCAGGCAACGTTCTATCGATTGCTGAAGCAGGGAAATGGCCGCATTACACCGCTGAGCTTTGCGATGGAAACCAGTCTCCCAGGCGAGTTGGCAAAAGCCTATCTGGATGAGCGCGCCAGAGAATTTGGGGCTAACTTCGACGTAGATGAAGCCGGCAACATGTTCTATCGGTTTAATCTTGAAGGGGTGAGCCTCCCTGAAGGCAGCGTCAGTCCACCGGCAATCAAAATCGTCCCACCCACTACCGGAAAGAACAGTCCGCCCACCACACGACGACTGATCATCGGCAGTGCCAGTGCTCCACCCGGCAGTTTTGATGTCATTGTGGAAGCTGTTCCAGGTGTCCACAAAATTGCGGCCATTAAGCTCATCCGTGAACTGACGGGGCTGGGGCTGAAGGAAACCAAAGACCTGGTTGAAGCTGCACCAACCACGCTTGTAAGCGGGACAGACCAGACGACGGCGCAGCAATGTAAAAAACAGCTAGAGGCGATCGGCGTTACGGTAATGGTGATCGAGAATTAATAATCTGGATTTGAACCAGCAACTGAGGTTTAAGATGCTATTTCGCCTATTGCTCACGGCGGCAGCAATACTCGCCGGACTGTCGGTGGCCGCCGGGGCCTTTGCTTCTCATGCCCTGAAAGAGCGCCTGACGGAACGGGCTTTAGAGATTTTTGAAACTGGGGCACGCTACCAGATGTACCACGCGCTGGCGCTGTTTTTAGTGGCCGTCCTGCTCACCCGTACGGCAAGCGTACCGCCGACATTACCCGCTGCCGGGTTTGCCTTTTTGCTGGGGATTGCCCTCTTTTCGGGCAGCTTGTACGCGCTGAGCCTGACAGGAATCAAGTGGTTGGGAGCCATTGCACCACTGGGTGGGGCCGCTTTTTTAGTCGGTTGGGGCTGCGTCGCGATCGCGGCCTGGAGCATCAAGTAGGGCTTTCCTCTACCGCAGGTTAGAGCAGCAGCTTACCTCCATAGATAGAGAAATGATCTTGGCGTCACTTCTAACCTTTTTGTAGTAAAGATCAGCAGTTAATCCAGTTGAGCCTGAGTCTGCATGGGCAGTGCTCTGGCTTAGAGGTCTGGTGATTGCCGCTGTGCATTTAGGCCAGCGGATTGAGTTTTGCTGCTTAAACGTTACTGAATCATTTTGTCTCAACCGAGACTTCAAAGGAGATAGCGATGAACGGAAATAACTCTAGGACTCTGCTTGTTAAAGCTGCTGGTTTTTTGGGTGTAGCTGGATTGAGTGTGTTGATCAGTCTTCCCGGACTTTCCCAACAGTCCCCTGATAACACCAGCCCAAACAACGTCCCTTCAACCGCAAAGCCCAACAACCCTGGCAGTCAGGATGCGGGCACAACCAACGGTGGGGAGAACATGAATCGTGTACCAAGCAGCGATTCGACCACACAGCAAAACACCAACTCAACGAGTCAACCCAGCGGCACGCCCGATCGATCGGATCCCAGTTCGAAACCTGGTCAAATTAACCGCGTTGAAGGCAAAGGACAGGGGAACAGCAGTACGCCCAGTGGTTCCTACAACACCCAGCCCGGTGCAAATCAGCCTGGTGCTACCACCGGTGGTGATGCCAGTCAGCAAGTTGATCAAAACAGTGGATCAACCACTCCAAGCACTCAAGAGAACCAGACCACAACCCCTGGAAGCAGTCAATCTACACCCCAATCGGGTAGCCAAACTGACCAGAATTCGGGTTCAACCACCAACGGTTCTAGCACCACACAACAGCAGCAAAATAGCGGCAGCGGCAGCGTTCGGGCGCTTTGGTAAGCTTGGCGACAACGCAATCAGTTTGTCGTGTAATGCTGGCTTGTCGGGCAAAGGCTGTTGGCCCTACTGGTCAGTATCTCTGCCCCTCAAACCGACAGGGTTGTGAGTGGGGATCATTCCTTTAAACAGTGTCAGCCCCTTCTCAGTGCGATTTTTAGCACATACCGATGAACGCCAGAGGCCAAGTGCCGGTTTCTGGCGTTCATTTTGGCGTTGATCCATAGACCCACTGCCAGAGCGGATGGCTGGAGCCTTGGGCACGAATACGCAACACCTGCTGTTCTAGCCGCTGTCGATCGCGCCCCGAGAGCCCAAATAGCTCGTTACGGCTTTGCCAGAGCAGGACGGCAATAGTAAACCCAACGCAGATCCCCAGGCCGATCGCGGACAACCGATGATACGCCAACCCATACCGTACAGCCGTCCAGGTAAAGTAATCCATCAGTAGGGAAATTGGGTAGCGTAACCCCCACAGACTGAGTACGCCAACCGTGAGCCACAGTCCCACCACCACCAGCCAACGCCCATAAACAGTAAGTCGGTAGAGCCGCTCAACCGCTTGCTGAAAGCTGGCATCTGTCGCATCAGCATGAGTAGCCGACGCCGGTTGTTCATTGAACTGATTCATAGCAATGATTCATCGCAATGATTCATAAGACTGTCATTGATGGAACCAGTACGTTCGAGAGCGGGAATGTCACATTCGGGCCAGAAAGTGCTGTAAATAAAGGCTCTCACACCCAGTGAGGTGAACTTGCTGGCTCACCCTTAGCCAACCCTGACGAAACCGACAAGTTTAACGGCCAAGCGCAAGGTCTACAGCAGCAGCGTGCCGTTCAAACCGTCTCCCGGTTGCGGTGCTACAGCCACAGATTGAGGCCACTACGCATCATCTGAACTGGTGGACACATCGCCACTGACGGCATCGCTCCCCTCACCATCAACAATCATCGCGGGTACCGCTTCCAGGCGCTCTGCCCGTTCACGCCACAGTGCCAGCAGAGTGCTTGCAATAAAAATGCTGGAGTAAGCGCCCATCGTAAAACCAATAATCAGCGCCAGCGC
>Ga0070738_10004166_pt1 | contig 17772 bp, 14 predicted proteins | sample Coa_R2_2_FD_66446 | JGI IMG/M metagenome (GOLD analysis project Ga0070738, IMG submission 66446) | Surface soil microbial communities from Centralia Pennsylvania, which are recovering from an underground coalmine fire - Coalmine... | ecosystem: Environmental > Terrestrial > Soil > Unclassified ...
CCGCCGCCGGCGCCTCCGGCGCGGCCGCCGACCGTCGAGGAGCCGCTCCCGCCGCCTCCGCCGCCCGAGACGGCGCCCGTCGAGACCGCGACGCCGCTCCCCGAGACGCCGCCCCCGGCGCCGCCCGTCGAGATCCCGCCTCCGCCGTTCCCGGAGAAGGAGAAGCCCGTTCCGACGGCCGAGCTCGCCGTGCTCTCGGTCGAGGGGACGATCGACGTGAAGCGCCACGACGGTTCGAAGGCCGCGGCGCCGTTCACATGGCACGACGACGAGCCGCTCACGTCGAGCGCGGCGGGCCGGCTCGTCCTCGCCGACGGGACCCGCCTGAGCCTCAAGGCGGGAAGCGAGCTCGCGCTCGCCGCCGCGGGACCCACGGCGCTCGCGCTCACGCGCGGCGAGGTCTTCTGCGAGGTCCCTCCCGACGGGAAGCACCGCCTCATCCTCTGCTCCAGGACGGGGACGATCGAGTGCAAGGGGACCCAGTTCGGCATGGCCCTCACGAAGGCGGGCTTCGCGGTGTCGGTGGTCGAGGGGTCGATCGAGGCCAGCAACAAGGACGGGATGCGCGCCTTGAAGGCCGGAGAGGCGCTCGAGCTCCAGGACGGGAAGGCCCCGGGGACTCCCAGGAAGCTGGACCCGGCGTCTCTCGCGTGGCGCTTCGAGCTCGACACGGCGGCCATGGCGCTTCCCAAAGGGGCGCGCGTCATCTTCAAGGATGACTTCACGCAGGAGAGCGGCTGGAAGGGGACCCGGGGGCCCGCGCCGCTCGGACTCGCGGGCCGGTTCGCGCTCGCTTCCGTCCCGACGACCGACCGGGGATCCGACTTCTTCGCGGAGGTCACGTCGAGGAAGGACCCGGAGGGCTGGGCCGTCGGCGCCCACACCTACCTGCGCTTCCGCTACCTCGCCGAGCACTTCGGAGCGAAGCAGCACTGGAAGCTCCAGCTCAAGAAGAAGGACGAGACCAACTTCGGCGGCTTCGTGCTCGGGCTCACGGCCGATCGGTGGACCGTCATGACCCTCCGCGTGACCGGCGCGGCGGGCATCTCCGACCCCTCGGCGCGCCTCGTCGCGGCCGATCGCGTCCACCAGATCGTGTTGCTGGCCCGGAGCGAGGGTGAGAGCGCGCCCGTTGGCGCGCGGTTCTTCATCGATGATGTGGTGCTCTTCGAGGCCCCGGGAGACGTTCCTTCGGAGAAGATCAGCCTCGACCCCAAGTAGGGAGGGGTGGGCTTGGAGCAGCGGCGGCCGAGACGCGTTCGCTTCGTGCTCGCGGCCGTCGCGGGGTCTGTCGTCCTCGCGTTCGCGATCGCCGAAGTCGCGCTCCGGGTCGCCGGATACGAGCGGAGCTACGCGAACGCGCTCAACGCGTTTCACGTGAACGACCCCGACCTCGGGTATCGGGGGCGCCCGAACCTCGAGCGACGCTTCGAGAGGCCCCAGTTCAACGTGCTCGTGCAGCACGACGACAAGGGATTCCGTCGCGTCGTCCCGCCGGCCGATCCTTCGAAGGTCCAGCACCAAGTCTTCGTGCTCGGCGACTCGGTTGTGTGGGGTTGGGGCGTCGATCAGGGGAAGGTGGTGACGGACCAACTCCAGCGCATGCTCCCGGATACACGCGTCTTCAACCTCGGCCTCAACGGTGCTGGCACCGTCATGGAGCTCGTGCTCTGCGGAGGCGAGGTCTGGCATCGCGTGGTCGAGGGTGACACTGTCGTCGTCGTCTTCGTCTGGAACGACTTCTTCGACAACGTGAATCCGACGAGACTCCACGCTCGGCCAACGGACGCGGGCATCGCGGTGGTCCGCCCGACCGAGCAAGTCCTCTCGGGGACCGACTCGGTGCTCGATCGGATCCTCGTGTTGAATTCCCTCCACACTGCCTGGAGTCTCTGGAAAATCCGCAGAGCACGTCCCAGCGAGCCGGAGCAGGCCGCGCACCTCAAACAGACGGACGACGCCGCCGTCGTGACGCGTGAAGCTCTCGCGCTCATGCGCACGCTGACGAAGGTGGAGAAGGGACGCTTCCTCGTCGCATACTTCCCGGGCCGCTACGAGACTCCAGGCGAGGGCTTCGAATCGGAGAGGGGCTTCGAACAGGACCGGGCGTTTCGCGCCGCCTTCGAGGGTGTGGCGAAGGACGCGCAGGTCGAGACGCTCGACCTCCTTCCCGCGTTTCTCGAGGCGAAGAAGAAGACTCCGGGCCTCCGGCTCTTGATTCCCGACGACGGTCACCCGAACGAAGCGGGCCACGAGGTCATGGCGCGGGCCATCGCCGAGGTTCTCCTCCACCGTGAGGCGGGACACTGAGTCGCGAGAAGGCGGCCCCCCACCCCGGCCCTCCCCCCGCTTCGCGGGGGGAGGGAGACACGTGCCGCCGCCGACGCTCTCCTCACCCGTGAGGCGGGAGACTGACGGCGCCCACCGATTGACGTGATCGATTGTCAGATTGAACGTTGAGCAGTGCCATCATTGCGTCGGCCATTCGGCGGCTCGCTCAATGTTGGCATTGATCAATGCTCAATCCGACAATCCGATCAGGTCATCCGGTCGACGCTGTGAGCCTCGAGAAGCCGGCCCCCCACCCCGGCCCTCCCCCCGCTTCGCGGGGGGAGGGAGATATGATGCCCGCCCCTTGGACCTCGACGCCCTGAAGGGACGCGCGGCCGCGCACCTCGCTCGCGAGACCGGGGGCAGCGTGGAGATCGTCCAGCTGGCTCCCCTCACGGGGGGCGCCTGCCAGGAGAACGTGCGCGTCACGGCTCGCTTCGGGGAGGGAGAGCTCCGAGGCGGGGACCGGACGCTCGTCCTGAGGAGCGACGCCGCCGAGTCGCTCCCCGGCAGCCTCGATCGCAAGGCCGAGATGGCCGTCATCAACGCCGCCGTCGAGGCCGGAGTGAAGACGCCGCGCGCTCGGTGGCTCGCGAGCGGCCTCCTCCGCGACGGGAGCTTCGCTTACTTCCTCGACTGGGTCGACGGAGAGGCGATCGGCAGGAAGGTCGTCGCCCACCCGTCCCTTGAAGGGGCGCGAGCGATGCTCGTCCCGGCCCTAGCGCGCGAGCTCGCGCGCATCCACACCGTCACGCCCACGACGAAGCCCGGTCTGTTCGCCCAGGCCGCTCCTCGCGATCCCGCGAAGGCCGCCACCGCGACGTTGCGCGCCATGGCGAAGGACCTCGAGCCGCGACCCGGACTCGAGCTCGCGCTCGCGTGGCTCGAGGATCACGCGCCGGCGCCCACCGCCGTCACTCTCGTGCACGGAGACTTCAGGACCGGCAACTTCCTCGTCTCCCCCAAAGGCCTGGAGGCGGTGCTCGACTGGGAGTTCGCTCACTGGGGCGCTCCCGAAGAGGATCTCGCCTGGTTGTGCGTCCGGGACTGGCGCTTCGGGAGGCTCGACCGGGCGGCAGGAGGGATCGGGTCGCGGGCCGAGCTCTACTCCGCCTACTCCGAGTCTTCCGCACGGAAGGTCGATCCGGGAGTCGTCCGCTGGTGGGAGATCTTCGGGAACGCCCGGTGGGCGGCGGGAGCCGCGTTGCAGGGGAAGCGCTACGCCAAGACGCGCGACCTCGAGCTCCTGGCGCTGGCGCGACGGCCGGCGGAGATGGAGTTCGAGGCGTTGCGCTTGATCGAAGTCGCGGAGGCGGCGTGAGCGGACCGAGTCGAGAAGAAGTCCTCGAGGCCGTCGCGCGCTTCCTCGAGGAGGACGTGAAGCCGGTCGCGAAGGAGCCCGCTCTCGCGTTCAGGGTGCTCGTCGCCGGGAGTCTCCTTCGCTCGGTCGCGCTCGAGACCAGGGACTCGGAGAGTCGCGAGGCGCGTGAGGTCGCGAGTCTGCGTGCTCTCGTGGCCCCCCACCCCGGCCCTCCCCCCGCTGCGCGGGGGGAGGGAGATGGGCTGCGCGCCCTTCTTTGCGAGAAGATCCGGGCGCGCGCCTTCAGCGCGGCGGAACTCGCCAGGGTGCGCGCTCACGTGCGCGAGAGCCTCGTCCAGGAGCTCGCCTACACGGCGCCGCGGTTCGATACGGGAGCCAAGGTCGAATGATCTTCGACGTCCCCCCGGAGCTCGCCGCGCTACGCGCCCGCGTCCGCGCGTTCGTCGACGAGAAGATCATCCCGAAAGAGCGCACGATCGTCGACGAGGACCGCGAGGGCTCCCAGACGACACTCCGCGCCCTCCAGGAAGACGCCAAGGTCGCCGGGCTCTACACCCCGCACCTCCCGAGAGACCTGGGCGGCCTCGGCCTCGGCGTCATGGGGCAGTGCGTGCTGTTCCGCGAGATGGGGCGCTCGCTCGTCGGCCCTCGCGTCTTCAACTGCGACGCTCCCGACCAGGGGAACATGGACCTCCTCCTCGCCCACGCGAGCGAGGCGATCAAGAAGCGCTACCTCGTCCCCCTCTGCCGGGGCGAGATCACGAGCACCTTCTGCATGACGGAGCCCGCCCCCGGAGCGGGCGCCGACCCGACGAACCTCCGCACCCGCGCCACCCCGACGGGCGACGGCTGGACCCTCGAAGGCCACAAGTGGTTCGCGACCGGAGGTGGCGCCGCCACCTTCCTCCTCGTCCTCGCCCGCACGAGCGACGACAAGCGGAGCGGCGCGACCCTCTTCTGCGTCGATCGCCACGCCGAGGGCGTCGAGCACGTCCGCGACGTCCCGACGCTCGCCGAGCCGCTCCTCGTCCACCGCGAGGCCGAGCTCCGCTTCCACGGAGTGCGCCTCTCGACCGATTCCATCATCGGGAAGGTGGGCGAAGGCTTCGCTCTCGCCCAGGCGAGGCTCGTCCCGGCTCGCCTCACTCACTGCATGCGCTGGCTGGGCCTCGCTGCAAGAACCCTGGAGCTCTGCCGCGGGTACCTCGGTTCTCGCATCTCGTTCGGCAAACCGCTCGCGGATCACCAGCTCGTGCAAGAGAAGCTCGCCCGGAACGCCATGGCGATCCACGCCGGGAACCTCATGACCTTCCACGTCGCCCGGCTCCTCGAGCAGAACCGGACCCGCGATGCCCGCGTCTACTCGAGCATGGCGAAGACGCACCTCGCGCGCGCCCTCTGCCAGGTCCTCGACGACGCCATTCAACTCCATGGCGCCCTTGGCTACTCGGAGGACATGCCCTTCGCCGCCTGGTATCGCTTCGCCCGCGCGGCCCGGATCGCCGACGGCCCGGACGAGGTGCACGAGGTCCTGATCGCCCGGGAAGTCCTCGAGGGCCGCCTCGACCTTCTGGTGTAGCCCCTTCCACCGCTTCCACCTCGTGTCAAAATACCGGCCACGCGCCTGGGGAGGCGGTTCATGAAGCGCTTCGGGGTCCTCGCACTCGTAGCCCTCGGCCTCACGGTCACCCTGCCGGCTCTCGCCGAGAGCTACATGAACAAGCACGTCCGCGTCGAGCGATCGGACGGCGGCAAGATCGTCGGCCAGGTCGTGGGCGAGGACGACGACATCATCAAGATCGGCCGAGGCAAGACGGGCTGGACCGTCGTCCCCCGCGACGAGATCGACAAGGTCGTCAACCTCGAGGACTACTGGCAGAAGGAGATCGTCGCCAAGGAGGCGGTCGCCAAGACCGCCGACGACTGGTACGCGATCGCCCAGGCGCTCAAGAAGGAGAACTTCCCCTCGGTCAACTCGAAGGGGATCGCCATGGACGACGTGGCGGAGCGCCTGAAGAAGGCGATCGCGATCGACCCCAACCACAAGAAGGCCCGCAAGGAGCTCGGCTTCGAGGAGCGCCCCGACGAGGCCGGCAAGTCCCAGTGGCTCACCCCGGAACAGGCGAAGGAGTGGGACGTCCTCCACGGCAAGCTGAGCAAGGACTCGACCGCCATGGAGGACCGCTCGTGGGCCGACTACCGGATCGTCGTCATGAAGCCGGACAAGCAGCCCGAATACGAGATCATCACGAACCTCCCGCCCGAGCAGGCGAACGACTACGCGAACTTCATGGTCGATCTCAAGAAGCAGCTCGTGCAGTTGATCGAGAAGCAGGTCGGAAAGAAGGTCGCCTGGCGTAAGAACGACTGCCAGATCTGCAAGGGCCAGGGCGGGAACTGCAAGCGCTGCCTCGGCAGCGGTCGCGAGCCCTGCACGATCTTCATCACGAACTCCCACAAGTTCTTCATGGACCTCGTCCCGACTCCGGGTCTCGGCGGCTTCTACATGCCCGGCCCCTTCCACGCCGGCGACCGCGAGGAGAGCTACGGCTTCGTCTCCTGCTCGCGCCCGATCGTCGCCTTCCACGGCCAGTTCGGCACCGGCAACACGTTCATGGTCCTCGCCCACGAGGGCACGCACCAGCTCGAGCACCTCATGTGGAAGGGCGACACGAGCGCCCTCCACACGCGCCCCGGCTGGCTCACCGAGGGGCTCGCCGTCTACTTCGGCGACGGCCTCAACATTGGCCCGCCCGACAAGAAGACCGGCTCGCGCCCCATGTCGATCGAGGTGCCGCGCGACCGCCTCGCGGGCCTTCGCCGGCAGCTCAACCAGGGCCCCGGGAAGTACTACCCGATCAAACGCTTCACGAGCTTCGGCATCCCCGAGTTCCAGCAGGACCCCGGTCTCTACGCCTACGGGTGGTCGCTCATCTACTTCATGCTCAACACGAAGGACAAGTTCAAGTGGAACGGCAAGGAGATCGACCTGAAGGAAGCCTTCGGGAAGTTCTTCATGGACAACTGCGAGAAGGGCGCCCTCGCCGCCTATCCGCAAGGCTTCCTGGGGCTCGCCGCCGCCATGGGCGCGACCAGCCCCAAGGAAGGCGAGCAGATGCTCGACGAGCTCGAGAAGCTCTGGAAGGACTTCATCCTCAAGCTCCCGATCAAGAGCGTCGGCGACTTCGATCCCAAGGACAAGACGAAGAAGCTCTGGGTCTCGGACGAGCTCAAGTTCTCCATCACGCTCCCCGGCGGGAAGAAGAAGTCCAAGTTCGACTGGCGCCTCGTCGCCAACGAGGAGCTGAACGCGACCCTCTACGAGGAGGCCATGGCCTTCACCGACGGGAACGCGCGCGTCATCGTCTGCGTCCACGCCAACTCGGAGAACTACGACATCGACGACTCCCTCGAGTACATCTACCGCGTCATCACGCGCGCTGGTTACGGGCGCTACAAGAGGACCGATCCCAGCTTCGCGCCTCCGACGGGCAGCAAGGAAGACACGAGGCCCAAGCCCGCCGAGGGCACGCTCAAGCCGCCCTCCTCGCTCGAGACGAGGACGTTCGTCGGGCTCGGCGAGGAGCAGAAGGTCCCCGGGTGGGTCGACAACCCGCGCCCCAACAAGCAGAAGTTCAAGATGATGGTCACCCGCAACTCCGCGAAGATCTACCAGATCATCTGCACCTGCGACGAAGGCGACTTCGAGAAGTACGAGAGCGAGTTCGACGAGATGCTGAGCTCCTTCCAGGTCACGGGGGCCTGATCGAGCCTGGGGCAGCGGATCGCGGGCTTCGCCGTCGTCTCCGTCCTCGGTGAAGGCGGGGGCGGGATCGTCTACAAGGCGGAGGACCCCGGCGCTCCGGGCCGCTTCGTCGCCTTGAAGGTCGTCCGCCGCGACGCGGCGGACCCCGAGAGCCTCGCTCGCTTCGAGCGCGAGCGCGCTCTCGCGACCGAGCTCGGGATCGACAAGGGCTTCGTCCCGCTCCTCGCCTCGGGGACGAGCGAGCTGGGGCCCTACTACGTCATGCCGTTCTTCGGGAGCGGCGACCTGAGGCGTCGCCTCCGCCTCGGGCCGCTCGCGGTGGAGGACGCGATCGCGCTCGCGATCGCCCTGGCGCGCGCCCTCGGACGAGCCCACGAGCGGGGGATCGTCCACCGCGACCTCAAGCCCGAGAACGTGTTCTTCACCGACGACGGCCGTCCCCTCGTCGCCGACCTCGGGCTCGGGAAGCGCGTCCGGGCCGCGAGCCCGGGCTCGCTCACCGCCTCGAACGAGGTCCTCGGGACCCCGGGCTACATGGCGCCCGAGCAGGCCGAGAGCATGCGCGCCGCCGGGCCGCCGGCCGACGTCTTCGCGCTCGGCGCCATCCTCTACGAGTGCCTCGCGGGCGCGCGCCCGTTCGCGGGAGCGAGCTTCGTCGAGGTCTTCGGCCGCGTGGCCCGCGGACAGTTCCCGCCGCTCGCGACTCTGAGGAGCGGCGTGCCCCGCGCCGTCGTCCGCATCGTCGAGCGCTGCCTCGACAAGGCCCCCTCGAAGCGGCCGAGGGACGGCCACGCCCTCGCGGCCGAGCTCGAGGCGGCGCGGAGGAGCCGTCGGCGCCTCCCCGGGCTCGCCCTCGCCGGGCTCGCCGTCCTCGCCGCGGGCACGCTCGTCGTCCTCGCCGCTCGAGGGAGCACCTCGAAGGCCCGGCCCGCGCCGGGGCCGGGCCCTTCCGTGGCCCTCCGCGTCGAGGCCGAGGAAGCGCTCGCCTCGGGCGACCCGAGACGCGCGATCGCCCTCGCTTCACGCGCCGTGGAGGCCGACCCGCGCGACGCGCGCGCGTTCGCCGTCCGGGGGCAGGCCCACCTCCTCCGCCTGGAGACGGCCGCCGGTCTCGCCGACGCCTCGCGCGCGCTCGCGATCGAGCCCGAGCTCGCGTGGGCCCTCGCCGTGCGGAGCGGCGCCCGCATCTTCGTCGACCGGAAGGCCGCCGTCGCCGACGCCGAGCGAGCCTGCGCCCGCGAGCCCGACTCTCCCTGGGCCCTCATGGCGCGGGCGCGGCTCCTGAGCAGGGACCGACGCGCCGAGGGCCGCGCCACCTTCGATCGGGCGGCGCGACTCGCCCCCAGGAACGTGTGCGCCCAGCTCGGGAGCATCGAGGGGAGCGAGGCCGCGCAGGACTTCGCGAGAGCCCTCGCGGACGTCGAGCGCGAGCTCGGCGGCGCGCCTCGGTGCGCGCTCCTCCTCGCGTGCCGGGGCCGGCTCCGGACCAACCGGGGGGAGTTCGCGAGAGCGCACGAGGACCTCGATGCCGCGCTCGCGAGCGACCCCGACGCGCCCTACGTCCTGCGCCTCCGCGTCGACCTCTTCCGCCGCGAGGGGAACGTCGCGGCGGCGCAGGCGGAGCTCGACCGGGCGCTCGCGATCGGCCCGCGCGAGCCCCTGCTCCTCGAGCAGCGCGCCGCGATCCTCCTCCGGAGCGGCGACGACAAGGGCGCCGCGGCCGCGTTCGAGGACGTGATCGCCCTCATGCCGGAGGTGTCGTCGCCGCACGCGTTCCTCGGGATGGCGCTCGAGCACCAGGGAGAGCTCGACCGGGCCCTCGCCGAGGAGACGCGCGCCATCGAGCTCGACGACGAGAACGCATGGAACTGGTCGAACCGCGCCGGGATCCGCCTCCTCCGTCGCGACGTACCCGGCGCGATCACCGACGCGACGCGCGCCCTCGAGATCGATCACTGGTTCCGCGATGCGCTTCTCATCCGCGCCCGGGCGCGCGCCGCGCAGGGCGACCGAGCCCTGGCCCTCGACGACCTTCGCCGCTACCGCGAGGCGATCCCCCCGGGCCCGGAGGGCGACGACGTGCGTGCCCAGGTGGACGCGCTCATGAAGTCCTTCGACGGCGGAGCGGCGCCTCCGTCTCCGCGGTAGGTCCGCCGCGGGCCGCGCGCGGCCGTTCGCCTCATCCCTCCGCTCGCCCGAAGCACTTCGTCGCTCAGGGCGAACGGGAGCCACCCAGATTCGCGCCCTTCCGATTAGAGTGGACCCTGCCGCCGGGTCGTCGTCGTGTCGGTCTGGAACTTCACGACGGCGGGGCCGCGCGCCGTCTTCTGGTTCCGCATCACGTCGAAGCGGATCACGCTCGAGCCGCTCTCCTGGTCGCGCTTGTCCTGCTCGAGCGACCGATCGAGCTCGAGCGTTCCGGAGAGCGTTCCCGTCCCCTGGCCGTCTGCGGACCGGATCGCGAGCTCGAAGGCGAGCTTCACGTGGCCCGCGTGGACTCCGTCCTCGACGTGGACGTTCGTGAGCTTGCCCTTGATCTTCGACTTGACCGCGTCGAGCTCGAGCGGCTTCATGCCGAGGGCGGAGAAGAGCGCGGAGGCGTCGCCCTCCCACTCCTCGCCGTCGCCGAGCGGGTGCGGAGGATCGAGCGCCCGATCGAGAACGTCGGGGTCGGGCTTCCCCTTCTTCGTGAGCTCGCCCTCGAGCCAGCTCACGGCACCCTGCGTGAGCTGGACGCCCCTGTCCTCGATCGAGAAGGAGCGCACGGCGCCGACGTGCTTCACGAGGACGGAGACCCCCTGGAGACAGAGGTCGTCGCCGTTCCCCTCGCTCTGCTTCCAGCGCTCGATCGTGAACCTCGTCTCGCTCGCCTTGCCGTCGGAGGCGGCGAGGACCTCGGCCGTGTAGCGGAAGCTCGTCCGCGTGATCACGTCCGGGTCTTGCTGGGCCACGCTCCCGACCGAGACGCTCGTCCGCTTCCTGTCCTCGGTGTCGCCCTCGACGAAGAACTTCGCGCCGACGACGGAGCGGGGCTTGATCTTCGCGTCCCACTTGAAGGGATCTTCCTTCACGGTCGCGGCGGGGACGGCCGTGTCCGTCGGCGTCGCGGGCCTGTTCGCGACCGAGACCGCGCCGACGATCCCGGCGCCTCCGAGGAGGAGCGCGCCGCCCGAGATCGCGAGCGCGGGCCAGGCCGGCTTTCTCTGGGCAGCCGGCCGACGCGCCGCGGGCCTGGTGCGACGCGTCCCCTCGATCCTGGTCGGCCTCGTCTGCTCGCTCGGGCGCACGCGCTCCTCCTGCCTCCTCTTTCCCCTTTCCGGGCCGACCGTTTGAAAGATGCGCAAGTCTCCGGGAGCAGCTACTTTGCAGGCCGAGTGGCCGACTTCCCGGCGACGACCTGGGGCATGCTCCGCGGCTTCCAGGACGCGGACGTGGCGACGCGCAAGGACGCCATGGAGAAGCTCTGCCGACGTTACTGGCGTCCCATCCACGACTACGCGAGGGCCGCCTGGGCGCGCGACGACGAGGACGCGAGCGACCTCACGCAGGACTTCTTCCTCTGGCTGTTCGGAGGGACCGCCGTGGACGGCTACGTGGCCGACCGGGGCGCGTTCCGGCATTACCTGAAGGGCCTCCTCAGGAACTTCGGGCGTCGCCGGGGCCGCGACCTCCGCCGCAAGAAGCGGGGCGGCGGCCGCGCGGCGGTCCCGCTCGACGACGCGATCCCCGAGGCCACCGAGCCGGAGGAGGCGCTCGACCGAGCGTGGCGCAAGGAGATCATGATCCGCGCCGTGGAGCGCCTCCGGGCGCGCCACGCCGAGGAGGCGCCGCTCCGCTGGAAGATCTTCGAGGAGTACGACCTCCGCCCCGAGGGCGCGCCCGAGCTCACCTACGCGCAGGTCGCGGAGCGCCTAGGCGTGAAGGAGAACGACGTGAGGAACCACCTCCACGCCCTGCGCGCGAAGCTCCGCGAGGCCATGCGCGCCGAGGTCCGCGAGACCGTCGCCACCGAGGAGGACCTCGAGGAGGAGTGGCGCGCCCTTGTCGGAGCCTGACCTGCCGATCGAGAGGCTCTACGACGTCGTCCGCGGCGCCAAGCCGGAGGGCTCCTTCGCGGGAAAGCGTCTCGCGGGCTTCGAGGTCGTGGGCGTCCTCGGCGAGGGCGGGGGCGGGATCGTCTACAAGGCGAGGGACCCCGGCGCCCCGGGCCGCTTCCTCGCGATCAAGGTGATCCGCCCCGGCCTCAGGAGCGAGGAGGCGCGCGGTCGCTTCGAACGCGAGCGCGCCCTCGCGACCGAGCTCGGGATCGACAAGGGGTTCGTGCCCCTCCTCGCGTCGGGGAAGAGCGAGATGGGGCCCTACTACGTCATGCCGTTCCTCGGGGGAGGCGACCTCCGCGACCGGATCAAGCGCGGGGGCCTGGGCGTGGCCGAGACGGTCGAGCTGGGTGTCGTCCTGGCCCGGGCCCTCGGACGTGCCCACGAGCGGGGGATCGTCCACCGCGACCTCAAGCCCGAGAACATCTTCTTCACCGGGGAGGGGCGCCCTCTCGTCGCCGACCTCGGCCTCGGGAAGCGCCTCGGGCCCGCCGCCGCGTCTTCCCTCACGGCCACGAACGAGGTCCTCGGGACCCCGCTCTACATGGCGCCGGAGCAGGCGCAGGGCATGAAGAACGCGGGGCCTCCCGTCGACGTGTTCGCGCTCGGGGCCGTGCTCTACGAGTGCCTCTCGGGGACTCCGCCCTTCGTGGGCGAGACGTTCCTCGAGATCGTGGGGCGCGCGGTGCGGGGCGACTTCACGCGGCTCGCGTCGGCGCGGCCCGACGTCCCGGCCCCGATCGCCCGGGTCATCGAGCGCTGCTTCGAGGTCGATCCGGCGGCGAGGCCGCGCGACGGCCACGCCCTCGCGAACGAGCTCGAGGCGGCCCGGAGGGGCGGAGGGCGGCGCCCCTACCTCGCCATCATGGCGTGCCTCGTCGCGCTCGCGGGCGTCGCCTTCTTCCTGCGGCCTCGGAGCCTCGAGCCCCCGACGCGCCGCGGGGAAGTGCCGGCCCCCTTCGTCGGTCCGGGCGTCGAGGCCGAGGAAGCGCTCGTCGCGGGCGATCCCGAGCGCGCGATCGCGATCGCCACGAGCGCCCTCGCGGTCGCGCCGCGCGATCCGAAGACTCTCTGCGTTCGCGGGCAGGGCCACGTCCTCCGCCTCGAGCACGAAGCGGCCCTCGCCGACGCCGAGCGCGCGCTCGAGCTCGACCCGAGGGAGGGCTGGGCCCTCGCGATCCGGAGCCTCGCCCGCCTCGTCACGGACCCGAAGGCCGCTCGCGCCGACGCCGAGCGCGCCTTCGCTCTCGTGCCCGACTCTCCCTGGGTCCTCGTCGCCCGCGCTCGCGCTCTCGAGAGCGATCGCCCGGGGCGGGGCCGCGCCTCGATCGACCGGGCGGTGCAGCTCGCGCCTCGCATGGTCTGGGCGCTGGTCGAGCGGACCCGGGTCGGCGACGCGAAGGACGACGGAGCGGCCGCGACGGAGGACGCCGACCACGCCCTGCGCCTCGCGCCGCGATCGTCCGTCGCCCTCGTCGGCCGCGGCGAGCTGCGGCTCGCTCGAGGCGACTTCAAGGGCTCCCACGAGGACCTCGACCGCGCGCTCGAGATCGAGCCCGACTCGCTCCTCGTCCTCAGGGCGCACTCCGACCTCCTCCGCCGCGAGGGGAAGGACGATCTCGGGCAGGCGGACGTGGAGCGCGCCCTCGCCATCGCGCCCCGGCACCCCCAGATCCTCGAGCAGCGAGCGGCGATCTTCCTCCGGCGCGGCGACGACGCGGGCGCCGTGAAGGCGTTCGAGGAGCTCCTCCAGGTGCTCCCGGACTCGGCCGGCGCGCACGCCTTCCTCGGCCTCGCGCTCCAGCGCCTCGGTCAGCTCGACCGCGCCCTCGAGGAGGAGACGCGCGCGATCGAGCTCGCGGAGCTCTCGGCGTGGCCCTGGTCGAACCGCGCCGGGATCCGTCTCCAGCAGAAGGACGTCCCGGGCGCGATCGAGGACGCCACGCACTCGCTCGAGCTCAGCCCGGACTACCGCGAGGCTCTCTGGGTGCGCGCCCAGGCCTACGCCGCCCATGGCGACGTGGGCCTCGCCGTGGCCGACCTAGGCCGCTTCCGCGACGGGCTGCCCAGGGGCCCCGAAGGCGAGGCCTCACGCGCCCGCATCGAGCAGCTCATGAAATCTCTCGAGGCGCGCAACCCGCAAGCGACTCCCCGGTAGAGACCGGTGGAGAGCACCATGAGAGTCACGACGAGCGTCCTCTTGCCGGCCGCACCCTCCGCCGTCTTCCCGCTCCTCTACGACTCGCGGCTCGAGGGCGAGGCGCCCCTGATCCTGCGCGTGGGCGCCCCCGTCCCGAGGGCGTGCCGCCTCGTCGCGGGCCGGGGCGAGGGTGCGCGGCGGCAGTGCGTCACCTCGAAGGGCGTGATCGACCAGCGGGTCACGGAGTGGCGGGAGGGCGAGGTCCTCGCGTTCGAGATGGAGCGCGAGAACGCCGGTCTCCGCGGCTGGGTGCGCGGCATGCGCGACCGCTTCACGCTCGAAGCGCGGGGTGGGGGAACTCTCCTCACCCGGACGAGCGACCTCGAGATCGCGGGCTGGTTCGCGGCGCTCAAGGCGGCGGCTCTCGCGGTCATGGTGAAGCGCATCCACCGCTATGTCTTCGACATGTGGGGCCGGAGACTCAGGGCGGCGACCGCGTGATGTTATGCCGAGGGATGCCACAGAGAGCACGGAGAGCACAGAGGAGAGGGTCGCTTCTCTGTGTTTGTTCTCTGTGATCTCTGTGGCGATCAAACTCGCGACTTCGCGGTTACTTCGTCGTCGCCGCCGCGCGCAGCTTGCGGCGCGCCGGAGCCCGGCTGCCCGAAGGCTGGACGAGGAGCGGAGCCGCGCAGCCGCGGAGGACGTGCTCGGCGGTGGCGCCGAAGGGCCAGGGAGTCGCACCCCCGGCGCCGTGAGTCGCCATGGCGACGAGGTCGTAGAGTCCCTCGCACGCCACGTCGAGGATCGCCGAGGCCGGCTTGCCATCGACGAGCTTGACCTCGTGCCGGACCCCGGCGAGGAGGGCGTGCGCGGCGACGAACGGAGGAGCCTCGCCCGTCCGGGAGACGTGGAGGATCGTGACCTCGGAGCCATGGAGCCGCGCGATCTCGCACACGGCCGGCAGCACGGCGTCCGCGTCCTCGGAGCCATCGAGCGGGACGAGGATCCGGCGGAAGCCGACCGCGCGCTCGAGGTCCTCGGAGCCCTCGGGAGCGCCCCACCACGGCAGAGGGGCGACCCCGGACGTGTTGGCGAGGAGCAGCGGGATCGGTGAAGCCCGGAGGAGCCTCTCGGCGACGCTCCCGAGCGCGTAACGCGCGAGGCCGGTGCGTCCGTGCGTCGCGAGCGCGATGAGAGATGCCTTCTCGCTCCGCGCGAGGGCGAGGATCTCGCTCGCGGCGTCGCCCTCGCGGACGGCGATGCGGGACGCGACGCCCTGGCGCGCGAGGACGGAGGCGACGCGAGCGAGGTGGGCGCGCGCGAGGTCGCGCGCCTCGCTCGCGGTGAGCTCGAGGGTGTCTTCCCGCGTCACGACGCGGACGAGCTCGATCGCCGAGGCGGCCCCCGCGACGAGCCGCCGCACGAAGACGAGGATCCCGTGGGAGAGCTCCGAGCCATCGAGCGGGACGAGGATCTTCTCGAGCATGGCTCAGATGACCTGCGCGACCGACTGCGAGACCGCGCCGGGCACACCTTCGGCGTGGCCCGAGGTGCGGACGACGAGGAGCGGGGCGAAGCACTGGTGGAGGACGTGTTCGGCGGTCGAGCCGAAGACCCAGCGCGACATGCCCGAGCGGCCGTGCGTCGTCATGGCGATGAGCCCGGCCTTGGTCTTCCGCGCCGCGGCGAGGATCGCCTGACCGGCCGAGCCCTTCTGGATCTGGATCTTCACGTCGATCCCCTCGAGCTTCTTCGCGAAGGGCTCCATGTGGGCGCGCGCCTCGGCCTCGGTCGTGTTCATCATGGTCCCGTCGAGGACGTGGAGGAGAGTCACCGTGGCCCCGTGGATCCGCGCGAAGTCGGCGACGAGCGGCAGGACGGCGGCCGACATCTCGGAGCCGTCGAGCGGGACGAGGATGTTGGAGATCTTGATCTCCTTCTCCATGCTGCGAGGGTTGGCGAGGAAGACCGGGACGGGGCTCCGGCGGAGGATCCTCTCGGCGACGCTCCCGCGGACCCACTCGTCGGCGCCGGAGCGGCCGTGGGTCGCCATGGCGACGACGGAGGGCTTGTGCGTCTCGATGTCGTCGAGGATCCGGGCGGCGGCGTCGCCTATGTAGGTGTCGAAGTTCGTGTGGATGCCGGCGTTCTCGAGGGGCGCGAGAGCGCGCTCGAGCTCGGCGGCGGCGGCGGCGTGGGGGTCGTCGCCCCGGAGCATGGCCTGGTCGGCGGCGAAGCCGTCGAGGACGCGGATCGCGCGAACGTTCGCGCCCGTCTCGCGGGCGAGTCGGGCGACCGGCTCGAGCATGCGAGCCGAGAGGTCGGAACCGTCGAGGGGGACGAGGATCTTCTCGAGCATGGGGCTCTCCTGACCCTGGGAATCGCAGCTTCCGTGCCGCGTCCGGGCGCGTGAAACTTCGCGCTCGGGCGCGGCACGGCTCCTGCGCTCGGGCATATCCACGAACAGGAGCGCGAGATGGCCCGCGTCGGTCCCGTGATCCGAGCCGAGAAGAAGCTGAGGATCGGCATCAACGGCTTCGGCCGGATCGGGAGGCTCTTCTTCAGGATCGCGCGTGCCCGCCGCGAGGAGCTCGAGGTCGTCTGGGTCAACGATCTGACCGACGACCCGACCATGGAGTATCTCCTCCGCTACGACACGGTCTTCGGGCGCTTCGAGGGCGAGGTCGAGCCGGGCGCGAGAGGCGAGTTCTTCGTCGACGGCCAGAGAGTGCGCGTCTCGAGCGAGAAGGACCCCGCCGCGATCAAGTGGGGCGACCTCGGCGTGGACCTGGTGCTCGAATCGACGGGCGCGTTCCGCTCCCGCGAGAAGGCGGCGCGCCATCTCCTCGGTGGAGCCAGGAAGGTCATCCTCTCGGCCCCCGCGAAGGGCGCCGTCGACGCGACGGTCGTGATCGGCGTCAACCACGACGTGCTCCGGCCCGAGCACAAGGTCGTGTCGAACGCGTCCTGCACGACGAACGCGCTCGCTCCGGTCGCGAAGGTGCTCGACGAGACCTTCGGGATCCGGCGTGGCTTCATGACGACCGTGCACGCCTTCACGAACGACCAGCGTCTCCTCGACCTCCCGCACGATGCCCTGAGGAGGGCGAGGGCCGCCGCGAACAACATCGTCCCGACGACGACCGGGGCGGCGACCGCGGTCGGCGAGGTGCTCCCTCGCCTCAAGGGGAAGCTCGACGGGATCTCGATGCGGGTCCCCGTCCCCGACGGGTCGATCGTCGACCTCACCTGCGACCTCGCTCGCGGGGCACAGGTGCGCGACGTGAACGACGCGCTCTCGGGTGCCGCGAACGGGGCGCTGCGAGGGATCCTCGACTTCACGAGGGACGAGATCGTCTCCTCGGACGTGATCGGCGAGCCCGCGTCATCGATCGTCGATGGCGCCTCGACCATGGTCATGGAAGGCGACATGGTGAAGGTGGTCGCCTGGTACGACAACGAGTGGGGCTACGCCAACCGCTGCGCGGACCTGGCCGCTCTGCTGGGAAATGTGGGCTGACATGAGCGCACGACACATACCCGCCGACGACTTCGACCGGGACGACGAGGGCGCGGGCTCGAGAGCGTTCGTCTCGGCTCCGGCGCGCCGGACCCTCGTGCGCGAGGCCATGAGCCCCGCCGTCACGGTCCGCACGAACGCGACGGTCGAGGACGTGGCGCGTCTCCTCGACGAGAAGAAGCTGAACGGCGTCGCCGTCGTGAACGAGGAGGGCAAGCTCCAGGGCGTCGTGACCCGGGCCGACCTCCTCGCGCGCATGAGGCACGACGCGGCGACCGCGGCAGCGACCGAGCCCGACCTCATCGGAGCTCTCCCGACCGTCCTCCTCCGGGCGACGGCGGGCGAGGTCCTCACGCCGGCTCCGGCGACCTGCCTCGAGACGGCGACGATCGCCGAGGCGGCCTCGATCATCGCCTCGAGGAAGGTGCATCAGCTCCCCGTGCTCTCGAGGAAGGGTGCGCTCGTCGGCATGGTGACGGCGCTCGACCTCGCGAAGGCGATCGCGCGCGGCTAGCTGGTCGCCCCGCGCTACCTCCTCTCCCCCGCGAAGCGGGGGAGAGGCCGGGTGAGGGGGCCGTTCGTTGATCGCAGGGG
>Ga0070738_10004167_pt1 | contig 17769 bp, 21 predicted proteins | sample Coa_R2_2_FD_66446 | JGI IMG/M metagenome (GOLD analysis project Ga0070738, IMG submission 66446) | Surface soil microbial communities from Centralia Pennsylvania, which are recovering from an underground coalmine fire - Coalmine... | ecosystem: Environmental > Terrestrial > Soil > Unclassified ...
TTGGGGGAGGCGAAGAGCACGGGGTCGCATGCGCTTGCACGGCAGCTTCTCCTGGAAGTGCCACGGCGGACGACCCGCGACTCTCGGAGGCGCCGTTCACGGATTCGAGTTCTCCGACTCGATGACCCTCAACACCGCGGCCGCGTCAATACGGCGCCTGTAAGGCACGAGACGGCTTCCCTGCGGCAGTGCGTCCTCGCCCACGTTTCGCTCCTCGTCGAGGCAGACGATCAATCTGTCGATCGCCGCCGCGCGAAGCCGGCGGAACTTCTGATCGAGGTAGGCGCGCGTCCAGAACCCTACGATCTCGAGGAGCCATCGCCGCTGAGGATCGCGACGGTGTTGGAGAGCAAAGTCGGGGAAGATCATGGTTCCCTCGACCGCCACGGGTTCCGGTTCGCGGACGAGTTCCCAGTCCTTTGCTAGCCTTGCGAAGTCGCGGGCGAAGCGCTCCTCAATCTTGCTGTCGAAGCGGCGTGGCTCGCCTGTTGGCATGATCGGGTCGCCCGTCTTCAGCTCGAGCGTTAAAGCGCGCCCGCGAATCACGACATCGGCCACGAGCCGGAACCGCTCGCACCAGGCGAGGAGCGGGACGAGCTCGGCGAGAGCTCGGCCATAGAGGAGTGTGCGGCGAAAGAGAGCGAAGGGGCCCGAGAGCTCGAGGAGCGCATCTCCCGCACGCTGCCGCGGCACGACAGTCCCGATCAGTCCCTTCAACTTGGCGTGGCGAACAACGACGCGCGCCGCGCCCTCGAGCTCGAGTCGCACGGTCGTTGCGCGGAAGAGGAACGCTTGGGCGAGGACGAGATTCGCTCGGAGGGAGAGCACCGAGGGATCGGTTGGCGAACCTGGCCGCGCGACGCGACGCTCGCCTGGAAGATCCGAGAAGAGTGACTTCTCAAGCGCAGGCGGTGCCACTTCGAGAACAGCGGCCGCGCGTGCGACCACCGACTCGCGTGTATCCGCGGCGGCGCTCGACGCCGCCGACGTGAAGAGAATGGATCGTGCCCGCCTCGGAGGGACCGGGGAACTGCGATCCGTTCCGTGGTCGCGGTCAAGGATGCGCGTCGCGATCCGCAGCTTCGCAGGAGGGGCGGGCCTAGGGAGCGGCTCGCGGAGGCGTTCTTTGAGCTCGCGCTTCGGCGCGCCCACGTAGCGCTCGTACTCGTCAAGGAGCGAGCGAAGCCACGGGTGGTCTCCTGGCGTGAACCAATGCGGAAGGACACGACCCTCGCGGACGCTAAACAGGAGCAGTGATTCGGGCAGCAAGGCCTTCCCTCCTTCGTCGCGCTTGGCCGACCTCGATCGTGTTCCGGCTCACGAGCTCGTAGACGGTCGCCCTCTTCCCGGGCGCCGGCCGGAGCAACCGACCGACTCGCTGTACGTGCTCGCGCGTTCCGAGAGCGCCTCCCACCACGATCGCAACGTCGGCATCGGGAACGTCGAGGCCTTCGTTGAGAACGCGCGCAGAAACAAGTGCACGCAGCCGTCCCTCACGAAACGCACGGAGAGCGTCGTCGCGCTCGTCACGACCGATATCGCACGTGAGCGGCATGACGAGGAGTCGCCGCGAGACCGCATAGGCCGTCTCGTTGTCGGCCGTGAAGACGAGTACCTTCGCATCGCGATGCTTGGTGAGGAGCGTTGCGATCGCTTCGGACTTTGCGTGCGTGCACGCGAGCAGGCGGCGCACGCGCCGCCATGCTGCGAGCGCCTCACGTCCCTCCGCACTGCTCGATGCTGCTCGGACAAACTCGCCCCACGATGCTCCCGGCGCCGTTTGCCAGAAGCGAGTCTGGACGACGCGGAACTTCGCGATGTCCACTTCGTAGAAGCGTCGCTCGTCTGGTGTGAGCTCGAGGCCGAGCACGAGGAGATCGAAGTTCGCAAGAAATGTTCCCGCGAGATCACCGATCCCAAGCTCATAGACCACAGGACCGAGTAACTCGACGATACGGGCAGCCGCTGGTCCGTCTCTCACGGGAGTGGCGCTGAGAGCGAGCCGTGCGGGCGCGATCGCCATCTCGAGGGCCTCGTCCCGCACGTTTGCGCCGAAGTGATGGGCTTCGTCGACGACGAGCAGGTCGAAACGGTTGCCGAACTCGGCCATGTGGCGCCAAGCGCTCTCGAACGTGGCGACGGTGATTGGGGCAAGCTCACGGGCTCCGTCGCCGTAGCAACCGATCGGGCCCTCGTAGAACCGTCGGAGCTCGTGGCGCCATTGCTCGAGCAAGACACGGGTCGGGACGATGCAGAGCGCGGAGCCCCCGTGTCGAGCGATGGCGGCGATGGCGACCCGTGTTTTGCCAGCACCCGTCGGAAGGATAACGAGGCCGCGCTTGTTCGCGACCTCCCACGAGCGAAGCGCGGTCTCCTGGTACGGGCGCAGCTCGACGGGGCTCCACTTCCCCGACGGTCGTTGAGCGGAGCGCACCACGTTCTCGAAGCCGAGACCGCGCTCACCAAGGAGCCGAATAATGTCGTTCCACGCGAAGGCTGGCGCGCGGAGCGACCCTACGCGTGGATCGAGGAGGATGCGCGGGAGAGTCGCAATCTCCGGTGGCCAATGGCCTCGGAAGATGAGCGTGCCGCGATCGAAGGCGAGAGAGCGATCAGAGGTAGACATGATGGCGACCTGTAGCACGCGGCCCTGACATCTGCCGAACATGTCTCGCCGCGCCCCTCAAGGCTTGCGCCGTGGTCTCCGAACCCTTCCAGCGCCTCGCGTGGGCGGAGTCGCTTTCTTCGTGGCTTCAAAGAGGCGCACGTCAAAGACGACCTTCTCCCGCCCGACCTCCTTGATTCGGGTGATGTCCGGGTGTTCTGGGTTGAGAAGGTAGTTGAACTCGCGAGGGACGACGGCTGACGGGACCCGGAGGACGGCGGTTCTCCGCGAGGTCGCCCCCTCCGTGCCGATCGCCGCAAGCTTCGCCGGAGCTGGATAGCGCTTCCAGCGGCGGGGCAAAGCGCCGATCTCGACGATCTCGACGCCGACACGTGCTGGGATATCGAGCTCGATGGCAACGAGATCCGTCGGGGCGTCTGATCGATCGACGTGGACGAGCAGCTCGAGTTGGGCGAGCGCGAGCGTGCTCGATGTGTAGACGAGCGCTGTCCCCGGAGAGTTCCAGCGCCCTCCATAGAGACGAGCACCTTCTCCGTCGAGTGGTGTGCGGGCGAACTTTGACTTGGAGAGCCGCCAGACGCGGATCGGCACGGTCAGCTGAAGACGCCGTGTTCGATTCGGCCGAGCACCGCTTCGACCAGCCGAGCCCCGACATCCGTGTCAAGGACGTGAAGGGGAGCCTCGCCGCCAAGCGCTTGGCTGGGCTTCTTGAGCCAGCGCTCCGCCTTTTCTGCCGATCCAAGAACGTCAGCGGCCCGGGTCATGATCCGGGCGACCCGGTAGAGGCGGTCCGATTCGTCCGGGCTGAGCGCCGCGGCAGCCTTCCGGCGCGCCAGTGTCCTCGGTGCGATGCCCGCGACGGCGGCGGCCTCCTGCTCGTTCACAAGGTGGAGAGTGCCCGCGACGGCCAGCAGCGACTTGAAAGGGAAACCCCGCTTGACCGCCTCGCGCATCTCGGTGCTGTCCGAGATGGCGACTCCAAGCGCCTTCTTGCCGCCGAGAACCGTTGCGACGGCCGCTATCTGCTCGAGTTCGCTCTCTGCCATACGGCAGGTAGTCTAACGCCAGTTGGCATGGAGCGCCACGCGGCAAGTGATGATGTGCCCGTCCAACCTTGGACTCCTCGACCGCAGCTGGATGTCAGACCCGAAAGGTAAGTCATCGCTGACGCTACGACGATCGCCAGATGCGCGGGAGGATCGAGCGTCTGAGTGGTGAAACATGGCTATGAAGACGGGCTCGTCACGAGCGCTCAGGTGCGTCGTGCGCCGGGGCATGTTCAGCGATGAGCGTGTCGTGATTGTCAATCGTCCCGATGGCGAGACCGAGTCGTTTTTCGTTCCGAAATCGACGGTGAACGAGACGCGTTCGACGGTGCGAGTTGAGATTGCGAAGAAGAACGGGGCGCCAGGAACCCTGGTCGCTCTTCGGACCACCGAAGGCGAGGCGTGCGTCTTGGTGAGGTCGAGCGACATCGACCAGGGCTGAACGTGGCTCGGCCGCTCACGGGGCTCGAGGACGCACGGCGGTGGCTGAACGGAGCCAACCACGAAAACGCCTCTCGGGACCTCTCTGAGCTCTTGCTCGATCGCCGAAGGAGACTCTTCTCACACGACCGGCGGGTCGTCGCCCAGTTCGCGGTGAGCGAGGGGGCCCCAGGAGACTTCAAGGTCTCCGCGGCCTACGCAGCTCCCCTGCCTGACAAAGGGCAATCTTGACCGCCGCCAGGGCACCGCCTCGGTAAATGATACATAGATATGTCTCTCATTGAGATGATGACTGAATGACTATTGCTTAGGCAGTCAAGCGGAATTTGCATCTCATGCGCGTCTAGGTCCCAGCTCGCCTTGCTCGCTGATTGCCGTCAACCGCTCACCTCCGCGGGGTTCGGGGCGCTCCAGAGCATGGCTTCAGAGCGGGCGAATCTGGTGGGCGATCGCCTTGACCGTTGCCGCGCGACATCCGGCGTCGTCAGCGAACCGCCGCCACTTCCGGACCGCTGCGTTCACGTCTTCGAGGATCTTCGCGGCTTCACGCTTCCTCACGCCGTGGCGTTCGCCGAGCTCGAGGCACTTGCCGCGCGTCGGCTCGCGACCCTCGCCAGCGATCGTCATCTGGTGCTCGCCGCCCGGGCCCGACGCGTAGGCGAGATCGAACGCCGGTGAGAGGGACCACTCACCCTTCTCGTCCATGAGGAACGCGAAGTTCTTGGGATGGTCGTCGCGCACATGAGCCGCGACATTGAATGCCATCCGTCTGAAGCAGGCGAGCTGAGCAGAGTGATCGCCGCGCGTAAGGAGTCGGGTCGCCTGGAAGAGGTGGTCGTAGTCGCCGCTCGGGACGCGGAAGTTGATCTGGATCAGGTTCGCGAGGCTGTGGACGTGGATGCGGCGGTTCCCGGGCTTCCGGTCGAAACGCTTCGTGCCGAACCAGGCGTGACTCTTCTTGCCCACGCGAGCCTCGAAGAGGCGCGACTCCGCAACATCGATCCCGGCGGCCGCGGCCATCTTGTTGTATGCGAGCTCGACGCGGCCGAAGTCGGGCTTGTCTTCCTGAGCGTGGAACTTGACCAGCCAGTGCTCGAATCCCTCGGGGAGGTCGTCCTGGCCGTGGATTACTTCTTCTCCGCGCACGCCCACGAGCGCCTTCGGTCTCGCGCCCTGCGGTGAGCCACCCACCTTGAGGAGCTCGGGGAGAAGCTTCGTCGCGGCTCCACGCAGGACCGAGGTCGCACCTGCCGCGAGGGCTCCAAGGTCGACCGGCGTCGTGTCCGCGGGCTCGGGGTTCGCGGGCGGGTGATACGTGAGAGCGCCCATGGTCCGCGTGCCGAGGAACTGGAGTCGATCGATCGCCGAGAGTCGGTCGGGATCGACTCCTTGCTTTCTCAGGTACCGGTCCATGAGGAGAAGGCCCCAGCCGTCTGGGAGCGAGTCGTCGAAGACCCCGGGGAGCGGCCCGAAGTCGCGCGCCGTGTGCTCGACGAGGCCCTTTCGCGCCTTCAAGTGGACGGGCGACAGCTCCCAGCCGGTCGCCAGGAACTCGTCGGCGTACTCGAAGTAGACGCGGTGATCCTGCTCAGCGAGCGCTCCGACGACCCGCTCGTTGTCCGGTCCGAACCGAAGGCGGACCTCGAGCTTCTTCAACGCCGTCCTCGCTTGGGGAGCGGCCGCTGCCCGCGCTCGAGCTCCGCCATGGAAGTGGGCGCAGGCATGAGGAGGTGATCGAGCTCGGGGAGGCGACCAAGTGCTTCGCAGATCCTCAGGAAGTTGTCGAGCGTGATCGTGCCGGTGCCCTCGAACCGCTTGATCGTGGGCGCGCTGACGCCGGACTTGGCGGCGAGCGTGTCACGCTTCCAGTTCTGGGCGAGACGGAGAGCACGGACGCGATCCGCGAGTGTCCGAGCGACCTCCCCGGGTGTGGGAGCGATGCTGGGGAACGCCATGATGCCATGGTACGCGGCTTCACACTAAGGATCAAGTATGATCCGCAGTCGCGCCGAGCAAACACGAGTGGAGCATATATGAGCCCTTGCGTGTTGCTTCGCTTCGAGCCTGGGATGGGCCTCGCCCGCCGCCCGACACCGAGTACGTGGCGCTTCAGAGCTCTCGCGTGTCTCCGAGAGCCTTCTGGAGATCCACGAGTCGAGCCGAGAAGACCGCGTTCGGTGTCCCCGCGGCGCACCAGACCGAGTCGAAGCGTCGGAGCGAGGGATCGAACCAGGTCGCGAGCTTGCGATCGTGGCCGAGAGGAGGGATGCCCCCGATCGCGAACCCCGTCGCGGTCCGCGCCTCGTCGGCCTTTGCCGCCCGGGCGCCGGCGCCGAGGCGCGCCGCGTCGACGCGCCGGTCGCCCGCGCAGAGGACCATCGCCGGCTCGCCGTCCACGACGAATACGAGAGACTTCACGATCTGCCCGACCTCGCACCCGAGCGCCGCAGCGGTGTCGGCCGCTGTCCGTGTGGAGGCGGCGAGCTCGCGCACCTCGACCCTCAGGCCGAGAGCGGCGAGGCGCTGGGCGAGCTTCGCGACCGTCGGGTGCACGACAAGTCCGTCCCAGGACCACTTCGGGATGATCAGCCCCTTGGGGACGTGCTCGGCGGACGGAGGACACCCTCACGTCCGCCAAGGGCTTCGTACAGAGTCTGCATGGCGGCGAGGATATCAGGCGCCTCGAAGTCGACATTTCTCGTCGACGCCGGTTGTCGAGTCCAGCGTCGCCGCCGTCGCGCCCCGAGCTCAATGGGCGCGGCCTGCGCAGCCATCAGCGTCCACGGAGACGGTCGCCCGCATCCCGCGCCTGAGTTCGTCGCGCGGGTCACGAATGGCGATTCGCACCTCGTAGGCGCGTGCCGCAGGCGCTGGCAGGATGACGCTCACGCCGCCGTAGAAGGGCTGGTGCGGGTACGCCTCGACGACGGCCGAAGCTGCGGCGCAGAGCCATACCCGGGCGACGTCTTGCTCGGGGACGTAGGCTCGTATCCACTTCATGTTCTCGCCGCCGCCCGAATCGGCGTCCGTCGGTCCAAGTTCGACGCTGCCCGTGAGCACGACTTGAGGAACGGCCGCGCCCGCGTCCCCGTGATCCGACGTAGCGCAGGCAAAGCCCGCGGTCGCGAGGAAGGCGACCGCCAGGGCGAGTCGTGTCCGGTTCATGGCGCGACGCCCCGGGCCGGCAATGGCTCGGGTTTTACGCGATGCCAGAGCGCTCCCGAAGACTCTCGCTGCCGCGATCAAACCGCTACCGAGCTTCTGCTGGTCCATGTCTGCACTTCCTCTTTTGAGACCGACTACCCCGCTCTCAAGTCGCTGCGGAAGAGAAATCGACGCCAGAGACCTTGACGACGGCCTGCCACGCGGCCTCCTGGCTGGCGTGATCGTGGAGGTGCGGGTGACGCTGCGCCTCCATTGGGCCCGAGAACTTCCCTTGTGCCGAGGCGAAGAATTGCCCCGAGACGTCCGTTCCGAACTCCGACGCCTGGAGGTAGCGACGGGCCGCGGTCTCAGGAGTCTGGTCCATGCCGGGAATGAGCCTCGCCAGCGGAATGAACAGCCACTTCACGGCCGGGCCAGCGTTACGCGCCGCCTTGGTATGGGTCGCTGCACCGGGCGAGACGGCGTACACGGCCATGCCGGAGGGTAGCCGGCGCGCCAGCGCCGCGACCCACCAAGCGATGATCAGCTTCGCGTCGGCATACGTCCGGTTGGGCACGTACTTCACGTTCGGCCCATTGCGGATCAAGGCTTCCACAGCGGCTGGTCGGTCGCCCTGGTGGTGTTTGGCCGCGAAGGCTGGCACGTCGGTGTAGCTGAACATGGGTACGCCCCCTCGGGCAGGTTCCGCGCCGGCGATAACGATCCGCGCGTTGGGGCTCAGCAGGTTGGCGCGGAGCAACCCGACAGTCAGTTGATGATGGCCGATCAGCGGGGCCTGAGAAGCCTCGACACCCGCCGCAGTGATCACGCGCTCCTTACCTGGGACCATCCCTGCATTGAGCAGTAGGAAGTCGATCGGCCGACCTCGCTTGACGAGCTCGGCGAGCGCGGACTTAACGCTGGACGGCGTGTCCAGGTCCAGCTCCAGCGGCGTGAAGACCTGGGTCTTGGTCTCAGCCGCGAGCTGAGCGGCCGTTTCCTGGACCCGGGCCAGGCTGCGCCCGGTGACGATGACCTGGCGATAGCCCTTGTTGGCGAGCATGCTGGCTGCCGCATGACCGAGCCCGGAGGTGGTGCCGGTGACGAGAGCGATCGAATGCTCCATGGGCGTCTCCCGTGGTGAAGGGTGAAGGTAGAGTCGTGAGGCCCCGCGAGGCCTTAACCGACTTTGCTAATTTAGAACTGTTCGGTACGATTCTAATGGGGTGGATGACCCGGCGCAAGGAGTTTTGAACTGAATGATTCCGAATGCCGCTAGGCCGCCTGGACGGCCGCGAAGCTTCGACGAGAGGGAGGCGCTGGAAAAGGCGACCCAGGTGTTCTGGTCGAAAGGCTACGACGGAGTGACGATCGACGATCTCGTCGACGGGATGGGTGTAGGACGGCCGAGCCTGTATTCCGTCTTCGGGGGCAAACGGACGTTGTTCTTGCGCGTCCTCAAGGATTATGCGGAGAAGCGAGGCGCTCTCGCCGCGATGGCACTGCGGTCGCCGCAGACGCTTCGCGACTCCCTCGCCGGCTTCCTGAAGCACGCCGTCGAAACTGCGACCGAGAAAGGATGCGCTCGGGGATGTCTTGTCGCGTGCGTCGCGCCGCTTGTGGACGACGCTGAGGTCCGGAAGTTCCTGCAGAACGCTGCCGCTGGCGGCGTGGCGCTGGCGGAAGGTCGTTTCCGGGACGGGATCACCGCTGGAGAAATCCCGTCCGACTTTCCTGTGGCCGTCCGCGCGAGCCAGCTCATTGATTTTGCTCGTGCCCTCAAGATGCGTGCGCAGATAGGCACGCCGCGCAAGACACTCCTAAAAGACGCTGAGGAAGCGGCCGACTTGCTGCTTCTGCCGCGGGAGACTAGCCAGGGGCCGAGGGGCATTGCCCGTAAAGCTCGTAGGGTTCGCGGCTGATGATCGAGTCCGCTGTGTGATGCCGGTCGGCGACGCTCGAGGTGCCGTACTGGGCGACGACGCGAGCGCGCCGTGGCCCCGGGTACGAGGATCCCGTCGAAATGAGGGAGAGGACGCGCTACGTCAAGCCGGGACACCCACCGTTTCGACGGCCTCGTCGACGACAGACTCTGTCGAGCGAGACCCGTACTCGCGAGCTGCAGCGCGTAGCGCCTCGACGTCGAACCGGCGAGCCTCGAGCGCGTGGACGAGTGCCTCCTTGAGCGTGTCAAGCGACACCCCAGCTCTTCGTCTTGAGCGCGCGCTTGGCGGCCAGCCGCACGAGCCGCCAGGCCGCTTCGGCGTCGCCTGCCTGCTTCGGCAAGAGGACCACGTCCTCGATCGGAGGCCCGGCGACGCGAGCGCGCTGGAGCACGAACTCGAACCAAAGGCGCGCAGCACGTGCGTTTCCGTCTTCGAACGGATGGAAGAAAATGATGTCGAGGTAGAGGCGGCAGGCCCGCACGAGCGGGTGGCACGCGTCGACCGCGTCCGCTGCGATCTTGCGGCGGAGCATGCTTTCGAAGCCCTCGAACCACGCGTAGGCCTCGCGGCCAGCCTTTGCGAATGCCGTCGTCTTCCTCACTGAGACCGGCCTTCCGAGCAGGATCGTCTGAATCTCGACCATGAGGTCGAGATCCAGCGGTGAGGACCCATCCGCGAGGGCTCGCACGCGCGCGAGGGCGGTCCGGTAGCGCTCGTCGCGCACAGGGTCGCCATGGGCCGGCCCATCAAGACGCTCTATGAAGTTCTCCTGGTCATCCGTGATAGACCACGGGAGGCGGTCGACATCCATGAGAAGCCGGCGCACGTCCTCGGGTGGGTTTCCCCAATCCATGGAGAGCGCCGCGTAGAGGTGCGGCAGCAGTGCCTCGCGCGGCTCACTCGCGCCCATAGCGCTCGTCGAAGAGGGCCCGGACGATCGCAAGAGAAGTCCCGTCGGCAGCGAGTTGGACCCGCTCTGCGGTGGGAGCGATCCAGCTCTCGAAATGAACGCGCAGCGAGGTCGCACGTAATTCGTTCCACGTCACCTCGGGCAGGTGGACTTCTTTCGCGTTGAGGAACATCGCGAACACATCCCAGACCGTCTCGTACCAGCTGTCCTCGCAGACTGTCTGCGCCACGACGAAGTCCGTGATCCGCACGACAGCTGCGCGGAGCGCCTCGTCGAACCGCGTCGTGTCGCCCATGGGAAGCGGAGCTTCGAGGAGGTCCAGTAGCGCGAGGTGACACCGGCGTACCTCGGCGAACTGCTGAACGATGTTGTCGGCTGCGGGCTCTGGGTCGATGAACTGGGGAGACACGCCGTGGCCGAACGGGGGCTGGCCCCAGGCTACGAATGTCGTGGAGATCTCACGGACGAACCACGACGCCACTTCGGGAAGGCCCGATACGAACTTGTGCACGTCGCGCAGGAGCTCGCCTTGCCAGGCGTTCGTGAAGTGCCGGTCAACCTGGATGAGAGCGAGCCGCTCGTCGAGGAACGCGACGAGCCGGTCGCGGAGAAGCTCGGGGGCGAACGCCTCAATCGTAAAGCGACGTCGCTCGATCTCGGTCGTCGCCCACCGGATGCGTTCGCGACGAAACGCAAGCTCGTCGGCGCGCGAGCCGGTGGCGCGCCAGCGCCTCTCCAACTCTCGAAGGCTCTCGTCCGACACGTCCATGAGAATAGCTGGAGTCCATCAGCCTGCCATCAGGGCCTCACCACAGACCGTTGTATGACCGCCTTCGCCAACGCCCCTCTTCCGTCCTGCCATGCGTGCCCGGAGAGCGAGCCTCTGGACTTCGCCCCCAGGTGGTCACACCGTGCGGGCTCGGCGCTGCGCCAGTCTCGCGCGTGGTCGCGGCCTCTGTGATCTCAATCGCGCGCGCATCGGGATCCTCTACGACCGCTCGTCTCGGAGACTCGTCCTTTGGCTCGGTCAGGACACGGACACCGAAGGCACGAACGGCTGCGAGAACTACGTCGAGCGATTCGACCGCGAAGCCCAACATCGTCGCGCCAGGTGCGCGACGGTCCGGCTCAGGGCCACTTCGTGCCGGATAGACCTCGACGACCGTGCTCCCGAGCGTCGAGGAGAAGTGAACGGGGCCCGATCCGTGTTTCTCCTCCACGAACTTGAGTCCGAGTGCGCGATAGAACTCGAGCGTCCGCTCGACATCGCGGGCACGGAGAACAATTAGGGAGACGCGCGGCACCGTCACGCTTCCCCTCCGTTGGGCGAGCCGAAGCGTTCCTCGGCTTGGCACCACTCGCCGGTCTCAGGATCGAGCCACCGGAGCAGCGGCATTTCGCGCGTCTCGACGTAGAGACGAGTACCGCAGGAACACCGTGCCGTCCAAGGTCGCACGATGTTGGTCTGAGTCGAGTGCTTCGAGTTCTTCCCGCAGGAATCACAGGTCAGCGTCCATGCGACGCGTCCCCAAGTTGGCCGACCCGTCCATGCCGTCGGGTAACCGCTGTGATCGCCGTACTTCAGGTCAACGAAACGGCTGACCTCGTATTCGATGCGGTACGTGCCGGTCACGGCGAAGCCATCCGCCGCACGCTCGCACCTGCGCTCGACGATGCGGCCGGGATACGGCGGATGAACCTCGCCGGGCCGTTTCCCTGACCCGGGGCAGCAGCGCGCAAGAGGCTCGCCCACTTTGAAGACCACGGTCCGGCGCGCCCGCTGGCAGTGCGAGCAGTCCAACGAGACCTCGAGCTCGTCACCGAAGGCGACCGCGCCCTTTGATTCGAGTTCGAACGCGAACACGAGCTCTGCGAGGCGCTTCACGGAGAAGATGCTCGCTGACGCCCTGCCCTGAGTCCAGTCGTCGGCGTTGAGGGATCAGCGCGACGGCACGAGCATCACGTCGTCGAGATCAGTCCGGCCCGAGTCGACCTGGAGCCGGACCGCCTGAAACCCCGTGGCGTGGACCTCGATCCCGACCGCACCTGCGGGAAGATCCTCAAGTGTGAAACGGCCGTCCTCGGCGCAGTTCGTCTCGACGGGGAGGCCATCGAAATCGAGCCTCACCGCCGCGCTCGCGATCGGAGCCTTCTGCGCGTCGACGACGCGGCCGACGACGGTGCGTCCCGGTTCGACGCGGATGCGGATCAGGGAGGTCCGGCCTGGTTCGACCTCGAACGGAGGAGAGGCAGCGCGAGCGTAACCGCTCACGCGCGCGAGGACGCGGAACGTCCCGGGTTCAAGGGCGCTCATGCGAGTGCGGGCGAAGGTGGGGCCGTCTTCGCCCTCCTGTGTCACATATCCACCATAGTCGCACCGGCGCGTCCATCGGCCCGTGCGCTCGTCACGCGTGTAGGTGACGAAGGAATCAGACAGCGAGCGGGCAAAGGGGGCCTCGGCGAAGGCCGCGACGTCGATCACGCCGCCGCGGGCGACGGTCAGAACCAAGCCCTCGTCGGGTGGCGTGATGTGGAACCGATCGGGTCGATAGTCCCCGGTGTTCGACACCTGGACGGAGTAAGACTCTCCGGCGCCGAGCCCCGGCAGTGTGAAGGCGCCGGATTCATCGGTGGTCGTACGTCCCGAGACCTCCCCGACGCTCACCGACCGATCGCTGGCGAATGCCTCGAGACTCGCTCGGGCGATTCCTTCACCCTCGGGACCAACGACGCGACCATGCACGACCGCCTCGGGAGCCAGGTCAAGAGTGACCTGGCCTTCTCCGTCCCGCGTGTCCACGTGCCGAGACTGCGTCGCCCAACCCGACTTCCAGACGCAGACGCAAAGGTCCTGGTCCTCGATGAGCACGTCCGCAGTTCCCGACGCATCGACCTCGACGCGCTGCTCTCCACGGACATAGTTCTGCCCACGGGCCGCGGGGTCGTACCAGGTGAACGACAGCTCAGCACCACTCGGATCCACACCGCGCGACCTCACGATCGCACGGACGTGCGCCAATCTTCTGGCCACCACCTCGCCCACGTCGAGGACGTCGGACACGAGAACGTCCGGCAGATGGAAGTAGACCTCCCCTCGGAGGCCGTGTGGCGCTTCACCACCGAAGGCTGCGCCGATGTGGATGGTGCCGTAGAGCGGCTTCTCGATGGCGTATGTGTGCTCGAAGCGGCCTTCCACGTCTGTCGTGACCTCATGGACCGGCACATCGTCGCCCCGATCGGGCTGGTGCATGCGGACGCGAGCGGCGCCGACGGGAGCGCCCGCCGCATCGACGACGCGGCCACGGACCAGCATCGTTCGCACCTGGGTGGACTCCGTCCGCGCTTCGGCCTGGAGGGTAGTGCCCTCGCTAGATCCGACTCGCGAGACCATCGAACGCAGGGTGGTCGTCGGGATCACCGAGCGACCGACGACCGTCCCTGACTCGAGCGCACCCCCAGCCGACGACGATGACAAATCCGCGCGCCCAACGACGGTCGTCGGCCCAGGCGCGGGTGCAAGGGCAGGACGATCGCGGAGAGCGCTCGTCGCGAGGATGGCGACGGCGACGACCGCGAGTGCGGCCGCAAGGCGCAGTAGTCGCCGTCGCCCGGTTCCCGTGCTCGAACGCGAGCGCATCTACCTGAGATGATACGCGCAATCCTCAGGTCCCGTCGCTGAAGCACCATGCGAACTCGGAGTGCGCGGGACACCGCGCTCGCGGATAATGCGTCGCGATGGGGCTCGACAGCGTAGACCTTCTCTTGGAGGTCGAGAGGGCGTTCGGGGTCACGCTCGACGAGCGAGCGTGCGCGAACGTCGTCACCGTTGGAGACCTCTGCGAGCTCGTACTTGCCTCGGTTCCTCCCGCGAAACATGAGCGATGTCTCACCGCGCTGGCGTTCTGGCGTCTCCGTCGTGCGCTTGTCGCCGCATTCGGGAGTAAGCGCAGCGCGGTGAGGCCGGATTCCAACCTTCGAATGCTCGTGTGGCCACCCGAACGTCGAGCACCGCTGCACGCACGCGAGGCGTGGAGCCGACTCGAGCGAATGCTTGGTCTCGCGCTCCCTCCGCTGGAGCGGTCGCGGCGGCTCTTCTGGGCATGCATCGCAGTCGTCGTTCTCCTCGGAGCGGGGCTCTCGGTTTCGTTGGGACCCTCGGAACGGTGGCTCGCCGCGGGCGTGACCGTCGGAGCAGCGTGCCTTCTCGGCGTAGCGACACGTCCATGGAAGATCCACGCTCCAGCCGATGTCGAGACAGTCGGTGACCTGGCCCGTGCGCTCGTCCTCCGGGAAGCAGGCAGGCTCGCGGTACCGGCCGGTGGATTCACGCGCGCCCAGATCGAGACGATCGTCCCGCGCATCGTCGCCAACGAGACTGGTAATCCGATCGAAAGAGTGACGCTCGATACGCGAATCGTTGCGGACTTGGGTATCGATTGAGCATCACGACCGTGGAGAACGACGGACCGGAGAACACGGCTTCTCCCCTGGCGGCATTCATCACCGCAGCCATGGCGGCGGGCTGGTCGGTCGAGAATCGGAAGTCCTCGAACCCGATCCTCGGCCCAGAGGTAACTCGCCGCTACCCGCGACTGGTGCCGTCGCACTTCGAGTTCTTGAAGTCGATAGCGGTGTGCGTGAACGCCAAGAAGACCTCGTGGTTCCTCTGCGAGTCCGACTACCGCAGCACGAATGATACGACCCCGGAGCCGTGGCGTTGGAACGAGTACGAGCTCATGAGTCTCGACGCGGCTGCGGGTGACGCGGACTGGCAGGAGAAGATCCGTCGCTTCTGGGACACCCACCTTCCGATCTTCATCTCGGTCGAGGCGGGCGACTACGACTACGTCGCGCTCGATGTCTCGAAAGAGGGTTTCGGCCAAGTCGTCCACGGCGTTAGCCCCGAGTTCGAGGAGGTCTCGCCGTTGGCAGCTACCTTCAACGACTTCTTGACGGAGTTCGCCCGCTCGCTTCGCGGCGAGCCGCCGTCCGACGAACTGTCGCCACTGAAGCTATTCATCTAACGCCGACGCGGAGCGCGAGGACCGTCCGCCCTCGGCGCCCGAATGACTGCGGTTGCCCCGCGCGCGCCCCAGGCGCTCATGCACCACTCGAGAGCCCGCGATCTGACCCGGGCGCGAAGTACGGTTATTCTCACGCCATATGGACGTGCCGAGGATCGAGTCGGAATCGCATCTCGCGCGGGCCCTCGACCGCATCCTCGTGGGGCTCACGGTTGGCGCGACGATCGACGTGGAGGCCACGGAGTTTCGCGACGTGGCCGTCGCGCTAGAGTACTTCCTTCCGGCGGTTCTCCAGCTGGAGCACGCGTTCAGTGATTCGTTCGACGGGTTCCGCTTCGCGGTCGCGAGGAAATCAGGACCACGCTTGGCCGAGTTCCTTGGGCTCGCCTTGTTGATCACCGATCAGAGCTGGATCCCGATGGACCTCCAAATTGAGCTGGTGGCGCGCCTCCCAGCCGTGAGGAGCGTGACCTGCAGAGTCGGTGAGGTCGGCGCTGGGGTCCTCGGTCTCGAAACCATCCCTTGGGGACGGCCGGAGGCCGACACCCTCTTGGCCGGACTCCTGGCGCGCAGGGACACGATCAATTGGGCATTCGAGACTCACGCCGGGCCCGCGCAGACGTAAAGGCGCGTTGCACGCCGCCGCATGCCGGGCCGCCGGCAGTGGTAGATTCCCGCTCATGGTGCGCCGGAAGGCCAAGAAGAAGACCCTCCCCAAGGACTTCAAGGAGCTTCTCGAGAAGGGCAATCTCGCGAAGCTCAAGGCGACCTTCGAGACCTGCGACGTGAACGCGCGCGGAGGCTACGCCAAGCAGTCCGCTCTCGCGTTCGACGAGTGCCCGGACGAGCTGGTGCGCTGGTTGGTATCCCAAGGCGCCGACCTCTCCGCTGCCGACACAAGGGGGAACACGCCGCTCCACAGTCGAGCGGGGAGCTGGAGGGGCAGCATCTCCGTCCTCCTCGAGCTCGGCGCCGACGTGAACGCCGTCAATTACTCGATGGACACACCGCTCCACGCGGCGGCAGAGCGCAAGAACGCGGAGCACGCGGCACAGCTCCTTGCCCGCGGAGCCAAGGTGGACGTCCGCAACAAGGACGGGCTGACTCCCCTCGGGCTCGCACTCCGTAGCCTCGTCAACGCCGAGTTGGATCAAATGCCGGCGCTCGTGAAGGTTCTTCTCGGTGCCGGCGCCTCGAAGACTCCGTCCATGAAGTCCTACGTCGAGCGCATCGGCGAGTCCTTCGAGTTTCACCGAGAGAACTTCAGCTCCGAGAGGCTCCCGGAGGCCGATGCCGCACTGCAGTTCCTCTACCGGACGTTCGAGGTTACTCCCGTGCCTCGCCGGGTCAGGCACGATGGCAAGTCGATCATCGTGGTCAAAGCGACGACCTGGCAGAAGCAGCACGCAGAGCTCTGCGACCTGCTCGTGCCGGCTCGTGGTTCCGCCGAGACCGTGCAGGGGGAGGTCATTCGAATTTCCGGGAACATCTCCGGCGAGTGGGAGCGCAACGGTGGGATGAACTGGGATCAAGCCTACGCTGCGATGGCACGCGCCTTCGCGGGATACGTGGAGCGTGGAACGCCGCTCGACGAGAGCGAGGTCGACGAGATCAAGTCGATCGTGCGCTCCTTGTCGAAAGAGAATGGAAGAGGGAACGCGCGTCTCGGGGAGCTCGCCGTCGCCTGGGTGCTAAGGAATCCGCGACCCTTGCCACTCGAGACGCCGAGCTACAAGCGGTGAGGCGAGAGAGGCCATGTGTCTGGTAGGAGCCTCGGGTGCGACCGAACCCCGACCGAACCGAATACCGCGCCACTCGAGCGTCGAGCTGACCATTCGAGGCTGAGAACTTGAGCGTCGCGAGGCAGAGCCGGAGCGAATGATGACGATGGACAAGGAGAAGTTCTGGAGCCTCATCGCGGCTTGCAGGAGAGAGGCGGACGGCGATGCAGAGGAACAGGCTCAGCTTCTTGAAGGGCGGCTCTCGAAGTTGTCGCCCTCGGACATCATCGAGTTCGACAAGATCTATGACGAGTTCCGCATCGCCGCCTACGACTGGAAGCTGTGGGGAGCCGCCTTCGTCATCAACGGCGGCTGCTCCGACGACGGCTTCGAGTACTTTCGCGGTTGGCTGATCGCACAGGGCGAGAAGGTCTACTCTCAAGCCCTTCTTGACCCGGACTCCCTCGCCGAGGTCATCGGAGTAGGGGACGGCGACCAGGATTGCGAGTGCGAGGACATGCTCTACGTTGCCTCCAGAGCGTTCGAGGCCACGACGGGGAAGAAGATCCCCAAGCGCGTCGTGGCCTTTCCTCGCGAACCGAAGGGCGAGAAGTGGGACGAGGAGGATCTTCCAGAGCTGTTGCCGCGCCTCTGGTCGCGCACCGGTAGCTGATCCATGCCTGGCGGTGTGCCCGAGATCGCGTCGCCGCACACCATAGGCTGACGGCTGGCAGAAGTCAGGCCGCCATTTCGACGCCGAAACGGCCGGGGGCGCCGTGACGACCTTGGGGTAAACCTTGTACCGCCGGCGTGCATTCCGCTGCCATCTGCTGCTTCGGCTTGCACATTCGAGCCCGCCGAGCTTCTCGACGAAGGCGTACAAAGAAGCGCAGGGAACCCTGGTTTCCCAG
>Ga0070738_10004171_pt1 | contig 17752 bp, 18 predicted proteins | sample Coa_R2_2_FD_66446 | JGI IMG/M metagenome (GOLD analysis project Ga0070738, IMG submission 66446) | Surface soil microbial communities from Centralia Pennsylvania, which are recovering from an underground coalmine fire - Coalmine... | ecosystem: Environmental > Terrestrial > Soil > Unclassified ...
TACTTCTCGCAGGCGCCCGAGGCGAGCAGCGAGACCAGCACCTCCATCGTGTCGAGCTGGAACAGCGCCGAGCGCACCAGCCGGTACTGGACCGAATATTCCTTCTCCATTTCCGGCGTGTCGGGCGCGCGCAATGCCTTGAAGCCGGTCGAATGAAACGAGATCGGGAACTTGCATTCGGCCGAGGCTCGCCAGAGCTGGAACCAGTCCTTGTGCCAGAGCGGCAAGCTCATGCGCTTGAAGGCGAGGTCGCCGCCCTTCAGGCCCATCCGCGCGCAGCGCCGCACCTCCTCGGCCGCCGCCTTCGGGTCGGTGTTGGGGATGATGGCGAGCGGAAACACGCGGTTGGAATCGGCGCGGCGGGCGAAGTCGGCCGCCCAGTCGTTGTAGCGCGCGTTGGTCCATACCCTGAGCTCGGCATCTTCGATCAGGTCGTTGACCATCAGGCAGCCGTAGATGATCTCCTTCTCGAGTCCGTCGCGATCGAGATCGGCGATGCGCAGTTCGGGCGTCGTCGGGCGCGAGATGCCGCCGGGATATGAATTCCACTCGAAGCCCGCTTCCTTCATCTCGTCGATATGGCCGAACGAGCCCTTGGTGTAGGGCAGGAAGCCCGGCCCGACGCCGTTCCACATGCCGCGGTCCTTGTTGTCGACGAACCAGTGCTGGCCGTCGTTGCGCTCCTCGACGCGCGGCGCGTTGGCTTTCCACTTGGCCGGCGCCTGCGAGGACCAGAGATCTGTCGGGCAATAGGTGAGGTCGATGTGATTGTCGCCGGAAATGAGCGTGTGCTGCATGAAGCGGGCCTCCTTGCGGGACGAGACATTGGGCACCTTGTTTGCGATGCTGTCCACCATGAGCAAGAAGGGCAACCACACAATCATCCGCGGCGGCCGGCTGCTCGACATCGCCAAGCGAACCGCCGCCCCGGCCGACATCCTGATCAAGAACGACACCATCGCCGAGATCGGCCGGCCCGGGCTGGCGGCGCCGGCCGGCGCCACCGTAGTCGACGCGCGCCGCCGGCTGATGCATCCCGGCCTGATCAATGCGCACACGCACGGTCACGGCAACCTCGCCAAGGGCATGCACGATCGCTTCACGCTCGAGCTGCTGCTCACCGCCAGCCAGTGGGTCGGCATCGGCCGCAATCTCGAGGACAAGTATCTGTCGAGCCTGATCGGCGCGGCCGAGATGGTGATGAAGGGTTGCACCGCGGCCTACGACCTGGTGGCGGAGTTCCCCCTGCCCTCGGTGGAAGGCCTGTCGACCATGGCCAAGGCCTACGAGGAAGTGGGCATGCGCTGCGTGCTCGCCCCCATGGTGGCTGACCTCACCTTCTTCCAGGCGATTCCCGGCCTGATGGATCGCCTCCCGCCTGCCCTGCAGAAGGAGGTCGAGAGCTTCCAGATGGCGCCGCGGAAGGCGACTACGAAGCAGATCAAGAAGGCGCTGCAGAACTGGCGGTTCGACAAGGTGCAACTCGCCGTCGCACCCACCATCCCGCACCATTGCAGCGACGACTTCCTCGCCGCCTGCCGCAACCTCGCCAGGGAATACGATGTCGGCATCCACACCCACGTCGCCGAATCCAAGGTCCAGGTGATCGCGGGCTATCAGCGCTACGGCAAGTCGCTCACCGCGCACATGGACGAGCTCGGGCTGGTCGGCGAGCGCTTCACCGTGGCGCACGGCGTGTGGCTCGACGACGACGACATGAAGCGGCTGGGCGACCGCGGCTCGAGCGTGGCGCACAATCCCGGCTCCAACATGCGGCTCGGCAACGGGCTCGCCGACGTGCGCGGCATGCTGAACGCCCGGGTGAACGTGGGCGTCGGCACCGACGGCGCCAACTGCTCGGACAATCTCAACATGTACGAATCGATGCGGCTCGCCTCGTTCGCCTCCAAGGTGCAGGGGCCCGACATCGAGCGCTGGCTGACGACCGAAGAGGCGCTCCGCGCCGCCACCGAAGGCAGTGCCCGCGCGCTCGGGCTGGAAAAGGAGATCGGCCGGATCGCGCCCGGCTACAAGGCCGACATCGTCTTCCTCGACCTCGACCACATCAACTGGATCCCGACCAACGACCCGGTGAACCAGATCGTGCACAGCGAGGACGGCGCGGGCGTGCATTCGGTCATGATCGGCGGCCGCATGGTGGTCGAGAACCGCAAGCTTCTCACCGTCGACCTGCCCAAGCTCGCCGCCCAGGCCGCCGCCTCACAGGCGCGGCGCGCGCCGCTCACCAGGGAAGCCCAGAAACTCTATCACCGGCTTGAGAAGGTGGTCGGCACGTTCTGTCCCGGCCTCGCCAAGGCGCCGCTGCACATCCATCGCTTCGGCGCCAGCCATCACGCGCATTGACCTCAATGTTGGTGCGCGTGCCCGCCATGGGTGCCGCCGTAGCCGCGCAGCTCGTTGTAGCGCGCGATCTGCTCGGGCGTGAGCAGCCGGGCGACGACGAGGTGATAGCGCAGATGGGCGGCGCGCAGCCTGCCCTGTAGCTCGGCGATCGCACGCACCTGCTCTTGCATGCCGGTCTCGCTGATCGAGCCGGCGGCAAAGCCGCGATCGAGCTCGGCTTCGGCATCGATGATCTGCTCGCCGATCCTGCTGGTCTCGTCCTGCATGGCCTCGAACAGCCTCTTCACCTGCTCTTTCTGGTCGGCGCCGAGCCCGAGCTTGTCGGCCAGCTCGAGCACGTGCGCGGGCCCGGGATAGCCGTTCAACTCGGCCACCTGCGCCAGGCCCATGCCGCGGCCGGCCTTGAGGTCGGCGATCTGCTGCTCGGACAGCGACTTGATGCGGCGCTCCTGCATGCCGGCATAGGGCTGCGACGGCTGGGCCCAGGCGGTGAGCGGCGCCAGCACCAACAGCATAATCGCAATGACAACGGTGCGGTGGATCATGTCCCTTCCCTACATTCGCCCAACTTGGCTGCGCAATATTGCGCCATCGGAGGACGTCTCGCATGCGCTTCGCACTGGCAATCTGTGCACTCGCCCTGTTGATGGCCGCCCCGATGGCGCCGCCGGCCGAGGGCCAGACGACGGAGACCCGGGAGCAGCAAATCGAGCGCATCAAGCGCGAGAATGCCAAGATCGACGAAGAGAACAAGTTGATCCAGCAGGCCAACGCAGCGCTTGGCGCGAAGAACTGGCACGCCGCGGTCGAGCCGTTGCAGAAGCTGATCGCGCTCGATGGCGACAACTGGCAGTACTACACGCTGCTGGGCGACGCCGAATTCAATCTGGCGCACTACGATCGGGCGGCCGATGTCCTGAAGAAGGGCGTTCGGGCGGCCGAGCGCAGCAAGACGGGCGATAACGCAAAGAGGAAGGCCGGCGAGGCGCGCATGCTGGTCACGCTGGGCAACGCCTCCCTGAAACTGCACGACACCCGGGCGGCGGTCGACGCCTATACGCGCGCGGCGAGCCTCGCTCCCGACCCCGCGCTTGCCTACTTCAATCTGTGCGCCACGCAGTACAACGCGGGCAACAAGCAGGCGGCACTCGCGGCGTGCGACAAGGCGATCGCCGCGGACCCGAGGAAAGCCGACGCCTACTTCATCAAGGGATCGGCGCTGGTCGGCGGCAGCAGGGTCGAGAACGGCAAGGTCGTGGCCCCACCCGGCACGGTCGAGACGCTGCGCAAATATCTCGAGCTCGAACCCAACGGGCTGCACGCCAAGGATGCCAAGGAGCTGCTCGCCTACGTCTCGGGGAAGCCGAAGTAGCTTCCACGCATCGTCACTTCTCGAACGACAGGGTCGCCAGGAAGTCGTTCACCGTCTTGATCGTCTCCGGCGAGAGATGCTCGTCGTGCGATCCGATCTGGATGGTGAAGATCCGGTGCTTCTGGACGCCGCTGAAGGCGGCGATATAGCCGACCTCGGTCGGCGTAATGACCTTCGCGTTGTAGAGCAGTGCGCGCGAACCGGCGATCTGGCCGAGCTGGACGTGAACCAGTTCGAAGGTCTGCCCCTTTGCCTTGAAGGCTGCCTCGAACTTCGCCAGGTAGCGCCGCCGCTCGGAATCGGTCGCGAGGTGGAGCAGGAATTCTTCGTTGGTCAGGTCGTCCTTCGGCGGGTTGTAGCCGATGATCACATCGACCCGCTCCTTGCACTGCAGGCAGGAAAAGCCGTTCACGTCGGCCGAGACCGGCACGCGCTTCCAGCCGTCGGTCTTGATCGAATAGAAGCCGGGCATGCTCCACGTCTCCGCCCGAGCCTGGCCGGCGACGAGCAGCAGAGCGAATGCGAGGAGACGCGTCAGGCGAGCCATTTCAGACAGCCCGCTTCCTCCAGCACCGGATCGAGCCGTTGGCGCGCAGCGGCGGGCAATGCCGCGAGCTTCTTGCGCAGGGCGTCGTAGCACTTGGCCTGGTAGCGGAACGGCGCCTGTGCATAGCGCCGGCCCGTGATGTCGAGGGCGACCTCGTCGCGTCCCTCCTGCAGCGCCCCGAGGTTGGCGGCGAGGAACGGCAGGTAGGTCTCGCCGCAATGCTTCAGCAGCGCCTTCAGTGTGCCGGGAAGCGGCAGTGCCGGATCGCTCCATTTACCTTCCACGCCCGAGGCATCGTCGAGCCGCAGCAGCCAGCAATAGACATCGACGGCACGCTCGCGCATCTCGGCCATCGGCGTCGGATCGACGGCCAGGATCTGCAACTGGCCGTACAGGCCGAAATCGGCCAGCGACGGACGCGAGCCGAACAGGAACGGCGTCGCCCGGACGTGCCGGTTGAGGGAATCGAGGATCAGGCGGTAGCTATCCTCGAGGATCGGCCGGTTCTGCTCGGTGCAGCCCACCATCGCCATGCGACCGACCTGACGGTCGTTGAAGGCCTTCATGGCGGCAAGCCGGTCGGCCTCCGCCATCACCGGATCGCGCGAGGTCACCACCCAAACCTGCCCGAACTTGCGGTCGGCTTCGTAGTACCAGCGATAATGGAACATGATCTTGGTGACCCACTCGTCGCCAAAATCTTCCAGCAGGTCGCTCAAATAGGCCTGCGGCGCGTCGTCGGGAATGATCGAGCGCTGCCCTGGATGCTCGCGCTCCAGGGCGTAAGCCAACGGCGTCGAATCGTTCATCACCCTTCCGTCGGGGAAGGCAAGCACCGGAATGACCGGCGGCAGGTTGTTGGCGACGGCGACATCGCGGGGATTGCCGTCGGCCTTCCAGACGAACGGGAGACGGCGATAGCGCAGGATCGCCCGCATCTTCACCGAATAAGGCGACGGGTCGATGCCGTGTAGGATGTAGGCGCCGGCGCTAATGCGCACTCCCCTCGAGCGCCTTGACGATCTGCTCCGTCATGGCCTTGGCGTCGCCGAACAGCATCATGGTGTTGTCGCGGAAGAACAGCTCGTTGTCGACGCCGGCATAGCCCGATGACATGCCGCGCTTCACGAACAGCACGGTATGGGCCTTCTCGACGTCGAGGATCGGCATGCCGTAGATCGGGCTCTTGGGATCGGTCTTGGCCGCGGGATTGGTGACGTCGTTGGCCCCGATCACGAAGGCGACGTCTGTCGAGGCGAAGTCGCGGTTGATGTCGTCGAGCTCGAAGACCTCGTCGTAGGGCACGTTGGCCTCGGCGAGCAGCACGTTCATGTGGCCCGGCATGCGGCCCGCCACCGGATGGATGGCGTAGCGCACCTGCACGCCGTCCTTCTTCAGGATGTCGGCCATCTCGCGCAGCGCGTGCTGGGCCTGCGCCACCGCCATGCCGTAGCCCGGCACGATGATGACGCTCGACGCGTTCTTCATCAGGAAGGCCGCGTCCTCGGCCGAGCCTGCCTTGACCGGGCGGTTGTCCTTGACCGCGCCGGCCGCTCCCGCGGCGCTCGTATCGGTGCCGAAGCCGCCCAGGATCACGTTGAAGATCGAGCGGTTCATGCCCTTGCACATGATGTAGCTCAGGATCGCGCCTGAGCTGCCGACCAGCGCACCGGTGACGATCAGCGCCGTATTGCCGAGCGTGAAGCCGATGCCGGCGGCGGCCCACCCGGAATAGGAATTGAGCATCGACACGACGACCGGCATGTCGGCGCCGCCGATCGGCAGGATCAGCAGGAAGCCGACCGACAGCGACAGGAAGATCAGCAGCATGAAGGTGACGGGATGTCCCTTCATGGCGAACCACACCAGCAGCAGCAGCAGGATGATGCCGATCAGGGCGTTGAGCGGGTGCTGGCCCTTGAAGACGAGCGGCGAGCCCGACACCAGGCCCTGCAGCTTGGCGAAGGCCACGATCGAGCCGGTGAAGGTGATGGCGCCGATGATGGTGCCGAGGCCCATCTCGACCAGGCTCTGGGTCTTGATGTGGCCGGGCGAGCCGATGCCGAAAGCCTCGGGCGAGACGAAGGCGGCGGCGGCCACGAACACGGCGGCGAGGCCGACCAGCGAGTGGAAGGCGGCCACGAGCTGCGGCAGGGCCGTCATCTGGATGCGCAGCGCCACCACGGTGCCGATGGCGCCGCCGATCAGCAGGCCGCCGACGATCAGCCAAGGTGAGACGACGCCCGGGGTCGCGACGGTGACGCCGATCGCCACCACCATGCCGACGATGCCGTAGAGGTTGCCGGCACGCGACGTCACGGGCGAACTCAAGCCGCGCAACGCCATGATGAAGCAGATGGCGGCGAGCAGGTAGCCGTAGGCGGCGAGTTCCTGGGTCATTTGTTCTCGGTACTCCGCCTACTTCTTGACCGGTGTCTTCTTCTTGAACATCGACAGCATGCGATGCGTGACGATGAAGCCGCCGAAGATGTTGACCGCGGCCAGCGCCACGGCGATGGCGCCGAACAGCTGCGCCGCGCCCAGGCCCTTCAGCCCGGCCGCCAGCAGGGCGCCGACGATGATCACCGAGGAGACGGCGTTGGTCACGGCCATCAGCGGCGAATGCAGCGCGGGTGTCACGCGCCACACCACGTAGTAGCCCACGAAGCAGGCGAGCGCGAAGATGGTGAGCAGCGCCACGAACGGCATGTGGCCTTCCGGCACCGCAAGAGTCCCTTGAGCCGACAGGTCGAGGATCTGTTGCGCCAGCGCCTTCACGCTGGCCGCGAGGTCCTGGGCTTGGGTGGCGAGTTTTGCCGCTTCGCCGGCAAGTTTGTCGTCCATGGCCTGTTCCTAATTCTGCAGCGAGGGGTGCACGATCTGGCCGTTCTGCGTCACCAGCGTGCCCTTCACGACTTCGTCGTTGGGGTCGATCTTGAGGGCCTTGGTCTCCTTGTCGACCATCGGCGTGATGAAGTTCAGCAGGTTGCGCGAGAAAAGCGACGAGGAATCCGTCGGCAGCTCGGCCGGCAGGTTGGCCGGACCGATGATCTTCACGCCGTGCTTCTCGACCATCTTGCCGTACTCGGAGAGCGGGCAGTTGCCGCCCTGCTCCACCGCCATGTCGACGATCACCGAGCCCGGCTTCATGGTCTTGACCATGTCCTCGCTCACCAGCAGCGGCGCCTTGCGTCCGGGAATGAGCGCGGTGGTGACGACGATGTCCTGCAGCTTGATGTGCTCGGCCACCAGCGCTGCCTGCTTGGCCTGGTATTCGGCGCTCATCTGCTTGGCATAGCCGCCTGCCGTTTCGGCCGCCTTGAACTCCTCGTCCTCGACGGCGACGAACTTGCCGCCCAGCGACTGCACCTGCTCCTTGGTCGCCGGCCGCACGTCGGTCGCGGTGACGATGGCGCCCAGCCGGCGCGCCGTGGCGATCGCCTGCAGTCCGGCGACGCCCACGCCCATGATGAAGGCGCGCGCTGGCGCTAGCGTGCCGCCCGGCGTCATCATCTGCGGGAAGATGCGGCCGAAATGATCGGCCGCCAGCAGCACCGCCTTGTAGCCCGCGAGATTGGCCTGCGAGGAGAGGATGTCCATCGACTGCGCGCGCGTGATGCGCGGGATCAGCTCGAGCGCGAACGCCGTGACGCCGCGGGCGGCGAGCTGCTGGACCAGCTCCTTGTTGCTGAGCGCGCCGAGCGGCGCCATCAGCGCCTGGCCAGAGCGCAGCAGCGCCAGTTCGTCGACTCCTTCGGCCGCCGACATCGGCCGCTGCACCTTGAAGATCACCTCGCCGGCAGCACTTGCCGCGGCAGCGTCTGGCACGATCGTTGCACCGGCCTCGGCATAGGCCTGGTCGGGATACGACGCCGCCGAACCCGACCCCGCCTCGATCGTCACTTCCGCACCCAACGCTTTCAGTTTCTTGACGGTCTCGGGCGTCGCCGCCACGCGGGTCTCGTGCGGGCGGCGTTCTTTCAGAATGGCGATTTTCATGGAGCGCGATGGATCGTTGGGGACGCGGAGGGGCTTTATTTGTGCGGCGCACCTTGCACAGCAGCCGGCGGATTGCCAAGCCGGTTTTTCGCCGCGTGGAAGGCTGCCTTTTGCGGCCTGCCTTGACGCGTGTTAGGTGCGGGCCATGCCCGACCGTCCCGCCATCCTGACCGGTTTCCACTTCACCAAAACCACGCTCGCCGCCATCGGGGAGCGCTGTGAGATCGTGGGCCGGATGGAAACGCCGACGCCCACGGAGAAGGACATCCCACCGGGCGTCGCCGACAAGGTGCAGGCGATCGTCAGCACCGGCTCGGTCGGCATCTCCGACGCCATGATGGCGGCGCTGCCCCGGCTCTCGCTGTTCTGCTGCTACGGCACCGGCTACGAGCGCGTCGATCTCCAGGCCGCGCGCAAGCGCAACATCATGGTGACGCACGGCGCCGACGCCAACGCGCCGGACGTGGCCGAGCTCGCCTTCGGCATCCTGCTCGCCTCGACGCGCCGCATCGTGCGCGCCGACAAGATGATCCGCCGTGGCGAATGGACCAAGCGCATCCCCAATCGTTTCGGCGCGATCGCCGGCCTCACCGGCGGCAAGCTCGGCATCCTGGGCCTCGGCGCGATCGGCATGGAGTTCGCCAAGCGCGCCAAGGGATTCGACATGGAGATCGGCTACTGCAACCGCAACAGGCGGAGCGACGTCGACTTCCAGTACTTCCCCAACGTCATGGCGCTCGCCACCTGGTGCGACTACCTGATCGTGGCGCTGCGCTCCGACGCCTCCAACCGGCACATCATCAACGCCGGGGTCCTGAAGGCGCTGGGCCCGCGCGGCCACGTGGTGAACATCAGCCGCGGCTGGGCGGTCGACGAGGCGGCAATCGCCCATGCGCTGCGCAACAACATCATCGAAGGCGCGGCGCTCGACGTCTACGACGAGGAGCCCTACACCGGCACCGAGCTGCTCGGCCTCGACAATCTGGTGATGACGCCGCATTTCGGCGGCGGCACGGAGCACGCGCAACGGCGCATGACGGCCATGGTCTGCCGCAATCTCGACAACCATTTTGCCGGCAAGCCGGTGATCTCGCCGGTGCCCGAACTCAGGGACATGGTCGGGCTCGCGCGACTGCGCTAGTTCACCGGATCGACGCCGATCGCGACTTTCTGCCCCCTCTCCCGCGCCGGAGTCGCCACGGCGACATCCCACCAGGCCAGCAGCGCCTGCCCGGCGACGGTCAGCCGTTCGAGCAGGCTCGGCCCATCCGGCTCCTCTTCGCGAACCGCAAGCCCCCACGCATCGATGCCCAGGGCACGGCCCAGGAAGAGGGCGCGCTCGTCGTGCGACTTTTGTGACACGATCACCAGGCGCTTCACGCCATAGATGTCGCGGGCGCGCAAAAGCGAATCGAGAGTGCGGTAGCCCGCGAAATCGCGATAGATGATTTCGGCCGGCACGCCCCGTTCGACCAGGCCGTCGCGGATGGCGGTAGGCTCATCGTAGGCGCCGGTGCGATTGCCGCTCGCGATGACATACTTGATCTTGCCCGCGCGCCACAGCGCCGCCGCCGCATCGAGCCGGTTCACGAACGGAATATTGGGCGCGACATGCCCGTCGGGCCAATAAGTCAGCGGCCCGGTACCCGGCACGAGCGCAACGTCCACATGCGGCACCTTCTGCGGATCCGAGGTCAGACGCGGTGCTGCTTCCACGATCTGTTCGTGCCGCTCGAACCATGCCAAGGCCGCGACACCGAGCACAGGTGCCAGTCCGACGAGGAGCAGGAGGGAGGCGACGCGCCTCACGACGGCGGATCGCGCCCGATCACGACCGGCGCACCGTCATGGCGTGGCGGCGTCCCGCGCCAAACGTCCCAATAGGCGCGCACGGCCGAAGGGTAGCGCCTGAGCTCGGTGAAGATGCTGTAGGCGTGGTCCACGTCACGCGCTTCGAAGCCCCACGCCTGGAGGCCGCTTGCATGCGCAAGATAAAGGGCGCGCGACAGATGAAAACGCTGCGAGACGATGACCAGCCGCGCCTGGCCGAAGACGTCACGCGCCCGCACCGCCGAATCGTATGTGCGCACGCCTGCGAAGTCGCGGTAGATCGCGGATGCCGGAACACCCCGCTCGAGGAGCCCGGCGCGCATCGCCGTCGGCTCGTCGTAGTCCGGGCGCCGACCGTCGCCGCTCACCAGCAGGAACTTCACCTTGCCGGCGCGCCACAAGACCGTCGCCGCATCGAGCCGGTATTCGAAGTAGCGGTTGCGGCCGCCCTCGGGACCGATCGGCGCCGCGCCCAGCACCAGCGCCACGTCGAACGCTGGCAGCTGCGCCGGATCGGCGGCGATGAAGGAGGCGGCAAAGCGATCGAGGCGCCGCTCGGCCAGCCACGCCGCCAGCATCGCCGCGATCGCAGCAGCCGCCAGGACGAACAGCAGCCACAAGGTCAAACGCATAAAGCCGACAATTGCCACCTCGCATTAACATGCAGATATGGCACAGCGTCCCCACAAATGGCCATTGCGGAACTTGTGATATGGTCGAGCGATGGACGACCAAATGTTTCTGCTGGCGCTGACGATGGCGGCAATCGTCGGCGCCGCCATCGCCTGGAAATACGCGACCTGGAATCTCTACCGCCGGCCGGGGTCGGAGTGGGCGACCGACCAGATCGATCCGCGGCGCATCAACCGCCGGCTGCTGGCGCGGCGCAAGCGCCACCGTCTCCAGATGTCGCTCATGGCCGCCCTGCTCTCTCCCATGCTGGTATACGCGCTGCTGTCCTTGTTCGATGTCATGGTCGAGTTGAGCCACACGCGATAACGCCTAAAGCGCGTCGAGTATCTGGCGGAAGCCGGTCTTGCAGGTGAACCCCAGCACCCGCTTCGCCTTGTGCGCGTCGTAGACCCGGTCGATCGAATCGAACATCGTCCAGCCGCGCCCATCGTACTTGGCCAGATAGTCGGGGAAATAGCGCGCCACGACGGCCGGCGCATTGATGATCAGTTCGCGGCAATCCGCCGGCGAGAATGGTGTCAGGGCCGAGATGATGAAGGAATCGAAGCCGATCGCCGGCGCCTTGGAAAGCGCCACGACATGCGCCTCGGCTGCGTCCTCGACCGACAGTCGGCAAAACAGGAACTCGTTCGCCTTGGTATTCTCGCTCGACTGCTTGATCGTATGCGCCATGTCGTCCTCCTCGGGAAAGAACCGCGAGGTGCGCAGGATCAGGATCGGCAGGCCGTGGAGCTGGTGGAACAGCCGGCAAAGATCCTCGGCGGCGAGCTTGGTGACGCCATAGATGTTGCGCGGCACGAGCGGCGACAGCGTCTCGTCGATCCATACGGCTTGCTTCGCCCCGCCCGCTTTGCCGTCACGGATCTTCTGCGAGATCATCAGCGACGTGGTCGAGGTGAAGACGAAACGGTCGACGCCGGCCTCGACGGCCTCCTCGAGCAGGTTCAGCGTGCCCTGCACGTTCACTGCGATGAACTCGGAATTGTCGTGCGTCTCGATATGCGGCTTGTGACGCGCCGCGGCATGCACGATCGCGGTGATGCCGTGCTGGCGGATGAGCGAGCGCACCAGGGGGCGATCGACCACCGAACCGACGACATCGGTCGTTGCGCCTTTCTCCGGGTCGAGGCCGACAACGGCGTGGCCATCGCGGCGCAGGCGCGGCACCAGCGACTGGCCGAGCCAGCCCGACGATCCTGTGACGAGAATATTCATGAGAGGCCGGCGATCTTTAGCGCCTCTTCCTGCCCGCTCGCCAGAACGTCGACGTCGAAATCTTCTATGAGCTGCTCGAACAGCCGGTGCCAGTTGATCGAGGCGCGCAGATGGATGAACACCGCTCCCAGTCCGATGGCGGCGCGGTCCATGAACACGAACTCGCGGGGCGGACGCACGCCGCCCATCTTGCGCAGCTCGCCGAACACGTTCTGCGCCATCTCGCGGCCGTGGCCGTCGGCGATGCCCTCGGTCAGCCGCCGCGGCCGGTCGTCCATCAGCGGGCCGTAGAGAAACGCCGCCCACCGATTGAGCACGGCAATCACCTCGCGCGACAGGCCCGAGAAGCCCCAATCCTCGTAGGCAGCGACGGCTCGATCGAGATCGTCGGTCATCAGTGCGCGATAGAGCTCGATCGAGCCGCGCACGAAACGCGGCGGGAAGATGCGCACGCAGCCGAAATCCATCAGGTTCACATCAGCCTCGGGACGCACCGTGTAGTTGCCGAGATGCGGATCGCCGTGGATCACGCCGTAGGAATAGAACGGCACGTACCAGGCGCGGAACATGTTGATCGCGAGCCGATCCTTCTCCTCCTGCGGCCTGGTCTTCCAATCGAGCAGCCTGTCGCCGTCGAGCCACGTCATGGTGAGCAGCCGGTCGGTCGAGTGCGAGGGCACGACCTCGGGCACGTGCACGTGCGGCTCCTCGCGCAGCATGTGGCGATAGAGCGCCACGTGCCTGGCCTCGCGCCGATAGTCGAGCTCCTCGCGCAGGCGCGTCGTGATCTCGGCGTGGATCTCGTCGGTGCGGATGGCCGGATCGAAACGCTGGCCGACGGCGAACACCAGCTTGAGCTGATTGAGGTCGGCCTCCAGCGCCGAGGCCATGTCGGGGTATTGCAGCTTGCAGGCGACGTCGAGCCCGTCCTTGAGCCTGGCGCGATGCACCTGCCCCAGCGACGCGGCGAACGAGGCTTCCTTGTCGAAATGCGCGAACTTCGATTGCCAGTCCGGCCCCAGCTCGGTCGCCATGCGGCGGCGCACGAAGGCCCAGCCCATCGCCGGCGCATTGGCCTGAAGCTGCGTCAGCTCGCGGGCATATTCCGGCGGCAAGGCGTCGGGGATGGTGGCCAGCAGCTGCGCCGCCTTCATCAACGGCCCCTTCAGCCCGCCCAGCGCCGCCTTCAGTTCGGCGGCGTGCTTGTCGCGGTCGAGTGCGAAGCCGAGATAGCGCTCGCCGGCCAGGCGCGCCGCGAGACCGCCGACCGAGGCGCCGACCCTGGCGTAGCGGCCGAGCCGCCCGCCCAGCCAGTCCCCCTCATCAGCCATCAGAGCTTTTCGAGCTCGTCGACGAAGCCCGAGATCACGCCCAGACCCTTGTCCCAGAAGGCGGGGTCGGAAGCATCGAGCCCGAACGGCGCCAGCAGTTCCTTGTGCCGCTTCACGCCACCGGCGCGCAGCATGTCGAGATACTTCGCCTGGAAGCCCTCGGGCTTGGCCTGGTAGGCGGCGTAAAGCGAGTTCACCAGGCAATCGCCGAAAGCGTAGGCGTAGACGTAGAACGGCGAATGGATGAAGTGGCCGATATACGAACAGTAGTGCCGGTACTCGTCGTCGAAGGTGAAGGCGGGCCCCAGGCTCTCGCTCTGCACCGCCATCCAGATCTCGCCGATCGCGTCGGGCGTCAGCTCGCCCTCGCGCCGCTTCAGGTGCAGGCGCGATTCGAAATCGTAGAAGGCGATCTGGCGGACCACCGTGTTCAGCATGTCCTCGACCTTGCCGGCGAGCATCGCCTTGCGCGTTCGCGCATCGGGCGCTGACTTGAGCATCGACTGGAAGGTCAGCATCTCGCCGAACACGGAGGCGGTCTCGGCGAGCGTGAGCGGCGTGTCGGCCATCAGCGGACCCTGCCCCGCCGCCAGCACCTGGTGCACGCCGTGGCCCAGCTCGTGCGCCAGGGTCATGACATCGCGCACCTTGCCCTGATAATTCAGCAGCAAGTATGGATGCGCCGACGGCACCGTCGGATGGGCAAAGGCGCCGGGCGATTTTCCGGGCCGTGCCGGGGCATCGATCCAGCCGCTGCCGAAGAACTTGCGGCCGACGGCTGCCAGCTCAGGCGAAAAGGCGTTGTAGGCATCGAGCACGATCCGCTCGGCCTCGGCCCATGGGATCGTGCGGTCATCATGCTCGGGCAGCGGCGCATTGCGATCCCAGTACGGCATCTTCTCGACGCCGAACCACTTGGCCTTGAGCTTGTAGTAGCGGTGCGCAAGGCGCGGATAGGCCGTCTTCACCGCGGAGGCGAGCGCATCGACCACCTCGTCCTCGACCACGTTGGCGAGATTCATCGCCGACTGCGGGCGCGCATATTTGCGCCAGCGATCCTCGATCTCCTTGTCCTTGGCCAAGGTGTTGGTCACCAGCGAGAAGATCGCGATATTGTCGCCCTGCACCTTGCCGAACGACTTGGCGGCGTCCTTGCGGACCTCGGGGTCCTTGCTGGAGAGCTTGTCGAGGATCTGCGGCTCGGAGAGCATCTCGTTGCGGAACGGATAGCGCAGCCGCGCGATCGTCTCGTCGAACAGCCGCGACCAGGCGGCACGGCCGACGACGTACTTCTCGTGCAGCGCCTTCTCCATCTCGTCGGACAGCTGGTGCGGGCGCCAGACGCGCAGGTCGCGCAGCCACGGGCCGTACTTGGCGAGGGCCGGATCCTTCTGCTTGTCGGCAAGATCAGAATCCTCGAGCTTGTTGAGCTCGAGCCGAAAGAACACCAGCTTGCTGCCGATGTCGGTCAATTTCTCCGACACGTTCTGCGAGAAGCTGCCGCGTTTGGGATCGGCCTGGTCCTGCGCATAGTAAAGCGAGGCGTAGGAGCCGATACGGCCCATCAGGTCCTGCAACGCCTCATATTTGGCAACCGCTTCGCCCAGCCCCCTACCGTCGAGGCTCGCGATCTTGCCCTCGTACGCTTGGGCAAAGGCCTCGGCATCGGCGGCCGCGCGCTTGAGATCGCGGTCGAGATCGGGGCCGGTTGGGCTGGAATAGAGGTCGGCGAGGTTCCAGGTCGGCAGGTCGCCCAACACGGCGTTCATTCACAAAACTCCTTGGTCACCTCCCGATATCGGGATCGGCGGCGATGGCGTCAAGGAACGGCCCGACGAGCAAATAGGCGAACGGCTCGCACTTGGCCACGTCGCTCTCCTTGTAGTGCCCCGCCTTGTCGAGCAGGTTCATCGTGCCCAGCAACCGTCCGCAGTAGACCACCGGCACGTTGATCGCCGATTCGCAGCCGAGCGAGAGGATCAGCTCGTGGTCGAAGAACGCCCATTCGATATCCTTGGCGTTCCGGCCAACCCAGGGCCGCATGCCCTGCACGACATGCCGGTGCCACGGCGTGTCCCTGATCTCCTTGTACCCGCCGACCGGGTACTCCCTGGGCATGTTGGTGTAGAGCCGCTTCACGCGCTTGCGGTCGGGCGCGACGTAGAGGAGCGTGAAGAGCTTCACGCCCACCGTCTCGTCGACGGCGCCTTCGACCGCCTTGAAGAGCGTCTCGGCAGGGCCCGATTTCACGGCAGCAATGCACTTGTCCAACGCGGTCATGATTTCTCCTTGGAGGGGCGAGGTGCGGCAGGAATGCGCTCGGGCAACAGGCCCTTGGGCTTGAACCGCAGCACCAGGATCAGGGTCACGGCGATCAGCAGCTCCTTCGTCGCAGCCTTCTGCACGGCGGAGAGGCCGGGCAGGTCGGCGACGACGAAACGCGCCGATTCGAGCAGCCCGACGACGAAATAGGCGCCGACCAGCGCACCGACCGGACGGCCGACCCCGCCCGACGCCACGGCGAGGAAGATGTAGAGCGTGATCAGCGGCAGGAAGAGGTCCGGCGCGATATAGGACGTGAAGTGGCCATAGAGCGCGCCGGCAAGACCGGCGATCGCGGCCGACAGCGTGAAAGCCTGCGCCTTGTAGCGCAGCACCGGCTTGCCCGCGACCTGGGCCACCTGCGCATCCTCACGGATGGCGCGCAGCACGCGGCCGTAGGGCGAGCGGTCGATGCGGCGCATCAGCAGGAACACGGCGGCGAGCACGCTCCAGACGATCAACAGGTAGACGCCGTTGAAATCCGGCCCCAGCGCCCGCTTCCATGGACCGGGGATACCCGAGATGCCGTCGGTGCCGTGCGTCAGCCAGATTTCATTGGAAGCAATCAGCCGCACCACCTCGGCGAAACCCAGGGTGACGATCGCCAGATAATCCTCGCGCAGCCGAGTCGTCGAGAGCGTGACGATGAGGCCGGCAATACCGCCGCAGATCAACGCCACCAGCCAGCCGACCGCGATGGGCGCGTGCGCGGTCGTGGTCAGTAGCGCCGAGGCATAGGCGCCGACAGCAAAGAAGCCGGCCAGCCCGAGATTGACCATCCCTGCTCCACCCCAGATGAGATTGAGGCTGAGCGCCAGCAAGCCGTAGATGCCGCCGATCGTGGTGATGAAGAGAAGATAGTTGCCCATCGTTAGAACGCCCGCTCGCCCAGCAGCCCGCGCGGCCGCACGGTGAGCACGATCAGGATGGCGAAGAAGCCCACGGCCGAGCGGTAGGGCGAGCCCCATTCGAGCACCGTCAGCTCCTCGGCGATGCCGATCAGGAAGGCACCCAAGACGGCGCCCGGCGCGCTCCCCAGTCCGCCGAGAACTGCTGCTGCGAACATCGACAAAAGGATGCGCGTGCCGGTGATCGGATCGATCGAGCTGTCGAGCCCCAGCAGCATGCCGCCCATGCCGACCAGGCCCATGCCGACGAAGCTCGCCATCATGGCCACACGCTCCGGGCGGATGCCCTTCAGCGCCGCGAGGTCCGGATTGTCGGCCGAGGCGCGCATCGCCTTGCCGATCCGGGTGAAGGCGAGCGCGGCAAAGACCAGCAGCATGATCGCAAGCGCGATGCCCATGGTCTCGAGCTGCTGGGGGCTGACACGCAGATCGCCGAAATGCATGTCGCGCGCGATCGGCCGGTCGTAACCCCGCATGTCATTGCCGAAGGCGAGCCGCACCAGGTTCTCCATCACCAGGCCCGAGGCGATCGAGGCAATCGCCGCCGGCAGCGCCCCCTGCTTGACCAGCGGCAGGTGGGCCGTGCGGTCGAAGAACAGGCCGGCGGCGCCGGCGACCAGGAACGCCACGACCAGCGAGCCCACGATCTGCAGGCCGGCGCCGTAGGCCATATAGCCCGCGAAGGCGCCGACGGTGGCGATGCCCGACACCGAGAAGTTGGGGAAGCGCAGCACGGCGAACATCGCCGTGAAGCCGATGGCCGGCACCGCCAGCAGGGTGCCCGACACCAGGCCGTTGATCAGCGCTTGCAGGAGCTCCATGCGCTCAAGCGATCTTCACCAGCACCGGCTTCCCGGACCTGATCTGCTCGTAGCGGAACTTGCAATCGAGGATGTCGCCGATGTCGTTGAAGTCGCACGGGCCGGAGGCGCCCGAATAATCGACCTTCTCGCCGGCCATGATCGCCTTGATGCCATCGACCGCATTGTCGACGGTCTTGCCGCCGCCCTGGCTCACCTTGCGGACATTGTCCTTGATCGCGGTCCCGGTCGTCGCCTTGGCCTGCGCCATCGCCATCAGCACCAGGTTGGCGTGGTCGTAGACCTGGCTTGTGTACGGGTCGGGATTGGCAAGGCCGCTCAGCTTCTTCACCCGCTCGAGCGCCGTGCTT
>Ga0070738_10004172_pt1 | contig 17747 bp, 4 predicted proteins | sample Coa_R2_2_FD_66446 | JGI IMG/M metagenome (GOLD analysis project Ga0070738, IMG submission 66446) | Surface soil microbial communities from Centralia Pennsylvania, which are recovering from an underground coalmine fire - Coalmine... | ecosystem: Environmental > Terrestrial > Soil > Unclassified ...
AATACGTTATTGGCTGCTGTAGCGGAAGCGCCAGCAGACTGACCGACGGACAAACTCTGTCCATTATCGTTAAGGACCGTCGTCCCACCGATCTGATAGGCCGACGCTGCCGTCGTGGCGTTCACGGTTGCGAAGGTAGCCGCACCGGCGTTCGTGACGCTCCACTGCGTACCACTCGTAATGTTGACATTAGAACCAACATTGCTATTACCGATCGACACGGTACCCGTGCTCGTACCGGTGTTGATATTTGTCGCGAAGTTGCTCGAGTTGTTGATGCTCGTTGCAGCACCGGAGATCGTTGCACCCGCATTGCCAGTCAAGAGGCCAGCCGAGGTGATCGTACCAGTACCGGTCGTTGCTAAATTCTCGGAAGTGCTTACGGTCGTACCGTCATCCGTCAGCGAAGAGTTGCCGAGCGTGGTACCACCTGCGTTGTTCCACTTTGGAATTGTATTTTGCGTACCGCTACCAGTGACGACGCTAGCACTCGATGTTATGACTTGATTCGAAGCGTTCAACGCCAGGAAACTCGTCGGGGCAGCCGATGTAATACCACCCAACGTTAAAGCGCCGGTCGTTCCGATATTGATCGTCGTGCTCGAAGCACCGATTGCCGTATTGCCGATCGTGGTCAAACCGGTATTCGTGCCAGTTCCAATATTCGTCCCTGCCGTACCCGACGTGTTGATGTTCGTCGCACCGGTGACTGTTGCTCCCGAGTTACCCGTGATCAAGCCGTTAAAGGTTGGTGCGCCTGCGCTCGTCACTTGCCACGTTCCACCGGTACCGGTGATATCCTTGTTGGTACCGGCACTCGATACGTTGAAGGCCAAGCCGACATTCGTTGTGCCCGTGTTACCCAACGTGACAGAGATACCCGTCTGCGTGCTTGCAGCACCAGAGGTATTCGTCACACTGAGTTCTGCAGCGCCCGGGGCCGCAGAGCTTGCCGAAAGCGTACCACCGACCGTCTCGTTATTAACGACAGCGAACGTTGCGGCATGAGAGCCATTGACCGTCGTCACACCGTTACCGGCGCTGAAGGCAATTCCAACATCCTGCGTCATCGGCACCGCCTGAGCGATATTGCTGCCATTACCGACGAAGATCTGATTGGTCGCAAGCGGAATGTTCGGAGCGTTCTGGAACGACACGGTTCCATTGAGCTGGGTGGTGCTGGTGTTATTGCCAACGGTGATCGTACCACCTGTGCCAGGCGCCGCTCCGATATTCGTGTTCGGAAGCGCTGCTCCGGCAGCCGGCGTATTGATATTCGTTAAGCCGAGAATATTATTGGTCACCGTGCCATTGCCAAGGTTACCAATGTTATTGTTAACCGCCGCACCCGCCAAAGTCGATTGACCGAAGAAGTTTTGCGTCGTCGTTGCCGCCGTGCCGTTGTCTCCGATCGTGTTCGATGTATTGCCACCACCATTACCGAAGGTATTGGTGAGGTTGGCTGCTGTACCGATCGTCGAGTTGCCGTTTGACGTGAGCGTCGTGAAAGCACCGGTGCTAGCACCACCCCCACCGACCGGCGTATTGTTAAGTGCCGCCGCAGTGATGACGCCGGTATGGCTCACATTCCAGGAGCTACCCGTAATGTCATTGCCCGTACCTGAGTTGGTGATCGTCAGACCGACCTGCACGCCCGATGGCGTAAGAGTGAGCGTCGAAAGCGTCGGCGTAGCCGAGTAGCTCGGCGTTGCACCAACACCGCCCGAGACCAGTACCTGGCCCGTTGCGACATCGGCAAGACTACCATAAGTATTCGCCGCCGTTGCCACCATCAGGTCGCCCTGCGTCGCCGCGTTCGGGAAGGTCGTCGTCGAAGCTACGTAGTTCGTACCGTTGCCGCGAAGGACGGTACCCGTGGCTGCCGCACCACTGACCTGATAACCCGTGGCCGTGTTGACCGCACCGCTCGTGTTGACCAACGTTACCGAGCCATTACCAAGTTGAACCGTATTGCTACCAGCCGCCGTGGCGCCGTTACCAATCGCCGTCGCATTCGTCAGGTTATTCGCGCCAAAGGTCGCATTGAAACCTAATGCCGTATTTGCGGAGCCCGTCGTATTGATGTTACCGGCGCCCGAACCAACAAACGTGTTTTGCGAGGCCGTCGTGTTTTGGCCGGCTGTGCGTCCTACGACCGTATTATCCGTACCGGTCTGGTTTTGGTAACCGGCCTGGTAACCGACTGCCGTATTCGCAGTGCCGGTCGTGAGATTTTGATCTGTAAGCGAGCCGAGGATCGTATTCTGGTTTCCACCCGCCGCGATCGTGTTCGCTGCAAAGGCACCGAGAAATACGTTATTGGCTGCTGTAGCGGAAGCGCCAGCAGACTGACCGACGGACAAACTCTGTCCATTATCGTTAAGGACCGTCGTACCACCGATCTGATAGGCGCTAGCCGCAGTGGTTGCGTTGACGGTCGTGAAGGTACCCGCACCACCTGCAGTCACACCCCATACCGAAGCAGGGCCGCCGAGGAGTGTCAGGGTACCGGTGGCGTTACCGATCGCTGTGTTCGCCGTTCCCGTCGTGTTGATGTTCGTTGTACCTAACACGGTCGTGGTCGAGGCCGAGTTACCGATGGCAACCGTACCCGTGCTCGTACCGGTATTGATGTTGGTATTAGCGTTATTGCTCGCGTTGATGTTCGTTGTACCAACGAGGTTGGAAGTACCCGTTACGCCAAATGTGGTCGTACCGTTATTCCAGGTAAAATTATTACTCGTCGAAAGCAGACCGCCTGTGCCGGCATAGACCACATCGCCAGCGGTAAGTGCACCGTCAGTGACGTTACCGGTCGAACCGATCGTACCATTGACACTCAGGTTGAACCCAAGTGCAGTGCCGCCTGCATAGTCAACGCCGACAAAACCGCCGGCCGGGTTTATGTAGGTTGGCTCTACCGAAGTCCCTTGAAGGACCGACTGGATCGACCCCCAATTGCCCGTCGTGTTATAGCCCAGCACCATTTGCTGATTTGTATTACTGGCGCCTTCGATCGTGACCTGCGAAGGCACGACCGTCGCATTATCAGCCTTTGAGATCACCGTCCCAAATTGCGAATTACCGTTATTGGCGATGCTCCACTGATTGCCACCAGTGATATTGACATTCTCACTCGCGCCGCTATTGCCGATCGAGACTGTACCCGTGCTCGTGCCGGTATTGATCGACGTGTTGTCGTTCACGCTGGCGTTGATCGTTGTCGTACCTGCGATCGTGTTCGTCGCAGCAGCATTACCGATCGCGACCGTACCCGTGCTCGTGCCGGTGTTGATCGACGTGTTGTCGTTCACGCTGGCGTTGACCGTTGTCGTACCTGCGATCGTGTTCGTCGCGGCCGCATTACCGATCGCGACCGTACCCGTGCTCGTGCCGGTGTTAATGTTGGTGTTGTTGTTCTGGCTGGCGTTGACGTTCGTCGGTCCGACTACGTTGACCGAGCCCGTGGCGCCGCTGTTCAGGTTTACCTGACCCGTACCTGCGCCGTTATTACCGATCGTCACATTGCCGAAGCCGGCGACGTTGCCGACCTGCGTCGTGCCCGTGCCGGAGTTATTGATCGTGGCGGACGCCGCGAGCATGTTCAAGTTCGCGGTCGTCGTATTACCGATCGCGACGTTACCCGTGCCGCTCGTCGTATTGATACTCGTTGTGTTATTCGACCCGTTGGCGACGTTGATGTTCGTCACACCATTGATCGCGTTCGTCGACGTTCCGGCGGTACCGATCGTGTTCGACGGCGCTCCGACACCGAACTGGTTCGAACCGGTGACGGAGTTACCGAACTGGTTATTCGTCGCCGAATTACCAAAGTTATTGGCAGTAGAGTTATTACCGAACTGGTTGTTCGTTGCAGTATTACCGAACGTGTTCGTCGCCGTACCGCCCGAACCGAAGTTATTCGTGAGGCCTGCGCCAGTGGCGACGTTCGAGGCACCGGTGACATTCAATGTTCCGCTGATCCCAGTGTTACCCGTCGCATCGACGACGGTAAAGACTGGGGTCGTTGTATTGATCTGGAAGGTCGTTCCATTATCCTGTAATTGAGACGCAACCAGGTTACCTGGGTTAATGGGGTCGCTCTTTGGAATGACGTTGCCAGGAATTGGAGTCGTAGCTGTCAAAAGACCCAGCTGGACGGTCGACGCATAATTCCATGTACCAGCCGTACCACCCGAAACGGTCGATCCGTTCGTGTTATCGCTCTGGTTCGGATAGATCCAGTACAGCATCTGATGCACCGTCGGGTATGGACCCGAGTTGGGCGTCAGCGGACCGGTGTATACGAAACCGCTCTGTGCATTGAGCAACGGTGGTACCGGGACGCTCCATTGCAGTACTGGGAAACCGGCATTTTGCCAGGCGGTGTATGCACCGCTACCCGGCACAGGCGACATAAGCGTAACCGTTTTCGGTGACGCTGGAGTCGAGTTTTGGTTGGTAAGAATGAGCGCGCCAGCGCCAAAACTTCCAGCCTGAGCAAACGCAGATGATGAGATACCGAGCGCTAAGGTGGCTCCGGTCGCTAGTAATGCCAGAAAACGTTTCATGTTTATTGCAGTATAATAAAACGCGTAATCGAGACTCGATTGACAGAACTTAAAACTTTTTTTGCCGCCCACCATGCACTCATAGTGATACAGCAGTTAATAGACAGGCTCTATTGCTATCGCTTCCAACCTCCGACGGACAAAGGCTTCCGTAGTCGGCGAGCAATGCGCTTGGCTAAGCGCGTAACGCAGCGATGAACCCAAAACGAGCTATCTTGAAACGGAACGGCCGACGACAGTTTAGCGGCAACGGCCTCTCAAGACGGCTATAGCGAACAATCAACTCCGGAAGCGAACACACCGGAATTCAAAGAATCACGAAGGGCATCAAACGACTTATTTCAGGCGACTTAAAGGGACTGAAATAATGGTCTTTTTATCGACCCTACATTTTATTCTTCCGTGCAAATATAATATGAAATTTAGGGGATGTCAAATTTTCCCGATATTTCATTCAATTAGAAGACTTTTACAGTTTCTCAAAATTGTACAAATACTTTTTGCAATACAGAATAACATGCGAAATCATATAAATTTCCAACATGTGTCATTTCAAAATGAAAGAGGGCGCTTTTGCGCCCTCTTATCAACAAATTATAAAATATGCTGCTAATCGATTCAATTATAGTTGATGTAATCACAACTCCACCGTTGTTATGGTCGCGTCACTGAGTGAAGTAGTACCACTCCCGGTAGATGCCAGAGTAACATCGACCCAATATGTAGTTCCGATCGTCAGACCGCTCACCACGACGACACTTGCCATCGGAATCGTCTCCGTATGCCCTGCCCCATCCGGTTGACCTGTCACTATAGGCCCACCAACAGATCCAGTTGGAGCAGCACCATTAGCCGGAGCAGCTCCCGTGCCATATCGAATTTGGATTACTCCACCCTGGCCGCCTGCAGTGTTGTATTCCGTTCCCGTAACAAAGATGAGTATTCTCCCACTCAGGAGTGGCGTGAAGGTATTAGCTCCGCCAAGTCCCATCATAACGCCTGTTGTACTAGTGGTTCCGGTCGGATTAGATGTATTGGATTGGGCAGATTCGCTCGCTCCCGCCAACTGTACTGTTCCACTGACGTCCGGAAGGGAAATTGACTTGGCAGAACCACTCGCATTACTCGAAAGAATGGTCGCGTTCGATCCAGTTCCAATGGTGACCCCATTGGATGTGCTGAGTGCTGTCAGGGTGTTTTTACTAAAGCCGCCTGCTATCATAAGTGCGGCCATGGTGGTGACACCGGTGTTATCGATCGATAAATACTTGGTAAGCCCGGTACTATTTTCGATGTCAAGGATGTCGTGCGTTCCTCCACTGGCCCCTTGGATCGTAACACAAGTCTTATCTGAGCTTGGCGCGAAAGTGTGGGTACCGGTCCATGTATCATCGCTTGTAAAGTTGATCGACACTGTACCGGTCGTAACGATCGGATTAGGTGAGGATGTGAGTCCGCTTCCGGCCGTAACGCTGGTAACAGCAGGCTGCGTCGTCCAGACGGTGTTTGCTCCACTTGTTTGAAGAAATTTACTTCCATTTCCTAGCTGACTTGGAAGAATTGCATTTAACGCCGCACCTTGAGAGTTTTGCAACGTACCTCCGTTAGACACCTTCAAGACCGAAGCACCAATATCAGAGGAAGCCAGATCGATCGAAGCGTAGATGGGCGCACCGGAACCTCCGCCATGGAGAATAGTCCCTGCAGGTCCTCGAGGCAGCCTGGTCAGAGTAGTGGCATCGGATGCGTATAGGATATCACCAACGGTATACGTCCCCACATGGGTACCGCCATAAGTAACGCCCAATAATCCGCTTCCTACATTCGAAGCGTTGAGAGAAGGAATAAGTACGCCGCTCACTCCGGGATACTGCGTAGATCCATTGAGTTGCACCAATTGGTTTGCACCATTGAAGGTATTACCCATGATCGTCGCAACGCCCGTCGCAGCCGGAAATGTGATCGTACTGCTTCCACTTGAAATGAGTTGAGAGAACTGACTCGAACTATTGTCGATATAAAGCTTCACTTGCCGAACCTGCGCGCCTGACATCACGCTATTGAATGTTATATAGTATGATAGCATTATGCCCAGCAGAGTTTTCATCGTATTCATACAATCTCCTTCCCGGTGTTATCAAAGCTCGACCGTTGTAACTGTGACATTCGACAACGTTGTGGTCGAAGCGGAAGTCGAAGCAAGACTGACATCGACCCAGTAGGTCGTACCCACGGAGAGACCGGTAACGGCAACGACCGACATCATAGGGATCGTCTCCTGATGAGGAGCACCGTTTGGTTGACCTTTTACAATAGGACCTACGGCCGTACCTCCACCCGGTGCTGCAGTGCCGTTCGAAGGGGCTGCCCCCGAACCATAGCAGATTTGTATCTGCCCTCCTTCACCGTTGGTACTGTTGTATTCCGTTGCGGTAACAATAATAAGAACGCGACCACTGATAGCGGGAGTAAATGTGGCCCCTCCCCCTCCCGAACCAATGCCCATCATTTTTGCGGAAGTACCCGACATCCCCGTCGGATTATAAACGCTTGATTGGGCAGTGGTGGTCGATCCTACTAACTGTACGGTCCCGGCAAGGCTTGGAAAAGAGATTGATCGCGCAGAGGTCGCCGTACTGGTAAGCGACGTTGCGTTAGCACCGGAGCCTATCGTGAGACCACCGGCAGCAGTTGTTGCAGTCAGTGAACTTGCTGTAAAAGACGTACCCGAGCTATTGAAGTTTGCGATAGTAGTGATGCCATCTTTATCGACCTTAAAATGATTGGTAAGACCATCACTGCTTTCAACATCGAACATATCATGCGTGCCTCCTGCGGCGCCCTTTAAGATTACAGAGGTTTTATCACTGGATGGTGCGAAGGTGTGTGTACCGGTCCAGGTATAATCGCCGGTAAAATCTACCGCTAAAGTTCCGGTCGTTGTGATCGGGCCACCAGTAAGTCCGGTGCTCGTTGCAACGTTTGTGACGGTGCCACTCGGACCGTCTACCCACGACGCCGTCGTTCCGTTGGTCTGAAGGAATTGATTGGCATGACCGGTTTGCGTAGGAAGAATATTGGTGGCAGCGGAAGCTTGATCCGTACCACCCGTTCCACCATTTGCAATTCCGAGAACACTCGATCCAACATCATTGGCAAGATCGACCGAAGAATAGACTGGCGCTCCGGAACCTGCCCCGTGAAGAACCGTGTGCGCTCCCCCTAAATGAACGACATCGAGCGTGTTAGTACCCGAAGCATATAGTACGTCCCCTGCGGTGTATGTTCCGATTCCGGTACCACCATATCCTACCGCAAGCAGCCCACTGGACACATTACTCGCATTCAACGCAGTAATGAGCGAGCCATTGAGTGCCGGATATCGAGTCGAGCCATCGAGTTGGACTAATTGACTCGCACCATTAAACGTATTACCTGCCGCAGTAACTGTGCCGGTTAGTGCCGGAAGTGTGATCGTCCCTGCACCACCACTAATGAGTTGAGTAAAATTACCGGCGCCATCATCGATATACAACTTGGACTGTCTAATTTGAGCATACAGATTCGACGCTATGATTAAACACAAAAGTAAAACAAGGATAGATTGTCTCATGGTCGTAATTCACGGTAAGCTATAATTCACAACTTGACGAAATTGCGCAGGAAAAACTCTGTACGAAAATTCGTGAACGTCGAATTATAAAAAGAGAACTTGAGAAGAATATCTAAAAAACGTGAGAAGAGTATCTGAATAATTTAAGAGAGATCGAGAACGATTGCTTGATAACACAAGGGGCATCCGTGCGGACGCCCCTTGTGTACACTATTATTGAATGTGTTGCCAGGCAGCGCCGGAGTAGACGAAGCCCCAGGTTACACCATTCGGAATGATCGCTAGTGTGCCCGAAGTCGAGGATCCCGAGGCATTGGTCACGTATATAACCTGACCGTTCGTGCCTGTCGGAACATTCAGCGTCGTTGCACCACCACCGTTGATGTAGAAGACCGTAGCATCCGGTACCAGAGTGCCACCACCTGCTACAGAGTGATAAGAATAGATGATCTGACCGGAGGAGATGCTGACAGCCGCTGCACCTGCGTTAGTGGTACTGATCGAGACCGCCACATCACTTGCCGTATTATTGGTGTTGGAAGCAACGAGCGCCGCAGCCGTTGAAGCGGAGTTCGTAAAGGTCTTCCCTCCAACGAATGTCTGTGCGCCTGTTGTCACGACGCCGCGATTCGTGGAGCTAGCATCGGGTACATTAAGTGTCAGCGAATTCGTGCCGACCGCCCAATTTACATCCGTGCCGGTTGTACCAAGACCAACCGTTCCGAAGGCCGGAGCTGCACCGGTGGCGCCCAGGAGAACCTGACCATCCGTCGCCGCGCCCGTCGTTACCAAGCGGGTACCATCGAAGTAGTTGACACCGTTGGTGTTTGCCATCGAACTGGCGTTCGTACCACCGTTCGCGATCGGAAGGATACCGCTGACTGCGCCCGTGAGACTGATCTTTCCCCAACTCGGTGCTGCACCGACACCACCCGAAATAAGAGCGCTGCCTGTTGCAACATCTGAAAGGCTCGAAAGTGTTGTTGCGGCGGATGCGTATAGAAGATCACCGATCGTGTAGGAAGTAAGGCCGGTACCACCATTGCCAACACCCAACGTATTCGATACGAAGTTCGTCGAGGAAAGATCGATCGTGCCCGTCACCAGGTTTTTGCTACCATCGCTTACCACCGGACGACTTGCCGTCAATCCTGCAATACGAACATTACCACTGGTCACATTGATAGCGGCACCAGCGGCATTTGTTGTACCGGCAGAGAGAGCAATGTCGGAAGCGCCACTATTAAAGGTATTGGATACAATAGCGGCTGCAGAAGCGGACGCGGAATTCGTGAACGTCTGCTGGGCGGTCCATGCGTTCGTGTGTCCGACGTTGATGTCGTAATTCGCCGTGCCGCCGAGTGCAACTGCGCCCGAAGCGGATAGCGACAAACCCGAACTCGTGAACGTGATCTGGCCGCTGCCTTGCAATGCTGCATTTGCGATCGACGTGGCCGGTAGTGTTATCGTACCACTCGAAACCGTAAAGCCATTGCTGGCTGTGAGCAGACCATTGGAGGTAATAGTACCACCACCCGAAGTGGAGATATTTCCGGAGGTCGAGAAACTGCCATTCGCACTGATCGAAGCGAGCACGGTCGGTGTCGCATCAGACCAGTTCTGTAAGTTAGCCGATTGCGCTGTAAATCCCTCGACCGTAAGCGGTACCACCGTAGCGGCCGTTGGCTGTACAACGTTGCGAGCAGAAGCCGTCGGTGCAAGGATCACTGCGGCATTAAGCGTTGCAGTGGCCTGCCCATCGACGTATGCCTTATTCGCGGCATCTGTACCGGAGACTGGCGTCGCCACATTATTGATCACCTGTGAACTCATATTGAGCGGTGAAGTGAGTGTGGCACCAGCGAACGTCGGGGCAGCCGACGTGCGAATATCCTGAATGGTATTAAAGTGTGTTGCATCGACCCAGGTAAGACTCGAACCCAGCGAGATCTCTGACGGAGCGGCTGCACCACCAGAGTTATTGCCGAGCAATGTCTGATTCGATTCGTTCTGGATCTTTGCATACGTGATCGCGCTATTCGCAATACCACCGGTTGCAACCTGTCCGAACGCGAGCGCTGTGTTTGCACCATTCGCGCGAAGAACGAGGTCCGCACCGCCTGACGTGATGTCCGCGACATTGGCCGTCGCATTCGTTGCATTACCAACCACCGACACTGCCGCGCTCTGGCGGAATTTCCCGTTCGATACTGCGTTGGTTGCGATCGTCAGCAAACCCGCGTTGGTGATCGTCGCATCTCCACCCATCGTTGCGAATGCAGGTGCAGCCGCAGACACGCCTAATAGTAATTGGCCGTTCGTACCTGCTGCGGTCGTTACGAGCCGTGTACCATCGAAGTAGTTAACACCGTTGGTGTTTGCCATCGAACTGGCGTTCGTACCACCGTTCGCGATCGGAAGGACGCCAGTAACCGCCGTCGTAAGGCCGACCTTACCCCAGCTCGGCACCGCCCCGACACCACCGGAGATCAGTACGTTACCCGTTGCTACATCTGCCAGGTTGCCGTAGGTATTACCTGCGCTGGCATACATCAGGTCGCCCGTTGTAGCGGTTGCGGGGTACGTTGCCGTGCTCCAGGATGGAGCACTACTCGAACCGGACATCAGGATCTGGTTTGCTGTCGCGGTGCCGGCGAGTATTGCGCCAGCCGTTCCTGTGCTATAGAAGATACCACCGTTCGATGCCGTCAGATTAGCATTGGTACCACCATTGGCAAGCGGAAGGATGCCCGATACATCGGCGGAAGCGAGCCCGACCGCTGTACTTGTCAAATTGCCGCTGCCATCCGAATGTACAATGCCGGTTGATAGCGCCGCAAGTGCAACTGCACCGTTGATCGTCGTCTTGCTCGTGCCGCCGCCTGTCGAACCAATGGTGTTGATCACATTCGCCGCATTACCACCCGTGCCGAAGCTATTTGCAAGAGCACCAGTACCCGTACCAAGCGTTGAGTTGCCCGTGGAAGTAAGCGTCGTAAACGAACCTGGTCCGCCAAGCAGTGCGATCGTTGCCGATGCAGCGCCTGGATCGGGCAGCGTGTACGTCGTGGCCTGTCCGAGGCTCGCCACCTGAAGTGTTCCAGCGTTAGCGCTGCTTGCATTATAGAAGCTTAGCGTGCCGGTCGTTGTACTGGCTTTACCGAGGGACGGCGTTGCTGTGATCGAAGGTACACCGGAGCCATTCGTATTCAGAATACCACCATTGGCTGTTGCAAGTCCTGTAACAGTGTTGCCGGCACTCGAATAGAGTAACTGATTTGCCGTTGTAATAGCTGGATATGTTGCCGTGCTCCAGGATGGAGCACTACTCGAACCGGACATCAGTACCTGGTTTGCTGTCGCGGTGCCGGCGAGTATTGCGCCAGCCGTTCCTGTGCTATAGAAGATACCACCATTCGATGCGGTCAGATTAGCATTGGTACCACCATTAGCAAGCGGAAGGATACCACTGACATCCGCGGACGCCAAACCAACTGCCGAACTGGTAAGATTACCACTCGCATCGGCATGCAGAATACCCGTAGAAAGCGCGCCGAGTTTAACCGGCCCGTTGATCGTCGTTAAGCTTCCGGCGAACGAAGAGCCGATCGTATTCGAAACCGCCACGGTATTGCCCGCGCCTGTTCCGAAAGTATTCGTGGTCGCCCCGGCACCAGTTGCGATCGTCGAATTACCCGTGGAAGTAAGAGTCGTAAACGAACCCGGTCCGCCAAGCACCGCGAGGGTACCGGTAATATCCGGTAACGTCCAGGTGCGGGCGCCCGTTAGCGCGGCCGTTGTAAGTGATCCATTATTGGTGTTACGCCACTGGATCGTGTTAGCTGCATTTGCGGCTGCGCCACTTGCAACACTGACACCATTATTAAATGTGGCATCACCGGTGCTGGTCACCTGCCATGTTCCACCAGTACCAGTAATATCCTTGTTCGTACCTGCGCTCGATACGTTGAAATTCATACCAACGTTCGTTGTGCTGGTGTTACCAAGTGTAACCTGAATACCAGTTTGTGTGCCCGGTGCGCCAGAGGTATTCGTTACACTGAGTTCTGCCGTTCCTGCAGCGGCTGAACTAGCGGAGAGCGTACCGCCGACCGTCTCGTTGTGCACGACCGCAAACGTTGCTGCATTGGAGCTATTAACTGTAACGACACCATTACCCGCCGAGTAAACAATGCTGGCATCCTGGGTCATCGGCACAGCCGCTGCATGATTTGCGCCATCACCAAGGAACATCTGATTGGTCGCAAGCGGCAATACCGGTGCAAGCGTAAACGTGACGGTGCCATTAAGCTGAGTTGTACTCGTTGGGTTACCGATCGTGATCGTACCACCCGTTCCAGGCGCCGCTCCGATATTCGTGTTCGGTAGCGCTGCACCAGCCGATGGTGTATTGATGTTGGTTATACCCAGGATATTATTGGTCACGGTACCATTGCCGATGTTACCAATATTGTTGTTGACCGTCGCGCCGGCGAGCGTCGATTGACCAAAGAAGTTCTGCGTCGTCGTTGCAGCCGTGCCGTTATCACCGATCGTATTCGATGTATTGCCGCCACCGTTACCGAACGTATTCGTTAGGTTCGCCGCTGTCGCAACGGTCGAAGCACCACTCGATGTGAGTGTTGTGAACGATCCGGTACCACCGCTGAAGGCTGTCCCACTGATCGTGCCACCACCAGAAATATTATGACCACCCATCGCAAGATCGCCGGTCATCGTTGTACCAGAAAGATTGGTAAACGTGCCTGTTGTCGCCGTTACGGTACCTGCATTCGTGATATTATGAGTACCGAGGTTGAGATCGGCCGCGAGTGTATTACTCGATGTAAGCAGACCGGCGTTTGTTGCCTGTACGATCAGTTGCCCACCGCCGCCTAAATTAGTGATGGTCGCGCCACCGGTCGCGCTGATGGTACCGATATTCGAAAGATTGCCAGCATTATCGATACGAACGGTGCCATTGGTAGCAATGCTGGTCGAAGCATTGAGCGTCGTAAAATTACCCGTACTTGCAACTGCGCCACCGATCGGCGTGCCGTTGATCGCAACTGCGGTCAGGCTTCCTGTCGGTGATAAGGTCATGAGGTTTGAACCGCCAGTCGCTTCGCCGAATGTCAGCGATCCGTTAGCAGCAGACGTAATGATACCCATCGACCAATTGCGGAGCGGTCCTGCTCCTAACTCTCCGGCCGTCGCATACACATGCATACTTGCCGGTCCGACGTACACATTCCGCCAACGAAGTGCGGTCGTACCAAGATCGTAGGTAACATCGGTCTGCGGATTGACCTGCTGCATGCTCGCCGTCGTGTTGACATTGAGCACCGGCGTTGCACCGCCTACGATCTGCACCGGCGTTAACGCACCGGCATTCGATGTAAAGTTGAGATTGTGTCCATCGAGGTTGATGTAACGATCCGTGCCGAACGTGACGCTGGTGTTATCAGGCGAAAGCATTGCGGTCGCCACGCCACCGGAGACCGATACATACACACCATTCGAACCCTGGATGAAATTGCTGAGCGCATTCGTCCAGACCTTCCCTGCGCCATCGGTCGTCAGGAAGTTACTCGTCGATGTGCTGGACGGAATATTATTGAGCGTGAGCGCTCCCGTATTGCCGACGTTGATCGTTATGCTGGATGCATTTGCACCGATCTCACCGATCGTGGTAGCATTTGCCACGGTGGTGTTGATGTTGGTCGTACCAAGCGCGTTGATCGTGCTCGCGGCGTTGCCAATGGCAACGGTCCCGGAACCGCTCGTCGTGTTGATATTCGTATTGGCATTCGACCCGCTTGCAGCATTGATGTTCGTCGTGCCATTGAGAGCGATAGCATTCGCGTTCGTAGCATTGATCGATACTGCACCGCCACTGCCCGTATTGCCGATCGTCGTCGCATCGCTGCCGCTGCCATTGATACCGGTCGTGCCGAGTACCGTTACCGTGCTGGCAGCGTTACCAACCGCTACCGTACCCGATCCACTCGTCGTGTTGATATTCGTACCGGCGTTCGAAGCGCTTGCTACGTTAATATTAGCAGTGCCATTAACAGCGACCGCATTTGCGTTAGTCGCATTGATGGAGACGGCGCCTCCCGTTGCCGTACTGCCGATCGTGGTTGTGCCCGTGCCGGTGTTATTGATCGTCGTAGAACCGGAGAGAGCAATGCCATTGGCATTCGTCGCATTGATCGAGACTGCTCCACCCGAACCGGTATTACCGATCGTCGTTGCATCGCTGCCCGTACCATTGATACCGGTCGTACCGAGTACCGTTACAGTACTTGCCGCATTACCGATCGCGACGGTACCGGAACCGCTCGTGGTGTTAATATTCGTATTCGCATTGGATGCGCTGGCCGCATTGACGTTCGTCGTACCGTTCAGTGCAATAGCATTCGCGTTCGTCGCGTTGATCGAGACTGCGCCGCCTGTACCAGTGCTACCGATCGTTGTCGTACCTGTGCCGGTGTTATTGATCGTCGTTGAACCGGAAAGAGCAATACCATTGGCGTTCGTCGCATTGATCGAAACTGCGCCGCCCGAACCAGTATTGCCGATCGTCGTTGCATCACTACCTGTACCATTGATACCGGTCGTACCGAGTAGTGTGAGTGTGCTTGCTGCATTACCCATCGCTACCGTACCGGAACCGCTCGTCGTATTGATATTCGTATTGGCGTTGGTACCGCTCGCCGTATTGACATTCGTTGTGCCATTGAGAGCGATCGCATTGGCATTCGTCGCATTGATCGAGACCGCACCGCCCGATCCGGTATTGCCGATCGTCGTTGCATCGCTGCCCGTACTATTGACGGTCGTTGTACCGACCATCGTCAGCGTGCTCGCCGCATTGCCGATCGCTACCGTACCGGAACCGCTCGTAGTATTAATGCTCGTATTGGCATTGGTCCCGCTTGCTACGTTAATACTCGTGGCGCCATTGATGGCAGTTGTACCAGTGATGGTCGTTGCAGCCGTGACATTCACACTCGGTGTCGCACTTCCTACGATCTGTACTGGCGTGAGCACTCCACCATTTGCGGTGAAGTTCAGATTGTGACCATCGAGGTTAATGTAACGGTCGGTTCCAAAGGTAACGTCCGTCGCGTTTGCGCCAAGTTGTGCTGTTGCTACGCCACCGGAATACGTTACGAGTACGCCGTTAGCACCTTGAATAAAATTGGTGAGCGAGTTCGTCCAGACTTTGCCGGATCCGTCGGTCGTAAGAAATTTATTGGTCGTGGTGCTTGTGGGAATATTATTAAGTGTTAAAGCACCCGTGTTACCGACATTGATCGTCGTGCTTGAACCATTCGCGCCGATCTCACCGAGCGTGATAGCATCCGCGGTTGTTGCATTGATATTGACAGCGCCACCGGCTGTCGTGAATGTACCGGTATTCGAGATGCCACCACCCGTAGCACTGATGGCCAGACCAGCACCTGCATTGTTCACCGTAAGTATAGGTGTGGCTGCATTACCTGTGAAGCTATCGCCCGCCGTTGATGAGCTGAGTGTGCCGCTTGCAGAAATGTTACCTGCTGAAGCAACGATGTTTCCGGTCGTTGACGTGATGCCAGTGCCAGCCGTGATCGTCGTACCGGCCGACATGCTGGTGCCGGCATTCACTTGTGCGCTTGCGGTAACATTACCTGAAGAGGCCGCGATATTACCAGTCGTTGCCGTGATACCTTGCGCTGTTGTAAGAGCACCGGTTGACGAAAGCGTCATTACGACCGTGCCAGCGGTATTCGTCTGAGATAATGCCGAGGTATTCGCAAACTTTAACGAACCGCTATTATTGTAGATCGACATGTGCTGGCCGCCACCGTCGATAAACTTGATCTCCGAACCCGTCGCCGCACCACCTCCAAGCAATACATCGCGGCCTCCTGTTTGCAGGACATCGAGTTGCCCGAAGCTATTCGAGTTATTGATATTCAATCCACCAGCGATATAGGTATTGCCGGTTGCATCGTCGACCGTGATCTTGTTGGTGTTGATACTGAAGGTCGTACCATCATCTTTTAAGAGCGAGGCGATGAGATTGCCTGGATTGATCGGATCGCTCTTCGGAATGACGTTGCCCGGGATCGGCGTCGTCGCGGTCAATAATCCGAGTTGCACGGTGGTCGCATAATTCCAGGTACCTGCCGTACCACCGGAGACCGCCGAGCCATTGGTATTATCCGATTGATTCGGATAGATCCAGTATAACATTTGGTGGACCGTAGGATACGGCCCAGAACTCGGTGTCAGCGGACCAGAATACACAAAGCCGCTCTGAGCATTGCCCAACGGTGGGACCGGCACGCTCCATGTTAAATTAGGAAATCCGGCGGCCTGCCATGCAAGATAGGTCGGGCTTCCTGGCACCGGGGAAGTAAGCGTCACCGTCTTGGGTGAGGCCGGTGTGGAATTTGGATTCGTTAATATGAGTGCACCAGCACCGAAGCTACCGGCCTGAGCAAACGCAGACGATGCGAAACCCGAAAGCATGGTGAACGATGCTACTCCGGCCGCTAATATTGACAGAAAGCGTTTCATGTGTATCTGGATAGATTGATGTCGAAGTCGACTCGATGTTTAGAAAAAAATCGGCTGCTTCGCGAAGAGCCATGGGGGAAGACGCTCGCCGCGATTAAAACTAAATTCGGTTGAGAAATACAGGGCGTCACATTATGACGCGGGAGGTACAATCGCTACCTGTACCAAGGGTAGGAATGTGTGTATAGAACCAATACACATTCGTCTGCGCTAACCTGCTAAAACTTGGGGGAAAATTTCAGCTTAGTTTTTAGCGTACTCCTAAGGCGCAGTCCGCGCCTGAAACCTTGTGGCTTCATTTATTTAGAGGAGACGGATCCTCCGAGAACCTTAAAAGCCACTTTTGCACCGCAAATATACAACGATTTTTTCGAGGTCTTTCAAAATTAATGACAGGAAGGAATTCGGTGAGAAACCTGCTAAAAATAGAAATCGCGCCGTAAAAAGGCGCGATTTCCGTATTACCCAAAAAATCCTTGAATTATCCTTCGTTTTCGCGGAATCGGTACTCTAACTTGCTTTCCGTAAACTCGCTCAACGCTTCGAGCGTCGGCTTGCCCAGCTTGTCAATTTCAAGCGAGATCTTAAGCTGGTCGAAGTTCGGGGCCTCATACTCATCATCCTCATCCAGTTCTACCGGAACGAGGGTCGAAATGCGGGCCTGGTACTCCTGCTTGATCTCATCATTGATCTGGCGGGCGCGGCGGGCCGTAATGGCGATCGACTGATAGAGCGATTCACCGTTCGTAGCCATTAACTCGAGGTCGACCGGCGTTACGCTGACATGTTGCTTATCTACTTGCTTTTCTGATTTCGCCATATTCCTAACTTTTCAGCCCCTTTTGTGGTGGATGGCGAGTAACGCCGGAAATAGCGGTCGGGTTTCTTAGTCATCGGGTATCGGGTATCGGGTATCGGGTATCGGGTATCGGGTATCGGGTATCGGGTATCGGGTATCGGGTATCGGGTATCGGGTATCGGGTATCGGG
>Ga0070738_10004175_pt1 | contig 17736 bp, 13 predicted proteins | sample Coa_R2_2_FD_66446 | JGI IMG/M metagenome (GOLD analysis project Ga0070738, IMG submission 66446) | Surface soil microbial communities from Centralia Pennsylvania, which are recovering from an underground coalmine fire - Coalmine... | ecosystem: Environmental > Terrestrial > Soil > Unclassified ...
TCGGGCCGCAGAGCGGCCGGACGTGCGTTCCCACGCAGGAGCGTGGGAACGAGAACCGGTGCGGGACACTGCCAAATACCCGAATCTAATCCCGCATCCGCCTCGCATTGCCTTGGTTGGCTGGCGCCTCTATACATGTAGAATACGTAAAGAGCACGGAGGCGGTTCCGCGTCGCCTCTTTTTGATCTGTCCGTTGCGAAAGGATAAGTCATCATGCAAACTCGACCGCGCACGAAAGCTCGCCGCAAGTCGCGCTTTCGCCGTTGTCCCAAGTGCCAAAAGCAAGTCCGCTTGCACCAGGTCCGTTGCCGTACCTGCCATCAGAAATTAAAGCTGAAGTAGCGATTGGAGGGATGATAGCAACGGCAAGGGGTTCCGTTGTGAAAATGGCTTCTTGCGTTGGACGGACAGGTGCGTCATAATCAAACAATACGCTGCTCCTGTCTATCCTGGAAGGGCCTTGTGCCATGGCGACGCCTGAAGGATCCGTGGACGACATTTTTCTTCCCGGCGGCCGACTGCGTCTGGATTGTTTTAGCGACGATGCGTTGCGCGCCTTGCGGGAATCCTTGCGTCTGGCCCGCGATACGCGTTGGGACAGCGTCCGCAGTCCGCACGTTTTCATGGGCCTGCTCGCCGTGCCCGACGCCAGCGTCCGCAACTGGGGCGAACGCCTGCAAGCTGATCTTTCCAAGCTGCTCAGTCAATTTCAGGAGCTTTTCCACCAGGAACAAGGCGAAGAAGAAGCCGTCCTCGTTCTCAATCGCGAGTTCCTTTCCGATAATGTCATCCGTCTGCTGCGCGACGCCTATAGCCGCGCCGTGGATCATCAGCGCTGCAAAATCACGCCGATGGATTTGCTCATCAGTTTGCTCACCGCTTCCAACAGCATCGTCGCCGATTGCTTCGAGCGCATCGGCGTGACGGCCGCCAAGCTAACCGAGCTGGCCGTCATGGCCGAACACACCGGCCGCGGCGAACGGCCGGTGTAAGCCGGCCGGTATGCGACACCAACCAGCCGGCTTACGCCGGCCGTTCGCCATGGCATGCCAAGAGTGCAGCAACGTGCGTGGCCTCGATGAGACTGGCAGCGTCGGCGATACCGCGGCCGGCAATGTCGTAGGCGGTGCCGTGGGCCACGCTGGTGCGAACGATCGGCAAACCGGCGCTGATATTCACGGCCCTCCCTTCGCCGAGCAATTTCAAGGCAATGTGCCCCTGATCGTGATACATCGCCACGATGCCGTCGAAGTCGCCGCGCCGCGCCCGCACAAACAGCGTATCGCACGGCCAGGGACCGCTGGCATCGAAGCCCTCGCGACGAGCAGCTTGCACTGCGGGAGCAATGATCGTGGCTTCCTCATCGCCAAACAATCCGCCATCGCTAGCATGCGGATTCAGCGCGGCCACACCCAGCCGCGGACGCCGGCCCAGCATTCGTGCCAGCAACCTATCCAGCAGCCGCGTCTTTTCGAGCACGGCGTCGGTTGTCAAATGGCGGAACACGTCGCGCAGGGCCATGTGCAGCGTGACGTGAGCGACGGCCAAATTGCCCACCGCGAGGACCATGGCGAATTCCTTGACGCCGGTGCGATCGGCCAGGATCTCCGTATGGCCGGGGTAAGGCAAGCCGGCCGCGTGCAGCCCCTCTTTGTGTAACGGCGTTGTGACGATGCCGTCGGCTTCGCCGGCCATTGTCCAGTCAATGGCGCGGCAAAGGAAATCGTAAGCCGCCCGCCCCGCCGCCGCCGAGACACGGCCCGGTTGAACCGCGTGCAAGTCCTGATCGCTGCCGGGCAAGCACGGCAACACATCGACGGCCGGCGCTGCCTCGATAGGCCGCGCGATAACCTGAACGCGCCCCCGCGAGCCGATTAGCTCCAGCCCGCGCCGCACCCACAGCGGATCGCCGACGATCGCCGGACGGCACAACGACAAGAGATCCGGCCAGGCCCGCGCGACGATCTCTGGCCCAATCCCAGCGACATCACCGAGAGTAATCAGCATTCGAGGCCGATGACAAGGTGACAAGGTGACAGGGTGACAAGGTGACAAGGTGACAGAAGCACTAGCCTCTCCCGGTTGCTGATTGCCTGTTCGACTCGACGTTGACTGTATTTCCATCGCTCTTCACCTTGTCACCTTGTCACCCTGTCACCCTGTCACCTTCCACGTGCAAGCTGCACAACCAGCTTCTCAAGCAGGGTGCGCGGCGGCAGTTGGCTGGAGCCTTTGAGACCGAGGTCGGTTTCCAGCAGCCAATCGTAGATTTGATCGAGCCGGCGGCGGCCGAGATGACGAACCTGCTGCTCGGCGCTTCTGCGCCCAAACGGCGGCACGCCGGCTTGCTCCAGAGCGTCGGACAAGGACTGGCCCTGACTGTGCAAGCGCGCTACCTGAGCCAATCGCCGCAGCTGCATGCTGAACGCGCCCAGCAAACGCAGCGGTTCCTCGCCTTGATCGAAAAGGCGATCCAACAACGTCAAAGCCGCCCCGGCCTGGCCGGCGCCGATGAGATCGAAAATCTTCCACGTATTCTCGGCCCTGCTCTGGCCCACAAGTTGGTCCACGTCCGCCGCGTCAATACGGCTGTTGCTGCCGGCGTAGATCGCCAGCTTGGCCATCTCTTGATCGAGCAGTCCCATGTCGGCGCCGACCAAATCCACCAGCATTCGGGCGGCGGGCACGGCCAGCGGTTTGCCGTGCTGGGCGGCGCACCACTCGACGCACCACTCCGGCAGCTTTCGCGCATCGGGGGCCTTGCAAACGATCGTCGCCGCCTCCGGGAGCAGTTTGGCCAGCTTCGTGTTCGCCGGCCAGGATTGCACGTCGAGCACCAGCACCCCGGTTTTCGATGGCTCCGCGAAATACTTCTCCAACCGCGGCCGTTCGCGTGTCACGAACGGATCGGCGCGATCGAGGATAACGAGCCGGCGCGAGCTGAGAAACGGCAGCGTCTCCAGTTCATCGTGGATCTCGGCCCAGTTCGCCTTATCGCCGTCGCGCGTGGTCAAGCCGAAACCGTCGTCATCGGGGCCGAGCACCAGCGACCGCAGCGCCGCCAGCACCCGGCGCTTGAGGAAATGTTCATCGCCGTGGAGGACGTAAATGGGCCGCGGCTTGGCCTTGGCCGCTCCTTGAAGGAAAGTCAGACTGTCCATGTTCGCATTGTACCGCAAGCGGCCTCGGAGCGACGACACCGATTCTGTGTTCGGATCGGGAGGTATCGCATAGGATTGTATAGCAACACCCTCGTGAGGGACTGTCATGGATTCACGACATCGTGTGGTGATTGTTGGCGGCGGTTTCGGCGGGCTATACGCGGCGCAGGCGCTGGGCAAGGCCGACGTGCAAGTGACGCTGATCGATCGCCGCAATTTCCACCTGTTTCAGCCGCTTCTCTATCAAGTGGCGACCGGCGGCCTCTCGCCGGCCAACATCGCCGCCCCACTCCGCGACGTCCTCAAACGACAGAAAAACACGCGCGTGCTGCTCGGCGAGGTTGTCCGATTCGATCTTGAGCGCCGCTTGGTGATCCTCAAGGACGGTACGGAACCCTACGATTCGCTGATCGTCGCCGCCGGGTCACAGCCCCACTACTTTGGCCATCCCGAATGGGAACAATTCGCTCCCAGCCTCAAAACCATCGAGGACGCCACGGCGATTCGCCGGCGCGTTCTCTCGGCGTTCGAGCTGGCCGAGCGCTGCACGGACCCAGAGGACTGTCGCGCGCTGATGACGTTCATCATCGTGGGGGGCGGTCCGACCGGCGTGGAGCTGGCTGGCGCCATCGCCGAGGTGGCGCACTCTACGTTGCGCGGCAACTTCCGCTCGATCGATCCAGCCAAGTCGCGGATCATTCTCCTGGAAGGAGTCGATCGCATTTTGACCGCTTATCCGCCGAAATTGTCGGCCAAGGCGGTGAAATCGCTGAATCGCCTGGGCGTCACCGTTCGCACCGGGACCGTGGTAACGGACGTGCAAGCCGATCGCGTGACGATCCGCTCCGGCGATCAGACCGAGACGATTCGCGCTCATACGGTGCTGTGGGCAGCGGGCGTCGAAGCATCGCCCTTGGCCAAGGCATTGGCGCAGGCAACCGGAGCCGAGCTGGACCGCGCGGGACGCATCATCGTGCAGCCGGATCTCTCGCTGCCGAACCATCCCGAAGTGTTTGTCCTCGGCGATATGGTCAATTATCCGTATCAGGGCGGAAAGCCGTTGCCGGGACTGGCGCCCGTGGCCATGCAGCAGGGCCGCTACGTCGCCGACCTGATCCAGCGCCGGCTGCGCGGCGCCCCGCCGGTTCCGTTCCACTTCCGAGACCACGGCAGCATGGCAACCATCGGCCGCGCCGCCGCCGTGGCCGATCTCGGCTGGATTTCGTTCTCCGGCTGGCTGGCCTGGTTGGCCTGGCTGTTCGTCCACATTCTCTTCTTGATTGAGTTTCAAAACCGCGTTCTGGTGCTGTTCCAGTGGGCGTGGAACTATTTTACACGCAATCGCGCGGCGCGGTTGATCACGTTTTCCGAATCGCCGGTGAAGGAAATCGGGAGCACGAAGGGGGCCAGGTAGTCGGCGATTCGTGCGTTGATGTGCCTTCATCCTCCGAGGACGCTCACCGCCCCTTTCCATGTCAGATTTCAGAGGCGCTTTCGGCCTTTTTCCCCACAGAAGACAGCAAGGCCAGCGTTGCTTATTTCAAGACGATGTATCCGTTCACGAGTCGTTGGTGACAAACGTACAGAGAATGGGAACGAGGAGCTCGTAGGTCAGGCTTTTCAAGCTGACCTACATTTTTTCCGGCAAAATAATGGATGCGCCTGGCCTGCTCTGCGATCCTATTACGTAGAGAATCGTATCGAGTAGCGAGGATGCGATGGCAGGCACGCGACATCATTCTCTCTTGCAATATCTCCGCCAGACGCTGGGCACCCCTACCGGAACTACGGTCGGCGATGGGGATTTGCTACGTCGCTTCGTGGAGCAGCGGGACGAGGCGGCGTTTGAACTGTTACTGTGGCGTCATGCGGCGATGGTGCTGCACGTTTGTCGGCATGTGCTGGGCGATGCGGACGCCGCCGAAGACGCCTTCCAGGCGACGTTCCTTGTCCTGGTGCGCAAGGCCGGCTCGATCAGCCGTCGCGAAGCGCTCGGTGCCTGGCTCTATCGGGTCGCTTACCACATCGCTCTCAAGGCACGGACGGAGATGCGGAAACGGCGGAACGTCGAGCAGGATGAGGAAAATCGACATTTGCCGATATTATCGGATGATGCGACGGAGCGCGAGCAACGGCAGATCATCGCCGAGGAAGTGCATCGACTGCCGGCGAAATTTCGCGCGGCCATCGTCGCCTGTTATTTCGAAGCGAAAACGCTCGATGAAGCGGCCAAGCAGCTGGGTTGGCCGCGCGGTACTGTGGCCAGCCGATTGGCACGCGGTCGAGAATTGCTGCGCCGTCGACTGCTGCGCCGCGGTGTCGCTCTCACGCTGGGGGCACTGAGCACGGTCCTTTCGGCACCGCTGTCGACCACGGCGCTGACACGATTGATTCATGCAACCATTCCAAACGTGAAACACTTCGCGGCGAGTTCATCGGCGGCGGCTGTGATGCCGCCGCGCATCTCCGCGCTGGCGGAAGGAGGATTGCAAGCAATGGCTGGAACACGCAGGAAATCCGTTATGGTCGCCCTGGTCCTTGCCGGACTGGGTGGCGTGGGGACGACCTTCTGGGCGGCAGCGCCCCAGCGAGCAGAACCGCTGAGCGAATCCACGTCCCGTACGGCAGCCGTTCGTCCGGACGACAAAGCCAAACCGCGTGAGGATGCGGCGAAATTCGCGCGCGACATGGCGCAGAGCCGGCTCAATCTACGGAAGCTGGCGCTTGCCATGCACGACTATGCCGACGCGAACCATGCTTTCTTCCCACCGCCCGCCCTTATTAACAAGGAGGGCAAAGAGGTGTTAAGCTGGCGCGTCTTGCTGCTCCCCTACCTCGGCGAACGTGAATTGTACGAGAAGTTCAATCTATCTGAACCGTGGGATAGCCCGCACAACAAGAAGCTGCTGAGCAAGATGCCGGCGGTGTATGCTGCACCCGGCGTGAAGACGCGCGAGCCGTACTCGACCTTTTACCGGGTGTTCTTCACGCCGAAGCCAAAGGGCGCGGGCGCAGGAGAGGAGCCGGTTATCATTGGACTTCAGGCTGCTTTCGTGCAGGGGCGTTCGTCGAGATTGCCGGCCAGTTTCCCCGATGGACTTGCGAATACGATCCTCATTATCGAGGCGGGCCAAGCCGTACCCTGGACCAAGCCCGAAGAACTGCCCTACGCGAACAATGCAGCACCGCTGCCGGAACTGGGCGGCCTGTTCCGCGATGTTTTTCAAACTGTCTTCGTGGACGGCCACGTCGAGACGCTGACGAAGAAGTACAACGAATACTTTTTGCGAACCGTCATCACCAGCAATGGTGGTGAAGTCATGGATTTCGACACGATTCGGGCTTCTTCTGCGGCCGCCGAATGGCGGCGGAAGAACCGACAGCTGCAACAGGAACTCGAAGAGGCTCGGGAACGACTTCACCGGCTGCACGAAGAACAAGATGTCCTGCGTGGTCAGCCCCTCAAAAAGACCGAGTCAGAGAACGACGCGCCAGTGCAGGAGCTGAAGAAAGAAAATGCGCGCTTGCAAAAGGAGTTCGATCAGGTAAACGAGGAACAGAAGTCTCTGTCGCAGGAAATTCAGCGTTCTTTGCAGAAATCCTCGACAAAGAAAAATCCATAGAACAAACGGCAAGGTGGCAGGGTAAGCAAAAGTTTCGCTGTGAAATGTAGGCGAGTGGGGATGGTCGTTGTCGCTCATCCCCAGATCCCCTCGATGCCTCCCGGTATATCCTGAAACACTTCTTTGAGTCTCTTCAGTACCCGCACATAACGATTGACCGCCGCCGTCGGCTTGATGCCCAGGACCAGGGCAACCTCGGCGTTGCGGAGCGTATTTTACGCCGGCCGCCGATGATCGCACGGAAATTCTCCGCTTGGGTCTGGGCTGCACCAATGTCGATACTAAAGTTGCCATCCCCTGGCGCGACGGCCAACGGACCTCGCGGCGCTGCCGCAGTTGAGATAAACTGAATATGTGAACAGTAATCAGAAGGGGCCACACATCCGGGAGTCGCCTATGACGCAGCAAATACAGCGCGATCTCTTTCCCCCCGAAGGGGAAACGTCGGAACAGACCGCCACTCTGTTCGCGGATGTCGTGTTCGATCGACCGCTCGATCATGCGTTCACCTACGCGGTCGGCCCAGAGCTGCGCGAGCGTATCGCTGTCGGCAAGCGCGTCCGCGCGCCGTTTGGCCGGGGCGATAAGGCGACGGTTGGCTATTGCGTGCGCCTCAGCGAGACGCCGCCGGAACGGGCGGTCAAGGAATTAACCGGCGTCCTCGATGACGAAGCGCTTTTGACCGACAATCTGCTGCGGCTGACGCGGTGGATGGCGGATTATTATCTGTGCGGCTGGGGGCAAGTGCTCAACGCCGTGGTGCCGGCCGGAGCGCGCGAGAAGGCCGGCACACGCAAACTCACATTCATCGAGGCGGTGCCCGAAGCCGGGCTGAAGGAATTGCCTAGCGGTGAATCCGCGGAAACACAGCCCCCACCCATCCCGCCGAAACAGGCGACGGTGCTGGAATTGCTGCGGAAAGCGGGGAAGGCGGTTGAGCAACGACAGTTGATGCGGCAAGCCAAGTGCGGGCCGGGCCCAATCGAGGCGCTCATCCTCAAGGGGTTGGCACGGCGCGTGGCGCGGCGCGTCGATCGCTTCGTCGATAGCACGCACGAAGAAACGGCGCCGGCGGGACCAATCACCCTGAATGAAGATCAAATCGGCGTGTGGAACCAGCTGGAGCCGGCATTGAAACAGGGAGGTTTCCATGCTTTTCTGCTTCACGGCGTCACCGGCAGCGGCAAGACCGAGATTTATCTGCGTGCCATTGAGGAAGTGATTGCCCAGGGTAAGGAAGCGCTGGTGATGGTGCCGGAGATTAGCCTAACGCCGCAGACGATCCAGCGATTTCGCGGCCGCTGCGGTGAGGTGGCGGTGCTGCACAGCCACCTCGGCAACGCCGAGCGCGGCGGGCAATGGCGGCGCGTGGCGACAGGTCAAGCGCACGTCATCGTCGGCGCCCGCAGCGCCGTCTTCGCCCCGGCCAAGCGGCTCGGACTCATCGTTATCGATGAAGAGCATGAAAACACCTTCAAGCAAGAATCCACGCCGCGCTACCATGGCCGAGATGTCGCCGTCATGCGGGCGCGGCTGGAGAGCATCCCCATCATTCTCGGCTCGGCGACGCCGTCCTTGGAGAGCTGGCACAATGCGCAGCGCGGCCAATACACGCTGTTGAGCTTGCCGCAGCGCGTGCTGGACCGGCCGCTGCCCCAGGTCGGCTTGATCGATCTTCGCCATCAACCGCCCAAACGCGGCCGGCCCTCGGCCATCAGCGATGGACTTGAATACGCCATGAAGATGGCCCTCAAGGATGGCGGGCAAGTGATGCTGCTCCTGAATCGCCGCGGCTTCTCGACGCATGTGCATTGCCCCACGTGCGGCCATGTCGAATCGTGCCGTTTCTGCGACCTGGCGCTGACGTATCACAAAGAGCGCGACATCATGCTCTGCCATTACTGCGGCTTCGAGCAGGAGCCGCAGCGCAACTGCCCCTTGTGCGGAAAAGCCGCGGTGCGCTATCAGGGACTCGGCACGGAGAAATTGCAAGTCGAGATCGAGGAACGCTTCCCGCGCTATGTCGTCCGCCGCATGGACAGCGATACGATGCGCAAGCCCGGCAGCCATGCCCGCGTTCTGGCTGCCTTCCGCAAGGGACTGATTCACATCCTGCTCGGCACGCAGATGATCGCCAAGGGGCTGGATTTTCCAAATGTGACGCTGGTAGGGGTGGTCAACGCTGACGTGGGCCTGCACGTACCGGACTTTCGTTCAGCCGAGCGGACGTTTCAACTGTTATCGCAAGTGGCGGGCCGCGCGGGCCGCGGTCCCCAAGGCGGGCGCGTGCTCGTGCAGACATTCACGCCGGAGCATCCGTGCATCGCCCTGGCGGCGACACACGATTACGCCGGCTTCGTGGCCGCGGAGATGGCGCATCGCCGCCAGCACAATTATCCGCCCTATCAGCGCTTGGCCCGCATCATCGTCCGCAGCCGCGATCAAAAAGCGGCAGCCGACTTCGCCGATCAGCTGGCCGACGCTTTCCAGCGCGCACTGCACACGATGGCCGAGACATCGCCGCCGGAAGTGCGCGTGCTGGGACCAGCCGAGGCGCCGGTGTTCCGGCTCAAGGGCTATTATCGCTTCCACTTCCAGTTGCAATCGGCCAGCTCCGGCACGCTGCATCAAGTGCTGCGCACCGTGCTGCCGGCCCAGCGGCTGCCGGCAGGCGTGGAATTCACGCTCGATGTGGATCCGTTTAATATGCTGTGATGGCGTCGATTCTCATGCCCTCAGGCTTCCGCATCTCTCTTTCTCAGCCGTCTGCGTAGAATTGAGGGACAAGATATTTGCGCCTCTACGGCGCAGCACACAATGGAGGATAATCCGTGATGCAGAATGATGAACCGCGCCGGCTGAAACGCGCATGGATGCCGATTGCGACGCTCGTTGTGGGCATTGGTAGTTTCACGGCACTTGTGCGGGCCGATGCCCTGGAACCGATGCAGCAATTCTATATCGGCTTTGGCATCATCCTGGCGACGCCGCTATTGCTGGTGTTCTGGCTGCTGTTTCTCAGCGGTCTGCGTTGGTATCAGCGGCTGTTGTATTTGATCGCCGGCGCTGTCACCGTGGCTGGCTTAATATTCGGTCTCAGCCAAGTGCTGCGCATGGACGGCTCGATCGGCGGTTCCGGCATTCCGCGATTGCGTTGGAAATGGAGTCTATCTGCAGAGGCGCCATTGGCGGATTTGCGGATCGAAGATGGCAAGCAGATCGAAATATCCTCCTTTAAAGAGACAGATTACCCTCAATTTCTAGGACGTGGACGCGACGGCGTGGCGCACGGCGTCCACCTGGCCCGCGATTGGAATTCCCAACCGCCGAAAGAGCTGTGGCGAAAGAACATCGGCCTCGGCTGGTCGGCGTTCGCCATCGCCGGCGACTACGCCATCACGCAGGAACAACGTGAGGACAAGGAGTTGGTCGTCTGCTACGAGCTGAAAACCGGCAAGGTCCGTTGGAAGCACGAACATGATGTGCGGTTGAAAGATCCCCAGGGCGGCGATGGTCCGCGGGCGACGCCGACCATCGTGGACGGCCGTGTTTACACGCTGGGCGGCACCGGCATCCTCGACTGCATCAACGGCGCGACTGGCAAAAACCTATGGACGCGCGACACCCTCGGCGAGAACGAGCTGTCCAATTTGATCTGGGGCAAATCGTGTTCGCCTCTGGTTTGCGATGACAAAGTGATTGTCACCGGCGGCAAGGAATCGAAAGATAGCTTGCTGGCCTATGACAAGGAAACGGGCCAGCCGTTATGGAAAGCCGGCGACGACGCGGCCAGCTATAGCTCGCCGGCTCTGGCCAACTTCGACGGTACGAAACAAATCCTTAGCGTCAACGCCCACAGCGTCACCGGACACGATCCCAAGGAGGGCAAGGTGCTGTGGACGTATTCGTGGCCGGGCGATATGGCCAAGGCGTCGCAACCGGTGCCGTTACCTGGCGATCGCGTCTTTGTATCGGCCGGCTACAAGGTCGGCTGCGTTCTGTTGCACATCGCGCACGGCTCGGACGGACAATGGTCGGCCGAGCCAGTCTGGGTTGGTCGCAACAAGATGGCTACGCAGTTCTCCAACGTCGTCCTCGCTCACAACTGCGTTTTCGGACTGGATTGCCGCGACCTGGCCTGCATCGATCTGGAGACTGGCGAGCGAAAGTGGAAGGGCAAGGCCTACAATTTCGGCCAGGTCATGCTCGCCGGCGATCTGATCGTCGTGCAGGCGGAGGACGGCGACGTAGCCCTGGTCGAAGCTAATCCCAATGAATTCAAGGAAGTGGCGCGTATGCCGGCGCTCCACGATAAGACGTGGAACAATCCGGTACTATCGGGACCGTATCTGCTGCTGCGCAATGATAAGGAAGCCGTGTGCTACCAGGTGCCGGTGGTGGAGGCAGCGGAGTAAGTAACAGACCTTTTTCTCGTTCCCACGCTCCTGAGTGGGAATGCACGCCCGGCCACTCTGCGGCCCGATTTCGTAGAGCACGCTGCCAGCGCGCCGATGGCTTAGGCGCGCAGGCTTCGTGCCCTACAAAGATGCGACGCGGAGCGTCGCCAACTGGCGTTCCCACGCAGGAGCGTGGGAACGAGAGCCACCACCAACCATGTGGGGCTCTCCGAAGAGGAAGGTGCATCACCGCGCCACAGCGACACGCTCCTTGACGTGCGCACCGTTGCTTTCCGGCGCCGGTGTCGGTTCGTGCCAACGAACGCATTGGCGGAAAAATGACAACGGGTTGTCATAAACCACCTTGCGGATTGCATCTTCGGAGTGACCGCGGCGTCGCATGGCCAGGATGAACTCCGGCACGGCCAGCGGGTCTGACTTGCCCCAGTCACCGGCCGAATTGACCATGATGCGTTCGGTACCAACCATTTCGATAATGTCCACGGCTCGTTCGGGCGTGCATTTCGTGGTCGGATACAGCGTCATGCCGCACCAGAAGCCGCCGTCCAGCGCCAGCCGCACCGTATGCTCTTCGACGTGATCGACGCACACTCGCGCGGGATCGACGCGCCGGTCGCCCTTGAGCATGTCCAGAATCATTCGCGTGCCCTTGTATTTATCCTCCAGATGGGGAGTGTGAATAAGGATCAGCTCGTTCGTCTTCATCGCCAGATCGACGTGTTCCTGGAAGATGGTCGCTTCGTTGCGCGTGTTCTTGTTTAGCCCAATCTCGCCGATACCCAGCACATTGGGCCGCTGCAAATATTCCGGAATAAGCGCGATGACCTCGCGCGACAACGCGACATTTTCGGCCTCCTTGGCGTTGATGCACAGCCAGCTGTAGTGGCGAATGCCGAACTGGGCCGCGCGTTTCGGCTCCACCTCAGTGAGATGCCGGAAGTAATCACGGAACCCCTCGGCCGAGCCGCGATCGAACCCGGCCCAAAACGCCGGCTCCGACACGGCCACGCAGCCGCACTGCGCCATGCGGTGATAATCGTCCGTGACCCGCGAAATCATGTGAATATGGGGGTCGATGTAGAACATGGTTGTTTCCTCAGCATGGGTGAGCTTATCTTCCAGCATATCGCATTCGAGGAGCGGTGGCACTACCTGTCGAAGGTAAACTAGCGAGCAATCGAGTGGGCCATTAGAATTGCGATTGAGAAAGGAGACCTGAGCCATGCCTGCGGTTGAAATCGATAGCCCCGAGCAGTACAGCAAGGCGTTGGCCGTGCTGACAGAAGTTGGCGGCACTTTTCACGGGGTCGGTGGAGAGAAGGAGCGTACCTTGTTGGTAACTGAGGCCCAATATCGCGCTTTGGTGGCGGCGGGGGTGGTGACGAAGAACGGCGCGAAGGAGCGGGGCCGTGGCAAGAAAAAAGCAAAGCGGGACGGAGCAGCTTAAGGAATTGTTGGCGGTTCTGAAAACGCATCCGCCTGGGGATCTGCGGCCGAAACTGCACGGTTTCGCTTACCGTTTCACTCTGTACTTACCGTTGCTGTCGGAAGGGAACCTGGTGTTTAGCGAGCAGCAGCGGGATCTGCTGACTGATCTGTTCCACGCGCGCTTTGAAGGGTACTCGGCTTCGACCATCGAGGGCAGCCCGCCGTGGTACGGCTCGTGGCTGCCGCCCGGGGGCCAGCGTCCCGTGATTGACCGCCATCAACTCTTTATCGTGTACACACCCCAAGTGGAGGAAGCGAAAACCTTCTTCCGCTATCTCAAATCGATCCTGGAGCTGAAGGAAGTAGCAGCGCAAGATGTGATACTCGTCGAGCATACCGTCGTGTGGCTGATGGAGGGCGGCTTGTTGCCAACGGAGCCGTAGCATCGATCTGGGACCGGAACGATATCAGAAAGCACGGAGATTCTTTACGGTCGCTTGGGCCGTTTGGGTGGGCTGAGGAGATCGAGGTCGAGGCGCTGCTCCTGGGCGAAGCGGACGAATTCCCAGTGGTTGGCGAAGGTGCGGCCGTAGCGATTGCCGAGGTGCTTGAGGACGACCTTCCGCGCTTCGCCGAAACAGGTTGGCATCTTGAGCAATTCGACGAGATCTTGCGTGGACAGCCGGCAAGGGTAGGGGTCGCTAGCCACCGGGAGAGCCGGTAGGGAGGCAAGCGGCGTGGCACTCGCCAATCCAACAGTTGTCGCCGCCGCTACGGCTCGGCGTCTTACCTGTGTCCGGCTGTCGTTGGTAAGCAAGACATCCAGACGGTCCCACTGATGTACCGCCTCCGGTCCAGAGAAAACCGCTAATGACACTTTCGCTAAGGTGTGGCTGGAATCCTCATAATCACAAGCGGACATAAGTCTCGCGACGGCAATTGCTAACTCCTGTTGTCGTAACCTATCCTTCTCGGTCTCTATGGATTGAACGAGCCTCAGGATCACGGGGCGGCTCACTCTGATTGCTTCTGTTCGACGCAGTCTTTCAACGTGTTCGGCCAGATCCCAGGCGAGGGTGTAGCAAGCCTTCCCGACGGTCTCCTTTTCCAGAACCAGGGTTAAGATGCGGACGGCTTCAGCCGTTTCCATTCGCTCGACCACGGCTCGAAACGCTCGGGCCAGCGCGTAGGGATCACTTTCGTCGGTCGTCTTCTCCGTGGCATCGATTAATATTGCGGCAGATCGACACAAGACTCTGGCCCGTTCAGGCGATTGCATCCGCCCGGCAACAGCCGCTATCTTTGTAACCAGCTGAATCCGAGCATTCGAGTCCATCTCCTTATCCAAAGCCAGTCCTAGAATCACCATTGCTTCGGTAGGTTCCATCCGCCCCACCGCTTCCGTCCGAGCCTGAGTCAGAGTCTTGCGGACATCCGCGTCCGCCTCCTTGATCAAGGCAGAAGTCAAAAGTCGCATTGCCTCGGGAGCTTCCATCCGTCCAGTCACAACCGCTACTCCTTGGGCCAACTCGTTGCGACCAAAGGCTTCTGTCGCCTTCTCCATCGCCAAGATTAGACTTCCAGCAACTTGTCCCGCCACACGAGTCCCGTCAGCTGATTTCATCCGCCCGATGACGGCTGCGAGTCCTTGAGCAGTCTCCTTGCGATCATGGTCCTTCGTCTCCTTATCCAGCTCTCGTATCAAGATACCACCCGCTTGTGCCGACACCCTTGCAGCTTCAGCGGTTTCCATCCGCCCGGCAAGAGCCGCCAACCCCCAGGCGAGCTTGTTGAGGGCTTCTGCATCCGGCTCCTTCTCCATCGCTCGGAGCAATGTGCTTGCGGCATTCCGTGAGACCTGTACCGCCTCAGACTGTTCCATCCTACCGAGCATGTCTGCCAGGCCCTCAGCCATTTTTTCGCGGACATAAGCATGCGATTCCTTCTCTAGCACTCGGCTCAAGATGAGCGTTGCCTGCGAAGGCTCCATACCTCCAGCCACTGCTGCCAGCCCGTCAGCCAAGGCTTCACGGGGATTTGAGACAGGATTTCCTCTATACGTCTTCTTTTCAAGTACTTGGATCATGATCGCCGCGGCTCGTCCCAAGGCCCGCGATCGGTCAGGAGGTTGCATGCGGTCGGCGACGCGCACTAGCCCTTTCGCCAGGGTCGAGAGGGCATCCCCGTCGGTCGTATTCTCCAGGCTCAAGCACAAGATGCGAGCTGCCTTCGCAGGTTCCATCCGCCTTACAAGGGATATGATCCCTTGGGCCAATTCTTTGCGGACATTTGCGTCCGTCGTATTGTCCAGGGCCGAGTTCAAAATCCCGATCGCCTCATCGGGTTCCATCCATTCCGTAGTTTCAACAAGGCGACGCGCGGCTAAGCCGTGATCGATTGATTTGTCCTTTCCAGCCAACCCCTCAATTAGTATCTCCACCATTCGCTGGTTCGAACCCAGAGGAAGATCCCCGAGGATCAATGCAGCGGTCGCCAAATCAATCCTCTGCCTGTCGCTCACGTCCGGAGCTTCCAAGCGCTCAATGAGCCTCTGTTCCGAACGCGCGCGTTTCTCGACGTCCAACCCGACGGCGGCTATCCAGGCGGATTCGGCTCGATAACTTAGCTGTCTGCAACTTAGCGGAGCGTTAGTTGCCTCAAGTATAAACTGCCACCAGATTCTTTCGCCTGGCCTCTGAGCCAGTTCCCACAACGCCTCGAATTCTGGCTCCCTTAGCAGGTCTTCATTCCCTAGGATCCTATCCTCCGTCCCATCTTCATTCACGCCAGTAGAGGCAAACTCAACTTCCATACCCGGCAGTAGCGGCCGAAGGATGCTTCGGGCTAGGGCTTGTTCCAGCTCGTCCTCGGCTCGCTCCGCCCGTTGACGCCCTTCGCGCTCCACCTCCGTGAGCTGCTGCGCTTTCATGGCCAGCGCAACGGAGATCGCCGTGACCGCGAGCAGTGCCGCGATCAGCCCCGCGCTCAATCCCGCCACCACCGGATTGCGCCGACACCAACGCCAGAAGCGCTCTGCCTGACCCACCGGACGCGCCACGATCGGTTCGCCGCGCAGCCAGCGCTCCAGATCGTCTAGCAACGCCTCCGCGGAGGCATAGCGCTTCGACGGATCTTTCTCCAAGCATTTCAGACAAATCGTCTCCAGATCGCGATCCAGCCCCGGACAGATCGACGATGGACGCGGCGGCTCCACCTCCCGCACCTGACGCAGCAACTCCAGCACCGTCTCTCCAGTGAACGGCGTCTGTCCTGTCAGCCGCTCGTACAGCACCACGCCGAGGCTGTACACGTCCGCCGCCACCGTCAGATCCTTCCGCCCCGCCGCCTGCTCCGGGGCCATGTAACGCGGCGTGCCGACGATCGCTCCGCTCTCCGTCAGCGAGCGATCCGCATCGACACGCTTGGCCAAGCCGAAATCAGCCACCAGCGGCGTGCCAGCCGTGTCCACCAGGATGTTCGACGGCTTGAGGTCGCGGTGCAGCACGCCGCGGCGATGAGCGTGATGCACCGCCCCCGTGACGGCGGCCAAGAGCCGCGCCTCGCTGCGGGCATCGCTCCGGGGATGGCGAGCGAGCGATGTGCCCTCGACGTAGCGCATGGCGTAGTATTGCTGGCCGTCGTGCTCGCCGACTTCGTAGATGGCGACGATGTGCGGGTGGTCCAGATTGGCGGCGGCCTCGGCCTCGGCGCGGAATCGGATGACGTCGCGTTCGGTGGCCAGCTCGCCACGCAGGATCATCTTGAGGGCGACCAGGCGATTGAGGCTCACTTGCCGGGCCTTGTAGACGACGCCCATGCCGCCGCGAGCGATCACTTCGAGCAGCTCGTAATCGCCGAAGTAGCGGACGCGCAGCGGCTCGCCGGCCGGGCCGGGTTCGTCGGTGGTGCGGTTGGGATCGGCGGACAGGCGCAGCTCCGCGGCCTGGCGGTCGAGTCGGTCATAGTCGGCGAAGAAGTCGCGCAGGCGTTCGGCCAATTCGGGATGGGCGGCGAGCAGGCTCTCGCGATCGGGCACGTTGCCGGCCTCGACCTGCTGGAGGTAGTCGGCGATGATGGCGTCGAGCGGATCGCCCGCGGAGGCCGTCGGGTCGTTGGAGTTGGGCATGGGTCATTCCTCGGGGGCCAATCGGCGCCGCAGCTCTTCCAACCCTCGGCGGAGCAACGACGCGACCGCCGGGACGGTTCGGCCGAGATGTTCGGCGATGCGTTGCAGGGTCCAGCCCCGCAAATGCTTCAAGACGACGACTTCGCGCTGCGGCTCGGGCAGGGCCGTCAGCGCGTCGGCCAGGCGGAGCAGCTCCTCGTTGCGCTCGGCCGCCTGGCTCGGCGAGGTCTGATCGGCCGCCAGCCAGCCAGCCATTCCCGACGCGGAGCGATCGAGGTCCGCCTCCAGCGATCGTTCCATGTCCACGGCTCGCTTGTCCCGGTCGTAGTGCTTGACCACGTCGGCCAGGGTGCGGGCGAGGATGCGCCGCAGCCAGGCGAGAAGCACCGGCCGATCCGGATTCTGCATCGCGGGCCAGGCGGCATAGGCGCGGACGAAAGTCTGCTGAACGACGTCGGCCGGATCGAGCTTGCCGCGCAGCCGCGGATCGAGGTGGACGCGCGCCAGCACCTCCAGATAAGACCGGAACGGCTCCAGGGCCTGCGATGGATCGGCAGTCATGCTCTCTATCTTAGAGAGACGACATCCGCAAGCCGACGAACCATGATTCCGAAGAAAAAGTGTCGGTCGAAAATCCTGCGTCTGCGGACGGTCACAACCGAATCCTACGTCCCCGAGCCATCGAGTCTGGCCCTGCTCGGCCTGGGGGCGCATGTCTGGTCGGCTACCTGCGCCGAATGAATCACGGATGGTTCATTGCAGCCCAAGTGATTTGCTTGTGTTCGGCGTGTGCCTGCGCAATCATCAGACGTTTGTGCTGAGGCGCGCGAGTTCGTGACGGAAGTCCTGGCCCAGGAATTCCTGAAGCAGCTGCGCGGCGCTGCTGAGCTGGTCCAGCGACTCGAAGTACATCGTCTTCTCGCCCCATTCGGCATGCTTGAAAGTGAGCGTGGCCACCGCGTTAATGCCGGTGGACATT